>Ga0105047_10000340_pt1 | contig 75975 bp, 42 predicted proteins | sample MAT04_FD_78384 | JGI IMG/M metagenome (GOLD analysis project Ga0105047, IMG submission 78384) | Freshwater microbial communities from Lake Fryxell liftoff mats and glacier meltwater in Antarctica - MAT-04 (megahit assembly) | ecosystem: Environmental > Aquatic > Freshwater > Ice > Liftoff... | reverse complement strand
CGACTACCGGAGGCGGGGGTCGAACCCGCACATGGAATTACCCATACCGGATTTTGAATCCGGCGCGTCTGCCATTCCGCCACTCCGGCGATTCTTGAATCGACTGCGGTTGGACCGCTGCCGAGCGGAGACTAATCAATGCGAATTCAGTTCGCAAGGTGCCAGACGAATTCGAGACTCAGAATCCGGATGCGAGACTGCTGAATCGTTGCGGACACGGCATTTCCTGGCAAATTAAAGCCGCACGGGTTCGATTTCGGAACGATCTCCTGGGGCGTGGACACATGATCGGATACCACAATCGTCATAATCGTTTTCAAAGCGGCATTCGATGCCGGTAGCTGCGCGTTCCCGGCAAAAAGTGCCGGTTGATCCTAATCCGTCAAACTGCACACGTTTGCGACGGCGATACAAGACATGGAGCAAATAAAAGTTTCGGCAATGTTCGCTTTGTGTCGCCCATGCCGAAGATGTCCCTTCATAACCATTCGACAGGACCGTCCGTCCGTCGCGTATTTCGTGGAGAAAAATCCTTGAACGGTTCAACAACAATCCGACGCAACGCAAACTCAGAATTTGGTGGATTCCGCAGTTTCATGTGGATCTGCATGGTCATGTCGCTGGCAGTTGTATTCTTCGGGATGCAACTGATGATGGTCGGCCCGCTAAAAGGACGACTCGACGGAATTCAGGCGCGCCTGGCAGAGTCTGAAGGCAATATGAAGAAGCTGGTGGCCGGACGAGACTCCGTCTGGAAGACAAACAATTTGCTTACCAGCATCGAAGAGCAGGCGAGTCACCTGCAGAAGGTTCAGAAGAGCCTCGAAGAAATTCAACATCTCCGCAGCGGAATTCAGCGAGAAGGGGAAGCGTCGGCTGCAGCCATGACAGCACTCGATCGTATGTCGGCTGTCCAGGATCGCCTTGTTGCCGGGCAGCAGCAGACACTTCAGGCTTCAACGCAGATGGCGAAAGTTGACGAGCTGCTGACATCCATGGTTCACGGAAATCAAAATGTCGAAGTCGCATCCAACACACTGGACGGCATGATGGCTCTTCAGAATCGCGTCGTCGCTGCCTCAAACAACTACGAACAGGCCAGCGAAGGCATCAGCAATCTGGCCGACCTGACGCAACGCATGGTGGCTCAGTCTGCGGAATTGAAAATCGCTGCCACGCGGTTCGATGAGTTCGTTGGGATTGCAAACTCGATGAAAATCGCTGCTGCCGATCTTGAATCCGCAAGAGAAACGGTTGCAAGTCTGAGCACGTTGAAAGATCAACTGGTTGCTTCCGGCGACAATCTGCAAGTGGCTCAGGACAATGCCCGCGTCCTGGTCGCCATGAACGATACGCTCAGCAGTGATAACCTGAAGCTCGAAGCATCCCGCAGAAATCTGGATTCGCTTCTGGTACTGGGGACAACTCTCAGCGGTCAATCGGAACAAGTAGCAGCCGCTATTCAGAATCTTGAAATCATGGACGACTTCCGCACGGAACTCGCAACGCATATGAAATCTCTGGAAGGCGTTCGCCGTACGATGATGGATATTGCGATGATGGAATCTACACTGGGTCGCGTTGCTCAGGTTGTTGAGCCGCTGACTCAGATCGGCAACCTGCGTCGGTTGTCGGAAGAAGAAATACGCGAAGCGGCTCGGGTGATTCTTGACCGCCGGATCACACGATTTTCTCAGTCGAACTCCGCGAAAGAAATTGACGCTGTGAGGAACGATTCCATCCACGTGACGGAAACTTCAAACAACCCCCAGGAAGATCTTGTCCCGCTCCCACCAGAAGCACGATAACCGTGCAGCAGGAGCAGCGGCAGCAGGAAAATAGGATTTATCGGAGGAGAGCGACTGGCTGTTGAGCCAAAGCATCCCCAATCACCAGAACGGCACGCAGTCCCCTGCGTGCCGTTTGGCGTTTGACCCTTCGAGAAATCAAGCCTTAAGATTAAAGTACGGGGTTGTGAAAGGCGACACGTCAATGTTCAAGCGATCCTGAGAGTCAGGAAAGAACCGGCTTTGCTCAACTTGCAACACGGTCGTTCGAGTCTATACTGACGCTCGTCGGGGTGCGTAGTCTCCGGCAATGGCATCAATGACTTCTTAGGTCAAATTGACCGTTGAACGATGAATGAGGATCTTCGATGAGTGTTCGCGTGGGACAAACAGCTCCGGGACTGGATCTGGCTTTGAAGGCTTACGACCGTACAAAGGATGGGACTGACCAGCAGTTCAAAGACTTGAAACTTACAGATTTCAAAGGCAAATGGGTCTGCCTGTATTTTTATCCACTGGACTTTACTTTTGTCTGCCCGACAGAGATCGTGGCGTTCGACAAAGCACTCGGGGAATTCAAGGATCGTGAAACCGTTGTCCTCACCGGAAGCACGGACAGCGTTTACAGTCACAAGGGCTGGTGCGATTCGCATAAAGAACTGGGACAGCTCAAACACCTGATGATTGGCGACACCAGCCACGAGTTATCAAAAGCTTACGATGTTCTGGACTGCAACAAGGGTATCGCCTATCGCGGCGTGTATCTGATTGATCCGACTGGCGTGTTGCGCTGGTTGGCGGTGCACGATCTGGGCGTCGGCCGTAACGTCGATGAAGTCCTGCGAGTCCTGGATGCGTTGCAGACTGATAAACTTTGTCCATGTAACTGGAAACCTGGTCAGAGTACTCTGAATTAGTCACCATGTCTGACGTTTCGTCCCGACTTCAATTCGCGCTGCAGATGGCATCCGCCGCTTCAGACCTGATCCTGAAACATTATCAGGCTGACGGACTGCTCGTGGAATCGAAGTCAGACGATTCGCCGGTGACAGTGGCTGATCGCGGGGCCGAACAACTCATCCGCACGATGCTTGCCGAAACTTTTGCAATGGACGGCATTCTGGGAGAAGAATTTGAATCCATCCCGGCGAAAAACGGATTCCGCTGGATTATCGATCCGATCGATGGCACAAAACCGTTCATTCATGGTGTGCCACTGTTCGGAACATTGATCGGGGTCGAATTCGAAGGTCGCATGGTTGCAGGCGTGTGTCGTTTTCCAGCGCTGGATGAAGTCGTGTATGCGGCAGAAGGTCAAGGTTGCTGGTGGCAGATTCGCAGTCGGGCTCCGCGACAGACGAAAGTCAGTCGCATCGCTTCGCTAAGTGACGCGAGGATGATGTTTACGGAACCGACTCACTGGAAAACCACAGGCCGCTTTGATTCAATTGTCGTGGTGATGAATCAGGTTAAGGTAGCTCGTGGCTGGGGCGACTGTTACGGACATGCGATGGTTGCCACTGGCCGTGCCGAAGTCGCCATCGATCCGCTGATGTCACCGTGGGACATCGCTGCATTGATTCCTATTCTTCGCGAGGCGGGTGGAACATGCACTAGCTGGAAGGGTATTGAAACTGTTAACGGTGGCGACGGAGTTTCCGTCGTGCCTGGCATATCAGATGCCGTACTGTCCGTGCTGAAAAATGCACCAGCGCTGCCGAAATAAGGTTCTTGATTGAATTCCATCCTCCCGGTAGCCCGGTCTGTCCTCAGATCGGGAGTAAACGAATAGGGTGTGACCTGGCGCTTTGTCAATCCTTAAAATTGGGGTGGCCGGGGTTGGAGGGCGCTAGCCCGAAACCCCGGGGCTTCCTTCACTTCGTTCAGTCCAGCCCCGGCCACCCAATCCTAATTTTTAGCGTTGTCAAAGCACAAGGGCACGCGACAAATAGCGATTCCGTGAAGATCAGTAGTTTGACGGCAAGCCGCATTCGTTCTTGCTCGAACCCAGGACTCTGTGGCTTCGTTTTACTGCGGCGCGAACGTCACGATTTCCGCCGCGTCGGCGGCGTTCCAGACGCGGACGATGCCGTCTTCTCCGCCGGATACGACCAGCGTACCGTCGGGCGTTGTCGCCGCACGATAGACATAGTCCGTGCTGCCTTTGAATTCCCGCGCGGGCTGGCCGTTACTGGCCGTGTGAAAGAAGACTCGCTTGTCGCCGCTGCTGCTGACAATCATGTCCTGAAGACCAACGAACTGCAGTGAAGTGACCTGCCGCGTGTAGGTCGCAATTGTTCGTGATTGCTCACCGGTTTCTGCATTCCACACTTTGATCGCATTGTCGGCGCCTGCACTGGCAAGTGCAGTTCCGTCGCCTTTCCAGGACACGTCCATCACATGATGCGTATGTCCTTCAAACGCACGTACAAATTTGCCACTTGCCACGTCGAACACTTTGACAAATTTGTCGGCCGCAGCAGATGCCAAAAACTTGCCGTCGGCAGAAAACTCCAGCCCGTACACGGTATCGCTGTGAGCATCTGGAAACTCACGCACTAACGTCGCATCGGCGACGTTCCAGATCGTAAGCTGTCCCGAGCGAGATGCTTCGCCACCACCTGCGGCAAGTAACTTGCCGTCTGGTGAAAACGCCAGGGAAAGAACCCGATCGACAAAAACAGACTCTCCGCCGTCCTCAGAACCGCCAAGTGATGCCGTCAACTGCCATTCCGGGAATCCGGAACGCGCGACGATTCTGTTGTCCGCAGTGACAAAGAAGGCAGACGTTGCAGCCGTTTTCATGCTCGTCGCTGTGGACCCAAGTTGCGTGCCGGGAAGCACATCGATCGCCGCGCCATCGACAGAGTTCCAGATTCGAATTGTGCCAGAAGCATCGGCCGTGGCAACATATCGTCCGTCGCCAATCAATCCGGCAAAGTCGGATTGCAAAGTGGCTGCTGCCGGGGCTTTACGCTCTTCAACAACGGTGTTTGCCGCAGTCGCTTCTATCGTCGCAGCGTCGTGTTGTTGCGTCCTTTCAACACCGCGCTTTTCCGCCCGCACAATCGCTTGAGTCGCAAAGTCAACGGACTTCTTAGCAAGATTAAGATCAGAGCCAGCCTTGGTGAGTGCGTCTTTTGCAGCCACTTCCGCTTTTTCCGCTTCGGTAACAGCGGTCTTCAAGGCTTCGTCATCAGTTTTTGCCTCCAGTGCCGTTTTTGCGGCGGTGGTTGCTGCGATCGCGGCATCGTATTTTGTTTTTGCATCGGTTTGCGGCGGCATCAACTTATCGACTTCTGCTTTCGCCTTGGTTTCCGCCTCCTTCTGAGCGGCCACATCCTTGTTGTTTTCGTCAATCTGTCCTTTCAGCACGGTCACGCGAGCGTCGAGAATGGCTTTTGTCTGTTCGGAATGTTTCAGGTGCTGCTGAGCGTTCAGGTCGGCGGTTAATACAGCAATTTGTTTAGCTTCTGAAAGTGACCAGACCAAAGTGGTCTTGTCAGCCAAAGAAAAAACCGCGCGATCGATTGCAGAATGCACATCCAGGTCAGTGATATCGGCAGGCAGTTCAAAGCGATTGACCAGTGTCGCGTCGTCAACTTTCCAGTTCTGCACGGTGCGCATTCCCGCAACAGTGAGCAGAACTGAACCATGTCCTTTGATCTTCTGGATCGGTCCGGCATCCGATTTGATTTCTCCGGCTTCCGCGATTACCCCTGTATCCGCAGCAATCGTCAACAAACGGACGCTGCCGTCAGCCAGCATGGCAGCGATTTTTCCGCCCGAAAGGTCATCGCTAAGTCCAGTGATTGCGGCCGGGTACGGTTCAGAAGTGTGGACAATCTGCAGGTCGGCATTGCGTACGACGACAAGTTTGGAATCCGCAGTGGCCGCCACGATCCATTTCGGTTCCGCATTGAAAATACTCAACGCAGTCACAGCCTGTCCGTTGAGCGACACGGTTCCTCGTGCGACTCCCGTAACCGAGTTTGCGACGACGATTCCACTTGACGCTGTTGCCACGCACGCTTCAGATCCTTGAGAATTGATCGCCCATGTCTGCACGTCGCTCGGAATCGACCACGATCCCGAGATGCTGTCGATTTTGCGTCGCCAAAGTTTGACATTGCGGTAGCCGGAAGTTGCAAGCATCGGTTCGGTGGGGTGAAACGCGATAGCATGCACGTAGTCTCGATGGGCGAATCCGGCCGGACCAGCGGTTTCGGTAGAAACGATCGCCGGATCGACCAGCGTGGCAACGGTATCGCGTCGGGTCATGTCGTAGATACTGACATGATTGCCACGGCCCGCAGCAATGAATCGTGCAGCGTCGTCAATATCCAGCGAATAAACGCCGTGCAGTCGCGGATTGATGGGTTGCCAATTCATTGTTTTGGAGGTTGTCACAGCTCCAGCTTTGGCACCTTCGACAATCCATTGTCGCAGAATTCCGACCTGCATCGGAGTCAATTCCTTGGCCTGTCGGTCATTCGGCATCGGTGGCATGACAGGTTCCTCGCCACGGCTTGCAAGTTTCAGGATAAGGCTTTCGTCGGGCTTTTCCGGGATGGCGGCCGGTCCATTGCCACCGCCCTTCAGAATCGCTGCGATATTTTCAAGGATGAGGTCGCCTTCTGAGACAGTGACGTTGTGACACGCAATGCAGTTGGCTTCCAGAATCGGATAGACATCCTTTTGAAATTCTACCGGCCTGCCGAGCGCAGGGTCTTCGTACGGGATGGGTTTGAGTTCATCGGCAATCACCGCACAGGAAGGCAGGATTGCAGCGATGAGACAATATGTGAACGACCGAATCGCATCAGTTTTCATAACGAGATCTCAACTACTCAATAATCTTCAAAGCAACCGGAACCTCGGTCGCAGCAGAACGTCCGTTAAATTCGCCCGTCGCTCGAATCACGACGTTGGCGATGTCGCCAATGGCGGCATCCGCAGTGGTGGTAATCGTCAACGTGCCTTCCGCCTGATCGGCAGCCACATCCACCGGGTCAGCCGTCAAGCCTGTCACACCGTCGGGCAAAACAAGAGAAAGCTTAAGGTTCGCGGCAAAACTGTTTTTTCGTGTCACTGTGACTTTTACAGCAACCGATGCACCACGTTTGATAGCCCCACCGTCAGGCACAGCGGCAGCAAGTTTGGCAGGGGCCGCATGAATCGTGATCACAAGCGGCTCAGAAATGACGCGCACATTGACGTTGTTCGGCTTCGATGCTTCTTCGGCCTTTTTCAAGACTTCGTCGGCTGCGGCTTTAGATTTAGTTGCTTCTTCGGCGGCCTTTTGAGCTTCCGCCAGCGCGGCCTGAGCAGTTTCTGCATCTTTTGTCATTGTGGAGACGGCCGTTTCCGCATCGGACTTCTCTTTCAGTTTTGACGCTTCCATTTCCTTCGTGGCAGCGGCCAGTTTTGCAAGTTCTGCCGCAGCGTTATTCAGCGTCGCCAGTTTTTTTGCGGCTTCATCTGCGGCGGCGGACGCTTCTTTGACAGCTAGAATTGCACCATTGATTTCTTCGGCCGAACTCCCTGTGAGCGTGTTGACGGCTGCCAATTGAGTCTGAACTTTCGCAAGCCCTTCGATGGAAGTTTGCTGCTCGGTCACGGCTTTTGCAAAGTCGTCTCGCAACTTTTGCTGTTGCGCAGAGTACGCAGCGAGTTCACCAGTGATCGTTTTCAATTGCTCGGTGAGAGTTGCAATAATCTGCTGCGCATCTTTCAACTTCGCGTCGGTTGTCGCTACCAGAGTCTGCTTCTCCGCAACTACGGCATCAGCTTCTGTCACCTTTACCTTTGCACGATCAGCCTGCCAGGGGTTACGTCGATACGGGACGGCGGATGTCCCCTGCACAAGAATTGTATTCGTGGACGGTGGAGCCTTTTCTTTGAAGTAGATCTTTGCCACAACGCTGTCTTTGCCAGGTTCGATGGCAACGTTCGGAGCATCAACTTCCGCAGGCAGACCGTAAAAACTCAAATCCACCTTGCCGTCAAAGCCGTTTCGTTTTTCGATTCGAATGGGGACCAGCAACTGCTGATCCTGGCTGAATTCTGCATTCATCGCATCAACCACAATCGAAAAAGGCTGTTCGTCCTTCATAACTCCGGCAACCAGCGATTCCGTCAGGCGTGCTGTGCGAGGCAGTCCGTTGATCGCATCATAGACCAGACTTGCGGCCTGTGCAGGCCGTTTGAGTGCGGTGTCACCGTTGCCACTTTGCCCGACAACACTGATCGGTAAGATCTGTTCTGCGGCGTCGTTACTTGCTGTCAAAATAAGTTTTGCTGAGGTCTGGCCGGGACCGATCACCGACGGTCGGCACGTGATGCCTGCCGGAAGATTCTCCGCTATCAGTTGTATCGCTTCTGAATGTCCGTCACGGCGATAAGCGTAGACAGTCAGTTCGTAGCTGCCGCCTTTGCGGAGACTAATCGCGCCACTTGTGACAGGAGCTTTGCCGTCCGCCGACGGAAACGCATCAAACACGATCAGGCTGAAGTCGGCTTTGGGAGGCCGCACGGACAACCGATACGTAAGTCTTGGATCGCCGCGTGTGTCTCCATAACGGTCACGCAGGCGAATTCGGTAAGTACCATCTTCCGGCACATCCAGGCGGAATGATGGATCGTCGCTGAGTGTCGGCAGATCGGCACCACCAGGATTCTGCTTGTCATCGTCTTCCGTGGCTAAGCGATTGTACGTGAATGTTCCATCAGCGTTTGTTGTTACGCGATCGATCATCAGCAACGGATCAGCAATGGACCCAAGTCGCTTCGCGAAAACCTCAACAACCCACGATTCGCCTTTTTTTGCGTCGAAACGATAGACGTCTTCGTCGGTACGTTCCGCAAACGCGCCTGAAGCTTCAAAGGGCAGAGTGACAGGCTGATCGGGAGTTTCAGCGGCTTCTGAAACCGGCGACGCATCTGCGAGGCCAATTCTTACAAGATTGCCATCAATCGTGTTCCACCAGAAGGATTCCGCAAACGCTGCGGTAGCGTCTGCACCGACCGGATTTCGACCGTCGGTTGGCAGAATGTTCATTTGTTGCTGATAGATCGTTTGTCCATCCAGTTTTCTTTCTGTCGGACGACCATCCGGCAAATTGCGTCCGTACACTGTAACACCTGTGGGTCCGTTGCGATTCACAAACGAGGGACTAATCCAATCGACCAGCGGGCGAGAATCGAACGACAGGCGATACACGAATTGATCGCCGCCACCGTAGACCGCATCCTGGACTCGCACGATCAGTTCTTCGTCCTTCGCCGCCGTATAAACAATCGAAGCTTCCTGCGAGAGAACGCGTCGAGAATCGGCAACCCGGCGACCCGACGTGTTAAACAGTTGCAGCAGCGGTTGCATTGGCGAATCGATCTTCTCGGCTTCCGAACGCACAACCAGTGTCTGGCCGGCTTTCACTGCGATACGATAAAAATCCACATCAGTTGCAGCATTCGCACGTGCGTTGACAATCGTTTCCAGTGCCACTGGCGTCGCCTGAGTCAGCGAGTTGTTCGGTTCCACCTCGACCGCTTCCAACAACGAATCAACTCGAAAGATGCGAGGATTGCTTATGCCGAACAGGCCGCGAACGCGGACATCGTGTAGTCCTGCCGGTACGTCCGGAGCCACCGTCACAGCAAACGTGTTTGCGACAGGGTTTCCACTCGCATCCAGTTTCGGCACGGCAGTGATTCCGGGATGAGCGAAGACCATCTGATCAAGCTCATCGAGGTCAGTGCCACCGCCGACCGTCAGATCCACAGTAGTGCCTTGCTGCCCGCCCGGTGGAAACACGGAGGAGATGCGAGTTTGCGGAAGCTGAGCGTAGCCCTGTTGCGCTGTGGCAGCGACAACAATCGCAAGAAACAATCGAATCCCAGTCATTAGACAGGTTCCTGGGGATATTAAGAGGCGGGAAAATACGGCGGGTCAATATCAATGATTGAACTGAAACTCTTTGGTGTTCACCAACGCCCAGACGATGTCTTCGTAACCACCACGAATATTCGCTTCGTGGCTCTTAAGGTAACCTATCGCAACGTCCAGTTCTTCAGCGTTCGGTTCACGAGCAAATACCCAGCGATAAAGCTCTTTCACCCGATCCTCGTTTGGACGTACGGTTTCTGCAGCCAGCCGCGCCGTACGAGCGGCGTCGCGGGCAATTTTTTCCTGGATCTCTTTACCATTGAGCAGATGCAGACTCTGAGCCAGATTCGCATCCATACTGCGTTCACATTCACAAGCCGTGTCACCCTTTGGCTGACCAAAGACCTGCAGAAAGTAGGTTGAATTGGATGCGTCCGCCAACTGCAAAGCATTCGTACCTGCAGGCATTCCACCAAATGCTTCACCAGTGTCTGTCACCTGATGAAACGCATCGTACAAGACTTCGGCGCTCAAGCGACGCGGGTAATATCGTGAAAAATTCTGTTTATCGTTGCCGTTGAATTCGTTCGGCAAAGCGCTCAACTGGTACGTTCGCGAGTTGCAGATTGTTCGGACCAGATCCTTAAGGTCAAAACCGGACTGAATGAAATGAGAAGCCAGCGCCTCCAGCAGTTCCGGATTCGAAGGCGGGTTCGTCGCACGCATATCGTCTTCCGGTTCGACAATTCCGCGACTGAAGAAATGCTTCCAGTAGCGATTCACAAGTGACTTTGCGAAGAACGGATTCTGCGGATCACTCATCCAGTCCGCAAGCTGAATGCGTGGATCGCGGTCTGCAGGAATGTCGTACGCTGCGGTGCCAAGGCCCGTCGGTTTCAGAGCCTTGCCGGAACGCGGATTACTGGCCATCGCGATTCCTTCGTTGTGAAATACCCGTCGGTCTCGCATTGTCCCGGAGGCATTGGGAATCGCCTTCTTGCCGACTCGACCATAAAACGCTGCCATACCGTAATAATCATCCTGACTCCATTTTTCAAATGGATGATGATGACACCGAGCGCATTGAATTCGCAGGCCAAGAAACAACTGAGCCGTATCTTCGACCTGTTCTTCAGTGGTGTCCACATCACGATACCAGGTCACAGCCGGGTTGATCTGAGGATCACCGGAAGCTGTGATGATTTCTCTCACGAACTGATCGTACGGTGTGTTGTCATACATTTTGTTCCACAACCACTGATGAAACAGCATTGTCCCAGGTGTGTCTTCGCCGTTGACTTTGTGATTTCGCAGCACAAAATTCCACTTGTTTGCGAATTGATCTGCATAGGCCGGACTGTCGAGCAGGCGGTCAACAAGGAGGCTTCGTTTATTGGCCGAAGTGTCTGCCAGAAACGATTGCACCTCTTCAGACGCAGGCAGCGTGCCTGCAATATCCAGTGAAACACGACGCAGGAATGTTGCGTCATCGCAAATTTCCGATGCGGGAATTCCAAGTTGTTTGAGTTTTCCGAAGACTGCGGTGTCCACCAGATTGATCGGTTCCGGCATGTTTGATGTGTCGGCCCCTAACGGAATTGTCGCTCGAAAAGTTGCGACCTGTCCCTGGTAGCGAGCCATAATGGCAACCTCACCAGCCAGATCCAGCGTACTCACAAGTCCCGTCGTCGAGCATTCGGCCATTTCCGCTTCATTCGGTTCGAACAATGCCATCCGAGTGACGTCTTCGGTTGTTCCATTGCTGTACGTTGCGATCACTGCAATTTGCTGTTGCGACTTTTGTGTCATCGTCCGCGTTTCCGGGACGCAACGAATACCGGCCACAAACGGATCGCTGTCTGCTCCATAAGGCATGCCCTGTTCAATCCACTGAACCAGCAAATTGTATTCATAACTTCCCGCTTCCATTCGCTTGCCGCCGCCATGCGGACTGCGTCCGACCGCTTTTTTCAGGAGCAAGCTTTCAGCAGGAATAGCAGGGAAAATTCTGCGACCACGAGATTCCTTACGGAGGAATTCAAAATCATCCGACGGATAGAATCCCAGTAACGAAAGCTTGAATCCATTCTGACCACCCGACTTGCCATGACACCCGCCACCGTTGCAGCCCAGTTTCGTGAAGATCGGCACAATCTGATTTCCAAAGCTGATTGGCAATGCCGTGGCAAACCCACTGATGCTCACGTTAGCAGTGGCTGTCTGTTCGCCAACTTTGGCGGTCACAGTAATGTCACCGTCAGCAGTCGGGATCGCCATGCCCGTTGAATCGATTGCAAGGACAGACGGATCCGAAATCACCCACGTGGCCTCACGAGTCGCATCTGTGAGCGTTCCGTCGGCTGCGATCGCGGTGACGATCAGTTGCTGCCGGGCATCTCGACTGCGAATCTTAATTGCATTTGAGTCCTCCAACGGACTCAGTTCAACCCTGGCCTCGCTGGCAACAACGAATGATCCGGAAACAGTCAACGGTGCGAAGAGGGTGATCAACGCAGCACAACATTGAGCGAACTTCATGTTTTCACTCCAGTAAGGTGGGATGGTTCCGACGTCGTGTCGATCTGAGGTTGGTGCAGTTCAGAGGATTATACGGAGGTAAACGGAAGGGGATTCCGTCGATTCTGAACGGGAAGCATTGTTATAGCCTATTTTCTGCTCGGCAAGTGTCAAGCTTAGAGTCAACAATCGCTCAACCCACCACCAGGATTCAGGCGATATGCTGCCGATTTTCTGGCGGAAAATGAGAAAACGGACAAAAATGAGCTTTGATAGCTCTCATGAATGGCTCTTCATCGAGCGAGCGGCAGAAATGGATTACCCGTAGCTGGAGTCGCGCGTGAGCCGCAAGTTTCACGAACTCAGTCGCGACCGAACTCGTTCCTGCAGTTCGGCCTGCTTTGTTTTCAGTTCGATGTCCGAATGACGGGATAATTTCTGAGTGTCAGTAGCCGCATCACCCAAGATCTGCTGGAGCGCCTGAATCGCTCCGATGAATGCTTCTTCACGCCCTTTCTCAACACCTTGTTCAATCCCTTGATTTCGAGCGGTTGACAGCATCCAATCATAGTCTCGTTGGGCTTTTTCGCGTTGATCGTGCATGGCTTTGTCCTCGGTTGTTGAAGAGATCTTTTCAAGACAAACAATTGCCTGCTGAAATTCCAGATCGGGAAACATTCGCCGAAGGTCTTAAGCCGTATATTTGTGAGCGTTCAAAATCAGCCAGAAGGAAATCAGGGGACATTCTGCTTTTCTAATGAGTGCAATGTTCCCTTTGCGATCCCCTTTTTGTGTCGTGACACCATTAATGTCATCAGCTCTGCCGCGTCGGCTGCTGTCGAATCTCAGCGTCGGCGCGGAGCGTCGAAAACGTGAAAATCACAAAGACCGATACTGAGATCAGCGCAGCGAACACATTGGCCATGGCGGGTTGAACGAATAAGGCCGAAGTAAGCATGGTCGATGCCATTGTGATTCCGCCAAGTCCTCCCGCGAATGCCAACCAAGCAAACGACCTTCGCTGACCCAGTGATCGCGCGACCCCAAACTCAAAACCAATGCTGGCGAATCCTGTCACTGTTGACGCAAGCATACACCATCGCAAAAGATACGGCGTTTCGCGGATGCCCGGCATACTCATGATCGGCTCGCAACCTCCGATTGCTGAACCAATCATAAACGCCACACAGAATGGCAGCAAAACGATCCACAGCAGACGTATCTTTGTTTTGCCGTATGCATTAGCGAAGTGAAGCCACAACAATAACGGGACAAGAACGAATGGAGCCATCGCCGCGATCAAACTCGACGAGAGATAACAAATCCAGGTCACGATAGAAGCGGCCATGCTCAATGACACGACGCTCTTCAAAACATTGGAATCCCGTAGTTGAGTTGTAGTGTCAAAACTGTGCGATGGCGGTTCAAATGGATTCGGTTCACTCATTTCGTCACTTATTCTTTATTGAAAAACTGGAATTCGAAGAGCAGCCACAGTGAAAGTCGACTTGTACGCAACGCCAGATCGTTAACCGAACTTCCCCAGAAGTGTGACAAAACGCGACTTGTTGAAAAAAGTTTGTCGTGTCTTGGGATCTGAAATTCGCAAATAGCCGTGTGTTGAAATCTGAACCGCCGTTTGCTGCACTGCTGACGAAGAATCTCCCAAGGGCCGAATTCCAGCGGCATTGATCGATGGAATCAGCGAAATGACGGGGCCAGTGGAAATGACGGGGCCAGCCAAAGTGGACGGCGTGATTTGTGTGTCGATGAGGGAAAAACAGCCAGGTGACACAAGACAATTACCAGTGGCTTCATCCGTAAGCACCCATCCACAAATTTCATGGTTTAATAGCGACACCTTGGTGTCTGTTTTGTTTAAACTGCACATCACGACCTGCTCTTTCTGCATTTTCTGAACAGGAATCGCATTTTTGACAGGACGATTAAGGTCAGGACGATTTAAGCTGCGACTACGCCGTTACTCGAATTATGCACCACAATTTCAGCATGGGTGCTGACATCGTCCTGTCTTCCTGTTCTGCCTTCTGTGATTGATCAGAGTCGTGCGGCCCAATTGGATCTCCCACCTCATGGCACTCCCTCAAACTACAAGTTGCGTGGCGGTTCCAGCAGCTTTGAGGGCTCGCAACTCGATACCTCGGTGATCGTGGATTAAATCGTTTAACCCGTGGTCGAAGACCAGGTTTTGAGTCGTGGCCGCCAGACGGCCTGGCCTGTCGGCCACGGGTTAAACGGGTCATTCGAACATGATTGGTATTTGGGTCGGCAGAAGCCATCATTTCTCACCGCGAACAGTTTAAGCTGAACCTGTCTGCGTTTTGCTTTTCAGGTAGTCCGCAATCCACGTGTGTTCATCGGCCTTGAGTGGCGGAACGGGCATGGTCGAGTAATCCAGATCGTTTCCGTAGCGTCCGTTTTCATACGACTTATTGACCAGCGACTGCAATGGCAGCAGCACGTCTTTGTCGGCAGCTCGAAGAGGAATTCGAATCGTCGGCAATGGGGCGGCGAAGCCAGCGGAATACAATTCGGCCTCTTCCGACGATTCGGCTCGCACAACGCAAACGCGATACGGGCCTTTTAAGCGATCGGGATAGATTTCCTGTTCCGCCGCCAGCACTCATGTGCCTTCGCGGAGCAAGTCGATTTCTACCAGGTTGACTTCTGCATCGATGAATTCACTTTGCTTCGCCAGATACTGTTTTCGGCCTGCCGGAGTCGCCTGGTTCGCGAGACCGATAAATTCGATGGCCGTAACGACGCGTCGATTGGCTTTGAGATCCACGATTTGAATATAACGCAGTGTCTGCGGAGGACTTCGACGGCGGACGCGCAGTGGTTCGTCAGCCACAAATTCTTCAACCGCTATTCCTCCGCCCGTAGACTTAAACGTACCCGGCTGTTCAATGATGTGAACATCCGGCGAGATGCGTCGGAGCTTGCGCGATTCTTCTCCCGGTTCAAATACCGACAGGTATTCTTCGACTCTTGCCTGAAGGTCCGGCGGTAACTGTGCCTGAACTGCGTCCCGAGCATAAGTGGTGAGTGATGTATGAATATCGCCCCAGTAAGCTTCGAGCCAGGGATTCATGCCCGGAAGTGGGTTGGTTGCGAATTTCATGTCGATGATGCCTCCTGAAGTTCACGATCCAGATCGTTGGCATTGTGACGCTATCGGTTAGCCTCAGCAAGTAGTGATTCACTTTTGGCTGAGCAAAGTTGCAGCCTATACTTCGCGCGGCCAGAAATGATCCCTGCGAGCGGAGTGGCGTGAGCCCTCCGGTACGTCGTTCTTGTACCGGCAAGCTGACGCATGCCGCTCCCCAAATCTCGCACTCTTGACCACGCGGAATATAAACAGCAAAGTTTATCAGGATTCCATCCGACCCTGAGTTGGCGGCGCGTTTCGTGGGTTGCCGATCTAGCCGATCACTCTTGCTCCCACCGGCACGGGGTCCAATGGAGAGAGATTCGCAAGGCGAACGCAGGCGCACCAGTTCATTTATTAATCCACGGATTGCGTTTCGGGCCTGTTCATTATGAACCAGTGAACCCATGCAATTCCAACCAATCACGTGCGCGATTTTTCCAATCGGACGTGCCCGGAGCACCAGGCCGGGGGCGCATCCCGAAACCGTGTCCGCCATTCTGATACACATGAAATTCGACAGGCACTTTCAACTTCGTCAGATCCACAAACATCTTTGCACTTCCAACGGCAGAAGATGTTTTATCATCTGCAGCTTGCGCGATAAACGTCGGTGGAAATGCAGCGTCCAGCGTTGCGGCCGCATGGACGGCATCGCGTTCCTCGTCCCAGATCTTCCACGGATAAATCAACAGTAATGCGTTTGGTTTTGAAGTCTCTGCGATGGAAGAATCTGCTCTCAACGACCGAGTAGCGGCTGCGACAAATGCCGTCTGACCGCCAGCAGAGAATCCGAGCACTCCAATCCGGTTCGCATCGACCCGGAACTCGGCGGCTTTCGATCGCACGACTTCGAGCGCGCGGATCAAGTCCTGAACAGGTCCAGTTTCCGGTTGCGGTTGCTTGTTGGTCGGAGTGCGATACGCGAGTTGGAATGCCACGATACCGTTTCCATTCAGCCATCGACAGGCATCACTGCCTTCATGTTCGTCGGCGAGTTTCGTAAATCCTCCACCAGGCACGACAATTACCGCCGCCCGTAGCTTCGCCTCATTCGTCCCAGCTTCAGTCGCCTTTGGAATATGTACGAACAGTCGTGGATTTGACACGTTGTATCGTCGAGTCAATCCGTCCGGTCCGGTTTCTGTTTTCTCTGGCGGATCGGTCGCAACGATCGGTTCCGGAACACCGTCCGGCCAGAGAATGATTTCGGGCGGATCAGCCAAACTGACACTTTGCAAGCGACAAACTGCTGCGATCACAAGAACGAACTTTACGGTATTTGTCATCATCCGCCCTGCGACATCAGGATTTGATTTCGAACACTGCTTCCACTTCTACTGCAGCACCCGTAGGCAGGGCGGCGAAACCCAGCGCGCTGCGAGCGTGGAACCCGTCAGTCGTCTTTCCGAAAATCTCGTGCAGCAGATCGGAACATCCGTTGATGACCAAATGCTGATCTGTAAAGTCTCCGGCGGAGTACACGCAACCCAGAACTTTGAGAACCCGAACTCCATTGAGCGTCCCGTGGCAATTGTAGACCGAACGCAAAATCTTCTGAGCACAGTCTTTGGCCGCTTCGTAGCCTTGTTCGACCGTCACGTTCTTCCCCAGGACACCTTTGAGATCACTTACGTGTCCCGAAGTAATCAACTGTTGCCCGGACTGAATACAGAGATTCAGATATCCAGGCGTCAGTGGTTCGAGGTTGATCCCAAGTTGACGAGCTTTATCGTCTGGTTGCATGTTCATTCCTTTTCTTAATTCAAAAACGTAAAACTGTGTTCAGGCGAGCGGTGAGACGTGAGTCCCCTGATAAAACTAAGCCTTCTTCACGTGACCAATATTGATGTACGCATGAACGTGCGGGGCACCACGGAAATGCCAGACGAACGACGGGCCTTCCACACGCCAGATGTCCCACTGTTGATCATTGCCGATGTCTTCCTGCTGGAAGAAGGCCATGTGCAGATGCTCCACGCCGCCTGACTCTTTCAGAATCTGCATCACTTCCTCAACATCTTCTTTGCGGTATGGTGCAAGAAGAATGCCCAGAGTCTTTTCGACTTCAGTTCTTTGATCGGCTGTCAGGTCCGCCACTTTGATCCCTGCAAATGTTCCGGAGTCGCCTTGCACCTCTACGGCTGTTTCTTTGGGAGCGTTGGCAAGCAGAGCCTTCGCGGCCTGATCTTTCGTCAGCGACTTGAAGACTTTGTCGGTCTGTTGCGTCTGGTAGTAGTAGATGTTTTTCGATGCATCTTTCTCGACCTGATCATGTCCATAGATGATCGGTCCGCCGAATGCGGCCTTATCGACGCTGTTTCCATCCGCTCGCAATGTCAGATGTCGACCGGTCAGCATAAACTCGAACGAACCAGCACCCGGTTCACCGAACATCGCCACACTGAATTCGTGCAGTCCGCCGGCGTCGTCGTCCATCTGCTTCTGCATCCGTTCGTGACCTTCTTCACTGCACAGTCCCTTTACGATCCGGCTGATCATTTCTCGTTGCGGCGACGTATAGAAGGATTCTCCCAGCGTTGGTTCTGTAACGTGCCAATTGGCACTGATGCGATGACGAAGTTCATGCTCAAACGGAAAGCAGAGAGTCTTTTTCTGTTCATCGCTTAGTGACTTGAAGAATTCGCTGACTGCGGTTTCGGAAGCGCTAGTCAGGGATGGGCCGGAGTACAAGCCCGCATACAAAGCACGTGGTGCCAACAGCGTCAGCGCGGACGCTCCAGCGATCGTCCTGACGAACGAGCGACGATTGACAGCGGTGCAGTCCGAGCATAGATTCAAATTTCGGTCGTCGGTAGTCATCTTATTCTCCTTCGGTCGTGGGAGTGCGGAATACAGGCTATATGTATCCTACCCGAATTCATGCCACACGATCAACGGTGCAGAGAAAAACAATTGACCATGTCCGATTGGCATCAGTCAGAAATCATTCTTCCCGCGTTTTCTCGCGGATGTCATTTGATCACGTCGCATGTCATTCAGGATCTGGCGGTTCTGAAAAAATGTCGCGTCGGCCTGATGCACGTTTTCATACAGCACACATCGGCATCACTGACAATCAATGAAAACGCAGACCCCGACGTGCCCGAAGATCTGAACATGGCGCTGGACCGACTGGCCCCGGAATCCTGGCCTTATCGGCACACATGTGAAGGACCGGACGACATGCCTGCACACATAAAAGCTGCGCTGACTGGCTCTTCCGTATCCATCCCGATTGCCAACGGTCGTTTGCTGACCGGCACCTGGCAAGGGATTTACCTCTGCGAACACCGAAACCACGGCGGTCGCCGCCGACTGATCGTCACTATTCAGGGCGATACATCTGGCGTTACCGGAGCCAGCAGCGATCGTGATTCCTCAGCAAATTGAATCAGTTGTGTACGCGATGTCGCAGGCAACTGTGAGCTGTAGGCGAGAACCAATGCTTCGGCCAGATTGAAATATCGACGGGCGAAGTTCTGATTTCCTTGCCTGGCATAACACATCGACAAGAAATACAGATCGAAAGGCTTTTGTTCCGGCGGAAGTTCTCGGAGGCTGCGGTTCAGCATTTCGATGGCTTCATCGATTTGACTCGCTCGGAAGAGCGCGACGCCAGCGGTATTCAGATAAAGCGATCGCTGTTCAACGGTCAGGGACTGGTCCTCAACTGCGCGGCGACTCAGTTCTACCGCTGTTGCCGGATCGCGCAAGGGCAACGGTCCTGTGGCAAGCAGCCAGGCAAGATTATTGCACGTCAACGCATTCTGAGGCTGCAATTTGACAGTTCGCTGTATGGCGGATCGAGCGGCGACCAGATCATTTTTTTCCGCAGCACGTTGTGCCCGCCGGAGCTGTTCGGCACCCGCCAGTTCCACAAAACGTGCGTCGGGCGTGAATTGAACATGTCCAATTCGATTTGAATTGCCGCTGCCCACAGAAGTCGAATCGAGATCAATCGACCACGGCAGTTGACGCCGTCGCAATTCCGTGGCAATCGCGTCCAGATTCCAGACAAAGACGCGGTTGTCAAATGGAGTGAAAATGATTGCCAACTGCGTTCCCGCAGGATTGAAAGCCATCCGAAAAGCGTTCCGTTGATTGGGATCTGTTAGTGTCGCGATTTCATGCCAATCGGTCGTGTCAAACAAATGAATGCGGGACATAGAATCAGAAACAGCCAGCAGTCGACCGTCGGGAGAGAAGCAGACTTTGACACCGCTGGCCGATCGTCCAGGCACATCCAGTTTCGTTTCCACACGCCATGTTCCCGTCTGCCGAACCGTGACGTCCACGGCATCTGTAATCAACCATTGACCGTCAGGGCTGAACTCAACCAGGCAGCAATCCGGTTCATCAATTTGGGACACGAGGTTACCGGAATCCAGATCCCAGATACACGCCTTGCCACCATTCCAGCCTCCTGTTGCCAGTTGTCTGCCGTCAGCACTGACAGAAACGCTTCGAATATCCGTATGTGGTCCAATGGACTTCTTAGAATCCCGCAAGTCTGTGGACCAGACGCTGGCGTAGTCTCCATTGGGCACTGCGACAATTTGATGAGTGACGTTGACATCAAAACAAGCGTTGGAGAACTCGTCACTGATCGCTTCGCATGGAGTGAATGTCAACAAAGACATCTCGTCGGGCTGTTGATCGAGTCCGTCCGCTGTACTGCCGACGGTCGCCCTCCAACGGTTGAGTCCCAGACTATTATCGGTCAGTAATGAGTCATCGGCTTCGAACTGGACATACCCGGAACCCATGTTGAGATGTCCAAGTGATGCAAGTGTTTCTGTTTCAAAGATCCGCACTTCACCACTCGCAGCGACCGCGAGCAGTCGTCCGTCGGCATTGTATGCCAGGTCAAATGTCCACGCGTCCGACTGTGATTCCTGAGTCAGCGTCAGAGATCGACAAATCGGTGCATGATCAATAGAGAGGGCCGCGATCCCGGATGGCTCCGTCGCACGCAGTGCAGCGAAACCTCCCGTAGTATCCGGCAGAATTGCGGAAAGCGCAATGCTGGTTTCTGATAACTCGAGTTCGCCGTTGTTGGCATTCCACAGCATCAAGGTACAGCTCCAGTGATCATAGGTCAGCAGCAGGTCACCCACGGAGCCGAAGCAAATTGTCATGTCTCCGGATTTGTGCAGAAACGATCGTAGCTTTGCGCCATTTTCTATATCCCAAAGCACAACACCTTCTCCGTGGTACGGCCCGATCGAAATGCGTGTCGAATCAGGATGCCACGCCAGACGACATCCGCCAATGTATCCCTGTGGCGGTTCCGTCTGAAACACGATGCTGCCGTTGCTGAGATCGATGACCTTTGCCGAATCCGCCGTCAGGATCGCTGCCTTACGTAAATCGGGCGAGACTGCAATCTCGTCGGCATAGGTATGAATTTCAAAGGACTTTACGTGACCGCCGTTCTGCAGATCGACAATCAGAAGATTGCCGTCTGTGTCAGTACCAACGATCTTCTGACTATCAGCAGTAAATGACCACGCACCCTTTCCGTCAGATTCGAAACAAAGCAAAGGCGGTGATGCATCCAGGCAAAAAACGCGACATCGTTCGTCAATCACAGCAAGATGTTTGCCATCAGGACTCAGGATAGGCGACGATTCCGACGTACACTCGGTGAGTCGCTTCAATTCAAAGCCATCACCAACGCGCAAGACCACAATGTCGTTTTCCTGTGAACGGCATGCAAAAATGGATTGACCAGAGTCCATCGTAAGTCTGCCGTTGTACCTTCCCGACGGATCGACCGGCCACTGCGACACAATCCGCAGATCCGGACGCGACAGACACGCGATGGTTGCGTTTCTCATTCGGTCAATCTGATCCGCCGGAAACAGGATGGAACTTCCCAGATCTCGCGCCGCGTCAATGGTGCCCAAAGCTGCATATCGCTGTCCTTCCCGACGACTTACCCGCTGCGCTTCAGCTTGAAACAAGCGGGCATCCCACAATTGCTGCAGTGTTTCAATTCTTGCTGTCTGCTCGTCTCGCTTGGCGATCAACGTCAGGTCCAGTTGCTGCCCCAGCAATACTGTATACACCGATGAGACCGCCGCAATCAGAATCAACAGCGTGATCAGCGACGTGCCAACGACGGACTTGATCGGATTGCGTCGGCACCAGCGCCAGCCGCGACCAATTGTCGAGATACGACGCGCAATGATCGGCTCCCCGGAAAGATATCGAGCCAGATCATCGGCCAGATCGGAAGCCGAGGCGTAACGCTGGTCTGGCGACTTTTCAAGACACTTCAGGCAAATCGTCTGAAGGTCAGCCGGCATGCGCGGAACAAGTTGCGATGGTCGTACTGGATCGTCTGCTATCACCTGGCTGAGGACATCGAGCGGCTGAGCACCGACAAACGGTGGACGGCCCGTCAACAGTTCATACAGGGTGGCTCCCAATGCATAGATGTCAGTGGCCGCCGAATGCTGCGAGGCATCTCCGCGCGCTTGTTCCGGTGACATGTAAGCCGGCGTCCCCAGAATGTCTCCTGTTTGGGTTGCTGAATTCGAATCGGAATCGTCACGGGATTCCAGGAGTTTCGCGAGGCCAAAGTCGGCAATTTTGATTTGATAGCCATTCAAAGCTCCGGAAAATGTTTGACGATCGCCGGAAAGCTGAGCAGCGGAATTCGCCTGAGACGGCGGAGTCTGGTCGGATATGCGATGCAACAGGATATTCGCTGGCTTAAAATCGCGATGGACGACTCCTTGCTGATGCGCAAAATGCAGTGTTTTGGCGAGCGTTTCACAGAGTGCGGCCGCGAGTCGCGGTTCCAGAACCTGCCCCTTGAAATGTTCGGACAGTGTTCCTCCGTCAAGGAATTCATAGGCGAGGAACGGTCGTCCGTCGTGCTGCCCGACTTCATAGATCTGCACGATGTGTGGATGCTGCAACCGTGCGGCAGCACGAGCTTCCGTCAAAAAGCGACGCACGTGGGTGGCTGTCGCGCCATAGTGATCACGCAGCAACTTAATCGCGACAGGTCGGTTCAGCTTCAGATGCTGTGCCTTAAAGACAACCGCCATGCCTCCCTGACCGACCTGATGCAGAACGTGATAACCTTCAATCACCGGCAGTGCCGGAGCGATGACTTCTGACTGATCGTCCGTCAATCGACCAACGGGATCTCCATCGATCGCACTTGTCGCAATGCGATGGACCTGCAGCATATCCGCCGATTTTTCCTGGATCGCTTCATCCAGCGCAAATTGCAGTCGCAGTTCCTCAGCCAGAGCCGGAAACCTCGCGATGTATTCTTCAACAACTGCGCCTTCACCGAGCTGTTCGCGCAATAAAACTTCCTGATAAATCAGGTCCAGCCGCTGGTCATTATTGATCTCTGGCTTTTGAAATTCCAGGCAAAGTGCTTCGACGGAAATCCGCTGCCCGTGCTTCCACCGTCGCCGCTGCTCAGCAAGAATCACAGCGACATCCGCGTCAGAGCGGACTGCATTGCTCAGGTTGGGGTGGGATATGCTCACGGTTACTCCAGTCCAACCTCCTGCAGGACACGATCAAGCGCACGTGAGAGCTGCTTGCGAAGAGCGACGGGGGTGCTGTTCAACATTACGGCAACATCATCCCAATTGTGCCCCTGCCTGCGATGTTCCAGCAGCACACGTTCTTCGGACGTCATTCGCTCGAGCGCCGTTTGACACTGTTCCAATGCCATTGAAAATCGTCCCGGATCGGGTTCTCCGGACACCGCCGTCGATAAATCGGCCGCCAGTGTTTCTGCGGATCCACGCAGTGCCAGTCCGCCACGTTCCTTGCGAACATGATTGACTAGCTTGTTCCGCGCGATGGTTGTGAGCAGTTTGATCAGGTCTTCCTGAGAATTCACTTCAAACTGGCCCGCTGCTGCCCGTACAAAAAAACTGCCCATGGCCGACTGGCAAATATCCATTGAATCAAACAGCGAACGCATTCGAGGGTCCGTCAATCGAAAACGGACGGCGCGCCGCACCGCCGCTTCATGTCGTCTGACGAGCGTTGCCGCGGCATCCTGATCGCCAGCTCGCACGCGCTCCATCAGCAACAGGAATGAATCGTCGGTCATAGATGAAAGGTATCCCATGTGTAGTCCGATCGGTCTCAAATCGGGGTCAGCAGGAAAGATTTCGGTATTTCCCAGGGAATGATCCGCAAAGCCGAGGGGGGAGTGGCCGAGTGCAGAACCACACCAGGTGTTAGGATAGCCAGCGTCGTGATTGAATGAGCGCACCAAAGGGCCGCCAGGACCAGAATTTTCCGGAGTTAGACTTCGCGCGGCCAGAAATGAATCCGGCGAGCGGAGCGGCGTCAGCCCTCCGGTACCTTGTTTTTGTACCGGCAAGCTGACACATGCCGCTCGCCAATTCTCTGACTCATGACCGCGTGAAGAGTTCGCAGTGGTGCAGGCATGTTGCCTGCCATTTCACAAGCCAAACTCATCAATTCCCAGTCAAATCTGGCAGGCAGGATGCCTGCCCCACAGGAATTCTTTCGTAAATCGCAAAAGATCTTCGGCGGGAAGAATTTTTCGGTCACAACACTCTTCGATTTGCGATGTAATTGACGGGGGCCAGTATTTTCTCGGGTTTTAGCTGATTTCTCAGCAATCCAAACACGAATAATGCGCCCCACTTTAGAATGATTTAAATAACCGGTGGAGCGATTGACGTGAAACGAATCCAGGATCTGTGCAACATTTGGCGTTCTGGACGACTGTCGGAAACCTATCGCCGCCGCTCGCGAATCAGGCGTTCGTATACAGAGGCTTTGGAAGACCGGACGCTGCTCGCGGCGTACATAGTGGATACGACGGCAGACACCATCGCCAATGACGGCGTTACGTCTTTGCGGGAAGCGATCATTGCGGCCAACGCGAACGCCGGCATGGATATGATCGGCTTCAACATCCCCGGCGCGGGCGTTCAAACGATTACTCCCACCTCAGCCCTGCCGACAATTGCGGAAGCGGTGACGATCGACGGATATTCACAGCCTGGCGCAAGCGCGAACACCTTGGTTGTGGGAAGCAACGCGGTGCTGCTCATCGAAATCAATGGCAGTAGTAACACCGGGCGTAGCGGGCTCATCCTGGGAGGGCCTGGCGGTTCTACTGTGCGCGGCTTGGTGATCAATCGTTCGGGCGGGGTGCTGGCTAGTGACGCGGGAATTTTCATCTCCTCCAGCAACAACATCGTAGCCGGCAATTTTATTGGCACGGATGCCGCAGGATCGGCGCCTCTCGGCAATCCTTTTGGTGGTGTCAGGATCGCTTCGGGAGACAATAATCTGATCGGCGGCACGACTCCCGCCGCAAGAAACCTCATCTCGGGCAATCGCGTCAGTGGCAACGTGGTGGTAGGGAATTCTGGCACCGGGCCAACGGGAACGATCATTCGCGGAAATTACATCGGCACCAACGCCGCCGGCACAGCGGCAATCACGACCAACCAGAACCTGCTCGCTACAGGCATCCGCGTTTTCAATAGCGTCAATACTACGATCGGGGGTGCGGATTTGGACGACGGCACGGAGGATGGCCAGGTCGGGGCCCGCAACGTGATTTCAGGAAATTCCTTCGCTGGCATTCATCTGGAACTATCTAGCAGCGCGTTGGTCAGGCCGATCGACGGTGTCACGATTGCCGGCAACTTCATTGGAGTGAACGCCTCAGGAATCGCGGCGATCAGCAACTTGGGCGCTGGAATCCGTGCGAATGAAGGGTTGTCCATCTTCGATTTGCTCGTCGGCGGCACGGCGCGCGGCGCTGGCAACGTCATTTCGGGCAACACAGCCAGCGGATTTGCTGGGGGCGGGTTTACGATGACGATGCAGGGCAACTTCGTCGGCACCGACCTAAGTGGCACGCTCGACCTCGGCAACGGCATCGACGGCAGTGCCGGCCAGGGGAACGGCGGAGCAGGCGTTCACGTTGCCATGGGCGGCTATGAGGGGCCTAACTTTCAAATCACGATTGGCGGAACCACGCCTGAAGCACGGAATGTCATCTCTGGAAATGCCGCCCAGGGCATCTGGGTGACGGGCTTGAAATCTGGCTCGGTTATGGTTCAGGGAAACTACATCGGCACGCAAGCGGACGGAGTAAGTCCGTTGCCCAATCTGTTCAGCGGTATTGAAATGAACAGGAGTGTGACGGTCGGCGGCACCGGTGCCGGCGCGGGCAACGTGATCGCGTTTAATAGGGGCTCAGGCATTTTCGCACCGACGTCCGGCAACGGAACCTTTGTAGGCACGTCTATTCTCGGCAACTCGATCTACTCGAATGGTCCGATCCCACCTCAGCCGTTCTCTGGAGTGGGTTTGGGAATTGACCTGAACGCCCTTGGGCTTTCGCTAAATGACACGGGCGACGGAGATGGAGGGATCAACAATGGGCAGAACTTCCCAGTTATTACCTCCGTTAAAACAACAGCCGGCACGACGACCATCCTGGGCACGCTCAATAGCATCGCCAATAGTACGTTTCGCGTAGAACTGTTTGCGAGCGTGGCCATCGACCCATCGGGCTATGGCGAAGGGCAAACCTATCTGGGCTTCACCACGGTCATGACAGACGCCAGTGGAAATGGCAGTTTTAGCTTTAGCCCCGCCACGGCAATTCCAGCCAACCAATTTATTACCAGCACGGCCACCGACGCCGCTGGCAATACTTCTGAATTCAGTATGATTCCGATTACGTTCAGCATCAACGATGTGACCCTAAGCGAAGGCAACAGTGGGACCAAGGACTTCAATTTTACAATCACGCTGTCTCGCAATCCGACAGATGCCGTTTATGTCAGGGTCGGCACGACCAATGGCACGATCAACCCGGCGACGACGACCGATAACGACTATTTGACAGTAACCAATCGACTGGTGACATTCTTTCCCAACAGCCCGCTCACCACAACGTTTACTGTAACAGTCAACGGGGATGCGAAATTCGAGCGTGATGAAACATTCTTTGTCAATCTTTCGAACGCAATCGGCGCGACAATCGAGGATAGCCAGGGACTGGGCACAATTCTAAATGACGACGGGGCACCCACGTTGTCGTTTAGCACCAACAATTCCGTGCAAGAAGGGAACGTGACGGCCGATGACCGAAAAGTACCGTTCACGCTGTCTTTGTCCACGGCTTCCGGAGTCGATGTGGTGGGAATGTTGAGTACGAGCAGCGGCACGGCACTCGAGGGAACCGATTTCGTCAGTGCGGATGGGGTCCCCTTTTTAATTCCCGCCGGAATGACGCAGACTACCGTTTTCGTCCCGGTTATCGAAGACATCGATGTGGAGCCGAACGAGCAGTTCGCCATCACCGCCACCGTTACAGATCCCACCACGGTGAGCAACATTAACGGCATAGCCAGTGGCACAGGTACGATTCTGAATGACGATGTCTCGCCGCTCACGCTGAGCATTAATGATGTGTCGATGAGCGAAGGGAGCAGTGGCTCCACGGCATTCACCTTCACGGTTACGCTCTCTGGCAATCCGACGTCCAACGTCACTGTCATGGCAAATACAGCCAATGGCACAACCAACCCGGCAACCACCTCTGACAATGATTATGCAGCAATCACTAATCAAGCACTAACGTTTGTGCCAAACGGCCCGCTGACCCAAACAGTGACGGTCAACGTCACCGGCGACACAAAATTCGAGCGAACTGAGACCTTCTTCGTGAACCTGTCGAGCCCCTCCGGCGCTACGATTACGGACAGCCAGGGGCTGGGCACCATTCAAAACGACGACGCGGCCCCAACCCTGACCGTTAGCACAAACAACTCAGTGCAGGAAGGCAACGTCACTGCGGACAACCGCCAGGTACAGTTCACTCTGTCGCTCTCGGCGATTTCTGGCGTGGACATATCAGGCATGGTTACCACGGCCAGCGGCACGGCGATCGAAGGCATTGATTTCGTCAGTGCGGATGTCGTGGCGTTTTCGATCCCCGCCGGCCAGACGCAGTCGACCGTCTTCGTCTCGGTCATCGAAGACACAACCGTTGAAGTTGACGAGCAATTCTCGTTCACCGCCACCGCCTCCGATGCAACGACTATCGGCAACGTTGACAGTTTGGCCGCTGGCGTTGGCACGATCCTTAACGACGACTCGGCGACGATTACTTTCGGCAATGTGAACGTGTCGCAGATTGAGGGCAACACGGGAACGACCGCGTTCACATTCAACGTTACGCTGAGCCAGCCGGTCGATGTCCCTGTCAGCCTGCAGGCGAACACCAGCAACGGTACGGCCACGGCAGGCAGCGACTACACGGCTCTGGTCGCCGCACCGGTGAACTTCCCTGCGGGTAGCACGGCGCAGCAAGTCACCGTGCTGGTCAATGGCGACTCGACTGTCGAAGCAAACGAAGCGTTCCAGTTGTTCCTCAGCAACCTCGCGGTCAGCGGTCGCAGTGTGACGATCAGTTCCGGCACGGGAACGGGAACGATCGTGAACGACGATTCGGCTACAATTACGTTCGGCAATGTGACTGTGTCACAGAATGAAGGCAATACGGGAACGACTGCGTTCACGTTCAGCGTCACGCTGAGCCAACCAGTGGACGTGCCAGTCAGTCTGCAGGCGAATACCGCCAATGGCACAGCCACGGCAGGCAGTGACTACACGGCTCTGGTCGCGGCACCGGTGAATTTCCCAGCGGGCAGCACAACTCAGCAAGTCACCGTGCTGGTCAACGGCGACACGACAGTCGAAGCGAACGAAACTTTCCAGTTATTGCTAAGCACCCTGCTTGCCAGCGGTCGCGATGTGACGATCAGTGCGGGCACGGGAACGGGTACGATTGTGAACGATGATACCGCAACCTTTACGATCAACAACGTGACGGTCAGCGAAGGTGCCGGTACGGCCACGTTTACGGTGTCGCTGAGTAATCCGATCGACATCCCGGTAGTGATTGACGTGAACTACACGGACGTCACAACTTCGGCGGCTGACTTCGATCACACCGTTGGTCCTGTCACATTCGCTGCAAATTCAACCAGTCCACAGACAGTGTCGGTAACGATCAACGAAGATACCATCGTCGAATCGACGGAGACATTCCTCGCAAATTTGAGTACTGCGACGGTGCTGGGCGGGCGGAATGTCAATTTGAGCGGCACCGGGACGGGCACGATCACTGACAATGACAACAATAATCCCGTAACAGTCACGATCAACAATGTGACGGTCAGCGAAAGTGCCGGAACGGCCACGTTTACAGTGTCGCTGAGTGGCCCTGTGGATATTCCGATCGTGATTGACGTGAACTACACCGACATCACGACGACGGCGGGTGACTTCAACCACACCGCCGGTCAAGTCACTTTCCCTGCGAATTCCACGACACCGAAAACGGTGACTGTGGCGATCACGGACGACAACATCGTGGAAGCCACCGAAACATTCCGTGCAAGTTTGAGTACCACGACAGCGCTGGGCGGACGGAACGTCAATTTGAGTGGCACCGGCACCGGGTCGATCACTGACAACGACATCACGAACACTACGATCAACGACGTGAGTGTAGCGGAAGGGACCGGGACAGGCACGACGGTTTTCACATTTACAGTTAGTCTGTCAAAACCCGCCAGCAAACCTGTTACAGTCAACTACGCAACGGCAGACGGCACGGCTCAGGACGGCGGTATCGGCGAGGACAATGACTACGCCGCCGCCAATGGTGTGCTGACATTTGATCCTGGTCAGACCAGCAAGACGGTGACAGTGCTGGTGAACAAGGACGCAGTAATTGAAATCAGTGAAACCTTTTTCGTCAATTTGAGCAATGCAAACTTCGACGGTGCATCCAATGCCACACGCGTGGCGATTACCGACAGTCAAGGCGTTGCAACGATTCTGAATGACGACCCCGCCAACGTGTGCAACGGCACCGTGCTGCTCGTCAATGGAGTTCTGACGATCCACGGTACGGACGGCAAGGATAACGTAGCCGTGAAGCTCGTCTCGGGTGGCAAGAAAATCCAGGTCGTTGCCTGCTTCAATGTGGTGGGCGGATCCGACGGCGGCAGCGACGGCGGATCTGATGGTGGCAGTGACGGTGGATCCGATGGTGGCAGTGACGGTGGATCCGATCGCGGAGTGGTCTTCACCTTCAACGCATCCGCGGTGCGATCGATTTCTATTGAACTCTGCAATGGTGACGATACGGCCACATTGAGTGGAAGTAGCAGCGGCTGCGGCAGGAGTGGAGGATCTGACGGCGGCAGTGACGGCAGTGCGGATATTACTATTCCCACCGTCATTGACGGCGGAGCGGGCAACGATAATCTCACTGGCGGTCGTGGAAATGACCGGTTGGTGGGCGGCCCGGGCAACGATCGGCTTAACGGCGGCTACGGCAATGACATCCTGCTGGGAGGTGCAGGGAATGACACGTTGATCGGCGGTGATGGCAACGACGTGCTGTCAGGCGGCGACGGCTGCGACAATCTGTCGGGAGATGCCGGCCGAGACCTGCTGATCGGCGGACGTGGCTCAGATTCACTCAGTGGTGGCTCTGGGGAAGACATCCTGATCGGCGGCTACACGCTGTACGACGACAATGTCTCGGCTCTGACAAGCATCATGGCCGAATGGTCCAGCACCCGCAGCAATGCCGCTCGGGTCGCCAACCTCAACCTCAAGGGCACGGGCACAGGGACTCGGGCAAATGGATCAATATTTCTAAAAACGGGCGTCACCGTGATGGACGACGGTGTCCGTGATGACCTGTTCGGTGGTGCAGGCAGCAGTCTGGACTGGCTTCTGTTGGGCACGGGCGATCGCTGATCGGACCGGGGGAGCAAACCGCAGGGACCAGTGCGGCACATTTGGCGAGCCGTGAGACGTCAGTCTCCGGATTTCTGCGATTCCTCGTGTGGCAGGCATCTTGCCTGCCACCGTCATCGCCAATCCCAGGCATCGCAAAGAATCGCAGGAATCGCAATCAGGGGACTGACGTCCCACCGCTCGCCGGATGAAAAATCCTCTCAGAAAAGAATCTTCCAGCGGGAAAATGTTTTCGGTCACAACGCCCTCTGATTTGCGATGTCATATACGGGGAAGGCATTTTCTCGCGCTTGGAAAAGGGGGCAGGTACCAATAGTGCGGAGCACCCTTTGGGCCATTTGGCTACTGGTTCCTGACCCCTTTTTCAAGCCCGTTCACATCCCGCGAGGCTGCGAAAACGCACCCAAAATGCGAGGAAACGTTCGTTTCTCCGCGTAACGATGCGCTGCGTGTTCGAACGCATGGAATTGGAGAATAACATGTCGATTTTACGAAGCCTGTTTCCCAAACGAGAACGATCACGCCGTTTTAAACAGCGATTTAATTTTCAGCCTGCTTTCGAGCGGCTCGAAAAGCGAGTGATGCTGAGCGTTGACTATGTCGGCGTGGCTGACTCGCTGGATGCTCAGCTTGTGGCGATGCAGAGTCGGCTCACCTCGACCCTCAATCTGTTCCAAACGGGTGCCACGTCGAAAATTCCGATTGCCGGCGATCAGTTGGGACGGGCGGCTGACATCGTTTCGAGCTTTCGGGATGAGCTGCGGGAGGGGCTGGAGATCCTGGGCACTTCAACTCCGACTGATGTCCAAATCCAGTCGGCCCTGACGAACCGGCTGAACACCTTTCTCGTGGGAGCCGGCGCTGGTGCCGTCCACGTTTCCCACTCTGGGAATAACACCACGATTGAGATGGTTTTGCAGGGAACCAGTGTGCTCGCGGGAATCGACGTCGGATTCGACACGGGACTTCCGTCTCTGCCGGTTAAGATCAAGACCGGCGGCAGCCTGGACGTGTCTGTTGGATACGCCCTCGACCTGGCATTCACGATCAATGACACCAACGGAAACGTCACTCTGACGACCGGCAGCAATCAGCTCGCAGGAATTAGCGCTCCGGATGCCAGCCATCCCCTCGTCGATCCGAATAATCAACTGGCCCTCTTTGTTACCGCCGGTCTTTCCAGCGACTTCAGTGCGAAGGCAGTCTTTGGATTCGTCGAAGGCTCTGCAACTCCCATTGCCGGTCAATCGAATGGACTCTACGCCACGGCCCTTGTCAGCAATTTACTGACCGCTCCCACGATCAAGCTGGATGGCAGTGCCGACGCCAATTTGCGATTGGCCGGTTCATTTGCGGGCACGAATGATGATTTCCCCGGAATCAGCGCCGATTTTCATCTGCATTGGGGCCTCTCCAGCTCCACGACAACGGCCCCTCCCACCGTCGCATTCGACAATGTCTCATTAACGTTCGGCACGTTTTTGTCGAACGTGCTGAAACCTGCGCTCCAACCCATCAAGCAGTCACTGGATCCGATTCGGCCAGTCCTGGAATTATTGAATACCAAGGTTCCCGGTATCAGCGATCTGTCGGAAGCAAGTAACCTGGGCTCGACCACTGTGCTCGATCTGGCTGTACTGACGGCACAAGTCACCGGGAACGGCCCTTTGGGCGAGCTGGGAGAGAAGATTGAAAATCTGCTCACAAAAATCGATTCCATACAACTTGGTGCCAACATCAGCTTGCCTCTGGGCGGATTTGACTTGAATGGTGCCGGCAATGGCGACTTGCGTTCGGCTCTGATTGCTGGTGATTTCAAGAATCTGGACGTTGCCAACCTGTCTCAACTCGTCGTTTCCAACCTCACCTCTGTGGCCCAGTCGGCAGCTCAGTCTTATCACGACATCGTCAACGGCTTGTCCATCAGCCAGGACTTGAAGAACGAGTTGAATGGGCTCGCGACGATCCCAACTCAGAATAGTTTCGAGATCAAGTTCCCGATCCTGGACAATCCTGCCGGCGTAGTATTCAACATGCTCCTGGGGATCGATTCAGACCTGTTCTATTTCAAGGCGGATATCGACCTGCAATTGAGTGGATCGAAAGCTTCCAGACTTTCATTTGCCGGTCAGCCAATCAATTTTGTCGGCACCGCCGATATCAATACATACTTCAAGTTCGGCTATGACACGTTTGGCCTGCGGCAATTGATCGCGAACCTGGCGGCTGGCGACGCTTCACATATCGTCAGCGACATCACCGACGGGTTCTATATCGATGCTAACTCGTATTTCAAAATGGCTGGCGAGCTCAAAGCAGAATTCGGTGCATCGGTGTTGAATATTTTCCCGGTATCCATTGCTGGCGGGATCTTTACACAAAATCATGGACTGGAGCCGGTGCATGTCTACATCGAAGACCCGAACGGGGATGGAAAACTGCGCTTCGGCGAATTCCATCTCGGAACAAATGGTCAACCGACCGGATTTTTAGCAACCGGCGAATTGACTGCGGAACTCAACATACAGGTTGGATTTCCTGACCCGCTGAACGTCGCTCTAGGTCGTGACCCAAGCCGCGACAAGACTTTTTCGATTGCCAGCGCGTCACTCCTCAAATTCGCCACGCTGACACCCCAAAAACTCGCGTCTCAGCCTGATGCGAACGGCGAAGTCACGCTCTTTCTCGGAACCAGCGCATTTCTTCGAACCGATGCCGGTGGTCAGGACGATGGTGACGAAAAATTCACGATCGAGCACCTACGAACGAATCCCAACGGCAGCGAGGATATTAAGGTTCGGGCCTTTGGAATCAATCAGGAGATCAAGAACGTTCGGAAGATCAAAGCCACCGATCAGGTCGGCCAACTCACGATCAACGTCCTTCCCGGGGTGACCTCGAACGTCGATTTCGTGGGTGGACTGGGCGCCGCGAACCTGACCTATCAGGGAACTGGGACAGCGAGTCTCACGGGAGGCGCACTCGCCAGCACACTCATCGGCGGCAGCGGCGCAAGCGTGCTTACGGGAGCTGCTGGCGATGACACGATTATCCTGGGCAGCGGCGTCAATACTGTGAATGCCGGAGGTGGCCATAATACGGTGATTGCCGCAGCTCCGATCTTCCAGAATTCCACCATCAGCGGCGGCACGGCTTCTCACAATGATCTGAAAGTTGTGGCCAGTGCCACCACCATAGCCATTGTCGCAACTCCCGTGGGTAACGCGATCGATGTGGGGATGCAGAACGGAATAGGACTCCCCTTCGTCCACATCGTGTTCAGCAATTTCGACAATGTCTATTTTGATGCTTCGTTCGCACCCACCAACGTGACTATGGAAGACCTGTCGGCTGCGGGCGTGCAGCAACTGACTCTCGATCTGGTTTCTCCGTATCCGACAAGTCGACTCGTCGATCTCGACACGCACTTTGCCAATGCATCGACCACCATCGGAATTCACGATTACGCCCATCAGGTTCCCGACCCACAGCATTCTGGTCAGACGATCACCGCGCATGATGCAGAGATTGTGAACAGCACGACGGGATTGACCACGCGGCTGCTCGGCTTCCATGCCAATGATACGCTCACGCTCCGGCATCATGGCGGTTCGATCACAGTCGATCCGCTGGCGTTTACGTCTGGCAATTTCGTGTTCGACACTTTCAACCGGCCAGCCAACCAGCCGGATTCGATCTTCATCACGACCCCCGGCCGTGCCGACGGGCACATGGTCCTGAAAGACTCCTACCGCGATGTCTTGCTGACCTTCAGCCAGTACAGCAGCTTTCTCATCAAGGGCGACAAAGTTCTCGACACTTTGCGGATCGATGTCGGAGCGGCCACCAGTGGTGCCAATACGATCGAGATCGATGCATCGAGCGTGCATGGAACGCTCAACGTGAACATGCTGGGAGCGGCTTCGGCGATCAACCATATCACGCTCAGCGAAGCGGGACGGCAAGCGGACGTCTCCATCTTCGGTCAGAATACGACGAGCGACCTGCTGTTCGGCGTGGGGAAACTGTCGGCGATTCGGCACGATGTCTTTGCGTCGAACGTACGGCTTACGGTCGATAACGACCACGCGGAAGTGGGAAGCATTCTCACATTGGATGGTACGACGTTCGGCAATTGGATTATTCCAACGCTGGCCGGTGAAACGCCGCATTTGACGTTCAGCGGACTGCGCGGGGAGATGGAAATCTTCGCTGGCGCGGGCGATCGCTTTCAGCTCGATGTCACGCCCTCAGGCATCACCGGTCTAACGATCCGCAACACTTCGATCGCTGTGCAAGATCCGGTCTATACAAACAATTGGAACGTGCCGCTGTGGCTGATCGGTAACTTTTCGTTTTATGCAGGCCAGGTTCTGCATCGCGATGGGACGGTTGAGCGGACGAAATTGCTCAACAATATCCACGGAGAAGTCACGCTCGCATTCAATGGCGTCGCGCAGTCAAACGTCGTGCTCGACGGCGATCGCGATCCATCAGGAACAAAATACGACCTGCTCGTCGCGGCTGCGCCGATCAAGTCGAATAGTGCGGATCCCAACGAACAGAGTAAAAAAACTTTTTGGAGCATGACTAACCAGACCGCCGGGTTCCACGTCCGGATTGTCGGTTACCGATCCGCAGATACCCTCTATGTCTACATGCCGGGCGCGACGGTCGATGCGAACATGTCCAAACCGCTTCCCGGGACGTTCTATTTCGATGGCCGCGCTCGGTTGACTGGAACCAATCCGACCGCTCCCAATACCATCAACATGACCATTCCGGCTGGGGGGTTGACGATGACTCCCGAGAGCGATCACGACACGAAAATGCAGTTCTACGATACGGTTTACGTCCGCGGGTCGCTGCCACAGGACGGCTTGAACGTGACACAACCCACGAATTTCAGGTCGGCCGCGAACGCCATTGGCGCGAACCAGACCCGCTTCGATTGGTCACTCAACGGCGCGAATGGATTTACGATCAATCCCCCGAACGCACACTATTCCGTGATTGGATACGAAATCTTGAATCCATTCACTGGACAAAAGGAAGCGATCGGAGGGCCAATCACCGGTGAGGTACAATTCCAAATACTGACAACAGAATTGCCGGGCGATCATCCCCTCGAGCATCAAATCGTGAGGAGCGAAAATCCTCTCTATTGGACCTTCTTCGATCCTCGCCAAAACAAGTATGTCACGCTTTTAACGACTGCGACGGTGATACTCCAGACTTACCCAGTAAATGCTGATCCGCAGCCCATCAACAATCTCGTGAATGTCGATGCTTCCCAGCTCCGTGGATCATTCAACTATCACACCAATGAACCCGGTTACGCGCTGGCGGAGGAAATCGCTGCCGCAGTCGATCGGTTCAGCGGAGAAACCGTCACGAACTTCGGCCAAACAACCGTCAACATTTCAAAGACTAATTCCGAGCTATCGACATCGATCACGGGCATCCTGCCCACCAATTCCACGCATTACACCCTTTTGGCCAGGAATGTGAACAGTAGCGGCGTGCGGCGGTGGGGCGGCACGCAGGTCAATATCGGCACGGGTGTCCTCGCGAACATCGAAGGAAGTATTGCCGTCAATCAGGCGTGGCTGAAAGAGGTGAACGATCGCGACGGCACGCAGCCCAACATTATCACTGTTGGAGACACGTCCACGACGTGGACGTCGGCCAGTGGCCAGCATCCGACGCTCAATTATACGAATCTGCAAGGCAGCTACACAATTTCGGGCAGCCCGACCGACCGGTTCGCAGTCGAAGGCACGCCCAACTCGGCGTACCGCACGATCCTTCGCAACTTTTCCACCAGCGTGACGCCAGCCGGTGTCTACGTGATGAGCAAAAACGTCATGCCGCTCGAGGTGACGGGGAACTTTGATCTGCACGTGGGGCAACGCTTAAATGCTGACGGGACAGTGACCGCCCTTGGACAAACGCAGGGAGCGTACCTGGGCCAGAAAGGTTTCGTGTTCACAGGCGGGTTTATCTACGGAACATCCAATGGGCGATTCTGGCGGGATTTCCAGTTAGCTGCACTTAACTCTCCGGTTGCCGGGCCTATCACATTTGACAACGCATTCTATGGATATAGTAATGTCGCCCAAGTACCGCTGCCGATTTTCTTCAACTTCTCTGGTCCCGGACAAGGGACGTTCGTCTTCGATATGTCGGATGAAACACGCACCAGTGGATTGATTGAGGGCGGAACAAACCTGGGCAACGGCATTTCGACGAACACGTATTATCCTGGCCAGGCCAACCTCCGGTTTGGGAATGCGGATGTCATCTATGGAGCGCATACGGAAGTCTTTTTCTACGGTCCGAAGTTCCGCGATCCAGCCAACACGGCGACCAGTCGGCCCATACTGATTGAAAATCCCTTCAGCAGTGCCGTGCATTACATTTCCAATGCAACCAACGCAGCGTTCACACCAATCGAGCAAATCCTGATTGGCAATGTACTCGGTCCGGTTTTCATCGAAGGCCGCGGTCGAACGACCCGCGTCGAACTGAATCCGCTCTTTTCGCTGCCGGTCATCGAGCTCACTCGGAGTGCTGATGCCGGCGCTTCTTCTTACACAGCCTTCCCTGGTTGGGGAGTCGGGCATCCGGGCGGGTTCAGCCTGCTCGATACGATTCACGCGGATGTGACCGTAACGAACGCCGCCCTGCGCGTGATCGGCGATATTCCGTTACCGACTGGGTCCATTCCGCCTGTGAGCCGGCCCAACGTGACGGTCGCCGGTGACCGCATCACAGGGATCGCGGGCAGCACGATTCGATATAACAATCTCGTCGATTCGATCCTGACGGGCAATGGATTGTATTCACCGTTCGTAGACATGGGGATTGCCAGATTTCCAGGCCTGAGCGTGCAACTACCCGCGCACGCTGCCGTGATTTCGACCGTTGAAAACACGCCAAGCGGCGCGACGACTCAAATCACAACTGTCTTGTCATCCAGCAATTCCACTTTCACAAACGGCTTGCTCACAGTTCGGGGAACCACGGGTCCGCTCGTGCTGGGAGAACTTTACGGATCGCTCGCCAGCAACCTGGGTGATCACTTCGGATGGCCGGTGATGGTTGGTCAACCGGTTGGCAGCCAGTCCTGGTCGGACGGCATCTCTGTCTCACAAATCATGATTGGGGACAACGGCAATCTGAATAATATCCTGGGCGCAATTCTGCTCAAGGGAGATTCGCACTTTACCTCTGCGACCGTGACGAACATTGATGGCCGCAATGATGCCGCACGCTCGAATGTCAGCTTCAAAAAATCAGACGGCAACCAACCGCCGATCAACACTTTGGCAACGGGAGGCATGTTCTACCAGCAAGTTTATCAACAGTTGGACGGTATGACGGCAGCGCCGATCTACTTTGGCGGGTTTTATGAATGGGCGCATGCACTGAATGTTTATGGCAGCCCAAACAGTTCGTACAACGTCGTCTCAGCGCCCATCACAATGAAGCTGTACGCTGGGCAGGGGAGCGACGTGATCGCCCGCTGGCCATCAATGAGCATCATCGGTGCCGCGACAGTACATACGCAATTGCTCCGTCAGTACTCCATCAACAACATCAATTTTAACACAAATCCGCCGACCGTTCCGCAACTGTTTATTGAGCAAGACCCGGCCCATCCGCAACTCGTCGATTTGCAGATCGATCCGAGTGATTCCTTCGAAAACAACACTCCGCTCGGACTCAATAATACCGGTAATGGCCTGTTGAGGATTGCCCGAACCGTTCCGAATTTCGTGGATAGCTGGCATTTGTTCTACGATGGCGATGATGTGCGTCCGACCTTCAATTACGGCAATGTCACGATCGCGGATACTGGTTCCGCCGGGACGATCGCAGCTTCGAATGCCGGATTGACGATCACCGTGACCGGCACGACGGGTCCGCTGCAAATCCAGCCCGTCGGTTCGCCCAACCTGAGCGCGAACGTCAATATCGGTAATGGCACGACATTGCAAAACATCCTGGGCAACATTGAAATCACGCCCAACACGACATTGGGCCTAAACATTGATAGTCGGTTGGACACGATTCACCGTGATGTCCATCTGAATCGAGACACCAGTGGCAACTTGCTGATCACGGGCATGTCGCCTGCATTGATCAAGGTCTTCGGCGAAAATTCAGGTAACACTCTGACAGGTGGCACGGGCGGAACGACTTATTTTGTCGAGAACAACCTCTCACCTGTGTTGCACCGCTATTTCAATATCAATGGCACGGCTGCTAATGACATGGTCGTCGGGCCGGACCAGCGCAACAACTGGCAGATCGCAGGTTCCTCTTTCTCCAGTACCACACTCATTTTTGTGAATAAGGACATTGTCCTGCGCGATATCCCCAACCTGCGCGGGGGATCGCTGGCGGACAATTTCGTGTTTCAGGGTGGACGGGTTACTGGCAATATCGACGGTGGTCCAGGCACGGACACCCTTTATTACGATAGCAGCGCGTTCTATGGGCAGATCATCGTCGATCTTCCGAATCACACCGCGACGGGCGTTCAGGGACAAGTTCTCAACATCGAAGCCTCAACGAGCTTCGCCGGGTTGAGCGTCGGAAATCCCGGCCCTGTGACGGTGCAGGCTTTTACGCAGATGACTCCCGTGACGGTCTCTGCATTCAACGGATTGGGCACGAAAGTATTCACCGCGACGGGCCTGCCGAGCGGAATTACGATCAATCCGACGACGGGCGTAATCAGCGGCAGCACGACGGTCGAAAACTACACGGCCTTCGTCGCTGTGAGTGCGACGGATGATCTCTCCACTCGGTCGAGCGTTTTCTCATTCACGGTGCTCCCCGGTTTGTACCTGAACGCAGTGGCCAATCAGACAACGCAAGTCGAAACGAACGTCAACCTGCCGATTTCGTCCTTGAATGCTTATGGCACCACGCTCACGTATTCCGCGACAGGCTTACCAACCGGACTCAGCATCGATTCGCAAACCGGTTTGATCAGCGGCTCGATTCTCGATGGCGCACAATCGCCCTCACCGTACCCTGTGGTAGTCACGGCCACTGACGGCACGCACACGGCCACGGTCAGTTTCAGTTGGACGGCAATCAAAGTGCTGGCGATTATCAATCCAGGCAATCAGGTTTCGCCTGAAATAATCCCCGTCAATTTGCCGATCCAAGTTGCGAATGCCGTAGGCACCGTGACATACTCGGCGACTGGCTTGCCATCCAATTTGAGCATCAACCCGCAGACTGGCATCATCAGCGGTTCGATAGGTCTTTACAGTTATAGCCATCTGAGCACTTCGTTCAACATTACTGTCTTTGCAACTGATTCCCAGCGAACGGTTTCGACAACTTTCACCTTGCAGGCGATCCCTGGTTTTCGCCCCTTGGGAATTGCTAACCAAACGAGCTATGTCGGCCAGAACACGTTTCTGAGTATTTACGCTTACGACCCGTACTATCACGCTGAATTCACCTACGCCTTCACCAACTTGCCGCCCGGCTTGACTTACGATCCAGTTTCAACCTACATGCAGGGGCACATCGACGCTTTTGCCGAAACAAATTCCCCTTACCATGTCTCGGTTACGTTCAACAATACGACGTATAGTTATTCCTATACGACGAGTTTTGACTGGACGGTGCTGCCGACGATTGTTGTGACAGATCCGGGCAGTCAGACTTCCGTCGTCGGGGACGCGGTTGATGTCAATATTCCAATCGTCCGCGATTTTGGCCAACCGCTGACCTTCTTTGCATCAGGCCTGCCGCTGGGACTGGAAATCAATCCTGCTACCGGTCGAATCACGGGAACTATCGGTCCGCAAACATCAAGTCCAGCGAATAACTCTGTGACGGTGTACGTCAGCGATGACACGTACTCGACTCAGGTCAGTTTCCAATGGCAAGTATCCTCTCTCGCAGCCAATGTCGTAGTGCTCGCAGACATCGAAAATGGTGGTACGGTAACCTTAAGTTCTCCGGCGGGCACAACGCTGATCGCCAGTATTAACAATGGGAGAAATCAAGGCTCCGGACCAGGGATCGTTTTAGCATCCGGTTTGCTGAGTATTCGCGTGGACGGCGTGACGCCCGGCAGTGCGGTTGACGTGACGATGACTCCTTCTTCAAACCACGCCTGGGAAAGTTTTTATATTTACGGCGAAAGTCTCAGCGAACCATACGGCTGGTATCAGTTCCGGTACCAGCGGCAAACTGGCGATAACGATGCGAGCACGACGGGGGCCGAGTTCCTGCCGAACGGCGACATCGTGCTGCACTTTGTGGATGGTGGTCGCGGCGATGACGATGGCGAAGGTGGTTTGGGGGCAGAGGACGGAGCCATCAATATGGGCTACGGCGGACCGACGATTACCCATCTCGCGATCATCTACCCAGGTAGCGTGTCAGCCCTGGTCGGCGACGTGATCAGCTTGCCGATTCAAACAGTCTATGCGCGCGGTGCGGTGACCTTTGCCGCTACCGGCTTGCCTGAGGGGCTGACCATCAATGCTCAAACGGGCGTGATTTCAGGGACGATCGCACCCCTGGTGTCCTATCCCGGCTACGTCGATACGGAGGTTACCGCCAGCGATGGTGCCACCACGACGAGTACTGAGTTTAGTTGGGAAATCACACCACTTCTCACCAACATTGTCGTCTTCCCACATCCGAGCGGAGTTGGATTCATTCAACTCACAGCGCCCGCAGGGACTACGTTCTACTCAGCCTCGCTCCTGCCAACTCCCGCTTATGCACCAGCGCTGGCAGGTTATAGTTTCCCGTTCGGCTATTTCTCCTTCTACCTGGCGCTGCCGCCGCTGCCGCCGCAGACAAACGCAATCGATATCACCGTGAGTGGAATGGATACAACCCAGATCACGCATTATTTTCGCTATGGCTCAACGCCAGCCAACCAAACGGAACATTGGTATGACTTCCTGCTAGGTCACGCAACAGATAGCGATAGCGCGGTCGGCACAGGGATGGAAATTGTCGGTGGCAACATCGTGCTGCACTTTGTGGACGGCGGACGCGGTGACGATGATTTGTCTTTGAATGGTTACATCTATGATGAAGGTGGGCCGGCTGTGGTTCAGTCCACTTCTCTCGGAACGGTGACCACGCTCACGTCCAACCATACGGTGAGCGCGACCTATGGCGATGCGCTGCACTTCACAGCCATGGTCAGTGCCACCAGCGGCACGCCGACCGGCACGGTGCAGTTCCAGGTCGATGGCCAGAACGTGGGAACGCCGCAAGCGTTGAGTGGCGGAACGGCCGTGTTTGATGTCGCGTCGCTGACAGCGACCAATCATCTTGTGTCAGCGATCTACACTAGCAGCAACGGCACGTTCCTGAGTTCGACCGGAAACTTCACGCAGCATGTCGATCCTGCGGTAGTCATGGTGATCACGGACAATAAGGATAAGGTCTATGGCGCAGCGTTGCCGACGCTCACGGCAAGTTTTAGCGACTTCGTCAATGGCGAGACATCATCCGTTGTGACTACGCAACCTTTGCTTTCAACCACCGCGACTGCCACGAGTCATGTCGGCAACTTCTCCATTACCGCGAGCGGTGCCGTCGCACCAAATTATACGTTCCAGTATCCAGCCGGCTCGCTCAGCGTAACCCCGGCTGCGTTGACAATCAAAGCGGACGACAGGAACAAGGTCTATGGCGGTCTTTTGCCAGCTCTGACGGCCAACTTCGTTGGCTTTGTCAATGGCGACACATCGACCAGTCTCACAACGCAGCCGACACTCGCGACTACTGCCACTGCGGCGAGTCACGTTGGCACCTTCCCAATTACAGTGAGCGGGGCGGTAAATGCAAATTACAGCATCACCTACCAAGCTGGCTCTTTGCAGGTAACCCCGGCTGCTTTGACGATCAAAGCGGACGACAGGAGCAAAGTCTATGGTGCCGCGGATCCAGCGTTGACATATTCAGCTTCCGGATTTGTTGGCGATGAAACGATTTCAACCGCGTTGACAGGGTCACTTACCCGCCAGGCCGGTGAATTGGTGGGAAATTACAGCATTCTTCAGGGAACTGTTTCCGCTGTCGATAACAACTACGCCATTACGTTTGCAGGGGCGACTTTCGAAATCATAGCTTTTCCACCGACCGACATCGGATTGTCAAATTCGACTGTTGCGGAAAACGCAGGAGCCAACGCAGTGATTGGGACTTTGTCCGCAAGCGACCCGGACCCCGGTGAGAGATTTACATTCAGGCTGCCGACGGGCCTTGATGACAATGCGGAATTTAACATCAACGGGACTTCGCTGCGGGCGAATGCCTCTTTCAACTTTGAAGTGAAATCCAGTTACACGGTCAACGTACGAGTTGCCAATTCCATTGGGCTGACATTCGACAAGACATTCACAATCACCGTCAGCAACGTGACCGAATTCGGCGGGATCGATGTTCAGAACGGTCAGACTCAACGTTCGTTTGTCCGCTATCTGGATCTGGTATTCGACAGCGACATGGGGCTTCTTGACCTGATCAATAACGGTCGTCTGCAGTTGACGAAGTTCGACCTCAACGGGGCGAATGGCGTTGTAATTCCGCTGCCTGGTGGCGCGGGGACATCTGTTTCAGGAACCCGGATCAACGTGGATTTTGGAGCCCGGGGCATCGGTGCCAACCGCAACACGAATGCAGGCGATGGCTACTACGAAATCGGAGTGGACATGGACGGCAATGGATCGTTCGAAACAAAGAAGCACTTTTTCCGCTTGTTTGGCGATGTCACTGGCGACGGCACGGTGGATTCCGCCGACAAGATCAAGGTTCTCCGGGGGAATGGAACCACGTCCGCCGAATCCGATGTGAACGGCGACGGCCAAGTGAATGTTCTTGACACGGCTCTCATGTCACGAGCCATCGGGAAGAAAATAAAGAACGGCTTGTTCTAAGATGACTAATCACAACGAAGGCTGCATCCGTAACGTTGGCTCTGGCATTGGCGTCCTGGGTGACTAACTCAGGATTAGCCGGAACCACGGCGGCTTCCGCCACTTATGGATTTGCCTATCAACGACGGGACTGGGAGCCAGCACGTTCAACGTCGGGACCAATGGCGCGGCCTTCGGGATCAACAACAATAGCGTTCTCTCTGTCACAGAACTATTGTCGCGAGCCAACGCCCGTGCTCGAAAGGGAATTCTCTGGGACGCGAACGTTGACGGCGTTTTGAACTCCGCCGAAACCATCGCGCGAAACCAGTTTTTCGCTGTTCGGCACGATCAACAACATCTAATTCACTTTACCCTTCGTATACGCAGACAGATCGGGTCGGTTTTTCGGAACAGTGCTGAACTGCGATCGTTAAGCCGGACCAAGGTCGCACGTTGCGGGAAAATCCCTCGCTGTACGATTCGTCGTGGAATACCATATCATTCACGACGTCAGTAGATTGCGACCTGAGTTCAGGCAGTACGTCGAGCCTGGTCCGGCGAGCTCGAAACAGGGTGTTCATGTCGGGACGATACCCAAGCACTGAGTGTCGCGGTGTTGGTCGCACTGGTTCGAACCGTTCTTGATTTGCTTCTGCATTCTTGAGAGATTCACGATGGGTCTTCAATCTAAGTTATTCAAGGGCGACGCTAAACTTGAAGCCGCCGCCAACTCAGATCCTGCTCACATCGCGCCCGGAGCAAAGGGATCTCATGTAGGTAAAATCCAGCAGGCTCTGATCAAGCTCGATGGCGCGGCAATTACGGCAGATTCAGCCTATGGACCAGCCACTGCGACCGCTGTCGCTGCTTTCAAACAGAAGCGACAGATTCTGAATTTCGCAGGGAAAATTGACAACATCGTCGGCAAGAAAACGATTGCCAGACTTGATGAGGAGATGCTGGCGAAAGAAGGCGGAGGAGGCAGCGTCGGCACAGGCGGTGCCGGTAAATTCGGGCTGAACTTTGCGATTCCCGCTGGTCTGGCGAATTCTATCGGCGCGGGCTCGCCGGTCACAATTCAGCCCTTCACCAGGTCACCCATGATCCTGATCAAGACCTTCGACAAGCGGGATCCTGACAGTACCAAGAACGACCTCAACAATACCAATCCTCCCCAACCTAAGTTGACCTTTCTTGAGACGTTGGCTGTGGGTCTTTCCATCGGCGATCCGGTATCGCTTCTGGAATTCAAGATGAGTTTAGAACTGAGAACTCTTGCGGGAATCGTCGGTCTCGATATGTTCCAGCGCTTCAAGCTCAACACCTTCCCCAAGAAAGTCGAAGAATTCAACTCGGGGCACGGTTTAGGCAAGCTGGTGGAAGGGCTGGACGTATTCAAAAAGGCTCACGACTCGATTCGTTCGGAATTTGAGGACGCGCTCAAGAAGCAGGCTGCCACAGGAACACTTGATGTCAACGCCCTGGAGGCGAAGACTAACACGGCAGGGAAATTTGGCCGACCTCAACTGACCAACCCGGACGGAATTAAGACGAGTCTCGATTTGGCGATACCAAGATCACAACTGCAACTGCAGGCCGTCATTGGGGGAAGTTTCCAGGGCGGCCAGGCGGAACTTATTGCTTTTTCAGCAGACGCAAATACTGGCACATACACGGCAACTTTTAAGTACATCATGATTGATCACTTCGGTGTGGACAACGGTGATGTTCTTGGACCACCGCCGCACGGTTCCCCGGGTCAAGTTGCTTTCTGGGTCCTTCAGCATACGCACGGCCCGGGGTTTTGTCCCTACTTGACGACGGTGATCCTCGAGCGATCGGTGAGTGGACGTTTCATTTGATCGCACCCAGTCGGCTCTGTATCAGGTTTCTGCGGGTACCACACGAACGGTGAAAAACTGTCGCTGGATTCAATTGAGAAATAGCAACGTCTGACGGGCCATATCGACCGCTCGAAATGCCCCACAAAAACCAGAGGGCAATGGTGAGCGGTGTGTCGTCAGCCCACCGAGTGAGTTTCCTATGACTTCCGATGCGACGCACAACACGGGTGATGCAAAAACTCGGAGGGCTGACACTCTCAACTGGCCTTAACGCCGTTTCCTGCCGGCTTTCTTTCCCGTGCGGCGGCCTTTGGTTGCGAAGCCCGGCTTGTCGGAATCTTCGTCGTCAGGGATCGGCTGTCCCATTTTCTGGTTGAGTTCCTGAATCCGGTCACGCAACTGGGCGGCTCGTTCGAAATCCAGTTGCTCGGCGGCGGCCAGCATTTCCTGTTCAAGTTCGCGGACAAATTCCTGCGTCACAAACTGAGATTCCGCAGTGATTCCCACCGCTTCTCGCTCAATGCGGCGGGCCTGAATTTCTTCTTCGATCCCTTTGCGAATCGCCTTGCGAATTGTTTCCGGTGTGATCCCGTTTGCTACATTGTATTCCGTCTGCAGTTTGCGACGCCGATTGGTTTCGTCAATCGCCTTCTGCATACTGCCCGTCACTTTGTCGGCATACAGAATAACTTTCGAATTTACGTTTCGTGCTGAACGACCTATAGTCTGAATCAGACTCGTTTCGCTCCGCAAAAAACCCTCCTTATCGGCGTCCAGAATCGCCACCAGAGAAACTTCCGGTAAGTCGAGTCCTTCGCGCAGAAGATTCACGCCGATCACCGCATCATGTTTTCCTTCGCGAAGTTCACGCAGGATTTCCACTCTCTCGAGGGCGTTCAGTTCCGAATGCAGCCATTCGCAGCGAATCCCTTCTTCTTTCATGTACTTCGTCAGATCTTCTGACATCCGTTTGGTCAGCGTAGTGACCAGAACCCGTTCATTGATCGCCGCGCGTTCTCGCACCTGTTCCATCAAATGCTGCACCTGACCCCGCGCTGGGACGACGAAGATTTCAGGATCTACCAGACCTGTGGGGCGAATGACCTGTTCGACGACTTCACCAGCGGTTTGGTCGAGTTCCCAGTTGCCGGGAGTCGCCGAAACAAAGACACGGTACGAAGGCTTGCTGTTCCATTCATCAAATTTCAGCGGTCGATTGTCTTTCGCCATCGGCAGGCGAAATCCGTGATCAACGAGCGTCGTCTTTCGTGCCTGGTCACCGGCGTGCATCGCTCGTATCTGCGGCAATGTTGCGTGAGATTCATCGACGAAGAGTAAAAAATCTTCCGGAAAAAAGTCGTACAACGTATAAGGAGCTTCGCCCGGTTTTCGCCCCGCCAGCGCACGACTGTAGTTTTCAATGCCCGGACAGAATCCCGTTTCCTTCATCAGTTCCAGATCGTGCCGAGTTCTTGCCGCCAGTCGCTGGGCTTCCAGAAGTTTTCCTTCTTTGCGGAACACTTCCAGCGTGGTATCAAGTTCTTCACGAATTTCATCAAGTGCTGCATCGATGCGACTTTGAGGCAGTACAAAATGTTTCGCCGGGTAGATGTAGAATTCTTTCAGCGACTGGGATTCCTTTCCCGACGTCGGATCGATCATAGTCAGCTTTTCAATTTCATCGCCCCACAACTCAATGCGGTAGGCGAATTCTTCATACGCAGGCCAGACTTCGATCACATCTCCGCGAACACGAAACTTAGCGCGGGCCGGGTCAAAATCGTTGCGGTCGTATTGAATGTCAATCAGTCGCATCAGCATGTTGTCGCGATCAATCTGCTGCCCGACATGCAGCGGAATCATCATGTTGAGATAATCTTTCGGTGAGCCAAGGCCATAGATGCAGCTCACACTGGCCACGACGATCACATCATTTCGACTGACCAGAGCACTGGTGGCCAGCAACCGCAGACGATCGATTTCTTCGTTGATCGATGCGTCTTTTTCGATGTAAATATCACGCTGCGGGATGTAAGCTTCCGGCTGATAATAGTCGTAATAACTGACAAAATACGTGACGGCATTATTCGGAAAGAATTCGCGAAATTCACCGTACAACTGAGCGGCCAGCGTCTTATTATGCGACAGCACAAGCGTCGGCTTTTGAACCTGTTGAATGACGTTCGCCATTGTAAACGTCTTGCCCGACCCCGTGACGCCCAACAACACTTGAGTGCGTTTTTCGTCACGAATGCCTTTGATCAACGATTCGATCGCTTTAGGTTGATCTCCTGCCGGAGCGAACTCACTGACAAGTTCAAACTTCTGATTCTTGTTCGACATGAAAACGAATTTACGACCTTAGTTTAACATCGCCACTTTTTGTTCGACAATCCGAAGTAGCAGCCCGAAGCGTCAGCACGAAACGAGTTATTTATACTGCACGCGGCTCAGATTGAGTCTGAGAATCCTCGTATAACCCCATTTTCCGCAACCGTGAGATGAGTCAAAATTCGTACATCGGCAAATTGCCTGACGTGCCAGCCTTGGCGGTATGAATCAGAAGAGCAGCAAGGCGAGCGGCAGGACGTTAGTCCTCCGATCCCTGGTCGTGGCGAGATCACTATGGCGTGGAATCGGGCGACTGACGTCGCTCCGCTCGCCGGAATGAAACGATGAGCCGTGCCGTCAGGAGATGAGTTGAGGTAGGTCCATTCTGCCGGAAAGGATTTCGCAGCCCCGCTGCGACCTGCGACCAGATGCGAATCCACTTCAAAATCATGTCGCCGGAGATCACGGCACCGCTTTTTGATCTGCGTTGCTGTATCCCGCTGACGGTTCGCCTTGCGGCGGTTTGGGAAATCCTTTCCGGCAGAAAGGGCCTACAGAAATCGCCAAAGCTGCGTGTGGGTCGGTGATCTACTGCGACGCACTGAAAACCGAATACTGACGACTGAAAACGTCCGCCCTCAGGCGGATTGCTTTTCCCATACGCCACCGGGCGTCGTTCAACAACCGGGCTTCTTGAACAAATGCCGCGATCCTGTGATCGACGAGCTTCGGCTCGGCTGGCTCTCATCGCCACAAGCTGACTCCGCTCGACCATCGATCTTCCGCCGAGCCATTCGTACGCACTCGCGAAGTCAAAGCCTTATTCGTTATGTGCGTAATCAGGTTGAAATGAAGAGACGAGTTGCCGAAGGCGCTCCCCTTGGCAACGCAACGTTGGGCCTACATTTCGGTCGACGATGGGGTTAAGGCATGCCATCGTGTCGTCTATACACACGATGGATAATCACCGAAACCAGAAAAATGGCGATTGCAACCAGAGCCCGAGTATGCGTAGAGGGTATCGCATAACACATCGCGATGTAGAGGAGACTTCCGGAGACAACATTAAATATCGCTCGTCGCAGGTTTACGTGTCGTGATGCATCTGGCGGCGTTTCCGGCCTGGGGCATCAATCGATCAGCACACACAAGATGCCGCCGAATAGACTGCCCGGTATTGCAAGGACAGCAGTAATTGCCGCCACCTGCCATCTGAGGGCAACGGCGGACGTAGTCGCAGCCACCAGAACCATGCTCAGCAAGGCGACGAGACCAATGACACGGCACTCGTCTCTGGTTATCGGCTTCTCGGAAAGCCCGGCGTTTTTAAACGTAAAACGTGTCATAAGGGTTCCTTGAATGGCACCGCAGTCGGTATGGCTTGAATCGGATTGCCCGCGCACCGCTTTGCGACATAACTTCAATAATCGACCCGGTTCGACACGCTGATATGGTTCAACATCAGCGTTTTTATTTCCGGTGACAGTTGGACCTTATCATCGGTGTTGACTTTGCTGCAACCGCCCCGAGTCACTCTCCCTGATAATGTACGAACAGCAGGTTACAGGGGGGCTTCGCTTTTGTGAATAGGGGGAGTGTGGTGAGTGGCTCGTTACGCAGCCGGGAATACTCTGCAGAATGAAGTGCTATAAGTTATCGATTGAACAAAAACCCAGGACTGTTAATCAACGCCCATGCCAGATCTTCGGTAGCTTCTTTCGGGGTTGCCACTGTGCCGAAGTATTCCAGCATTCCCTTCATTTCATCCGGCGACGGCTTTCTGCACAACGTTGACAGATACACAGTTTCGATGAGTTGTTCATTGGTGGCTCCTGCGGCGATTGTCTTCGCAATAATGCCTTCCGGATGAGCGATTGCGTCACCGATCGTCGGACCGTTGACCATATTCAGAGTCTGGCCCAGACTGACGTCGCTGGTGCGTTCGCATTCGCAGGGCGATTCACGGGGAGGGCGACCGAACATGTCAAGAAATGCGACGTCCACCTGAGAATCCGGCAATTCAGACGCTCGAAACCCGGCAGGCACGCCAGGCAGAGCGCGGGGTGCTCCGGTGGCCTGAATAATCGAATCGTACAATTGTTCGGCTGATAGTCTGCGCGGCACGGCATGAGAATAATTCATCACATCATCGTCGTTCCATTGGCTTGATTCCAGGCTGCGTTGATACGTGGCTGACGTGCAGATCAGACGGATCAGTCGCTTGAGGTCATAACCGTTCTGCACAAAATCTACAGTCAGCGCATCGAGCAATTCCGGATTAGAAGCCGGATTGCTGGCTCGAATATCATCCACCGGATCAATGATTCCACGCCCCAGAAAATAGCTCCAGTAACGATTGACAATACTGCGAGCGAAATACGGATTTTCTTTGGCCGTCAGCCATTGAGACAATTGCTCGCGGCGGTGAGCATCAGCGTCGATGGCTCCCGCGTGGGAAAACGGAAACTTCGGGGTCGCCGCCTGATTGGTCGAAGGATTCACCACGGCTTCCGGCGAAGCATTTGTGAACACAAATTCGTCACCGCCCGGTAAAGCACGGCGACCGACGTCCGCAAAATACGCAGCCAGTTCGTAATACTGGTTCTGTGTCCAGCGTTCGAAAGGATGGTCGTGACATTGGTTGCAGTTAAATCGCGTGCCAAGAAAAACCTGAGTCATGTTTTCCATGACCAGCTTTGGTTCTCGAGCAATGCGGAAATAGTTGGCAGCAGGATTTTCCAGCGTGCTGCCACCAGCAGTCATCAGTTCCGCCGCAAATTGATCGTAAGGTTTGTTGGTCGCAATACCCTGACGGATCCAGTTTCTAAAAGCCCAGACACCCTTCTCGGTAACCGTCTTGCGACGATTGAGCAGAAGGTCACTCCATTTGAGAGTCCAGTGTTCGACATAATTCGGCCGCGACAAAAGCGTATCCACCATCGCAGCGCGCTTGGCGATGGGTTCGGTTGAGTCTGCGAGGAATTCGTTGACCTGCTCGATCGTAGGGGGCACACCGGCGATGTCCAGAGACACGCGACGCAGGAATTCTGCATCGCCCGCCGGGCCGGAGGGCAGGATCTTCATCCGCTGCAACTTTGCGTCGACAAGATGGTCAATGAAGTTTTGTTCCGGTGAAGGCGTCCATTCGTACCCGTCGCGGTTGCCCAGAATGGACACCGGAGCTGCGGCATAATTGCCTTCGAATCTCACCAAAGCTGCCGCCTCACCGCGCTGAACCGCTTTGATCAGACCCAGCTTTGAAACGGTAGCGACTTCGAAGTTATTGGTTTCAAACACGGATTCTCGCGTTACGTCGCGAGTTGTTCCGTCGGTATATTTTGCAAGGACAATCAACTGCTGCTGATCGTGGCGAAGCTGCAGCGTCGGTGTGGGAGGATAGATTTCAATACTTGCAACTCGTGCGGCATCGGGTTTGTACAGACAGCCTTCGGCAATCCACTGCTCCAGCACCTGGTAGTAGCGCGACTGTTCGTCGAACAAAAACCCGCCTTCATGCGGCACGCCCTGAGTCGGCTTCAGCAGCATCAGGCTTTGAGCAGGTTCGGAACGATTGAAGCGACGACCAGAGATGTCGTCCACAAAGGCTCGATAGTCGTAGACGGAGTCATATCCACGCAGAGAGAGTTTGAAACCATTCTTGCCTGCCTGCGAACCGTGACATGTTCCCTGGTTGCAGCCGACTTTGCTGAGAATTGGATTAACATCACGGATAAAATCGACAGCGACAGGATCGACCGTTGTGACATGCACCGGCACTGCCTGTTTTTGTCCGACAGCCTCAACAACGATCAAGCCCTCGCCAGTTGCGAGCGGTACAATATATCCGTCTGCATCGACACTGCAGATCGGAGAGGATGTTGTGATCGTCGCTTTGCTGCTGACATCGATCTTCAGTCCTTCGGCAGTAATTCCCGTCACGATCACTCGGCGAGAATCACGAATCGACGAAAGCGTCAGTTCGGCAGGATAAACTTCCAGACTAACAAAAGTGCGAACCGCAGAATTGGCGGTTTCGGCCTTCTCATCCTGCCCAAAGCCAACAGAAGTGACCAATATGCCGACCGCAGCGACAGCCGTGAATCTGCGCCATGAATTGATGATTGTCATCATAAACTATTGTCCCTGAATGATCGCCACTTTCGGCGATTCTGCAGTAATTGGAGCCGCAGGAAAAGATTTTTCAACAGCACCGGTTTCGGCATTGCAGAGTTTGATCATGCCATCAAATCCTGACACTGCAACCTGCAATTCGTCCGGGCGAAAACTCACCGCGAATACGGGAGCCGTCAATCCGGGAATATCGACAAACTTCGCCGGATCTTCCGTATCGTAGATTCTGGCCGCACCTGAAACGGCATTGCTGGAACCCACCACAAATTTAGCTCCCGACGGTGTCAGATCCAGATCACACAGACGGCCGGGAAGTTTTGAGTACGCTCGAATGAGGTTAAAGTCGTCACCAATCTGACGGGCTTTTTCGCGGAAGATTTTGTACAGACGCGGTTCGCCGTCGGAACCAACTGCCAGGACTTCTTCCCGCGTCGGATGACGAATGACATCTACGAGGCCGCCCTTCAATGCGCCCGGCGTGATGCTGGTTATGTTATCGACAAACTGCCCGGTGGTCAGAATTGTCAACTTCATCGACATATCCCGACTGACGCTGATCACATGATCGTTCTGAAGAGAAAATGTCGTTCCCTGAACCCAGTCTGAATGGGCATCCATTCGCATCGTGACTTCAGCAGTTTCGACGTTCACAACTCGCACACGATTGTCGGCTGCTCCGAACGCCACGCGGGTTCCATCCGCATTAAACGAAATTCCGAACAGCGTATCGAGCGCCAGCGTCGTGGAGTGCAACAATTTTCCTTCGGCAACATTCCACAACTGCAACTCGCCGAACAAAGCCGGTGTGCCGCCCGCAACAGCCAGAATCTGACCATTGGGTGAGAACGCCAGAGATTCGATCCGCTGCGAACGACCGATGAGTCGTTTCGGCGGGGCACTGTCGTCGAGAGTATGAATCAGAACTTCGTGATATCCGGACACCGCCAGCAACTTTCCGTCTGGCGAATAATCCATCGACGTGACCACTGGTGGCGTTGAATACACCGGAGGATGTTCGGCGTCGATGGCGACGCCGACGTCTGGAGGCGAATCATCCGTCGCTCCCTGAGCGATCCACGTGCGAATCGTCGCGACCGCAGCAGCCGAGAGTGGTTCTCCACTGCGCGGCATTTGAGGATCATCGCCGGAAATGTACTGAACCAGGACACTTTCATCCGGCTTAGCAGGGCTTACCGCAGCTCCACCTTCGCCACCTTTGAGCAGATCCGGCACGCTCAGCACCGAGAGCTTTCCTTCGAGTTTTCCAGGAAAATGACATCCCGAACACTGCCGCTGCAGAATCGGTCGCACCGATCGATAGTAGCTGACGGCCTTTTCAGGCGGTTTCTCTTCCTGCCCAACGGCAGAACGAGAACTACCGATCGAAATCACGCAGGCAAGGGGCAATAGGGCCACGCAAAGCAGGCTCAAACGCATGCTGATCACCACGACGACTATTAGGAAGGAATGCACTGGAGGGCGGAGTTGTGCTGCTGTCCTCGAACTGACGGCGAACCTGGAAAGGACTCCGCATACTGCCGCACAGCCCGTACAGCGTAACGCACCGCGAATCAAAAGGCAAAGATTAACGGCAATATCGTTCTACGAACGCTCAACTCCGGTACCGCAGGCGGTCAGGAATTCTCCGTCAATATCACTTCGACCCATCACAATCGACAGTTTTCTGTCTTCCCGCTGCCATGCGGGCGTCTTCGACGGCCTGTCGGTATTCATCGGGCAGTTCTGAATTGCTCCACCATTTTGCCTGGCCGGAATAGATCCAGACATATTCGTCCGTCAGCTTGAATGCGTCGTCGAGGTTCTGTCGAAACTGGGCGGGAGTATTGTAGTTCAGGCTCACATTGTCCGTATGCCATTCGTAGCCTCGGACGTTGAAGTCCATCCAAAGACCGAAACCAGCGGTCACATGTTGTGAGTATTCGTCAGGAACATCGGTCCATCGAAGCGCGTCTTCTTTGATCGTTCGACGGCCCTTTTCGAATTCCGCTCGCGACCGATACGGATAAGAATACTCCCACGCATCGACAATCCGCGTGCCGTCACTGGCTGCTTCGAGTACTCCGTCCAGGAATGCAGGAATGAGTTCGTATCCATACACGCGAAACGATTCGCCTTCGGTTGGTTGTGCGGAACGATACGCATAGCTGATGAGAATTGTGATATCCGGACACTCGGAATTGATCGCGCGAATCCATTCTCGCCCGCGCTGTCGCACGAGTGAACAGACTTCAGGCGGTACTGCAACTGCGACGGGCTTCTTATCCGGCTGAGAATCCGATTTTCGCGCCTCCGCACGCTGTGCCGCAGCGGCGTCGCGTTCTTCAGGCGTTTGATGAGGCCAGGAAAACGGAACATGGTCGTACTGTTCGGTGTCAAACATGATGCCTCGACAGCCAGTGCGGCTGACAATCTGAGCCGCCGTCCTGAAATTGCCGGCAACGACTTTCCATGCCTCTTCATCTGACCAGTCGATGTTACCGGGAGTCACATTGCAACGCAGAAATCGTTCGGTAAATCGTTCAAACTTTGTCGCTTCCAGATCGGCAATTTCCTGCGAGAACTGATCAACGGTAAACGGAGTGTTACTCCACATGTTCCACACCAACTGCACGTTGTCGTTTGTCTTCAGGTGAAAGATCAGACCATCAAACGGCAACTGTTCCATTGTGCGAATGTGTTCACGCATGAACGCCGTCGTTGGTTCGACCGCCGACCATTCGATCAGTTTTCTGGCTTGAGGTTGCGGCGTTGTTGCGAGTGGTTTCAATCCAGAAGCTGACGCATCTGGCTCGCCGCGAGGTGGTTCCTGCGGATGTGCAACGACTGCAACGAGGAGTACCAGAGAACCAGCCAGTGGTGTGAAGATTCGCATAAACTGTGAGCCTGGTATCGAGTAGCACTGGGCTGGTGTCAATGGCACGCGATTTTTGACTATAGTAGCCGTCACTCTCGGAGTGACGAATGCCGATGGCCGCGTTTTGCGGCCTTCCTCACTCGGAGAGTGAGGTCTACTTTGGGAAACAGAGTGCCGTGGGCAATTGTCTTGCCGCTCATGATTCTGGATCAAATTAACGCTTCTTGAAATGATCCCCGGCGAGCGGAGCGGCGTCAACCCGCCGAGATCCGCGTGCAACTCGGTGGACTGACACTCACCGCTACACGCTAAATGAGTGTGATTGATTCGCCTTCATTCCAATCCCCCAGCGCGTCATTGCTACCAACCGGACGCACCCAGACCCTGTAGTTGCCCGGCGAAAGTGGCATTGGGACGACGAATTCATTTGTTGTCGTTGCATAATCCTGATGAAAGACAGGCGACGAAGTATTTGGTGCCTGAATCCAGAGGCCATACTTTGTCGCCCACGGTTTGGTTGTCCATGTCAGTCGGACTGGTTCACCGTGAGTGACATCAAATATGACTGGTGACGTCAACCGAATGGGTGGGTTACTGATATAGAAATAAGACGCGGCACTCCACCACGCCTTCACACCGCCATCGCCATTCGAAACGACCCACCACCGATATATTCCCGGTGGCAGAACGCCAGTCGTCACTGATGTTGCAGCAATATTGCGACTATCAAGGACTGTTGAACCGGTTTGAGCATCGCGTACCAAAACATCGTAGCTCACGGCCGATGTCACGGAACTCCAACTTAACTCAGGAGTCGGATCTGGACTGTTCGCTATTTCATCAAGAACTGCGACCGGTCGATACGAAAATGAGCAGGCGTCGGACCAGAAGCTGGCGATTCCGTCGGCCGAGATTCCGCGAACACGGAGTTCGAAGTTCCCAATCGGCAAGTCCGCCGGAATCTTAAACGTGTTGCTCGTTACGTTGTCCCCATGAACGTCTATGAACGAGCCTCGTGAAAGGTCACGGAGTTCAAGTTCGTATCGAACCATCGTCGAATCTTTGGTCCAGGAAAACGCTGGTTGCGACAACGTGCGCATCGCATCCGCTTGCGTCACGCCATATATGCGCGTTCGGGAAATAACTTCGGCTGGCAGCGACCATTCACCCTTTGAACCATCTAAAAGTACAGCCCTGACCCAAACCTGTATTTTGCCCTGTTCATGTATCACAGTGCTGGCTTTTCTCCAATCACTGGCCCCGTAGAAAACTGCTTCTATTCGAGTCGAATCGGCAGAATTTCCGGATCCAGGATAGTACCACTTCACCTCGTAGCTGGCTGCTCCGATGACATCGTCCCACCTCACGGTAGCCGGATAGCCAACCGCACCGTCAATTTTGGAATCGACCAGCACAGGAACGTCGGCAACTGCGAATGCCATGCCGCCCGACCACGCACCTGCTTTGCCCTCCACCGTGAGTGCTCGAATCCAAACGGTGTATTTTCCTGCCGGCAGATCCGCGCTGAGTGTGTACGAGGTCAAATTGAAATCCGTCGTTGCTCCGAACTTCAGCACACGCGGTGTTTGTGCTTCACTCACCCAGATCTCATATTTCGCAGCACCGTCAACTGATTGCCAGCGGATTGTTGGGTGGAAGGAAAGTTGATTTGTCACCTGTGTCACAACGGTGGTAATCCCCACCTGAAAATCAAAGCCTTGTGACCACTCGCCGGGCGTGCCGTCGGCGGCAATGCCACGCGCGAAGATCCGATAGTTGCCGTGTGTCAGATCGATGTCCGGTGTAAACGACGGAGTCGCATCAACGGTCCTCGCCTGAATCGCTGCCTTATTCGGCTGACTCAGATTTCTGATCCAGATGTCATATCGAGTGGCACCGGGCACGGCACTCCAATTGGCTGTGGGGCGACCACTGATTACATTTGGCACCCCAACGTACCCCACGGCAGCGTTGATGGCAAATCCCTTCCGGGTGGACCATGCCGAATAACCTTTTTCATTTCTTGCCCGAACCCAGACGCTGTATTTTCCGATACCGAGATCCTGAGTAGGCGTGTAGGAAGATTCCGGTACGGTCACGCTGTTCAGTAAGACGACTCCCGTACTGTCGTTTCTCAGCCAGATTTCATACTGTGGCGCATGACGATCGTCGGACCATTGAATTACGGGCCGAGTTGATGTCGTAACGGCCGCTGGTTGCTCAATCCGAGGAACTTCAGGAACCGAGGTGTTTGCATCTTCTTTTACCAGCGAAAGCACGTAGACACTGCCTTTCGCTGTATCCGTGCCCCCGTCATACGGCATACCCAAGGCAAGTTCCAGCGATCCATCGCCATTTGTGTCTCCAAGAAACCGGAGGGAACTCACGTTGAGACCGTTGTTATAAAATGCTGGCGCTCCAGACGTGTCGGCAGCGATTCTGTAGTACTCTTTGAAAGTTCCGTCGCTTTTCATTGTCGCGAGGAGAATCATTCCTGGCCCGTTCACAACGGAGCCGACTTGCATACTATCCATCGTCAATGCCAGGTCATTCACACCATCTCCATCAATGTCCCCGATCGAAGCAACACCACTCATATCACCAAGTGACGTGATCGGCGATGCCATATACAAGTTGCTGGTAAGGAATGAATTGAAGGTGTATGTGCCATCAGATTTCAGACTCACGATGTAGACATATCCAGTTCTGGAAATGTATTCGTCCGTGTTGCCAGTGACAGCGATTTCGAGAGTTCCGTCATGATTCAGGTCGCCAAGGTTCGCGATATAACTGCCAAATTCGTCGTTTTCAATGGTCGTTCCCTGCCATCCAACGTGATTCATTTTACTGTGACGTTTTACCGTTCCGTCGGATTTCAGATACAGAATGTAAACAATGCCCTGGTCCGTTTTTTCGCCGTCCGCATCTGGTGCCCCAACGGCCAGATCGACGACGCCGTCGCCATCCAGGTCGCCAAGTGATTCGACCATCGCGAATCCATCGGCATTGGACAGAACCGGTCCGCCGTTCAATCCGCTGGAGATTTTTGTCACGTGTTTTTCCGTGCCATCGCTCTGCAAATTGATGATATACACGGAACCCGTTCTTCCGCCGGAAGTTCCATTGGGTTCTTCGAACGCACCGACAGCGATATCGGTCATCCCGTCGCCATCAAGATCACCCAGTGAAGTAATACGCAGGCCGAAATAGTCTTCGTTTGCCAGCGTTAGACCGCCATTCAATTGATGCGCGATCTTAGTGGAAGATTTCACCGTACCGTCGGTGTTCATCAGCGTCACATAGACAGCCCCTCGATTGGCTCCGCCTGTATCATCGCCGGGGGCACCAATCGCAAGGTCGGTAACGCCATTGCCATCCAGATCGCCGATGGCTGCAATCGAAATTCCATACAAATCCTGCGCCGCAAGCGTCGGACCACCATTGAGACCGCTTGTGATTTTCGTGTTGCGAGAAAGTTCGAAGGGACGTGCGACGCGATTTCGGATTTCAAACGGATAGTCTTCGACTTCTCCATCAGACGCGACTCCGGTTGGATTCGACGCCGCTGCATCCGTGCTGAGCCGAAATCTTGCATACGTTTTTCCAACAACAGGTCCCGGTGCCAGCGGGAACGTCAGCGTGAAGCGTCCATTTGTCGTTCCGTCGGGAACCGTGATCTGCGCGCGTTCGGTGACGTTTTCGAAGACGCCGTTCTGATTGAAATCAATCCAGCCCGATAGTTTTGCACTACGTCCTGTGAGGTTTGTCGCCTGCAAAGTCACAATGGGTGGCGCCCCGAGCGTGTTGATCAGGTCGAGCGAATTCAGAACACCGTCTTCGTCATCGTGTCCGCTGCCTGTGAACTGATCATCCAGCATGGCCGTGAGACTCTGCTGGTTGCCTGGCTCTCCATCCACACCCGCACCGAGAAACAGTTTGTTCACCGATCCATCAATGACGTGACGTGGGCCGTTATTTGACGCCAGTGTTTGGTAGTCGTTTTTTGCGACGCCGGTCGAAATATCCGGAGCGTCCCCAAAATCCAATGTCAACAAGATACGCGGTTCAAGCGGATCAATTTCGCCAATCTGCGATGCTGAGAGTCGCGACAAAGATCGCGAGTTACGTCGTCGTGACGCCTTGTTGCGGAATGTTGTGCCAAGTTGCTGAATCCAGTGTTGCAAATCCATTTTGCTATTTTCCCGGTTCTCCAGGCTCCGCCCGGGTTCGTGTCTGATTCGCCAGGGTTCGATAACTCAGGCATCCCTTAGGCCGGCGGAATTTAGTGTCTCTGCCGAGATGCTCGCAAGAGCGAATCCGGGCAACTCGGCGCACCTTGATTCTGCACAACCCAAGCGCATCGATCCCGCCGCTCCAGTCATACTCAATCGGCAGTTTCTGCGCGTTCACATCCTGTTAGGAATGGACTACTTTGTCAGAGACACGCAGTAAACATGTTTATTCGATCGAATGAAGATCTGACACTCGTCTCCCAAAGCTGTTGACCATCCATGTCGAAAGCCAGGACTCCTGACTTGCCAAAGAAAACGTAGACGGCAGTTCCGTCAGACGTTGGTGTGTGTGATGCGTAGCCATGTTCCGGGACTCCCATGCCGGAGTACTGATCTTCCGGCATGACTGCAGCGACAGTTTTTTCCCAGAGCGTCTTTCCGGTATTTCGGTCTCGCCAAAGGTTGTGGGCAGCGGATCTGCATCGACCGAGATCCCAGTCCCGTTCGGCCCGTGAAATCGGTCCCAATCCGCTGCTGCTGCTGCTGCTGCTGCGTCTTCAACAAAAGATGCTGTCACAGCCGCAATCGTGATCGACAACGACGCGATCAAGGTGCGGTGAGATGCCTGAGGTTTCCGAGTCTTAAAATTAGTCGACATTCGACATCCTGCCTTTGAGAAATGTGTTTGTTAGCACCAATACAGAGATATTTCGTTTCACGGCAAGCCGAAGGCAACCGCGATCACCACTGCACGAAGACGCTGACGCCTTCGGCTTGCCGTTAAACGATTTATGCTCCGGATGGTGTAAGGCGTATGGGGTCGGTGGAGCCATGAAACTCTACACGCGCCTCCTCGCCGCTGGAAATCTTCTCAGCAGTACTAAATCCCAACTATCTCCAGATCGTAGGCTGTGACAAACGCAGCCCGGGCACACCACTCACTGCTCCGGTTTGGCATCCGGCACCGCCTCGGCATCCGGCACCTCACGGGGCTTTGTAGTCAGGGTTGAGTTGCGGTTCGTTCTTTTCGATGTCGGTGTAGAGTTTCAGCATTTCTTCGGCCTCAAGACGATGGATCTCGGCGAGACCGGTCTGCAACTCTGCTCGGTCGATTTCTGGTTTACTGACCGGGCCCTTCTCGGCCAGTTGTTTCAGTTGGTCGCGTTTCTGCATCGAGGTCGCGAACGATGCCTTCGCCGTATCGACGTCAAGGCGAAGCAGACGGACACAGGCTTGGTATCGAGACCAGTTTTTCTCCCAGATCCCGATTGAACCATCGAGTCTTTGCTGGTCTCCAGATGGAAAACGTTTTGTCAGGTTTAGAGTCAGAATCCTTTGATCGTCAGTCTCGTCTGCTTTCAGCACGCCATTGGCAATAAGCACTTCCAAAGGTTGTTCGAAAGTCGCAATTCGCGCCTTGTCGGAGTCAATTAGTCGCCGTTCCTCATCCACAGTGGCCAAATTGCTCCTTAGTTCCCTCCGAAAATCAGACGGCGGCGATCTCACGGCTGCGGCAGGGTTCTGAGTAATTGCTGGAGCGGTGACTGGAACGGGATCCGAGTCAGGGCCTCTGGGTTTGGTTGATTCGCCAGTAGCAAGAGGATCACGCGGTGCGTCAGGCAACTCGACTGGTGAAGTTGTCACAGCCTCCGATTCCAATTTCCGCGTGCTAACCGTTATTGCTTGTCGGAGTTCTGCTTCGGTGCGAAGTCCAATCAAACGGGTCGACTCCTGACCATCCATCGTGACGACAAATGTCGTAATTCGTTCTATCTTGAAACGCCGAGTTTGCTCCATTTCGGTGGTGATCTCAAGAATTCGCACCGGCAGTCCCTCTTTAATCATGCGCGTCAGGATCGGATTCATCTCCTGGCACGGGCCGCAGTAGGCTGCCGTAAATACCAGCAGTTCAACGTGATGGGTTGGAGGATTTTCTGTCTTCTGTTTTGATGAAGAGTCCATTCCGGTCGTGAACAACTCTTCAACTCGACGTTCGATGATGCCGTCTCGGTTTCTGAGGCGAGATTCCAGATTTGTTTCAATCAATTGCAGCTTCAGTCGCAGCTTTTGTGCTTCCAGCTTATGCAATTGTTGACGCACGTCGAAGGCCTGTTCGACTTGTTTACGAAGCGTCGCCTTGTCGGGCTGCTTTGTGGCGGCTTCCGAAGCTTCAGGAGTAGTGGATCGCAGGGCATTCAATTCCACCTGAAGCGTCGCAATTTGTTCTTCAAGTTCTTTCACAACTGCACTTTGCGTTGTTGCATCGACACTTTTTTCAAGACCACCCGCAGGATCCGATGCTTCAACAAGACGGCATAGCTCTTCAACTTTGGACTTGAGTTCCGGCATCCACCGCTGGCGTGCCGCCGAGAATTTGATGGTTCCTTGTTAACCTGAAGTGCGGGCCTTAAACATGATTCCGTGTTTCTTGTACCGTGGAAGCGAGGCACTCCATTTTTGGAACTCTTTTACGAGACGGCTTACCTTGCTCGAATAATCAGCTTTGCGCGAACTCTGGAATTCAAGTTTCATCGTCTCCTCAGCCGGCTGCAAGGTCGTATCCGTCGGTGATGTCCATCTTCCTGTGTTCGCTGAATAGGTGTATCGATGTTCTTTGGTATTTATACTCGCGGTTGGCACATCACGCGTCATCCAATTGAGTGCTGTTGATGCGTTTGTCAAATGGCCGAGGTCAACTACATCCCAGCCGCCGGTTTCTGCACTGAAGGCCGCGATGAGGTAATGATCTTGATGATCACGGACAGCGACGCCTGCCATCGTTTTTCCCACCCACGGACGAATCGTTTTCTGGGGCGTATCGAGCGGCAGTGTTTCCCAAGTACCCAGCTTCTTACTGCAACCACATAACTCATCCTTTCCTTTCGACCATTTAATCTGGATGGTCTCCGAAGCTACCTCCCGCTTCCTGATACTCGTTGAATCAAGTTCCTTCTCGTCGCCCGCATCCTCAAAGCGGTCCGTTGTCAGCTCGAACATGCTTTTACGATCGTCCGTCTTGGCCTCCCATCCATGAACAGGAGTCGATCGTTCATGGACTCCCATCGTATGGTTGCCGAACTTGTACTTATAGTGAAATGTCTTTGTTTTGCCGATCGCCGCGTCTGTAAGAACCTGACTGAACTCCGCATTTTCGGGGTACACAATGAAGAAAGCAACGGCATCTGAAATACTTGCCAGTTGTTCGCGAATCACCTCATCGCGGTTGAGTGGGAAAAAATGCAGCGTGAAAGCTTCGAAAGGTATTCCGACAATTTCGCTTCCAATCTCCAACTTCGTAATATCAACAGATCCTTTTCGATTTTGTCCGCTGTCCGCGAGATCAATCTTAAGTTCGCGACTGATTTGAAGCCGTTTGAATGGCACATCAATGCAGTCCGCCGTAACTCGATCTTGAAACAGACGTGCTTCCCACAACGGATTCGTTGATTCACGTGCTGACATCAGTTCCTTGATCAACGGAATGTTCACCAACGCGCCGTCGCTAATCTTCCTAGACGACGTCATACTGAGAAGTAATCCATGAGATCTCAGCCACGCAATTTGATCACCAAGCTCGCTAACTGATTCAAACGACGCGACATAACCTGGTCGGCCGAACGCCAGCGACAGACCGAAATTCAATGTAAATTGTCAGTGGGGCCACCCAGAGAAACGGCACTGGACTGACGTCGGTCGTCAGTTTGTTCGTAATGGCGGCCAGCAGGATGGTCGGCACCATCGAAAGCAGAAACCACAATCTGACGATACGGCGCGATGATCGCGTGGACTTTGCTAAAACAGCTGATTTTGGACGACCGACTTGCTGAGCCGCACCGTATTCCGCGTCTGAAAGGCCAGTTGCGGCGATTGCAGCGATCGTTGCACAGACAATCATGAGTATGCAAAACGTCGCGAAGCATCCGTACCAGAGAGCGGCCTGTTGTGGCAGCGAAAACCAAAGCTGAAAAAAAAGGCACAGAAATCAGTCCCAGAAATGAACCCGCATTCGAAAACGCATACAGCCGGTATGGTGATTTACCTGGGAACACGCGGAGAAACCAGACCTGCAGCAACGGTCCCGTGGCGCAGAGAGCCAGGAACGGAAGACCTGTATGGCACGTCAACAACCACAGAATTTTCCACTCGGGATTCTCCTCCCCCCTGCGGTTTCCATGACCACCCCGGAAGTACCGGAAAAAACAATGCCGCACACAGGAGACCAGCATGAATTACGAACTGACCGCGTACCGCAAACAGGCGAATCAATCGAAATGCGTAGTAGTATCCTGCGAACAGGGATACCTGAAAGAACATGAGGCACATGGTCCATACGGCCGGGCTACCGCCAAACCAAGGCTGCATGACGCTGCTCATCAACGGCTGAATTTGGAAACCCAGCATGGCACCCAGGAAGACCGTGCCGATGTAGAGTGCGTGAATGATGCGGCTCATAGTCTCGCGTTTTTCATGGTCGGAACGTCACCTGATTGTTGCCGACTAATTGAGCGGCTCCAGAAACCATTCCCCATCTGGCAATCGTGGCGGGACCGGGGCCGGCATTTTTTCACCTGTCAATTCCTGAACGGCCCACCGCGTGGCCAAATCAAGTGCTGAAGCCGGACTCTGGATTGCAAACGAACTTTTCAGATCTGAACCATACGCGACGGCGTTCATCCGGACAAGCGTCACGGCAGCGATCTGCTTTACGAGTGATCTGCCGGGTAAATGATTTACTGCGGCTCGCCTTAACAGGCGATGATTCAACCTGCTTGCTGATGTCATAGCAGATCACTTCGCGTTCATTTCTCAGGTACAATCGACCATCAGCAATTGCTGGAAACGTCCAGACGTAGTCGCGTCCCATTGTTGTGCCGGTCGGATCGATCGCGTGAAAACGCCCCGTCTCCGAATACCCTTCAGACGTCAGCTTCCCCGAAATGAAGTCGCCCGTTCCGTTGCAAATCAGATCATCGTCGCCGCACTTCAGCAGGAATGCTGTGCCATGGCCATCACCTCGTCCCCGTGTGGAACCCGTTGTGGGACAGCCGTCTGCCACGTGCGTTCACCGTCGCTCGCCCGGCATAATGAACAACGCCATCTCTGGTTGGGCCATTCCATTGAGGCCAGTCATCGGCATGTGCAGTCCATTCCGAAACAACAGAACAGGATTGCCATTGAACTAAAAAGAAACCATGGCCATGTGCGACTGCTGATTGTGGTGATGTTTTCTTTCGTCATGCTTCGCAGCTCCAGGAGTCGTGGCTCGAATTCAAGAGAAACAGTGGTCTTTATGGAATCCGTAAGCCGCTGAATTTCTCGGCCGATGTCTGCGGCAGACTGTCCGGATTCGCGTGCTGACTTCATTTGTGCCACGGACGCTTCTTTTCTGTTAAGTAACGTTTTAAGGTCCGCTTCCAGTGATACGGGAAGTGTGTCGGTTCCCATGAATCTTTGCGGATTGTACTGCATGTCTCTGAGTTGAGATTCGATGCGCTGCAGATGAAGCAGATTCCTGCGTTCGCCGGAAAACAAAAAACCCGATGCACTGGCAACGGCGAAAGGAGTTGGCTCTATCGACCACCAGTTGCGGATCAATGCCTCAGTACAGGGATCGTATTTTCCGCCGCCGGTCCCGTGTATAAACAGATCGCTGAACAAAAGCCTCAGTGTTGCGGTGATGAGGGCACCACGGGGGACAAGTTGTTTGCCGCTGAACAGCAACGACGTCAACGCTTCTGCGACATGGTGTTTTTCAACAGTCATCAGCAGTTCGTGGTTGCATTCCAGCCAGATACTTCCGGAATCTTGTCGAACCCTAAGCACGTCGCGTGTCCCAGCGGTATGATCGATCAACCAGTACGGAAGTTCGCACGAGTCATCCTCAATCGTCAGATTTGGAAACGGATTGGCTTCGTTACGAATCCGATGCTCGCTGCGAAATGAATTCAGGGTCGCGTTGTAACACTGAGCGAACTCAAACGGAAGTTCGAGAATTTGCGACGTGAATCGGATGAATTCCGGAAAACTACAGATCGCTGAAAGTGGCAGTTCGAGCATCCTGCCGCCGATCTCGGCGTTCCATCGCGTAATCAGATTCGCTTCCATCGTGGAAAAGCCCGCTGACGTCGATTCTGCCAGAGCTGCATATTGGTGTGCGACCTCATGAAATGCCGTGGCACTCTGGTCCGCACCGCATTCCCGCAAAGCATTTTCAGTCGTCGCAAATTCTGCTGAGAGTACATAGCGGGACTTCATCCGACTTGCGAAAAACAGCCCCGACTTGCGAGCCAGAGTTGCGGTTCGAGTTACCAATCGAGGCACGTCCGGAACATTGTCTTTTTCAGGTTGCTCCTGAGAAGTATCGAGCGACGGATAAGAATATGCACCCGCATCGCCTTCATCCGTGTCGATCACGACGGCAACCGCGATCATCCGGTGCTGCGTGGCAAATGTCTCAGTCGTTTGGTACTTGAACGTCAGGCCAGAATGAAAGATCACGGGCTGATGCCCGGTCATCACAATCGGGGTTATTGCAGAATCACCTGTCAACAGCGGTCGATCCTGCGAAGGCAGCCCCGCCACCCTGGCCATTGCAGACAATCGCAGGACAAATTGTTCGGCGGAGTCCACCAGTCGTTTTCGTGCCTGCTGCCGCAGCGAACGGATTGTGTCATCGCTCACGCTCACCAACCCGACAGGCCATCCTGCTGGTGGTGGTTCGATGATCGGGGATTCAAATTGCAACGATCTGTCCGTTTTTGAAGTCGTGTTGGGCACGCAGGCCAAAGTAATTTTTCGTTTCACCACATGGGAATCGCCCCAGGTTGTGAACGCATCGCAACATGGAGTCAGACCGGTACGCAGCGAAACATTGTTCCTCGGCGCAGATGACGATCAGTCCTGAAAACGGTAGTTCACATCATGGAACATCGCAATTGCGGAGCCTACACGCACTTTCTTGGCCCTGAATTTGAATACCCCGATACGGCGCAGGGACAGGTTGCGGAAGACAAGGAACACCACACACGCCTCAAGCCTGCGTGACGCAATTCTGAGTCACTGTGCCGAACGTCGCGATTCCGGTGGCGATCCGGAACTCTGGAATATCAACGTCCGATGCTTCCTGATGGACCTTCGGGGTTCCGTGCGAATGCTCATCAAGGAAGGCGAGAACTACGATTTCTGAAGAAAGATGTTTCTCCAACAATCCTTACTTCGTTTTCTTCTTCCCACCGCCGGACGACTTAGCCTTCTTTTCAGTGGCTTTCTCACCTTGTGCCGCTGGCTTTCCGGAAAACACGCGGTCCCAGCCGGAAATAAATTTCTTGCTGGTCCCCGTATGCACTGTGTAACCGGTCATCGTTACTACCTCTGCCATTTCCACTATGAATTGGTTGCAAAAGGAACCCGACCTGGGGACAGGTCGGGTCACAAGTGCATCATTGTCACGCCGAAGCAGCGGCTGCTGCGTTTTCTTCGGTAACGGAAGTGTCCGCACTTCCGTTGAAGGTCAGTTGCTTCTGGTCGGCGACTTCAATGAGATCAACGCGAATCAGATTCTGGCCGTCAAACGTGCCTCGCAGCAGTTCTTCAGACAACGGATCTTCGATGAACCGTTCGACACTGCGTCGCAATGGGCGAGCACCATAGTCGAGACCATCATCCAATTCGCCTTTATCGATGATAAAGCCGCGAGCTTCATCACTGAGTACAAGTCGCTTGCCGCGTTCCTTCAGGCGATCGTAAACTTTTTCCAGCTCGATATCGACAATCAACTTCAACTCTTCGCGTGTGAGCTTGCGGAACACGACAACTTCGTCGAGACGTCCGAGGAACTCCGGCTTGAACTGTCGCTGAAGCTCGTGCATCAGATTCGTTTTCATGTCGTCGTAAGACTTCTCCTGATCACGTTCACGCAGGGTGTGTAATCCCATGCTGCCGCCGTGAGCCATCTTGCTGGCACCAGCGTTCGTGGTCATAATCAGAATGACGTTCTTGAAGTCCACTCGGCGACCAAAGCTGTCTGTCAGATGACCTTCTTCCATAATCTGAAGCAACATGTTAAACACGTCCGGATGCGCTTTTTCGATTTCGTCAAGCAGCACCACGGCATACGGTCGACGGCGAATCTTTTCCGTCAACTGCCCGCCTTCTTCATAACCGACGTATCCCGGAGGAGCACCAATCAGACGGCTGACGTTGTGTTTCTCCATGTATTCTGACATGTCGATCTGAATCAACGCATCCTGATCTCCAAACATGAATTCGGCCAGGGTCTTCGCAAGCAACGTTTTCCCGACACCGGTCGGACCTGAAAAGAGGAACACTCCAGTTGGTCGTTTAGGATCTTTCAACCCGCTGCGACTGCGTCGAACAGCTTTACAGACCTGGACAATGGCCTGATCCTGACTAACGACACGTTTGTGCAGTTCCGTCTCCATCTGCAGAAGCCGCACTGCGTCTTCACTGGAAAGTCGCGTCAGAGGAATCCCAGTCATCTTCGCCACAACTTCAGCCACAACTTCGGCATCCACAACGCCATCGGTCTGACGCGATTTTTCACGCCATTCTTCAGTCAGTTGATCCTTCTTCTTGCGTAGCTTGTCGGCCTGGTCGCGGAACGAGGCTGCTTTTTCAAATTTCTGTTCGGCAACAGCTTCTTCTTTCGCTGCGTTCAGTCGTTGAATTTCTTCTTCGAGTTCTTTCAGATCGGGCGGTCGCACCATCGATTTCAGACGCACTCGAGCACCCGCTTCGTCGATCACATCGATTGCTTTGTCCGGCAGGCAACGAGCCGTGATGTAACGGTTGGACATTTCTACCGCGGTTTCCAGCGCATCATCAGTGATCTGAACACGATGGTGTTCTTCATAGCGATCGCGCAGACCTCGCAGGATTTCGACGGCCTGTTTTGCCGAAGGTGGTTCCACCATGACGGTCTGAAAGCGTCGCTCAAGTGCGGCATCTTTTTCGATGTACTTGCGGTACTCGTCGAGCGTCGTAGCGCCGATGCACTGAATTTCGCCTCGGCTCAGCGCTGGTTTCAGCACGTTTGATGCATCAATCGCCCCTTCGGCACCTCCGGCCCCGACGAGCGTATGCAGTTCGTCAATGAATAGAATCGTATTCTTCGCGCGGCGAACTTCGTTCATTACGGCTTTGATACGTTCTTCAAACTGGCCGCGATATTTGGTGCCAGCAACCATCATGGCAAGGTCAAGCACGATGACCCGACGATCTGCCAGAATGTCGGGCACTTGGCTATCGACAATCATCTGCGCAAAGCCTTCGACGATGGCGGTCTTGCCAACACCGGCTTCGCCCAGCAGCACAGGATTGTTTTTCTGCCGACGACACAGAATCTGAATGACACGCTCAATTTCGCGTTCACGTCCAATCACTGGATCCAGCTTTTTCTGTCTGGCAAGTTCGGTCAGGTCGCGTCCAAAACTGTCCAGCGCCGGAGTCTTGCTCCGACTGGCACCTTTCTGGCCCGACGGCGAACCACTGCCACCACCGCCGCCTCCACGCTCATCAGAACCTGCTTCCGCAGATTCCATCCCGTGTCCCAGCAGATTCAGCACTTCATCACGAACGTCTTCCAGCTTCATGTTCAGATTCATCAGAACCTGTGCTGCGACACCTTCCTGCTCGCGGAGCAAACCCAGAAGCAAGTGCTCTGTACCAACATAGTTGTGATTCAGGTTTCGAGCTTCGTCCATTGCGTATTCGATGACCTTTTTGGCACGCGGCGTCTGAGGCAGCTTGCCCATCGTCACCATATCCGGACCGGTCTGGACGATTTTTTCAACTTCGATTCGAATTTTTCGCAAATCGACATCGAGATTCTTCAGGACGTTGGCAGCGACACCGGAACCTTCTTTGACAAGGCCCAGCAGAATATGCTCCGTGCCGATGTACTCGTGATTAAACCGCTGAGCCTCCTGATTGGCCAGTTGCATCACTTTCCGGGCACGATCTGTGAATCGTTCGTACATTCGACTTCCTCGCTTCGAATAATCCTTCAACCTCGCAACGATCTACGCCGCCGAGCACATGCAAGGCATGGCAGAAATCGTTCGTTTACGGGTTTTCCCGAATACCGATCGCATTTCTACCGACGTCCGCTACGAAAAATCAATCAAACTGAAAACGCCACCTTGACAGTCCAAACGGCATTATTCCTGCCGAGACAGCCTCAGCGAATCTTGTGCCTAATTCTAGGACCGCAGTCCCGCCACGACAAGACAACTGTCGGGTTAATCACACCATTCGTCTTCGGGATTGAACTTCGGCAGCACAAAAATCAGCACCGTCATCCGCCCCAACGCTCGATGACGCACCTCCGGAGGTATGACAAAACACTGCCGTTCCTGGATGGGAATGATCTCGCCATCCAGTTCCATTCGGGCATTGTTTTCGCATTTCAGGATGAAATAGGTTTCGGTCAGCGTTTTATGATAGTGCCGCTGAGCGTCCTCGGAAATCTCCGTGATATGCACAGTACCGGGAAACTCATCCACGTCCGCAAAGGCGCGGCGAGCCGTTCCGCAGGGACAGGGAACGCCAGCGATTTCAGAAAAGTCGGCGTATTTCCACCGACGATTTGCGGGGGTGGGCTGCTCTGGTGTCATTATTGCAACGGACGAACGACGGAAATCGGACGCAGGTAATCATTCAGTGTATCCGGGCTGACCACACCGCCACCCATTCCGCTCTTGCCAACACCGCCATATGGAACACCATGCACAATGACATTGTGGGCGTTGATCCAGCCGTTGCCAGCGGTGAACGCTTCTGCCACTCGAGCACATCGTTGCAGGTCGCGAGACCAGACACTGTTTCCCAGTCCGTATTCCGTATCATTCGCAAGGCGCAGACCTTCTTCTTCACTGGAAAATGGCGCGAGAAACGCGACGGGACCAAAAATCTCTTCACGAGCTGCGACGTTGTTCAACGATCCTGCGAGCAGCGCGGGCTTCACATAGAATCCCTTCTTGCCGGGAACTTGCGCGTCGCCTCCTTCCAGAATCAGGTCGGCACCACCGGCCACGCCCTTCTGCAGGTAACTGAGAACACGCGCCTTTTGTTTGGCACTCACCACTGGTCCCATCTGTGCATCACAATCCATCTGATAGCCTATTTGCACAGACTTCATGCGGGTAATGCATTCATCCACAAAGTCGTCATAGATGTCGCGCTGAATCAGCCATCGTGTCGCATCGCAGCAGACTTGTCCGCTGTGGAATGTAATCGCCTGAACCAACTTTTCAGCCGTTTCCTGAATATCCACGTCATTGAAGACCACCGCCGCACCCTTGCCGCCAAGTTCGCACTTGACCGGAATCAGATTTCGTCCCGCCGCTTCGGCCACGAGGCGTCCGACTTCCGGAGAACCCGTGAAGCTCATTCGCTTCAGTTTGGGATTCTGCGACAATCCAGCACCCGCTGTTTCACCAAGTCCCGTGACGACATTGAGCACACCCGCCGGAAGCAGATTCAGTTCTTCAACGACCGTGCACAAATACAATGCCGACAGCGGCGTGTCTTCCGCAGGCTTCAGCACACACGTGTTGCCAGCCGCGAGCGCGGGGGCAAGTCCCCAGCCGGCAAGCAGCATCGGGAAGTTCCATGGGATAATGAATCCACAGGCACCCCACGGATGTCGTGAGACCCATGCTTCGTGGTTTTTAACAGCAATGACCTGGCGATAATTCACGGCCTGCGAGAGGTCGGCGAAATATCGAAACGTATCAACGAAGTTCTGAATGTCGCCAACCGCCTGCGCATAAATCTTGCCGCAGTCCAGTGCTTCGATAGTCGCAAATTCATCGATACGCGATTCGACAGCATCCGCAACACGGTGCAAACAGGCGGCTCGTTCTGCGACCAGCATCTTCGCCCAGCCACTGTTGTGGAACGCATCCACCGCGGCATCGACGGCCTTGTCGACATCGGCCTTTTTCAGACTGGTGACAGTTGCCAGCTTCTCACCATTTCCTGGATCCACCACATCAAACGTCAAACCATCTGCGGCTTCGATCCATCGTCCGCCGACAAATGACTTATGCACAGATGTTGCGAGAAATTTTGCAACAGCAGGAGCGATTGGGGTATCTGTTGTTCGCTCAATCGATGACGTCGACATCAGGAAACTCCTTTAATAAAACTGGGCAGCAGTGGGTCGCGCAAAACAAGGCACGCGACAAATCGAACGACCACTCCGTGTTAACCGGACAAAATGATACCGTCCGTGCAAGCCGTTGGGAATTCTGACAGTCGGTTGGATGAAGAATAAATCGCCAATCCTACTGCTGCATGGAACCGGGTTGTCATTTTTGGCTCCGATCTCCGCGTGCCTGGGTCAAGCTGAGGTCCTTCCTCGGTTTCGAAGTGATGGCACTCAACATCTCGGCGACGGTCGAGGCAGGTAGTGTTATCACCGGTGAGACAATCGCAGAGGTGACACAGTACGAAGAGCTAATCTCGAGGCAGTAGGTCGACGGCCTAACATATCAGGAACCGTTTCCGCAAAAATTGATGAGTCGGTTCCTGAGGTCTTGGTGCGTTTGACACCATTCGTCTGACGAAATATTTGCTTGACCCGAATCTCGCCGATCCCCGGATCGCGGCGTTTGTTCAAGCAGCCCGGTGGTTGAACGAGACCCGGTGGTGTATGGGAAAAGTAATCCGCAGCGGCGCTGCGAGTCGTCAGTTTTCAGTCGCCAGTGATCAGAAAATCGCAATGCCCAGACACCTGATGACGGATTTTGGCTCAGATCAGCGCTGTGCGACGAGCAGATGGTTGTAAAACTCGGTCGTTTTTTCGTTGAATGCATCAAGCTTTCGATGTCTGCCCAAATCGCGTTCCGGCACGGCTCAACGCGTGTTTTGAAAATCGTCGTGGATGGCGCGAACTTGTACCGGTGGGCTGACGCCACACCACACCGCCCGCCGGATCTATCTTCCTGTTCATTATCCACTGTCCAAACACTGCGTCACATGATCGACCAGCACACGGCAGATGATGCGGCCTTCTGCGTTTGTCATCCCAATCATGCGCAACACACCGCCGCAGTGCGAACACTTCGGACGTTGTGGCTCACGGCGTTCCCGTGCAAAAATGGAGGTGCCATGCACTTGAGAGATAGTTCAGCTTTTGAACCGTTGAATAACTTGAGTTTACGGCGTGTGATTAAGCAACGGTCACGAAACAAAATCGGTGGATTCAGAAAACACGAATTGGTGTACCTGCCTTCGCATTCGCTCTCTTGTCACACCCTGCTTTGAATCGCACCTTGATGCGTCGGGGTATCTCTCAACGCAGGCGGACAAGCCATTCAATGACGTTCAGCCAGAAGCGGTTGTAGTGTTCCCAGAACACGAAGTTGCATCCCCAGTGCGGCGCGGGGTCGGAGGTGTAGGCGACGGATCGCCCCTTGCCGATCGTGGATACGGCCAGCAAAGGGTCGTCGGTGCCCTTCCATCTGGCGATGACCTCACCCTCGGGCCTTGGCCTCACCTGGTTGTATCCGAGTATGGGTGGCAATGTTGCGAAATCGAAATCACGCAGAATGGGATGCTGCGAGTTGATGATTTCTGCCGTGTAGCCTTCCGTACTTTCGATCAGGTCTTCGTATTCCAGGCATGTCACAGGCAGTAGTTCGCGCAGGCGGCATCGTCCCCAGCCGCCCATTCCGTGGTCACCGCTGAAACTCTGCCAGCCTCCCAGAAACATGATCCCCAGTCCGCCGTGAACCGCTTCAATAGTCAGGCGAATGCGATCAGGGAACGTCAGATAATTCTTCCCGAACTGTTCCCGTTTGAAGAAGGCCGGTGCCAACTGAAAGTTTCGCGCTTCCAGGTCGGAAAAAATGACGGCGTCGTACGTGGCCAGAATTTCTTCATACTCGCCCGGTTTCAGCATATAGAAATCCCAGCTCGGCACGCTGGTCACCTGATGCTCGCCCGTGGATTCCAGAGCTTCTTTCAACCATTTTCCGTAGTTAAAAATTTCGGTTCCTTTGACCGAATGATGAAACGCCGATTCGGCGTAGACAGGCCCAAGCTGAACGGCCCAGTCTCCGGCGTAGTAAATTTTTGCCATGTCGCTTACTTTGTCGTTTTGGCGTTTTCGGAATCAGGCGAAGTGGGATCAAATGTACCGGAACTGAGCTTTTCCAGCATCTGACGAATATCCGTCAGCCCTTTGAACGCAACATACACGGTCACCGTGCTGTACCAGAACAGAGTGGCGAACACGAGAATTGCCCAGAACCAGTGATAGACTTCCATTTCAATATCTTTCAATAGAAATTGATGAGCGAACGTTACGCTGCCGGATCAGAATGTTTCTGTATTCTTCTGTGGCTTCAGCAGTGAAAACGCAACCATCGAAACTGCAGACAACACAAACGCCGCAATTTTTGCGCGGTCCTGTGTGAAGTGATAATTCAGCTTCAAGGCCTCCGCACCACCCGCGATTGTTTTTTCGAGCACAAGATAACCGATTGGAATCGCGGCACCCGCAATAATTGCGGCGACGGCTCCCCAACTGTTCGCCTTCTTCCAATAGCAGCAGGCGATCAGCAGCACAGACATGCTGGAAAGATAAACGGTGCCGGTCGTAGTCAGATAATCCCACAGGCCGCCTTCAAGTTTGTAAAACAGCCCGTAGAAAAACAGGAAAACGCCAATCAGAGCGACAATCATGCGGTTGATCAGAATCCCTGTTTTCTCCGACGTCTTTCCTTTGCGGAACGGTCCCAGAATGTCGTTATAGATGACGGCTGCCCACGTAATCATATACGAAGAATCGGTTGACATATCCGCAGCCAGCATCGCCGCAACCAGCAATCCCATCAGCCCGATGGGAACAATGGTTCCCAGATAGATCGGCATTGCTTCCAGCGTAGGTTTTGGAGCAGGCTGTGGCGGCTCACCATTTTTGTCGGTTTGATCAGCGGGGCTGACTGCGACGGTCTCCGATATTTTTGATTCAGCGGATACCTCGGTATTCCCGGCAGAAACACTGACGGCTGGTGCCGTGCTGCCTACGATCAATCCTGTTGGCAACATTGCCAGTGCCGCAATCCCCCAAAGTCCGGGAATCAGAAATCGGCAGACAAAGAAGAAACTTGTGCCCATGTAGATCTTCTGTCCCGTCCAAGTATCTTTGGCCGACAGCAGTCGCGCGATTGTGGTTTGCCATGTCAGCGTTGCAGCGATCTGAACGAAGGCGTGAGCCATCACGTATTCCCAACCCAACTTCGGATTCAGAAACGGATTGAAGCCTCCAACACCATGCTTCGTTTCGACGGTATTCACAATCGTGGTCCAGCCAACCTTGCTGAGAATCAGATACGTCACAGCCAGCAACCCTAAGCTCATCACGATGAACTGCAGAAAGTCGGTCACGAGCACGGACAGCATTCCGCCCATGATGGTATACACAGCGACCATGATCAACAGCAGCGTCATTGTCATGACCAGATAGTCTGGGTTCATTCCGGTCACCAGAACCAGAAACTCCCCGCCGATTCTGAGGAAGACCCCCATGTTCAGCAGTCCGCCCAGCACGATCACGACCCCGGACAGCCACCGCACGAACTTTCCGAAACGCTGTTCGAACAGTTCAGGAATCGTCATGACTCCGGAATCTCGCAGTGGCTTCACGCAGAAACCAGTGATCCCAATGATCAGCATCGCCAATGCCTGCAGAATCCCCGGCGTAGCCCCGGAGAATCCGTGTTCGTAACCCGCCTGAGCCGTATACATGCAGGTGACGATTCCGAATTCTGTCGCCGCCAGCGAGGCGATTCCGAGAAACACATTCATTTCCCGGCCGGCCACAAGGAAGTCTTCGACCTTGCCGACATAGCGCCGAACCATCAGCCCGGCGGTCATTGTGACCGCGAGGTAAAGTCCGACAATACTCCCATCGACCAGCCAGGAAAAATGGGACATGCTTGGGGGGTCTCTCTGGGTTCAGAAACAAACGAATGCAGAAAATCGGCCATAAAAAACGACTGCGTTTTATAGCGACCCGCAAGAGACTTCGCCACTTTGTCGCCACGTCAAAACCAAAGCCGCTTCAAATTGTTGTCCGGTGGTTAATCAATAACCTAGTCCGACCTGTCCTCAGGTCGGATTCCTTCGTCGTGGCCCGTTGTCCGGCTCGGGCGAAACGAAGAAAGCCTCAATCCAAGCCGAGCGAAGTTTACAAATATTCCTGAATGCAGATCGGTAGGATCAGGGTCGCACGTTGCCTGAACATCGCTCGCTGAACAATTGGTCATGGAAAGCCCTTGCATTCATTCGTGTCGATTTCTGGTTGCCATCCTGCGATTCTTTTTCATATGGCATAAAAACGCACTCGGCAGGCTTACGCCGCACCACTTGGCGATTCTTAGATTTCTTCGCTTTTTGCTAACGCCGACGACTCGACTGACGCGCAAAGCCGCAATGACATTTTGGAATTGGTGGTGCGAGCTGGAATCAGCGTGATTTCCTCGCCAAACCGCCCATTCTCCGCTCCCGCAACGCGACGATTTTAACGATTCTGACGAAAGCATTGATCCAGCGTCGGTCGTTCAGCCGATCTTTAAGCTTGTGAGTGGAGTTTACGAAAATATCTGACGAATCTCGGCACTGCGGACATGTGTCTGTTTCCGGGGGCGATTGAGGCAGTTTTGACTGCCTGACTGATCGGTCCGTCTTGCCGAGATTTCGTCCAGAACATGCGTTAGTGTTGATGATCACACTGACGCACAATCGGGGATCGTGTGGACCAGATGTCCAGCGATCAAAGTTTCAAGTGGGTCGCACAAGGAGCACGGAATGCTGAAGCGAATCGTTATGTTGGCAATCATCGCAGTCGCAGCAGCGACCAGCGTCCGTTGCGTCGAAGCTGCCCCGCCAGGACAACCGTCCGACTGGCAGCGGTTCTACCATTACCCGTACGTCTACTATCCACAAAATTTTCAGCAGCCGCAGCAGTACGACAACATGTACTACCGCTACGAGCCGTCGATGCGGATCCCGGTTTACAACAAGAACTGGTACAACTTCTACCCGAGCGAAAAGCCTTACCACAAAGGCTCACACTACATGCTCGACATTTTCTAACAGTCATCTATCGCGGTACGACTTCGTCGCTTGCAACCTTGCAAAGTGATGGAGTCGTCACGGCATATCAATTCGCGCTACAGGCTTTGGAAGCAGCGTCGCACTGAAAAGCGCGGCACTGATGCCAAAGCCTGTAGTCGTTTAAGGATCTCCCGGCGAGCGGTGCGCCTGCGGCTTTTGGTTCAGGCACATCTCTGGATCGCATTTCTGATACGAGCCCCGTTGAGCATGATTTGAAATTTAGTCCATCCTCTCCAGAGAGTGATCCAGCCGGGGTGATTATCGTGTTTTCGGTTGCGATGGCCACCGAGGCGGG
>Ga0105047_10000337_pt1 | contig 76165 bp, 71 predicted proteins | sample MAT04_FD_78384 | JGI IMG/M metagenome (GOLD analysis project Ga0105047, IMG submission 78384) | Freshwater microbial communities from Lake Fryxell liftoff mats and glacier meltwater in Antarctica - MAT-04 (megahit assembly) | ecosystem: Environmental > Aquatic > Freshwater > Ice > Liftoff... | reverse complement strand
TCGTCGTCGACGAGGTCGATCTTGTTCATGTAGCACACCATGTAGGGGATACCCACCTGGCGGCCCAACAGAATGTGTTCGCGGGTTTGCGGCATCGGGCCGTCAGACGCCGCACAGACCAGAATCGCCCCGTCCATCTGCGCCGCACCGGTGATCATGTTCTTGACATAATCGGCGTGGCCGGGGCAGTCGACATGCGCATAATGCCGCGCTTCGGTCTCGTATTCCACATGTGCCGTCGAGATCGTGATCCCGCGGGCCCGCTCTTCCGGCGCGCCGTCGATCTGGTCATAGGCGCGGAACTCGCCGAAATACTTGGTGATCGCCGCCGTCAGCGTCGTCTTGCCGTGGTCGACATGGCCGATCGTGCCAATGTTGACGTGCGGTTTGTTCCGTTCAAACTTTGCCTTTGCCATGATGGCCTCCTTCGTTTCGGATGCGGCGGGGTGAACCCCGCCCTACGGGTGGTAGGGCGGGGTTCACCCCGCCACACCGCTCAAGCGTATTTCTTCTGGATCTCGTCCGAGATGTTCTGCGGCACGGTGTCGTAATGGTCGAACGACATCGAGAAGTTCGCCCGGCCAGATGTCATCGAACGTAAGGTATTGATATAGCCGAACATGTTGGCCAAGGGCACCATCGCGGTGATGATGTTGGCGTTGGCCCGGCTGTCCTGGCCCTGGATCATGCCGCGACGCGAGGTCAGATCGCCGATCACGCCGCCGGTGTAATCCTCGGGCGTCACCACTTCGACCTTCATGATCGGTTCCAGCAGTTTGGCGCCGGCCTTCTTCAGCCCTTCGCGCATCCCCGCCCGCGCTGCGATTTCGAACGCCAAAACGCTGGAGTCCACATCGTGATAGGCCCCGTCGACCAGTTGCACCTTGAAGTCGATCACCGGAAAACCGGCCAGGGGGCCAGAATCCATCACCGACTTGATGCCCTTTTCGACGCCGGGAATGTATTCCTTGGGCACCGAACCGCCGACGACCTTTGCTTCGAACGAATAGCCCACGCCGGGTTCGACCGGCGAGATGATCAGCTTGATCCGGGCAAACTGGCCGGTGCCGCCCGTCTGTTTCTTGTGGGTGTAGTCGATCTCGGCCTCGCGGCTGATCGTTTCGCGGTAGGCCACCTGCGGGGCGCCGATGTTCGCCTCGACCTTGAATTCCCGGCGCATGCGGTCCACCAGAATGTCGAGGTGAAGTTCGCCCATGCCTTTCATGATCGTCTGACCGCTTTCGAAATCGGTCTCGACGCGGAACGAGGGATCCTCCGCCGCCAGGCGCGCCAGTGCGATGCCCATGCGTTCCTGATCGCCCTTCGATTTCGGCTCGACCGCGATTTCGATCACCGGCACCGGGAAGGTCATGGTTTCCAGCACCACAGGCTTGGCAGGGTCGCACAGGGTATCGCCGGTGGTGGTTTCCTTCAGGCCCGCCAGCGCGATGATATCACCCGCAAACGCCTCTTCGATCTCTTCGCGGTTGATGGCATGCATCATCATCATGCGACCCACCCGCTCTTTGCGCTGCTTGGTCGCGTTCAACATGGCATCGCCCTTCTTCAACTCGCCCGAATAGATGCGCGTGAAGGTCAGACTGCCCACGAACGGGTCGTTCATGATCTTGAACGCAAGCCCCGAGAAGGGCTGCGCGTCATCGGCCGAGCGCAGGATGTTGCGGGTTTCGGTCTCGTCGCCCGGCGCAAAGCCCTCGTAAGCCGGCACGTCCAGCGGCGTCGGCAGATAGTCGATCACAGCGTTCAGCATCGGCTGCACGCCCTTGTTCTTGAAGGCCGATCCGCACAGCATCGGGATGAACGAGATCGACAGACAGCCCTTGCGGATCAGCGCGCGCAACTCGTCCACCGAAGGCTCGGTGCCCTCAAGATAGGCTTCCATCGCGACGTCGTCCTGCTCGACCGCGATTTCCAGCATGTTGTAGCGCCACTCGTTGGCCAGTTCCTGCAACGATGCCCGGATCGGCTGACGCACCCAGGACGCACCCAGATCTTCGCCCTCGTAGACCCATTCTTCCATGGTGACCAGGTCGATGATGCCTTCAAGCTGGTCTTCGGCACCGATCGGGATCTGAACCGGCAGCGGGGTGGCTCCGGTGCGCTCCTTGATCATCTTGACGCAATTGAAGAAATCCGCGCCTGTCTTGTCCATCTTGTTGACGAACACGATCCGCGGCACCTTGTAGCGGTCGGCCTGACGCCACACGGTTTCGGTCTGCGGCTCGACGCCTGCATTGCCGTCCAACAGCACCACAGCCCCATCCAGCACCGCCAGCGAGCGTTCCACTTCGATGGTAAAGTCGACGTGGCCGGGGGTGTCGATGATGTTGAAGCGGTACTTGTCGGCGCGTGCATGCTCCAGCCCCGGATCAATCGTGCGCTCCCAGAACGTGGTGGTTGCAGCCGAGGTGATCGTGATGCCACGCTCCTGCTCCTGCTCCATCCAGTCCATGGTGGCCGCGCCATCATGGACTTCACCGATCTTGTGCGACTTGCCTGTGTAATACAGGATTCGCTCGGTCGTGGTCGTCTTGCCCGCGTCGATATGGGCAATGATACCGAAGTTCCGATACCGGGTCAGGGGATATTCGCGTGCCATTGGGGTGCCTCAGGCTATGGGTTTACCAGCGGTAATGACTGAACGCCTTGTTTGCGTCGGCCATCTTGTGGGTGTCTTCACGTTTCTTGACGGCGGTGCCACGGTTGTTCACGGCATCGGAAAGTTCCGCAGCCAGACGTTCTTCCATGGTGTTCTCGTTGCGCTTGCGCGCCGCGATGATCAGCCAGCGGATCGCCAGCGCTTCACGGCGTTCGGTGCGCACTTCGACGGGAACCTGATAGGTGGCACCGCCGACGCGGCGCGAACGCACCTCGACCGACGGTTTCACGTTCTCCAGCGCCTCATGGAAGGCCGAGATCGGTTCGCGCTTCAGGCGGGACTGAACCCGCTCCAGCGCCGAGTAAACGATCCCTTCCGCGACCGACTTCTTGCCGTCGATCATCAGGTTGTTCATGAACTTGGTCAGAACCTTGTCGCCATATTTGGCGTCCGGCAAGACTTCGCGTTTTTCAGCGGCGTGGCGACGTGACATGCTTTATCTCCTCACTTCGGCCGCTTGGCGCCGTATTTCGAACGGCGCTGACGACGATCCTTGACGCCCTGGGTATCCAGAACACCGCGCAGGATGTGGTAGCGCACACCGGGAAGGTCCTTGATACGACCGCCACGGATCAGAACCACAGAGTGTTCCTGAAGGTTGTGCTTTTCGCCGGGGATATAGCAGATGACTTCGAAGCTGTTGGTCAGGCGGACCTTGGCCACTTTCCGCATCGCCGAGTTCGGCTTCTTGGGCGTCGTCGTGTAGACCCGGGTGCAGACGCCCCGTTTCTGCGGGCAGGATTCCAGGTGCTGCGACTTGGACCTTCTGACGTTAGGCTCCCGCGGTTTGCGGATAAGCTGTTGAATCGTCGGCATTCACGTTCCTCGTTTTGCGCGCAGGGCGCGCTGTCAATACTCGTACCCGAACCCCGGGCACGCTGCTTCTCGACGACGCCTTGCGCGATCCGCAAAACGCCAAAACCGCAGACGTCCCCTGCGCGAAGGGACGACGCGGTGGAATTCCAGAGGATCGGGGCACAAGGCCCGGATCATGACCACTTCATTCGTTCAGACCCCGGCCTTGGGAAGCACCGCAGACCAGAGTAGGCGGGCGTATAGGGGGAGTCGCAGGGGATGTCAACAACAGCAAACCGGGGTTCAGGGCCCGGATCAGGCCGCGATCCTGCCTCGCTTCAGGCGAAAAGGGCAGGGCCGAATCCACCGAATCACCCCGGCAAAGATCGCCCGGACCGGCAGCCTGACGCGACGCGTTGCACCAACCTTGCCCCCCCGTCAGCCTCGGTGTCCCGTTGCGCGAAACAATGACGGTGCTCTCCGCAGGATTGCAAACCATCCGCCCGACGTTGTAAATCAATCGAGAGTGATCCGCCGTTTTCCACTTGTCGGACCGTCCGGGCTGGGGCATCCCGATCAGACGGACTAGAGTTGGAGTTTACCGATGAACGGGTCTAACTGGTGGAACTGGTGGAACTGGGGTGGCGGGCACGATGACGGCGTGGTTGCGACGTCTGTGCCCGAGATCGACGCATCGACCGGCCTTCTCGCCCTCGCGGCGGTTGTCGCGATCATGGCCTTTGCGTGGGATCGGCGTCGGCGTCAGGCCTGATCGGCCCGACGTTGATTGAATTGGCAAACGGCGGGCCACGGCCTGCCGTTTGGATGTCAGATCAGGCTGAAATCGCCGCGCCAGGCCGCGACCAGACCGATCAGCAGGTTGGCGGCCACATGGGCCTGAACCGCATCCGTGAACCGACCCCGCCGCAGCGCCAGCAGGGCAAAGATCAACCCCGCCACTCCCGCCTCGATCCACCGGCCGTGCAGGGCTGCGAACCCGGCCGTTGAAACCGTGATCGCCAGGAACCGGCGCCACAGCCCCGGACCGTCCAGCCGGGACAGGACATAGCCGCGAAAGAACATCTCTTCGACCAGCGGCACCAGCAGCACCGTGCCCAGCAGACGCAGCACCAGCCAACTGGCATAAGACGCCATCGACATCGCCGCCAGCAACCCCGCCAGCTCTGGATCTGGCGGCGCAGCCGACGCGATCCACAGCACCCCGATCCCCAGTCCCGCCGCAATCGACAGCGGGTCGAGTTGCCACGTCAACCGCAGATAGGCCGGCAGAAACGCCAGCACGACAGTCAACAACGCCAGCGCCTTGACCGGATAGCCAAAGTCGGGGTTGGGGGCCAGAGCCGACACCGCGGTCGAGATCAGCATGAACATCACGAACGGCAGGATCATAACCGCCAGCGGGTCTTGCGCCCGCACCACCCGGTCGGCGGCAGCGCCCGTCCGGTGCAGCCACGGCACCGCCTGCACCGCCCATACCAGCCCGATCGCCAGCACCATGAAGAACAGCCAGCCCGCGTAAGAGTGAAAGCCGTTGACCGCAACCTCGGGCGACAGGTTGGCCCCGATCAGGATCAGCGCCGCGATCCGCCCTACGTTCAACAGCCAGCTTGCCGCCAACGCCACCGGCAGGACCACCAGCGCAAACCGCATCAGCCACAGCGAACGGCGAAAGATCACGCCATATATCGCGACGAAGGCCACAACCAGCGCAAAACCCTCGACCCCGGAACATTGCCGCGAGATTTGGACGGTAAAGCCGTTGACCCCGATGACATAGCGCGCCGGATCGGCCACGCTGACCTCGGCAAACGCCCCCAGCAGCAGCGCCACGGCCCGAAAGGTCAGCGTCGTCAGCGCCGACCAGTCCCAAAGCGGCCGGATCGCTGTCGCCAGATCGGGGATCAGGGCCGCCACGACCAGCACCCCCGCCGCCACCGGCCCAAGATCGCGCGCCAGCCGTGCCCAGACCGGCGGCGGGGCCAGCCAGAACAGCCCCCCCGTCGCCGCCGCCAGCCCGCCCGCCGCCCAAGGCAGAACCGCCGCGCCGAACGCCGCCCCGAGATTGCCGGCCGCGGCCAATGGCACGAACAACAGAGCGAGGCCCGCCAGATGCAGCGCCGCCCAACCTGCCCCGCCCGACCGCGCGCCGCCCACAAACCGCGCCCGCGCGGCGTTGTGCGCGAACAGCAGAACCCCCAGCACCGCCAGCACGACCAGCGCCCGCGCGACAAGTGACTTCAGCCCCTCGCACAGCGCCTGCGCATCGGTCAGATGGCACTCGATCCGTGCGTGGAACTGATAGGCGGCAGCCAGCACCAGCAACTCGGCCACGAACAATACCCCAAGCCGCACCGCGCGCGCCTGATACCCGGCGGGCTGTGCGGTCTCGTGAAAGTTGGGCCGATCGGTCATCCGCGCCACCATAGCCCCGAATTGCGCCCGAACCGAGCCGAAACCGTGACCGCCCGGGTGCGTCGCCGGCCGACGACCGCTTCAAGCCACGCAGCGCTAATCCCGCCGCTTTTCCATATGGATCAGCCAGAGGTTGCGCAGATAGATCACCACGCCCAGACTTTGGCCCAGAATGAACACCGGGTCGGCGCGGTGGACGGCATAGGCCAGCAGCATCAGCCCGCCCGCCAGCGAGAAATACCAGAACGCCACCGGCATCACCGATTTGCGCGCCTTTTCCGATGCCAGCCACTGCACCAGAAACCGCCCCGTGAACATCAGTTGCGCACTCAGGCCAAAGAACACCCAAGCCAACTCTGCGGGCGTGTCGACGTTGAACCAGGTCATCAGGGTCTGCATCGCGCGCTCCTATTCGGGGTCCATCGGCCGCGCCTTCTTGCGCCGCCGCGACAGCCACACCACACCCAGCAGATCCGGCACCCCGACGAGGCCACGTTGCAGATTGGAATAATTCGACTGCCCCGCCCCGCGCGCCCGGTGCGTCACATCGACATGCACGATGGTCCAGCCGTCACGCACAAACAGCGCGGGCAGATAGCGATGCATGTGGTCGAAATACGGCAAGGCCAGAAACGCATCGCGGCGAAAGCCCTTCAACCCGCAGCCGGTGTCACGCGTGCCATCGCGCAGCAGCCAGCCGCGCAGCCGGTTGGCCAGCCGCGAGGCCAGTTTCTTTGACCAGGTGTCTTGCCGGCCGACCCGTTGCCCGGCCACCAGCCCGATCCGCCCCGACAGATCCGCCAGAAGCGGTGCTGCCAGCCGTGGCAACTCGACGGGCGGGTTTTGCCCGTCGCCGTCCAGCGTCAGCACCACCGCCGCCCGCGCCGCCAACACGCCCGAATGCACCGCGGCAGACTGGCCGCCCGACCTGTCATGCCGGACCAGCCGCAGATGCGGCACCGCAGACCGCCGCGCCGCCACCACTTTGGCCGTCGCATCGGTCGATCCGTCATCGACCACGATGATCTCGAACGCGCCCAGTCCGGCGCAGGCAGCGTCGATTTCGTCGATCAGGGCCAAGATGTTGCCAGCCTCGTTGCGGGCGGGGATGACGATGCTCAGTCTGATCATTCGGCACCCTCGCCCTGAGCCGCCTCTATAGGCGAGCCTCCCGGCCCGTGCAATTCCTCACGCCGCGACGCTCCGGCGGATGGCACGCTCTCGCCACAGGGTGAACAGGCCCGACGCCACGACAATTCCCGCCCCGATCAATGTCCAGCCGTCTGGCAGGGTGCCAAAGGCCAGCCAGCCCAGCAGAATGGCCCACAACAGCGCGGTATAGCGGAACGGGGCGATCATCCCGATATCGCCCACCCGCATCACCATGACGGCAAACAGATACCCTGCGATCAGAAACGCCGCCGCGCCGCAGATCAGCAGCATCTGTCGCAGATCGACCGGCATGCTGCCGTCGAACCACATGCCGATCAGCCCCACCAGGGTGACCGTGATCGCGGCCCAGACCGCCACATCGGTTGACCGCACCGACGGCGACAGGCTGCGCGTCGCCAGATCGCGGACCACCACGCAGGCGACCGAGGCCAACCCCAGAACCGACCAGATGTCGAAACTGTCCGCGCCCGGCCGGATGATGATCAGCACGCCGGCAAAGCCCACCAGAATCGCCGTCAGCCGCCGCCACCCGATCGGCGCGCCCAGAAATACCGCCGCCGCCAGCGCCACGGCCAGCGGCAAGACCTGCATGATCGCCGACAGGTTGGCGAGCGGCAGATGGGTCAGCGCCACCAGAAAGAACACCGTCCCCGCCACCTCGGCCAGCGAGCGCACGGCGATCACCGCCCGGTCACGCGGCGCGGGCCACAGCCGCAACCCCCCCATCGCCAGCGCCAGCCCGATCAGCGCCACGGTCGAAATCACGCCGCGCAGCGTGATCGCCTGAAACAGCGGCAGGGTCTGGGTCACCGCCTTCATGAAACTGTCGTTGACCGTGAAGGCCAGCATGCTGACATTCATGTAGATCACGCCGCGCAGGTTGTCGGAAATTGCCATGACGGTCCTCTGCGGGGCCAGCGCGACCCGTGTCAACCTTGGTGCCACGCTACCCGGTACCCGGCACAAAGGAAACGCAAGAGCCGGCGTTTCGGGCGCCTGACTTCAGTGGCGCTTTTTGTCCGCCTGAAGGCTGAAAGGTACTTGGTGCGGGCAACCGCGCGCTGGCAGGCCCGGTCGCGGACCGGCCCGAGCCGTCCGGCGGGCCGTTTCACCTTGATGCAGCCCCGGCAGGTTGGTACTGCTGTCAAGCCAAAGGATGCCACGAGAGGACCAGCGGTGCACTTCATCACCCTCGCCCCTCCGGTTCCTACTCTCGCACGATGGCTCCGGTTTGCGCGGACGTTCAAGGGCCAGTCGATGTTGCGCATGTTGCAGTACGAACGGCTGTGGACAATCGCCCTCGCGGGCCGGGTGCTCGACATGGGCGGCGGGCGCAAGGCGCGCTATTTGCCCATGCTGCCCGCCGGGCTGACCGTCTGTTCGGTCAACATCGACCCCAGGATCGAGCCCACACACCTGGTGCAACCCGGCCAGCCGCTGCCGTTTGCGCAAGACCACTTCGATACGGTGATCTGTCTCAACACGCTCGAACACATCTATGATGCGACAGCGGTGCTGAGCGAGTTGTTCCGCGTGGTCAAACCGCAGGGCACCGTGCATGTCATGGTGCCTTTCATGTTCCGCATCCATGGCCACCCCGACGATTTCTTTCGCGCAACGCCCAGTTGGTGGCGTGAATCGTTCGCCCGGGCCGGGTTTGCGTCGATGCAGTTTTTTCCACTGGTCTGGGGGCGGCGATCCACCGGCTCGGTGGTGCCCGGCTTTTACGGCCCCTTTCCCCGGCTGCGGCTGCATCTCGCCATGCTTCTGGATATCTTGACCGCAAAACTGCTGCTGAAGGGCGACACCATCGCGGGTCGCCGTGGAGAAAGCATCTGCGGAACCTCGCCGGGCTGGTACATGATCGGAACCAAGGGATGATCGGGGTCGTCCTGCCTTCCATGCTTGGGCGGCGATAGCATGTGGCCCGCCTATGTGATCAACCTGGCCGACAACACCGTCCGGATGGCCGCGGTCGCCCGCGTGCTGCGCGCGCAGGGCGTGGCCTTTGAACGGATCGACGCGGTCAACGGCTGGACCCTGACCGCGGCCGATATCCGCGCCGTCTATGACGCCGGCCGGAATGCCCGCGACGGGCGTCAGCCGCTCGTGCCGGCCGAAATCGGCTGCTATCTGTCGCATCTTGCGGGCTGGGAACGGATCGCGAAAGGCGAGGCCGCTGCGGGCTTCATCTTCGAGGATGACTTTGACGCCACCCCGGCGCTTGGCCCGGCGATGCAGGCGCTGAGTGACGAAAAGCCCGGCGACTGGGACATGGTCAAGTTGTTCACCCTGAACCCCGACGTTCCCCTAGGCGCGGCGCGCGACCTGCTGCCCGGCGTGCGGATCGGGGTTCCCTACCGGGTGCCCACCTGCCTGATCGGCTATGCCATCACGAAATCCGCTGCGGCCCGACTTGCGGCGCGCGCCCGGCCATTCTTCCGGCCGGTGGACGAAGATCAGAAATTCCCCTGGGAAACCGGTCTGCGGGTGGCGCTGGTGCTGCCTGCGCCCGTGGTGCTGGGTGATCAGCAGACGGTGACCGGCACCGTGGGCCGGGCGCGGCGGGCTGTTGTGCACCGCAGTTTCCAACAGATGCTGCACAAGCTGTTCTATGCCTTGCGTTACCGGCTGGCGCTGGCGCGACACCGCCGCAGCGAAGGCTGGAGACGATGACCGCGCAGCGCGTGCTGCACGTCCACTTTGGCAAGGAGGGGGGGGCAGAGAGGTTCTTTGTCAACCTCTCCCGGGCCCTTGCGCAGCGCGGTCTGCAACAGCAGTTCGTCATCCGGCCAAACCGCAGTTGGGATGCCGAGATTGCCGCCCTAGGCCCGGTTCTGCACACCAATTTCAGACGCATCTCGCCTATGACACTGCTGGCGCATGCGCGGGTCGAATGGCTGGTGCGACGCTGGAAACCCTGCGCGGTGATGGCCTGGATGCCGCGGGCCGGTCGGCTGATCCACCCGTGGCCGGGGGTCGTCAAGCTCGCAAGGATGGGAGATTTCCCCAAAAACCTCAAGCATTTCGGACTTTGTGACGTGCTGGTGGGCAACGTGCCGGGCATTGCACGGCGTTGCCGCGAGCTGGGCTGGCAGAAGCCCGCAATGACCATCTCGAACTTCCCCCGCGCGATAGACCCGGTGCCGGTCAGCCGCGCCGAGTTGACCACGCCCGAGGCTGCCTTCCTTGTCGCGGCCAGTGGGCGCTTTGTTCCGCGCAAGGGGTTCGATGTGCTGCTGCGCGCGATGGCCCGGCTGCCCGGGGCGTATCTGTGGCTGTTGGGCGATGGCAAGGAACGCCCGGCACTGGAGGCTTTGGCGCAGACGCTGGGGATTGCCGACCGGGTGCGCTTTGCCGGTTGGGTTGCCGAACCGATCCATTTCGTCGCGGCCGCCGATGCGTTTGTCATGCCGTCGCGCCACGAACCGCTTGGCAATACCCTGATCGAGGCGTGGCAGGCCGGGGTGCCCAGCGTCTCGACCCGGTCGGAAGGCCCGGACTGGTACATGCGCGACGGGATCGACGGCATCCTTGCGCCGATCGACGACGATGCCGCCATCGCCGCGGGTCTGGCCCGCATCCGCGACGATCCGGCGCTGCGGGCGGCGTTCGTCGCCAATGCCACGGCGCGTCTGGCCGAATGGTTCAGCGAGGCCGCCGTGGTGGATGCCTACCTGCGCGTGTTCGATGGCGATTTCGGCGGCTGATCCGATGCGGGCGCTTGTGATCAACCTGGCGCAGGAAACCGGTCGGCGGGCGTTTCAGATCGCGCAAGGCCACCGGTTGGGTCTGCAGATCGAGGTGCTGCCCGCCGTGACAGTGGCCGATCTTTCGCCCGCGGCGGACGATCCGTGCTGGACCCGCTGGCAGCGGCGGCTCCGCGATGTCGAAAAGGCGACGCTGCTGTCGCACAAGGCGGCGTGGGCGCGGGTGATCGCAGCGCAAGTGCCCCTGCTGGTGCTGGAGGATGACGCCCTGCTGCTGCCCGGCGTGGCAAAGGTGCTCGCACAGGCGGTGCTGCTGACCGGTGTCGAGCATCTGAGCCTTGAAACCCGCGGACGTCGCAAGGTGCTGGGGCAGATGCATCCGCAGATGCCAGCGGTGCGGCGGCTGTGGCTCGACCGGTCCGGAGCGGCGGCCTATCTGCTGTGGCCCGAGGGCGCGCGCAAGCTGCTGCGCCGGGCGGAGGCGGTGCCGGCGCTGGCCGATGCCGTTCCGGTTGAAACGCCCGGATTGCTGCGCTGGCAGGCTTGCCCGGCGTGGGCGGTGCAAATGGACATCGCGGCGCGCTATGGCCTGACGGCCCCGATCGCGGTGAAAAGCTCAATTTCCGGCGTCCCCCCCCCGTCGCGCGGCGGAATGCGGTTCCGGCTGCGCCGGATCGGGCGACAACTGTGGATGGGTCTGGCGGCGCTGCGACCGGGCACCGAGCGGATCGAGGTGCGCCTTGCGGACGTCGCGATTCGGACACCGCCCTCCTGACCCCGATGATCCGGCAAGGAAAAGGCCCTTCGTGTCACCACGCAGGGCCTTTCCGGCAAATTCTGGGCGGGGTCTATTCGCCGCGGCTTTCCACCGTATCGATCAGACCGGCATCGACATCGGCAAAGTCCATCACCTCCACCGGCGCCGCCAGGGCTGCTGCCGTTTCGGCCTCGGACCGCCGCGCCTCGATCACCGTCATGTCGCGGTCGGCGGCGATCTTCTTGATGCGGCTGGTGGCCCCGCCAGTACCTGCCGGGATCAGCCGGCCGACGATGACGTTTTCCTTCAGGCCGACCAGTTTGTCGCGCTTGCCCTGCACCGAAGCCTCGGTCAGCACCCGCGTGGTTTCCTGGAACGACGCCGCCGAGATGAAACTGCGGGTCTGCAGGCTGGCCTTGGTGATGCCCAGCAGGATCGGTTCGGCAATCGCCGGACGCATCCCGAGGTTCAATGCCTTGGTGTTGAACTCCTCCAGTTCCGCCTTGTCGACATGCTCGCCCTTCAGAAGCGTCGTCTCGCCGCTATCCAGAATCTCGAACTTCTGAAGCATCTGCCGCACGATCACCTCGATGTGCTTGTCGTTGATCTTCACGCCCTGCAGACGGTACACGTCCTGCACTTCGTCGATCATGTAATTGGCCAGTGCCTCGACCCCCAGGATCCGCAAGATGTCGTGCGGCGCGGGGTTGCCATCCATGATGTAATCGCCCTTCTGGACGAAGTCGCCTTCCTGCACCGGGATGTGCTTGCCTTTGGGCACCATGTATTCGACGGGTTGAATGGTGTCGTCCACCGCCTCGATCGTGATGCGGCGCTTGTTCTTGTAGTCCTTGCCGAACCGAACATAACCATCGGTTTCGGCGATGATCGCGTGATCCTTGGGCCGGCGCGCCTCGAACAGTTCGGCCACCCGTGGCAGACCCCCGGTGATGTCCTTGGTCTTGGCGCCTTCGCGCGGGATACGCGCCACCACGTCGCCGGGACGGATGTCCTGCCCATCTTCGACCGACAGAACCGCGTCCACCGACATCGGATAACTGATCGGGTTGCCGTTGTCCGCGCGCACCGGGTCGCCGGTGCCCGGGTCCATGATGATCACCTCCGGCTTGAGGTCGCTACCCTTGGGGGCAGAGCGCCAGTCCGAAACGATCCTTTGTGTCATCCCCGTTGCCTCGTCGGTATCCTCGCGCACCGAGATGCCCGAAATCAGGTCGACAAACCGCGCGACCCCCGCCTTTTCGGCGATGATCGGCAGGGTGTAGGGGTCCCATTCGAACAGTTTGGCCCCCCGCTTGACCTGCTGGCCGTCCTTGGCGTGGACCTTCGCGCCATAAGTCAGCTTGTGCACCGCGCGGTCCTGCCCCGCCTCGTCGATGATCGCGATCGACATGTTGCGGCCCACCACGATCTGCTCGCCGGTGACGTTGGACAGCAGGTTGCCATTGCGGAACTCGATCCGGCCCTCTTGCGAGGCTTCGAGGAACGACTGCTGACCGCCCTGTGCGATGCCGCCGATGTGGAAGGTCCGCATCGTCAACTGCGTGCCGGGTTCGCCGATGGACTGGGCGGCGATGATGCCGACCGCCTCGCCGATGTTCACCAGGGTGCCGCGCGCCAGATCGCGACCATAGCACAGCGCGCAAACCCCTTCGTCGGCCTCGCAGGTCAAGGGCGAGCGGATGCGGGCCGATGCAACGCCCGCCTGATGGATCAGATCGGCCTTGCGCTCGTCGATGATCTCGTCGCGGTCCACCAACACCTCGTCGGTGCCCGGAACCAGAATCGGATCGGCCGCCACCCGGCCCAGCACGCGTTCAGCCAGGGTCTGCACCACTTCGCCATCATTCACGGCCACATCCGCGGTGATCCCGCGTTCGGTGCCGCAATCGTGGCTGCGCACGATGCAATCCTGTGCGACGTCCACCAGACGCCGCGTCAGATAGCCCGAGTTCGCGGTCTTCAGCGCGGTATCCGCGAGGCCTTTGCGGGCGCCATGGGTCGAGTTGAAGTATTCAAGAACGGTCAGACCTTCCTTGAAGTTCGAGATGATCGGCGTTTCGATGATTTCGCCTGACGGTTTTGCCATCAGACCGCGCATCCCGCCCAACTGCTTCATCTGCGCAGGCGAGCCACGCGCCCCGGAGTGGGACATCATGTAGACCGAGTTCGGTTCCTTTTCGGCCCCGGCATCGTCAAAGCGGACGGCCGAGATTTCCTTCATCATTTCGGACGCGACGAGGTCCGAGCACTTCGACCAGGCATCGACAACCTTGTTGTATTTCTCACCCTGGGTGATCAGGCCGTCCATGTACTGCTGCTCGAAGTCTTTCACCTGATCCTGCACGCCGTGGACGATGGTCCATTTCGAGTCCGGGATCAGCATGTCGTCCTTGCCGAACGAGATGCCCGCGCGGAACGCCTCGCGGAAGCCGAACGTCATGATCTGATCGCAGAAGATCACCGACTCTTTCTGGCCGCAGTAGCGGTAAACGGTGTCGATGACGGTCTGCACGTCCTTCTTGCGCAAGAGACGGTTGACCAGATCGAACGGGGCCTTGGCGTTGAGAGGCAGCAGGTTGCCCAGCCGCAGACGGCCCGGCGTGGTGTCGAAGCGGCGCCAGACGATGTTGCCTTCCTCATCGACCTGCCGCAGGCGGGCTTTGATCTTGGCGTGAAGGTGGACCGACCCCGCAGCCAGCGCGTGCTCGACTTCGTCCATATCGGCAAACGCCATCCCTTCGCCGGTCATGCCCTTGCGTTCCATGGTGGCGTAATAGAGACCCAACACCATGTCCTGCGACGGCACGATAATCGGCGCACCGTTTGCCGGGCTGAGAACGTTGTTCGTCGACATCATCAACACGCGGGCTTCAAGCTGGGCTTCCAGCGACAGCGGCACGTGCACCGCCATCTGGTCGCCGTCGAAGTCGGCGTTGAAGGCGGAACACACCAGCGGGTGCAGCTGGATCGCCTTGCCCTCGATCAGGATCGGCTCGAATGCCTGAATCCCCAGACGGTGCAGCGTCGGCGCGCGGTTCAACAGAACCGGGTGTTCGCGGATCACCTCATCAAGAATATCCCAAACCTCGGGACGTTCCTTTTCGACCAGTTTCTTGGCCTGCTTGACGGTGGAGGATAGCCCCTTTGCCTCGAGCCGCGAGTAAATGAACGGCTTGAACAGTTCGAGCGCCATCTTCTTGGGCAAGCCGCACTGGTGCAGTTTCAACTCCGGCCCGGTCACAATGACCGACCGACCCGAAAAGTCCACGCGCTTGCCCAGCAGGTTCTGACGGAACCGGCCCTGCTTGCCCTTCAGCATGTCGGACAGCGATTTCAGCGGCCGCTTGTTGGTACCCGTGATCACGCGGCCCCGACGGCCGTTGTCGAACAGCGCGTCGACCGCCTCTTGCAGCATCCGCTTCTCGTTGCGCACGATGATGTCGGGCGCGCGAAGTTCGATCAGCCGCTTCAGACGGTTGTTGCGGTTGATGACGCGGCGGTACAGGTCGTTCAGGTCCGACGTCGCAAACCGGCCGCCGTCGAGCGGGACCAGCGGCCGCAGTTCCGGCGGGATCACCGGCAGCACGGTCAGGATCATCCATTCCGGGCGGTTGCCGGATTCGAGGAAGGACTCGACGATCTTCAACCGCTTGATGATCTTCTTCGGCTTCAACTCGCCGGTGGCCTCTTTCAGGTCGGCCCGCAACTGTTCCGCCGTGGTATCCAGATCAATCGCCGCCAGCATCTCGCGGATCGCCTCTGCACCAATGTTTGCGGTGAAAGCGTCCGCGCCGTACTGGTCCTGGGCGTCGAGGAATTCTTCCTCGGTCATCAACTGGCCATAGGTCAGGTCGGTCAGACCCGGCTCGATCACCACGTAGTTTTCAAAGTACAGAATGCGTTCCAGATCGCGCAGCGTCATATCCAGCATCAGGCCGATGCGGCTCGGCAACGATTTCAGGAACCAGATGTGCGCAACCGGAGCGGCAAGCTCGATATGCCCCATCCGCTCGCGGCGCACCTTCTGCAGGGTGACTTCCACGCCACATTTTTCGCAGACGACGCCGCGATACTTCATGCGCTTGTACTTGCCGCACAGGCATTCGTAATCCTTGATCGGGCCAAAGATCCGCGCGCAGAACAGCCCGTCCCGCTCGGGCTTGAACGTGCGGTAGTTGATGGTTTCCGGTTTCTTGATCTCGCCGAACGACCACGACAGGATCCGCTCTGGCGAGGCCAGGCTGATCTTGATCTCGTCAAACGTCTTGACGGGGGCTACCGGGTTGAACGGGTTGGTGCTGAGTTCCTGATTCATCTTCGATCCTGCGAATTGGGGGCGGCGGTCAGAAGGAAGGACCAAAATTTTTCGACGAAAAATTTTGTCAAAGAACTTTGGTCCCGAAGAATTTTCATTCGAAAATTCTTCTATTCCTCTTCCGCATCCAGAAGCTCCATGTTCAGGCCCAGACCGCGGACCTCTTTGACCAGAACGTTGAACGATTCCGGAACCCCGGCCTCGAAATTGTCCTCGCCCTTGACGATGCTCTCATAGACCTTGGTTCGGCCTGCCACGTCATCCGACTTCACTGTCAGCATTTCCTGCAAGGTGTAGGCGGCACCATACGCTTCCAGCGCCCAGACCTCCATCTCGCCCAGACGCTGGCCACCGAACTGGGCTTTGCCGCCCAACGGTTGCTGCGTCACGAGGCTGTAAGGCCCCGTTGAGCGTGCGTGCAACTTGTCGTCCACAAGGTGGTGGAGTTTCAGCATGTATTTCACGCCGACGGTCACCTTGCGGGTGAACTGTTCGCCCGAACGGCCATCGAACACCACCGACTGGCCCGACTGGTCGAACCCTGCCCGGCGCAGGGCGTCGTTCACGTCGGCCTCTTTCGCGCCGTCGAACACCGGGGTCGAGATCGGCACGCCCTTGGTCACGTTGCCTGCCAACTCAAGGAAATCGGCCTCGTCCCGCCCGGCAAACTCGGCGTCATAGGTCTCGTCGCCGTAGGCATGCCGCACCGCATCGCGTACCGGGGTCATGTCGCCAGACCGCCGATAGTGCTTGAGGGCGTCGTCGATCTTGATGCCCAGCCCCCGCGCGGCCCAGCCCATGTGAGTTTCCAGAATCTGCCCGACGTTCATCCGGCTGGGCACCCCCAGCGGGTTCAGAACCAGATCGACCGCCGTGCCGTCCGCGAGGAACGGCATGTCCTCGATCGGCACCACTTTGGAAATCACGCCCTTGTTGCCATGCCGACCGGCCATCTTGTCGCCCGGTTGCAGCTTGCGCTTCACCGCGACGAAAACCTTGACCATTTTCATCACTCCGGGTGGCAGATCATCGCCGCGGCGCACCTTTTCGACCTTGTCGTCGAACCGGTGATCCAGCGCGCGCTTCTGCTGCTCGTACTGATCGTGCAGCGCTTCCACGTCCTTGGCGTCGTTCTCCTCGGCCAAGGCCAGTTGCCACCACTGACCGCGGCTGAGCGTCGACAGCAGATCGTCGTTGATCGCCGACCCCGACTTGACGCCTTTCGGGCCCTTAACGGCCACCTTGCCCATGATCAGCGTCTTGAGGCGGGAATAGATGTTGCGTTCAAGGATCGCCAACTCGTCGTCCCGGTCACGCGACAGGCGTTCGACCTCTTCCCGCTCGATCTGCAGCGCGCGTTCATCCTTGTCCACCCCATGCCGGTTGAACACCCGGACCTCGACGATGGTCCCATAGGCGCCGGGCGGCAGCCGCAGCGAGGTATCGCGGACATCCGACGCTTTTTCGCCAAAGATGGCGCGCAGCAGTTTTTCTTCCGGCGTCATCGGCGATTCACCCTTGGGGGTGATCTTGCCCACCAGAATGTCACCAGGCTGCACTTCGGCGCCGATATAGACGATCCCGGCTTCATCCAGATTGCGCAGAGCTTCCTCGCCGACGTTCGGGATGTCGCGGGTGATCTCTTCCGGCCCCAGTTTCGTGTCGCGCGCCGCCACTTCGTATTCCTCGATGTGGATCGAGGTGAACACGTCATCGCGCAGGATGCGTTCCGAAATCAGGATCGAGTCCTCGTAGTTGTAGCCGTTCCACGGCATGAACGCGACGACGACGTTCCGGCCAAGGGCCAACTCGCCCATGTCGGTGCAGGGGCCATCCGCGATCACTTCGCTGCGCACCACCGTATCGCCCACCTTGACCAGCGGGCGCTGGTTGATGCAGGACGACTGGTTCGACCGTTTGAACTTGCGAAGGCGGTAGATGTCGACGCCGGGTTCGCCGGGGTCCAGCATCTCGGTTGCCCGTACCACGATACGGGTGGCATCGACCTGGTCGATCACGCCCGACCGGCGTGCCATGATGGCAGCGCCACTGTCCCGCGCCACCACGGCCTCGATCCCGGTGCCGATGAACGGCGCGTCGGATTGCAGCAAGGGCACCGCCTGACGCTGCATGTTCGAGCCCATCAAGGCGCGGTTCGCGTCGTCGTTTTCAAGGAACGGGATCAGCGAGGCGGCTACTGACACCAACTGCTTGGGGCTGACGTCGATCAAGTCGATGGCGTCGGGACCGTTCAGCATGAACTCGCCGGCTTTCCGGCTGGAGATCAGGTCGGACGTAAAGCGGCCTTCGCTGTCCATCGCGGCGTTGGCCTGGGCCACGGTGTGACGCATTTCCTCGGTCGCGGACATGTAAACGACTTCGTCGGTCACCTTGCCGTCGATCACCTTGCGGTACGGGGTTTCGATGAAGCCGTATTTGTTGACGCGGGCGAAGGTGGCGAGCGAGTTGATCAGGCCGATGTTCTGGCCCTCGGGCGTCTCGATCGGGCACATCCGGCCATAATGGGTCGGGTGGACGTCGCGGACTTCAAAGCCTGCGCGTTCGCGGGTCAGACCGCCCGGCCCCAAGGCCGACAGACGGCGCTTGTGGGTCACTTAGGACAGCGGGTTGGTCTGGTCCATGAACTGCGACAACTGCGAGGAGCCGAAGAATTCACGCACCGCCGCCGCTGCCGGTTTGGCGTTGATCAGGTCTTGCGGCATGATCGTGTCGATTTCCACGGAACTCATGCGTTCCTTGATCGCGCGTTCCATCCGCAACAGGCCGACGCGGTACTGGTTTTCCATCAACTCGCCGACCGAACGGACCCGGCGGTTGCCGAGGTGGTCGATGTCGTCGATCTCGCCCTTGCCGTCGCGCAACTCGGTCAGCGCCTTGATGCAGGCGATGATGTCGGCACGGTCCAGTGTCCGCTGGGTATCGGGTGCCTTCAGGTCCAGCCGCATGGTCATCTTCACCCGGCCAACCGCCGACAGGTCATAGCGTTCGCTATCGAAGAACAGCGTGTCGAACAGTTGCGAAGCCGCTTCCACTGTCGGCGGCTCGCCCGGGCGCATGACACGGTAAATGTCCATGAGCGCGGTGTCGCGGCCCATGTTCTTGTCCATCGCCATTGTGTTGCGGATGTAGGGGCCGACGTTGACGTTGTCGATGTCGAGCACCGGAATGTCGGTGATGCCCTGATCCAGCAGCAGTTTCAGGCTGCCGCCCTTCACGCCGCCGTCGCGGTCGTATTCCATCGTCAACTCGTCACCAGCCTCGACCCAGATCTCGCCGGTCGTCTCGTTGATGATGTCGCGTGCCACATAGCGGCCAATGATGTTGTCGAACGGCACCAGAAGTTCGGTGACTTTGCCCGCGTCGCGCAACTGTTTGACCATGCGGGGGGTCATCTTGTCGCCCGCCTTGCAGATCACCTCGCCGGTGGCTGCATCGACGATGTCATAGGTCGGACGGGTGCCCGAGACGCGCTGCGGGAAGAACTTGGTTACCCAGCCCTTGTTTTTCACATGGTTGAACATCACGGTGTCGTAATAGGCGTCCATGATGCCTTCCTGATCCATGCCGAGGGCATAGAGCAGGGTCGTCACCGGCAATTTGCGGCGGCGGTCGATGCGGGAATAGACGTTGTCCTTGGCGTCGAATTCAAAGTCGAGCCACGAGCCGCGATAGGGGATGATCCGGCAGGCGAACAGCAGCTTGCCGCTCGAATGGGTCTTGCCCTTGTCGTGGTCAAAGAACACGCCGGGCGAGCGGTGCATCTGGCTGACGATCACCCGTTCGGTGCCGTTCACGATGAACGTGCCGTTCGAGGTCATCAGGGGCATGTCACCCATGTAGACGTCCTGCTCCTTGATGTCCTTGACCGAGCGTGCCCCGGTTGTCTCGTCGACATCGAACACGATCAGCCGCAACGTTACCTTCAGGGGTGCGGCATAGGTCATGTCGCGCGACTGGCATTCATCGACGTCGTATTTCGGCTTTTCGAGTTCGTATTTCACGAACTCCAGCACAGCGGTTTCGTTGAAGTCCTTGATCGGAAAAACCGACTGAAAGGTGCCCTGAATCCCCTCGCCGTCGCGCGGCCGCTCGCCGTCGCCAGACCGCAGGAACAGATCATAGGACGATTTCTGAACCTCGATCAGGTTGGGCATTTCCAGAACTTCCCGGATCTTGCCGAAATACCGCCGGATACGCTTCTGGCCAACAAACGCTTGCGCCATGGGGGTGGTCACCTTTCATCGTGTCTGGCGCGCGTCCCGTCGGGCCACGGGGGCGCACCGCATGCGAAGCAGGGGGAGAGGTTCCATTCATGCCGCCCGTCCCGCAGGGCAGCTCCCGAACCGGTCCCGCGCCTGAGGATGGACTTTGCGCGAAAGCCCATCCCAAGACGCGTTTGGCTGGGACCGAAGGATCGGACCCAGCCGTGATGTCGCAAGGGGCATGGCCCCGGATAGCGGATTACTTGATCTCGACTTTGGCGCCTGCGTCTTCCAGTTTCTTCTTGAGACCCTCGGCATCGGCCTTGGAAACGCCTTCCTTGACCTTGCCGCCCGCTTCGACCAGATCCTTGGCCTCTTTCAGGCCAAGACCGGTGATCGTGCGAACCTCTTTGATCACGTTGATCTTGTTCGGGCCATGCTCGGTCAGCACGACGTCGAATTCGGTCTTTTCTTCCTCGACCGGGGCTGCTGCCACCACCGGACCGGCCATCATGACGCCACCGCCGGCGGCGGGCTCGATGCCATACTTGTCCTTGAGGATCATTTTCAGTTCTTGGGCCTGAAGCAGGGTGAGACCCACGATGTCTTCGGCGAGTTTGTTCAGATCAGCCATTTGTCGTTCCATTCGTTAAAGATGGGGTTCCAACGCAGCGGGGGCAAGCCTCGCAGGTCAAAGGTTGCTCTATGCGGCAAGCCGCTCCTCGATGGTGGTGAGGATGCTGGCGATGGCGGATGCAGGCGCGCCAATGGCTCCTGCCAGGGCAGACGCCGGGGCACCAAGACACGCCACGATCGAACCAATCAGTTCTTCACGCGACGGCAGGGCAGCCACAGCCTTCACACCGGCCGGGTCCAGAACCGTATTGCCCATCGCCCCGCCGAGGATCACGAATTTCTCGTTCACCTTGGCATAGGCCTCGGCGACCTTCGCCGCAGCGACGGGGTCCTCCGAGAAAGCGAGCACGGTCATGCCTTTGAGAAGGTCACCCATCTTGACGCCGGGTGTCCCATCGAGGGCGATCTTGGCGAGCTTGTTCTTGGCCACGCGCACGGACCCGCCTACGTCGCGCATCTTGGCGCGCAGGTCCTGCATTTGGGCAACAGTCATACCTACGTATTGTGCGACCACAACCACGCCAGAGCTTGCGAAGATCTGGCCGAGTTCATCGACCACTTTCTCTTTTTCGGCTCTATCCACAGTATCACTCCAAGTGTGGGGGTTTCCCCCCGGCTCATGTTGGCCCCGCCAGGCCGGCGGGGCGTTCGGGTCCGCAACGGTTCCCGAGCCCAAGATCACCCGAGGGTGACGTCAATCTCGTTCCCCATCTCGGGCAGGACATTAAGGCGTTTGCGCGCCACCCGCCGTCTTGGACAGGACCGGGCGACGCCGCCCGGCCAGTATCCCCCGTTGCCGGGGCATTCCCCGGGATGAGCGCGACCGCTCATCCCGCAACCTCAGTTTCCGGTGGCCGACGAAAGGTCCACCGACACGCCCGGCCCCATGGTCGACGAGACCGAGACCTTGCGCAGGTAGGCCCCCTTGGCCCCCGACGGTTTGGCCCGCGTCACGGCGTCCACAAAGGCGCGGATGTTGGCGGCCAGCTTGTCATCGCCGAACGACACCTTGCCCACTCCGGCATGGATCACCCCGGCCTTTTCGACCTTGAACTGCACTTCGCCGCCCTTGGCGTTGGTCACGGCGGTCGTCACATCCATCGTCACCGTGCCGACCTTGGGGTTCGGCATCAGGTTGCGCGGGCCGAGGATTTTCCCCAGACGCCCCACCAGCGGCATCATGTCGGGCGTGGCGATGCAGCGATCGAAATTGATGTTCCCGGCCTGGATGTCCTGCATCAGGTCTTCGGCACCCACGATATCGGCGCCTGCCGCCTTGGCCTCGTCCGCCTTCGCCCCGCGCGCGAACACCGCCACGCGCACCGTCTTGCCGGTGCCATGCGGCAGGCTGACCACGCCGCGCACCATCTGGTCGGCATGCCGCGGGTCGACCCCGAGGTTCATCGCCACTTCGACGGTTTCATCAAACTTCGCGGTCGACGCCTTCTTGACCAGCGCCACCGCGTCTTCGACCGTGATCAACGTCTTTCCGTCAAACAGCGCGCGGGCGGCCTGGGTCCGTTTTGCAATCTTTGCCATGACTTACCCCTTGATCTCGATGCCGCAGGACTTGGCCGAGCCCATGATCGTCTGCATTGCCGCTTCAATCGAGTTGGCGTTCAGATCCTTCATCTTGGTTTCGGCAATCGTGCGGATTTGCGCCAGAGAGACCTTGCCTGCAACCGTGTGGCCCGGCTTGATCGACCCCTTGGCGCGGTTGCGTTTGCCGACCTGTGGCAGACCGGCGGCCTGTTTCAACAGGAACGACGCCGGCGCGGTCTTGAATTCCAGGCTGAACGACTTGTCCTGATAATAGGTGATGATCACCGGCGTCGGCGTGCCAGGCGGCAGTTCAGCGGTGCGCGCGTTGAACTCCTTGACGAAGGCCATGATGTTCAGGCCGCGCTGGCCCAAAGCGGGCCCCACGGGCGGGGACGGGTTGGCTTGCCCCGCCTTCACCTGCAGCTTGAGACTGCCGATAATCTTCTTGGCCATCCGGCCTCTCCTTCAGTCACGGCGCGCGCCCGGGATTGGACGACAACGCGGTTTAGTGGTGCGGTCCGTCACGGGGTCACCCCGCGCTCGCCTCCCACGACACACTCAGAAACCCTTTGTCACCTGAGTGAATTCCAGCTCGACCGGGGTCGCCCGGCCAAAGATCGAGACCGACACCTTCAGGCGGCTGTGGCCCTCGTCGATCTCTTCCACCATCCCGTCGAACCCCTCGAACGGCCCGTCGCTGACCTTGACCTTTTCGCCGATATCAAAGCGGATCAGGTTGCGGGGCGCTTCCAGCCCTTCTTCGACCCGGTTCAGGATCTGGTTCACCTCGGCGTCGCGCATCGGCATCGGCTTGCCCTGCGGGCCCAGAAAGCCGGTGACCCGGTTGATCGACGAGATCAGGTGATAGCCCTTGTTCGACATCTCCATGCGCACCAGCACATAGCCGGGCATGAACCGCCGTTCGGACGTCACTTTCTTGCCGCGCCGCACCTCGAGCACTTCTTCGGTCGGCACCAGAACTTCGTCGATTTCATCTTCGAGGCCGGCTTCGGTCACGGCGGTCCTGATCTGCTCGGCAACCTTCTTCTCGAAATTCGAGAGAACGCTTACCGAATACCAACGCTTCGCCATACCACGCCACCCTTGCCTGCCCCCGGACCATTCGGCCGGGAAAGTCTTTTCCGTTCAAGCGGACCGGCCGCCTATCACAACAAAAACAGCGCGCAAGCCGAATCGTTGCGCGCCGGTTTTTCATTGGTGATGGGGCGGAGTATCCGTCTGACCCGGGGATTTCAAGCGAAATCGCGTCTAGAAACTGGCCAGCACCGCCGTCAGCCCGGACCGGATCGCGAAATCCACAAGGCTGAAGAACACCGCTGCCAGGGCCGCCATCACGAAGACCATGATCGTGGTCAGCACCACTTCGCGCCGGGTGGGCCACACCACCTTGGCCACTTCGGCGCGGACCTGCTGGAGGAACTGAAGGGGGTTGGGATTGGCCATGAGAGGGGTCTTTCGATTGGTTCAACGCGGCAGATACGCCGGGCACGGCGGAATTTCAAGCGCGGTGCGCAGCGGCGGCACAAGCGGGGGTTTCACATCCCGGTGCACGTGCGGGACCTTCCAGGAAGAAGAATGCAGAAAAAAGGACTCAACGGTATGGATCGGCGGCGTCGCGCAGGCCGTCGCCGAGGAAGTTGAAGGCAAGAACCACAAGGAACACCGGCAGCATCGGAAACAGCAGCCACGGGTGGAATGCCAGCGCCGACACATCCCGCGCTTCGGTCAGCAGGATCCCCCAACTGGTGATCGGCGGACGCAGGCCGAGTCCCAGAAAGCTGAGCGCGGTTTCGCCAAGGATCATGCCGGGGATGGCGAGGGTAGCCGAGGCGATCAGGTGCGACATGAAGCCGGGAACCAGATGGCGGGCGATGATCCGCGTCTGGCCGGCCCCCATCAGTTGTGCGGCCAGAACGTAATCCTCTTCCCGCAACGCAAAGAGTTTGGAGCGGACGGCGCGGGCAAGGCCGGTCCAGTCCAGCAGGCCGAGGATCAGCGTGATGCCGAGGTAGACCAGGATCGGGCTCCAGGTCACCGGCATGATGGCGGCCAGCGCCAGCCACAGCGGAATGCTGGGGATCGCCTGCAGCACCTCGATCACCCGTTGGGTGACAAGGTCGAACCAGCCGCCGCGGTAGCCCGCGATGCCGCCGATCACGATGCCCAGCACGAAGGACACCAGGATGCCGAACAATCCGATCGTCAGGGAAATCCGTGCGCCATAAAGCATCCGCGACAGCATGTCGCGTCCCAGCCGATCGGTGCCCAGCAGGAACATCTGGCCGCCCTCGGCCGGGCAGATCAGATGGCGGTCACCGTCGATCAGCCCCCAGAACCGGTAGGGTTCGCCTTTGCACAGAAATCGCAGGGGCTGCACATCTGACCGGTTTTCGGCGTAGATGCGTTGCAGAGTGTCCATGTCGAGCGTCATCTCGCGGCCATACACGAACGGACCGATGAAGCGGCCCTCGTGGAACAGCCGGATGCCCTGCGGCGGGGCGTGGATGAAATCGGTGTTGCGGGTTTGCAGGCCATAAGGTGCCAGCATCTCGACAAACAGGATCATCACATACATCGCCGCAAGAAACACGCCGGAAATCAGCGCGATCCGGTGGCGACGGAACTTCCACCACATCAGTTTCAGTTGCGAGGCGCCATAGATGCGCTCCTGTTCGGCGGTCATCGTTGTCGCGGAATGCGCGTCGAACGGCGCATCCGACACATGATGCGGCAGGGTCGCACCGGGAGCGGGAAGCCAGTTGCTCACTTGGTGCTGCCCCCTGCCAGCCGGATCCGCGGGTCGAGCCAGGCAAGCGCTATGTCCGACACCAGCACACCGATCACGGTCAGAAAGGCCAGAAACATCAGGAACGATCCCGCCAGATACATGTCCTGGCTTTGCAGCGCGCGGATCAGCATGGGCCCGGTGGTTTCCAGCGACAGCACGATGGCCGTGATTTCCGCCCCCGAGATGATCGCAGGCAGGATCGAGCCGATATCCGCGATGAAGAAGTTCAACGACATCCGCAAGGGGTATTTCACGAGGCTGCGGAACGGGGCCAGGCCCTTGGCGCGCGCCGTGGTGACATACTGCTTTTGCAGTTCGTCCAGCAGGTTGGCGCGCAACCGGCGGATCATCCCGGCCGTGCCTGCCGTGCCGATGATGATCACCGGGATCCACAGATGTTCAAGGATCGAGCCCGCCTTGGCCCAGGACATCGGCTGATCCAGATACTCGGCGTCCATCAGATTGCCGATCGAGGTGCCGAACCACAGGTTGGCGAAATACATCAGGATCAGCGCCAGCATGAAATTCGGGATGGCCAGCCCGACAAGACCCAGAAAGGTCAGGCCATAGTCGCCCCAGCTGTACTGATGGGTTGCCGAATAGATGCCGATCGGAAACGCCATCGCCCATGTGAAGGTGATCGTGACCACCGACACCAGAATCGTCAGCCACAGACGATCTCCGACCACTTCGCTGACCGGCAGGCGGTATTCGAAAGAATAGCCGAAATCGCCAACCAGCATGCCACCCGCCCAGTGCAGATAGCGGATCGGCGCGGGCTGATCGAAGCCGTAGCGCTGGCGCAACTGCTCGACCTCGGCCAGATCGGCCTCCTCGCCTGCCGCGCGCAACTCGGCAATATAGCTTTCAAAGTAGTCGCCGGGGGGCAATTCGATGATGGTAAAGACCAGCATCGAAATCAGGATCAGCGTCGGCACCATCACGAAACAGCGCCACAGGATGTACCGCCACATCTCAGGCGTCTCCGTCCAGCCAGAAACTGTCGAACAGGTAGACGCCGAGATATGCGGTAGGATCAAAGCCGTACAGCCCGTCAACCGGCAGGTTGCGCAACCGGGCGGCATGCAGGATCGGCTGCAGACTGGCGTTCACCGTTCCGATCGAGAACACCTGATCGCCATGGGTGTCGAGCATCTGCCGCCAGATGTCCTCCCGCTCGGCGGTGCTCGTGCTGCGCTCCCATGCCTTGAAGCGCGCAAGCTGGGCCAGCACCTCGGGCATTTCGGGCGGCTCGCCCGCCTCGCCATGCGAGACGTGATGCGCGCCCCAGAGCGGCCAGGCCAGTTGATCCTCGGCTGTGGGGGCCAGGCTCGCGGGCGACATGTCGGCGGTCGGCACCCCGTTGTCCAGCCCGTACCACGCCGACAGCACGATCTCGCCCGCCAACGCCCGGCTGCGGAAGATGTCGCGCTGCGACACCCGGATGAACAGGGCAATCCCGACCTCGCGGAAATGATCGGTGATCAGTTCGAGAACGTCGGTTTCCAGTGTGCTTTCACCCGGCGATTCCACGATCAGGTTCATCGGCCGGCCATCCGGCAGCAGCCGCATCCCATAGATATTGCGCTGGCCCAGACCCGCCTCGTCCAGCAGCATGCTGGCCTGCGCCGGGTCATGCGCCGCCCATGCCGTCGCATATTCCGGCCTGAACAGCGCCGACCCCGGGATCACCGTGTCGGCACTTTCATGCGCGAGGCCAAAGAACGACACCATGTTGATCTCGCGCCGGTTCACCGCCAGCGACAGCGCCCGGCGCACCCGGACATCGCGCATCACCGCCCGCCATCCCGGATCGGCGCAATTGAGGTTGGGGACGAGCGCGATGCGCGAGCCTTGGGTCTTTTGCCAGGTCACGACCTTGACCGGATGGCGCTTTTCGGCAGCCTTGAGATAGGTGTAATCGACGAAATCGAGGCCGACCATCTGCAGGTCGGTCTCGCCCGCCCCCGACTTGGCCGAGATGATCTGGGTCGACGAAACGTTCAGCAGCACCCGGTCGATGTACGGCAACTGGCGACCGGTCTGATCGACCCGGTGAAAGTGCGGGTTGCGTTCGAACACGAACTGCTCGGCGGGGGGCTGCGTGGTGTTGCGCCAGGGGTCGAGCGTCGGCAGTTCGGGGTTTTCGGGCCGGTAGGTCCGCGACATCTTGGTGTGCAGATCCTTCCAGTCGTCGACCCTTTGCGCCTCGACATGCGCGGCCAGTGCCGCAGCGTCGGCATAATCGGCGTGAAACTGCCGCATGTAATGCGCCGGCAGCACCATGACCAGCGGCGAGGCTGCCGCAAGCCGGGGCAGGAACCCCGGGATGGGGCTGTCCCAGGTGTAGCGCACGGTGGCCTCGTCGATCACCTCGAACAGCGGACCCTTGCCGTCGGCCAGAAGGTCAACCGGCAATCCGCCTTTCTTGAGAGCCTTGTTGAGCAGAACATCCTGCCAGTAATAGCGGAAGTCTTCGGCCGTCAGAGGCGCGCCGTCCGACCAGCGGTGCCCGGCGCGCAGGTGAAAGGTATAGATGCGGTCGTCGACCACCTCGTAGCGGTGCAGAATGTCAGGGTGCAGGGCCAGCGCCGCATCATAGCCGATCAGCCGGGAATAGCCGTGGATCGTCATGAACCGGATGTCGCGCTGACCGGCGATCAGCATGCGGATCGTGCCGCCGGGCGTGCCGGTCTGGCGGCCCATAGCGGGCAGGTCGATGATCCGCGGCTGCAACGGTGCCCCGCCGACCGGAAGCGGTGCTGCGACCTCCGCCGCACTCTGGGCGAACCCTGCCGCGGGTGCCAGAACCCCGCCCGCCACCAGCCCGATGAACCCGCGCCTGCGGATCATCGCCCGACAGCCAATCGGGCGAGCGCGCCCGTTCGCGGACAACTGTGGCCTTTTGTCACCCGATCCAACCCCTGATCGCCCTGCAAGGGCCGGTCCCTTTGGCCGGAACCCTAGCGAAGCGGTTCGGCGCTGTCCATCTGCATCGGGGGCGGATCAGGTCAGGTCATCGGCTTGCCGAAGTTCGGCACCGAGCGGACTTTCATGTCCCGGTACAGCATCATCACCTGTTCGGCGTCCGACCGGGCCTGCTCGGCATCGCCGACGTCTGTGGCGCTGCGGTCGGCCAGCATCAGGCTGGGTGCCGGCAGATAGACCGCCACCTCGTCGCGCATGCCTTTCAGCGATTCGTGGCCCTTGAACTCCCAGGCGCCTTCGCAGTAATCGGTGAAATCCTCGCTCGCGATCACCGGAACCTTGTACTTCTTGGTCAGGCTTTCCAGCCGCTGCACCTCGTTGACCGAAGAGCCGAAGGCCGAAAAGGTCAGCCGCTGCTTCAGCCCGACATTGCCCAGCATCACGTTGCCGACATGCAGCCCGATCCCGTAACCGATCTCGCCCTCGCCCGACTCGACGCGGGCACGGTTCATCTCGGCCATCCGGGCCGTCGCCTCGCGCACCGCCGCCATCGCGGCCTCGGCAGCCACCCGCGACGGTTCGCGGTGCCGCTCGCACGGATAGGCCGCGATGAACCCGTCGCCGATGAAGCTGAGGATCTCGCCGCCATTGCCGCTGAACGGGGCGGCGATGGCGTCAAAGAACTGGTTCAGCGTATCGACATAGACCTGACGGCCCATCGTCTCGGCCAGCACGGTGGACTCGCGCATGTCACCCATCACCAGCACCGCGCGGGTCGTCTCGACATCGCCGCGTCGCACCTGCCCCGACAGCACCCGCTTGCCCGAGCTTTCGCCCAGATAGGTCGTCATCATGTTGTCGGCCAGCTTGGCCAGCATCGCCATCTTGGCCGCGACGGCCAGACTTTCCTGCAACCGCAACAGGGCTTTCAGCATATCGTCGCTGAAGCCGTCGGCCGCGTCGGTGGCCCAGGATCCCATCATGCCCTGATCGGAATTCTGGTTGAACGACTGCACGAAGGCAAAGTAGTCGGTCGCCCCGATGGCCAGCAGGTCGACGAACACCGGAAACTCCGGCGGATCGCCCGGATGCAGCCGCCGGCGCAGATGGTCAAGATCGTTGTTCAACAGATGGAAATGCGGGCTGGCCAGAAAGGCCTCGCGCCGTCCTCCGGCTGCGGCGGGGCGATAGCCCTGCACCGTCAGGCCGGTTCCGCGGGTCCAGGTGAACCCCATCGCGGTATACAGCGGGTGCAGCATCGAAAAGCCGAGGTAGGCCCGCAACAGCGGCAATCCGGCCGCAGCCAGCCGCTCGCACACACCGCTGATCAGCGTCTCCAGATCGTCGCCCCTCAGCGCGGAATGCTTGAGCCAGGTCGAAACCCGGTCGATCAGGATGTCCGAGATATTTGTCGTCTGCCTGCCCATCGTGCTCTTTCACCCCTTTTTCGCCGGTCCGGCCCCAGCCTGCCGTGCCCGTCAACCTGCCCCAGCCCGGTGTCGCCGCGAGCGTGGAGCATATATCTGCGGTCGCAACCAACACCAGACCCCTTGCGTACTGCACCCTGCCCGGGCAGCATCCGGTCGCAGACCCCGCATGGTCGCTGCACGCCGGGGCAAAACCTGCTATCCTGCCGCCATGTCGAACCCCGATCCGATCGAAGCCTTGGCCAACCTGCCCGTGTTCGACCGGTTCGAGGCGGTGGCGGACCCGTCGGTCTATAAGCCGCTGCCCGACGACTGGTCGCTCGCCACGGCCGATGTGGTGAACTCGACCGAGGCGATCCGGCAGGGGCGCTACAAGTCGGTCAACATGGCGGGGGCGGCGGTCATCTCGGCGGTGCTGAACGTGGTCGGGATGAAAAGCCTGCCGTTCGTGTTTGGCGGCGACGGGGCCGCCATCGCCGTCCCGCCCGACCGGGTCGATGCGGCGCGCAAGGCGCTGGCTCTGGTCCGCACCTGGGTCAGCGAAGAAATGGGGCTGTCCATGCGCACGGCACTGGTTCCGGTGACCGCGATCCGTGCTGCGGGCCACGACTTGCGCATCGCGCGGTTCCGCGCCAGCGCCGAGGTCGGCTATGCGATGTTCGCAGGCGGCGGGGCAAGCTGGGCCGAGGCCGAAATGAAGGCCGGTCGCCATGCGGTTGACCCTGCCCCGCCTGGTGCACGCCCCGATCTGACCGGCCTGTCATGCCGCTGGAACCCGGTGAGGGCGCGCAACGGCCAGATCGTGTCGGTGATCGTTCTGCCGGGCGCGCGCGGCTATGACGAGGATTTCCGCGTGCTGGTCGGCGATGTGGTGGCCCTGGCGGGCGAAGGCGCGCGGCAGGGCAACCCGGTGCCCGACGGCGGCCCGCCGCTCAAGCTGTCCATGACCGGCGTCGAGGCCGAGGCCCGCCTGGCACAAGGCATCTGGCGGCAGATGGGCGCGCGTCTGGCGATCCTGTTTGCCGCAGGGCTGGTGGTGGTGCTGCACCGGTTGAACCGCACGCTCGGCGGTTTCGATGCCCGCCAGTACACCCGCGACATCGAACGGAACGCCGATTTCCGCAAATTCGACGACGGGTTGAAGATGACGCTCGATCTGACCGCCGACCAGCAGGCCCGGATCGAGAGCCGCCTGCGCATCGCCCGGCAGGCGGGCACCTGCCGCTATGGCTTGCACAGCCAGCCTTCGGCGCTGATGACCTGCATCGTGCCCACCCCGATGGCCCGCGACCACATGCATTTCGTCGATGGCGGCGCGGGCGGCTATGCCGAGGCCGCCCAACGTCTGAAAGAGGCCGGCCCCTGACAATCCCGACTCCTGACCGGCCGACCCCTGACCGGCCGACCGCAACGGCCGACCGCAACGGCTCGCGGCCGGCGGCTAGGCCCGTTGCCGCCCCGCCAACACCGACAGACCGGCGGCAAGCGCCGCGAACAGTGCCCCCGCCGCCGCGAGCCCGGGCACGGGCCCGTCTGCGATCAACTGCCCGCCGGTAGCAGACCCCAGCGATTGCCCCAGAAACACGAACGAGGTGTTCAGCGCGACCGTCGCCGAGGCGAGTTGCGGCGCGATGGACACCAGCCGGCTTTGCTGCAGCGAATTGGCGGCGAACCCGCCCAGTCCCCACAGACAGCCCCCCAGCAGAAACGCGGGGTATAGCCCCCAACCCGCCCAGATCACCGCAAGCCCCAGCACAACGCTGCAAAGTGCCAAAAGTATGCTGCGTTCGACACCGACCGCTCCGGCCAGCCGGGCGGCAGCAAGATTGCCGATCACACCCGCGATGCCGACGGCCAGAAAGGTCAGCCCGATCGCGCCGCCGCCCATGCCGTAAGCTTGAGTCAGCACCGGCGCCACGTAGGTGAACATCGCAAACTGCCCCGACATGGCGAACATGGTCACCGCCAGCACGCACATCAGCCGCCGGTCGCTGACCACCCGAACCCAGGCCACCAGCGCAAGCGGCGAAACCCGCAGCCCGCCGGGCAAGACCGCCCAGATCACCGCAACCCCCACGGCCGACAACCCCGACATCAGAAGATAGGTCGGTCGCCAGCCCAGATATTCCCCCAGAACCGACCCGAGCGAGATGCCGAGCACCGACGCCAGCGACCAGCCGATGAAGATGTACGCAATCGCCCCGCCCCGCCGCTCGGCCGGAACCAGCAGCCCGACCGTCGCCGCCGCCTGCGGGGTAAAGATTGCCGCCCCCGCAACCGTCAGGGCCCGAAACAGCAGCAGCACGGGAAAGTCGGCTGTCAGCGCCGCCCCCAGATGACCCGCCACATACAGCCCCAGAGCAAAGGCCAGCAACCCGCGCCGGTCCACCTGCGAGGTCACGGCAGCCAGCAGCGGTGCCCCGATTCCCACCACCAGCCCGCCGACCGTGATCAGCAGGCCCGCCCGTCCGGCGCCGATCTCAAGGTCGGCCATCATCACCGACAGCAGCCCCGCAGGCAGCAAAACCCCGGTCCCGATCAGCAAGTTGCCAAACAGCAGTGCGCCCAGCGCCGCTTGCGTCCGCTGCCCTGTCATGCCGACCCTCGCCCGACCGCCTTGAACCCACCGGCGAACAAGCGCCGATGGCGGGCGGTGTCAACCGCTTTTCGCGGCGATGCCGCTGCACCGGGTCTGTCGGACCCCCATCTGCATTTCAGGCGACGCCCATGGCCCGCACCCCGCAGGTCGCGTCCGCCGAGGAGACCGACATGGACAAGGACCGGATCGAAGGCTCGGCCAAAGTGGTCAAGGGCAAGGTAAAGGTGGCCGCAGGCAAGGTATTGGGTGACGCCAAGCTGCAGGCCGAAGGGCAAGCCGACAAAGTCGAGGGCAAAATCCAGAACGCCGTCGGCGGCGTCAAGGACAGCCTCAAGGGCGAGTGAGCCTGCCCGTTCCGACGGGTTCTGCCGGCGCCGCCCCGCATGACATCTGCCGGGCTGCGCCGGACCGCCGGACCAGGCAACCATGCCGCGCCGAAAAATCCGTTCCGGACCGCATCGGCGCATCGCCGCCTTGTGACCGGGGCGGGGGATGCCAAGCAACCCGGCTTCACCTATATCGCGCGTATGAGATACTTTTTCGCCGTCTTGGCCCCGCTAGCCCTTCTTGCCGCCAGCAGTGCGGCATTTGCCGACAAGATCCCCCTTCGCGCGCTTTCGGCTTATCTGAACGACCTCGTGACCGCCGAGACCGACTTCACCCAGGTAAACGCCGACGGCTCGATCGCGACCGGCAAGCTGTATATCAAACGCCCTGGTCGGGTCCGGTTTGAATATGCGCCGCCCGACCGCAGCCTCGTTCTGGCCAGTTCAGGCAGCGTTGCGATCTTTGACGCAAAGTCGAACCAGCCGCCCGAACAATACCCCTTGCGCCGCACCCCGCTGAACCTGATCCTTGCCCGGAACGTCGATCTTGGCGGGGCGTCGATGGTGTTGGGGCATGTCGAGGACGGCAACGCCACGCGGGTCAGGGCGCAAGATCCCGAGCACCCCGAGTACGGCACCATCGACCTGATGTTCACCGACGACCCCGTCACGTTGCGCCAGTGGGTGATCACCGACGATCTCGGCCACCAAACCACCGTGATCCTTGGCGAACTGGCCACGGGGGCCGACTATCCGCCCTCGCTGTTCAGCATCGACGGCGAAGCGCAAAAGCGCAGCAACTAGCGTCGGCACGCGGCGAGTTGGCTGCGGTACACCTCTGACCGCGCCTCGACGGCCGCCGCCACATCGACCAGCCACGGCTTGCCCAGATAGCTTTGTCTGGAAAATCCGGTGCGGCCTTCGTGATACGCGAGATACTGGTTCTGTGCATCCTGCCGCGCGATGCCCAACCGCTCGGCACTGGCGTTCATGTACCAGCCCATGAAATCGGTGGCGTCCCCGATCCGGTCGCGCCGCGCGCTGCCACGCCGCTGTTCGATCTGATATTCCTCCCAGGTCCCGTCCAGCGCCTGACTGTAGCCGTAGGCCGACGATTGCCGGCCCATCGGAATGACCCCCAGGGCAAAGTTGTGCGGCGTGCGGGCATTGCCGATGAACTTGGATTCCTGGTGGATTGTCGCCATCTGGACATGCACGGGGATACCCCACTTGCGCTCGGTCGCGCGCATGGCCTTCAGATACTCCGGACGCTGCGCGACGATGGCACAGGCGTTGTCCAGATCGCGAGGCGCCGAAAAGTTGCCGCCCCCGCAAGAGGCGAGGAAAACCAACAGGATCGACGCACGGAGAAGTCTGCTCATTTGCCCCTCGTACGTTTTGTTTTGCGACGACCCTAAGCCAAATCCAGGCCGGAGGAAATGGGTCTGCGCAGCGCCCGCGATCAGAACTGCGCGAGCAGCCGCCCACCCGCCTGGCCCACCCGCCTGGCGCACTGTCGGGCAGTGGACCACAGACTGTTTCCCGTGATTGCGATGCACTCGGTTTACAACCGCAGCAGCAAAGGACTACTAACCACAGATGGGGCGGCGGATGGGGGCCGGAGTGCCATGCTGAAAACCGCTGCGAAATATCATATCGGCCAGGTGCTCCGTCATCGCAAACACCCGTTCCGCGGGGTGGTTTTCGATGTCGATGCGATGTTTTCCAACACCGACGAATGGTATGAAAACATCCCCGAAGACAACCGCCCATCCAGGGATCAGCCGTTCTATCACCTCTTGGCCGAGAACGAGCAAAGCTATTATGTGGCCTATGTTTCGGAACAGAATCTCGTGCCGGACGAGACCGGCGAGCCGGTCAGCCATCCGGATCTGCCTGACCTGTTCGGCGATTTTCAGGATGGCCGCTACCCGTTGCAATTTCAGATGAATTGACCGGACATGCTTACCTCTTGCTAACCCCGCGGGCGTAACTTGCCATAGTCAGGCACCGGCATCACGCATCGACAGGGGAAGGCTTCCACATGAATCTCACAGCCGATCTGCAGGGGGAGGTTCTGGTCATTCACGCGCTGGATGACCGAATCGACGCGGCCTGCGCCATCCAGTTCAAGGACAGGATGCGCGAACTGACCCAGGCCGACAGCGCTCGGGTCATCCTCGATCTGTCGCGCGTGGCGTTTCTTGACAGCAGCGGGTTGGGCGCGATCGTGGCCTGCCTCAAGGCGCTTGGCCCGCAGCGCAAGCTGGAACTCACCGGCCTCACGGCGACGGTACAGAAGGTGTTCCGCCTGACCCGGATGGATTCGGTCTTTGTGATCCATGATCACCTTCCCCCGGGTCTGCGACATGCCGGCTGAGCCTCCCGGCGTCTGGACCGTGACGGTCGCCCCTGCGCCGGCCCGCGTGCGGATCGTCGTGGCCTCCGACCCGGACGCAGTGCGCGACGGGCTGCAAAGCCTGTTCGCCCTTGCTCCGTTTTGCGACCTGTCTGCCGAGGTGCGCGGCACCGCCGAAATCGTGCTGGCCGAAGCGCTGAACAACATTGTCGAGCATGCCTACGCCGAATACGGCGGTCAGATCGAGGTGACGCTGGACTATGAACACCCCTCGCTGTGCTGCGAAGTGGTGGATAACGGGCTGCCGATGAAGGACGGTCGCCTGCCGGTGGGCGAGATCGTCGATCTGAACACGCTCGAGTCGCTTGATGACCTTCCCGAGGGCGGGTTTGGCTGGTTCCTGATTCGCAGCCTGACCCGGGGAATGGTCTACCGTCGGCAATCAGGCCGCAATACCCTGGCGTTCCGGATGGAAGCGGGGTGAGGCGCGAGTCTTGCGGCCATGCTGATCCAGGGGTTCCGGCCCGGGGTTCTGTGACCGATGGGTCGGCAGACCTCGGCGACGACCCATCGCTCCGGGGGGGAGTGGATCAATCGAGTTTATCGAAAGGTCGCCGAAAAGCCGGAATTCGTCCCTCATTTCGCCACGCCGTCCCGTCAAACCCATGCCTGTAGCTGCATAAAGCTTCCCTCGGCGCTGCGGATGACAGCCCCCACCCAGTTCGTGGCGTCGAGGTTCTGTCCCCCGCTTGGAAATGGCCGCGCCACCCCGTAGGGTGACGGGACTTCGGGAGGGACACATGCGCGACTTTCAATTGCCGGGCCGTTCGGCCGTCTATGCCAGCAACGGGATGTGTGCCACGTCGCACCCTCTTGCGGCCGCCGTTGCCATCGACATTCTGAAGGCGGGCGGCAATGCGGTGGATGCCGCGATTGCGGGGGCGGTCGTGCTGGGGATTTGCGAGCCGCAGATGACCGGGCTTGGCGGCGACTGCTTTGCGCTGCTGAAACCGGCGGGCTCCGACGAGGTGCTGGCCTTGAACGGCTCGGGCCGCGCGCCGGCCGGGCTGTCGGCGCAGACCATGCGGGCGGCCGGTCACCGGAGCGTCCCGGTGCAGGGGGCAGAGGCGGTGACAATGCCCGGCGCCGTCGATGCGTTCTGCCGCTTGTCGGCCGATCATGGCCGGATGGGGCTGGACCGTGTGCTGGCTCCGGCAATCCGCTATGCGGACGAAGGCGTGCCGGTTGCCCCGCGTGTGGCCTTTGACTGGGCCGGGGATGCGGCCACCCTGCAGGGCGATGCGCGGCGGTTCTACCTGCTGGACGGGGCCGCGCCCACCCCCGGGCAGATCTTCCGCGCCCCGGGTCAGGCCGAGGTGCTGCGACGGATCGCAGCCCAAGGCCGTGACGGGTTTTACGCGGGCGAAGTTGCGGCGGATATGGTAGCCAGCCTGCAGGCGCTTGGCGGCAGCCACACAGCCGCCGATTTCGCAGGCGTGGCCTGCGATTATTCCGCGCCGATCAGCGGTCTCTATCAGGGGATCGAGGTTCTGGAGCATCCGCCAAACGGTCAGGGGGCGACGGCGCTTTTGCTTTTGAACATCCTTGCGCACTTCGACCTCGGCAGCCTCGATCCGAACGGGGCGATGCGCGCGCATATCGAAGCCGAAGCCGCCAAGCTGGCCTATGACGCCCGCAACCGGTTTATCGCCGAGCAGGCGCCGCGGCTCGACCATATGCTGTCGGCCGACACCGCAGCCCGGCTCGCCGGGTTGATCGACCCGGCCCGCGCCATGGCCGACCCCGCCCCGCTTGCCGAAGCGGTCCACAAGGAGACCATCCTGATCACGGTGGTGGACCGCGACCGTATGGCCGTCTCGCTGATCTACTCTGTGTTTCATGGGTTTGGCGCGGGGCTTGCCTCGGCCCGGTTCGGGATCAACTTCCAGAATCGCGGGGCCGGGTTCACGCTGGACCCGGGGCATCCGAACGAGGCGGCGGGCGGCAAGCGGCCCATGCACACGATCATCCCGGGCATGATCCGGCAGAACGGGCGGGTGACGATGCCGTTTGGGGTGATGGGCGGGGCCTATCAGCCGAACGGTCATGCCCGGTTCGTCACCAGCATGGTGGATTACGGGATGGACGCGCAGGCCGCCTTTGATGCACCGCGCAGCTTTGGTGCGCTCGGGCCGATGCAGGTCGAACGCGGCTATTCCGACGGGGTCCGGTCGGCGCTGGCGGCGATGGGGCATGACGTTTCGGTGCCGGAAGACCCTCTGGGGGGCGCGCAGGCCATTGTGATGGCCGACAGCGGTGTGTTGATCGGGGCGTCGGACCCGCGCAAGGACGGCTGCGCCCTGGGGTATTGAGATGGACTATCACGCCCTGCAAACCAGCCTTCTCGCGCTGACCGACGGCGAGACCGACGCTGTGGCCTTGATGGCCACAGTGGTGTGCGAGCTGCACCATACCCATCCTTTTGCCGACTGGACCGGGTTTTACCGCGTCGTCGGACCCGATTTGCTGAAGATCGGGCCCTATCAGGGCGGCCACGGCTGCCTTGTCATCCCGTTTTCGCGCGGCGTCTGCGGGGCTGCGGCAAGGACCGGCCAGGTGCTGAACGTGCCCGATGTCGATGCCTTCCCCGGCCATATCGCCTGCGCTGCGACCACCCGGTCGGAACTGGTGCTGCCGGTGTGGAACGGGGCAGGGCGACTGCTGGGAGTGCTTGATCTTGACAGCAACACCCCTGCCGCCTTTACCGCCGCAGACGAGGCATGTCTGGTGCCGCTGCTGGCCAAAGTCTTTCAGGGGGCATCGTGATGCGGGGCAGTTGTCTGTGTGGCGCGGTGACGTACGAAGCCATCCCCCCCTTGCGCGATGTGATCGTGTGCCATTGCACGCAGTGTCGCAAAACGTCCGGCCATGTCTGGGCCGCGACCTCGGTTCCGCATGACCGCTTTCGCCTTGGAGAGTCCGGCGCGTTGGTCTGGTTCGCGTCCTCCGATCACGCCCGACGCGGCTTTTGCGGCATCTGCGGGTCGAGTCTGTTCTGGGAAAAGCTCGGCCAGGACCGCATCAGCATCGGCGCGGGCACGCTTGACGGTCCGACCGGGCTTTCGATTGACAGCCATTGGCATACCGAGGATGCAGGCGACTATTACCCGATCTCGCAAGGCAGCTAGGACCCCGGCATGATCACCCTTCTGGACGGCGGCATGGGGCAGGAACTGGTGGCGCGGTCCGGCGACGATCCGACGCCGCTGTGGGCCACGCGGGTGATGATGGACCATCCGGGCATGGTCCGCGACATCCACGGCGATTACTTCGACGCCGGGGCCACGATTGCCACCACCAACACCTACGCCATCCACCACGACCGGCTGGCGCGGGTCGGGCTCGACCCGATGTTCCACGCCCTTCACTTGCGCGCACTGGCCGAAGCGCACGAGGCCCGCTCGGCCCATGGGTCGGGCCGGATCGCCGGGTCCATGGGGCCGCTGGTGGCGAGCTATCGTCCCGACCTTACGCAATCCGTCGCCGAAGCAGCGCCGAAATACGCCGAGATCGCCGCAATCCTCGGCCCGCATGTCGATCTCATCCTGTGCGAGACCATGGCCTCGGTCGAAATGGCGATGGGTGCGGTCAAAGGCGCGCAGGCGGCAGGGCGGCCGGTGTGGCTGGCGGTCACGGTCGACGATCAGGACGGCAGCCGCCTGCGCTCGGGCGAGCCGGTTACCGATCTGGCCCGGGTTGTCGACGCCCATCCGGTCGCGGCGCTGCTGGCCAACTGCTCGGTCCCCGAGGCGATGGGCGCGGCACTGGCCAGTCTGAAGCCACTCGGCCTGCCGTTTGGCGCCTATGCCAATGGCTTCACCCATATCTCGGGCAACTTCCTCAAGGATGCGCCGACGGTCAGGGAACTGACGCACCGCCAAGACCTTTCACCCGGGACATACGTCGATTTCGCAATGGGATGGGTGGCACAGGGGGCGACAATCGTCGGTGGCTGCTGCGAGGTTGGCCCCGCCCATATCCGCGCGCTGGCCGAGGCGTTGCAGGCCAAGGGCCATCAGATCGGATGATCGAGTTCGACTACGACCCGCCGATCGGGCCAATGGTCTATGTCCATCAGGACGCGTCGGTTCTGGTGCTGGACAAACCTGCGGGGCTGCTGTCGGTGCCGGGCAAGCTGAACGGACGCAGGGACTGCCTGCAAACCCGGCTTTGGCGCGCACATCCGGACTCGCTGCTGGTGCACCGGCTGGATTGCGACACCTCGGGGGTAATCATCTTTGCCCGCAACAAGGCCGCGCAGGGCTTTCTGGGGCAGGAGTTCGAACAGCGCCGCGCGCAGAAAACCTACATCGCGCGGGTGGCGGGGGTGATCGCGGCAGACAGCGGCCATATCGACCTGCCGCTCGCCGCCGACTGGCCGAACCGCCCGCGCCAGAAGGTCGATCTTGTCCAAGGCCGCGCGGCGCAGACCGACTGGCAGGTGATCGGCCGTGGCCTCGGGGAAACCCGGCTGCGCCTGTCGCCACTGACCGGGCGCAGCCATCAGTTGCGCGTCCACATGCTGGCGCTTGGCCACCCAATATTGGGCGACCCGATCTATTCCGACAATTCGCGCGCACATCCCCGCCTGATGCTGCATGCCGAAAGCCTGTCGCTGCACCACCCCGCCACCGGGGCACGGGTGGCTTTCCACGCCACTTGCCCGTTCTGACCGAACGTGGCTTAACTTTGCCTTCAGCACCGGCAGGCCATTGTCGCAGAACTGACACGCAGGGCAGCCTATCACTGACGCCTGACGCAGACTGCATTTGAGGGGGACGAAATGCGCGTGTGGAACCTGGCGATGGAGGGGCGCTACGTTTTCGTCACCTGGCCGGTGATCGTCGGGGTCGTGGCGCTGCTGCTCGCGGTGCTGTATCCCGTCTGGGAGTGGCCGCTGTTCGCGGTGTTCGTGGTCTGCGCCGGGCTTCTGGCGCTGGCGATCCGCGACCTGACGCAAACCCGCCACGCGATCCTGCGCAACTACCCGGTCGCCGCCCATCTGCGCTTTGTGTTCGAACGGTTCCGGCCCGAGTTGCGGCAGTATCTGTTCGAAGGCGAAAAGGACGGCGCGCCGTTTTCCCGCGACAAGCGCGCCATCGTCTATCAGCGCGCCAAACGCGACCTCGACAAGCGCCCCTTCGGCACGCTGTATGACGTCTATGCCGATCGATACGAATGGCTGCATCATTCGATGGTGCCCAAACCGGTGCCGGCAGACGCCACGATGCGGGTGATGATTGGCGACACCGGGCCGTGTACCCAGCCCTATTCGGCGTCGCTGCTGAATATTTCCGCGATGAGTTTCGGGGCCTTGTCGTCCAATGCGGTGCAGGCGCTGAACAAGGGGGCGGCCAAGGGCGGCTTCTTTCACGACACCGGGGAGGGTGGGGTGTCGCCCTATCACCGGCAGCATGGCGGCGATCTGGTCTGGGAGGTCGGCTCGGGCTATTTTGGCTGCCGCGATGCGTCGGGGGCGTTTGATCCGGTCAAGTTCGCCGAGATGGCCCGCGACCCGCAGATCAAGATGGTCGAGTTGAAGCTGAGCCAAGGGGCCAAACCGGGCCATGGCGGCGTGTTGCCTGCCGCCAAGATCACGCCCGAGATTGCCGCGATCCGCGGGGTGCCGATGGGGCAGGATTGCGTGTCTCCCGCCGCGCACGCCTCGTTCTCCACTCCGGTCGGGCTGTTGCAGTTCGTGGACCGGATGCGCGAATTGTCCGGCGGCAAACCTGCGGGGTTCAAGCTGTGCATCGGGCATCCGTGGGAGTTCATGGCGATCTGCAAGGCCATGCTGGAAACCGGCATCACGCCGGACTTCATCGTGGTCGACGGCAAGGAAGGCGGCACCGGTGCCGCCCCGCTGGAGTTCATGGACCATGTCGGCATGCCCTTGCGCGAAGGATTGAGCTTTGTTCACAATGCGCTGATCGGGGTCGGTCTGCGCGACCGCATCAAGATCGGCGCATCGGGCAAGATCACCTCTGCCTTTGACATGGCCCGCGTGATGGCTTTGGGGGCTGACTGGTGCAATGCAGCGCGCGGGTTCATGTTCGCGGTCGGCTGCATTCAGGCGCAGGCTTGCCACACCGGGCATTGCCCGACCGGCGTCACTTCGGCAGACCCTGCCCGGCAGCGCGCCATCGTGGTGCCCGACAAGGCCGAACGGGTCTACAACTTTCACAAGAACACGATCCACGCCCTGGGCGAATTGATCGCCGCGGCCGGATTGGGCCGCGCATCAGAGATCAGCCCGCACCATTTTCTGCGGCGCGTCGGCGCTGAACGGGTGGTGTCTTATGCCGATGCCTATGAGCGGCTGAAACCGGGCCAGTTGCTGGCTGACCCGGCATCGTCGAGCGGCTTTTTCGATGCCTGGCGGCTGAGCCAGGCCGCGAGTTTCGACAAGGTCGCCTAAAGCGTCAGGGCAAGCTTGCGACCATCGTGGAACGCATAGGCTGCAAGGCGCGGGGCCGTGCAGTCGCCGATCCGGTGGGTCGTCTTGCCCGGAAACGTTTCCGGAAACGGATCGAAGGCCCGGTTGGTGGTCGCCATCACCAGATCGGCAGCGGCGCAGGTTTCCGTCTCGCCAGTCAACAGGTTGCGGACCGTGACCCCGTTGCCGTGCCAGCGCGCGATGCAATGCTCGGTCAGAAACCGGACGCCCAGTTGCGCCAGCCTGCGCCGGGCCGGGCCATCGGCCGCCGTGCGGGCAATTTCGCGTCCGACATAGGGATCGGGGGTGACGATGGTCACCTGCTTGCCCTGCTCAGCCAGCGCCCAAGCCGTGCCCACGCCGCGCCAGTTGCCACCTTCGTCATAGACCACCACCGCATCGCCCAACCGGGCCTCGCGGCGCAGCACCGCCTCGGGCGACCAGACATGGCCCGCCTCGATCCCGGGAAGCTGCGGCTCGTGCGGCATCCAGCGTTGAAAGCCGGTCTCGTCGGGCAGCGCACCGGTGGCAACGATCACGGTGTCGGCGGGGTGGCCGGCAACCTCGTCAGTGTCCAGAGGCGCGTTCAGCCGCAGCGTGACACCGAGATTTATGAACTGCCGTTCATACCAATCCAGCAGATCCAGAATCTGCCCCCGCCGTGGTTGCAGGCCCGCCAGCCGGAACTGCCCGCCGATGACGCCCGAGGCCTCTACAATCTCGACCCTGTGCCCGCGCTCGGCCGCAACCCGCGCCGTCTCCAGCCCCGCGGGTCCCGCCCCCACCACCAGCACCGACCGCGCGACCTCGCCCGGGGCAAAGCGATCGCCGCCCCATTCCCACTCGCGACCGACCGACGGGTTGATCAGGCAGGAAATCCAGTAGTCCCGGCTGCGGCGGCCCCAGCACATCTGATTGCACGAAATGCAGCCGCGAATATCCGTGCTGCGCCCCTCGGCCGCCTTGCGCGCCAGATGCGGGTCGGCGATCTGGCCGCGCACGATGGAGACAAGGTCGGCCTCGCCCGCGCCCAGGATCGTTTCAGCATTCTCGGGGGTTCGGATCCCGGCCTCGGCGGTGATCACCGCATGCTTGACCACGGCCTTCAGTTGCGCGGTCAGGGGGGTCGTCAGCTTTTCGGCATGGGTGAACGGCGGGATGATCCCTTCGAAATCCAGATAGCTGCCATAGCCCACCGTCACATAGTCCACATCGCCCGTGGCGTCATGCAGCGCAACGATCTCGCAAAGGTCCGCTGCGCTCAGGGTCACCGAATAGGCCGTCGAATAGCTGATCGCCAGTCCGATGACGAAATCCGGCCCGCAGGCCGCGCGGATCCGGGCGATCAGGCTGCGGCTGAACCGGGTACGGTTTTCGAGGCTGCCGCCCCATTGATCGGTGCGGGTGTTGGACCACGGCGTCCAGAACTGATCGAGCAGCGAGTGATAGGCGGCCCAGACCTCGACCCCTTGAAACCCGCCGGCGGCACAGCGTATCGCCGCCTGCACATGCGCGTCGAGCAGTTCTTCGACTTCGGCACCGGTCATCGCATGCGAGCCGTCGCTGTCGTGATAGCTCGGTGCGCCAGAGGGCGACCAGTGCGGGGCAAACGACAGGTCCGCGTCGCCATGCGCCCCGATATGGTAAAGCTGTTGCAGGATCACTGCGCCCGCTGCCTTGACCGGCGCGGTAAGGCGCTGGAAGTGCGGGATGACCTCGTCAGACCCGTGCAGGAAGTTGCCGCGGGTCAGAACCCCGGTGCGGTGGACCGGCATCGGCTCGGCCACGATCATCGCGGCACCGCCAAGCGCGCGCTCCAGCAGGTACTTCGCATAGCGGTCCCCCGGCAGCCCGGCCTCGGCCATGTTGGCGGTATGCGCGCCGAACACGATGCGGTTTCGCAGGGTGTGTCCCCGCAGGGCAAGGGGCGACATCAGGCGGGGGTGCTGGGGCATGGCAGTCTCCGGGGGATCAGGCTAGGCCCACAGCGCCGGTCGGGGTGAGGCGCAGGTGCGACACTTTGCGGTCAGGAACCGGCCTGACACGGTCTGCACCCGAGCCACCGCCCCTTGGGGCGGCGACAGACCTGGGCGAGAATGCATGAGCCGCCCGGAAGCTGCTATTCGGCGGCGACATCCTGCGTGGCGTCCCACCCCGAGATCGCCTTGACTTCAAGGAATTCCTCGATCCCCCAATGGCCGCCTTCCCGTGCCCGTCCCGAAGATTTGACGCCGCCGAACGGGGCACCCGCGCCGCGCGACTTGCCGTTCATCTCAACCATGCCAGAGCGGAGTTGCCGCGCGAGGCGATTGCGGCGCACCCCGTCCCCGGTCTGCACATAGTTGGTCAGACCATAGCTCGTGTCGTTGGCAATCGCCACCGCTTCGGCTTCGGTGTCGAACGGGATGATCGACAGCACGGGGCCAAAGATTTCTTCGCGCTCGATGGTCATGCCGGGGGTGACATCGGCGAACACTGTCGGCTTGACATAGAATCCGCGGTTGAAGCCCTCGGGCAGGCCGGGGCCGCCTGCGACCAGCCGCGCGCCCTCGGCGATGCCCTTGTCGATATAGCCCTGAATCTGATCCCACTGGCGCTTGTTCACCACCGGGCCGATATGGTTGCCCTCATCATGCGCGGACGCAACCTTGATGCCATTTGCAATGTCGGCGGCGATTGTGACTGCGCGTTCGTAAAGCGGGCGCTCCACCAGCATGCGGCTTGGCGCATTGCAGGACTGACCCGAATTGACCATCATGTGCCGAACGCCGCGCTCGACCGCGCGGTCATCGGCATCGGCGAAAATCAGGTTCGCCCCCTTGCCGCCCAGTTCCAGCGTCACCCGCTTCAGCGTCTCGGCTGCGGCCCTGGTGATGGCACGGCCCGCGCGGGTAGACCCGGTAAACGAGATCATCTCGACGTCCGGGTGCATCGACAACTGGCTGCCCACCCCGGCCCCGTCGCCATTCACCAGATTGAACACGCCGGCGGGCACCCCGGCGTCATGGCAGAATTCGGCAAAGATCATCGCGTTCAGCGGCGATTCCTCGGATGGTTTCAGCACGCAGGTGCAGCCGGCCAGCAATGCCGGAATGACCTTGAGCGCGATCTGGTTCATCGGCCAGTTCCATGGCGTGATCAGACCCACAACGCCGATCGGCTCCAGCGCGATCCGGGTCAGCGGGGCCTGCGGACCCAATGGACGGACCCATTCGATGGCGTCGAAGGCGGTCAGGAAATTGGTCAGATGCCACGGCAGGCAGGGGGCCTGTTCGTCACGCGCAAACTGGATCGGCGCCCCCATTTCCATGGCGATGGCACGGGCGAGGTCCTCGGACCGGGCGCGATACTGCTCCAGAATGCCCACCACCATGGCGCGGCGCTCGGCGGGCGGGGTCCCGGCCCAGCCGGGAAACGCGGCTTTGGCCGCTGCGACCGCCGCATCGGTGTCGGCCTGATCGCCCAGCGAGATGACGGCGCAGGCATCCTCGGTCGAGGGGTCGATCACGGCGCAGTCGCGGGGTGCTGCCGGCGCAATCCATTTGCCGTCGATGTAGAAGTCGCGTTTGTTCAGCATGGGGGCCTCCTTGCGGTTGCCGGCAGGGTGGCACTGTCGATTGCCGACCGCAAGCGCGGTTCCGATCCGTCCGGTTGCCGGTCTGCGGCCCCGGCCCTGCGTCCGGCGGCGTGCCGGGGGGTGAAACTTGCGCGACAATCGCGTATGTCGGAGACAGAGAAATAACCCGGAGCACCCCATGTCCGTCCGAATCAACGACATTGCCCCCGATTTCACTGCCGAATCGACCGTCGGGACCATTCACTTTCACGATTGGGTCGGCGACCACTATGCGATCATCTTCAGCCACCCCAAGGATTTTACCCCGGTCTGCACCACCGAATTTGCTGCTGTGGCGCAGCTTTCGGGCGAATTCGCCAAGCGCCACACCAAGGTCATCGGCGTTTCGGTCGATTCGATCGTCGAGCACGACAAGTGGAAACGCGACATCGAAGCGGTGGCAGGCAATCCGGCGGACTTCCCGATCATCGACGACACCAGCCTGATCGTCGCCAAGGCCTATGACATGCTGCCCGCAGATGCCTATCTTCCCGACGGCCGGGTGCCCGCGCATACCGCAACGGTGCGAACCGTGTTCATCGTCGGGCCGGACAAGAAGATCCGCTTGACCATGGCCTATCCGATGTCGGTCGGGCGCAACTTTGCCGAGATCCTCCGGGCGCTGGATGCCGTGCAGGCAACCGACGGCGTGCCGCTGGCCACCCCCGCCAACTGGGTGCCGGGGCAGGATGTGATCGTGGCGCTGTCGCTGAACACCGAACAGGCCGAGGCGAAGTATGGCCCGCTCGACATCAAGCTGCCCTATCTGCGGTTTGCCAAACAGCCCTGAGGCGCGTCGCCGGAAAAAGCTTTGAGCGAATCAGGTCCGTCGCGTTAGGACCGTGGCGGGTTTTCATGCAGGAGAGTTGGGGATGCGACACGTTTTGACGGCGGGTCTTGTGGCTTGTGCCGGTATGGCCGAAGCACAGGTCATCGGCGGGGCATATCTGGTACAGGGCTCCAACCCGGACGGCAGTCCCTATGGCGGCACGGCCGAGATCGTTCTGACCACCGACGTCACCTGCGAGATTTTCTGGACCACCGGCGGTTCGACATCGAGCGGGATCTGCATGCGCGATGGTGACGTGTTCACTGCCGCCTACCGGCTGGGTGACAAGATCGGCATGATCATCTACCGGGTGCGGCAAGATGGGGTGCTGAACGGCTCGTGGACCATCGCGGGCGCCAATGCCGTCGGTTACGAGGTTCTGGTGCCGCAATAACCGCCCCGACTGTCCGAGGTGTCGGCGGAACGAAAGAACAGCGGGGCGCCTCTGTGCGGTCAAAGGGGCAAGCGGTGGTCAAGCGCGAGAATTTCCAGATAGCCGGCCGCAGCATCCCGCCCGGACGGCGCGCAACGGTGGCACTGCCGATGACGAACATGCCCGACCATACGCCGGTGGCGTTGGCGCTGCATGTGGTGCATGGCGCACGTCCGGGGCCGGTGATGTTCGTCTCGGCGGCCATCCACGGCGACGAGGTGATCGGGGTCGAGATTGTGCGCCGGCTGCTGCGCCACCCCAGTTTGAACGGCATTTCGGGCACGCTGCTGGCCGTGCCCATCGTCAACGCCTTTGGCTTTCTCAGCCATTCCCGCTATCTGCCCGACCGGCGCGATCTGAACCGCAGCTTCCCCGGTTCGGCAGCGGGCTCGCTTGCGTCGCGGCTGGCCTATTCCTTTCGCACCGAAGTCGTGGCGCGGTCGAGCTATGGCGTTGACCTGCATTCGGCGGCAATCCACCGCAGCAACCTGCCGCAGATCCGCGTCTCGCCGGGCCAGCCCGAGGCGCTGCGGCTGGCGCAGGCCTTTGCCGCACCGGTCACCCTGACCAGCCGGATGCGCGAAGGTTCGCTGCGGGCCACCGCAACTCAGGCCGGAGTGACGGTGCTGCTGTTCGAGGCGGGAGAGGGTCTGCGGGTAGACGAGACGGCGGTCAGGATCGGGATTGCGGGCATTCTGCGCACGATGGCCGCCATCGGAATGCTGCCCGCCAGTGCCGCTCCGCGCATCCGCGCGGCCACGGTGCATTGCCAGAAAAGCGACTGGTTGCGTGCGCCGGGGGCCGGGCTGATGACGCCGATGGCCGAAGTCGGCGACCGGGTGACGGCGGGGGCGGTGCTGGCCACCATTTCGGATCCGTTCGGCGAAACCGAGGTCGAACTGGTCTCGCCCAAGGCCGGCATTCTGGTGGGCCGGGCGCATCTGCCGCTGGTGAACGAGGGCGACGCGCTGTTCCATCTGGCGGAACTGCCGCAGGCCGACACCGCCCGCGATCAGGTTCTGGACATCCCCGACGAAGACGAGTTGATCTGACGCTTGCGGTTCGGCCCGCCGCTGGCTAAACCGCGTGCCATCGGGTGATTAGCTCAGTTGGTAGAGCGTCTCGTTTACACCGAGATGGTCGGCGGTTCGAGTCCGTCATCACCCACCACCCACTTTCTGCAGGGCTGCCACAATCCTGCCCGGTTCGGCAGGCAGACTTGAGCCTGTCCACGCGTAGGGTGCAACATGGCGGTGATCGTGATTCTGGTCTGCGGGTGCCTTGGATTTACCTCGGCCCTCGCGGCGTTGGTGCTGTTCGACGCGACGCTGCTGCAGGCGCTCGGGCTGTGGATGGGGGCCGGTCTGGCTGCCACGGCCATGATCCTGCTGCCCGCCCTGCTGCCGCGACGCCGCTCTGCGGATCTCCGCGCGCCCGAAATCGCCTGACTGTCAACCGGCTTGATTTTCAAGGGCCGTCGAGGCATGATTGTGGGGCGACGTTATCTCTATCGACCACTGTCTGCAGTTTTCGGCCGCAGCATTCGATCTTCAGCTGACGGGGCCGGGCCGCCGCACTACCGCGGGCGGCGACCAGACAGGAGAGTTCACGATGGCCAAGGGCACCGTGAAATGGTTCAATGAAACAAAGGGTTACGGCTTTATTGCCCCGGAAGGCGGCAAGAAGGACGTGTTTGTTCACATCACCGCACTGGAGCGTGCCGGTCTGCGGTCCCTGAAGGATGGCCAGCCGGTCACGTTCGATATCGAAGCCGGTCGTGACGGCCGCGAATCCGCGACCAATCTGTCGCTCTCCTGATCGCGTGCGCGTCAGGCGCAGAATGTCCGGGCATGGATCAGGGGCGCTCCGCAAGGGGCGCTCTTGCCGGTGCGGTCAAGCGCGGTCAGACCGCGCGCTGCGCCAGCCGGTCGCGCAAGGCATGCTCGAACCCGACGCGCAGCGATACCGCCGACAAGGGCGCGCGCAGCATGACAGGTGCGCCGCGGTCGGCCGGAAAGACCTGTACCGGGCAGTCGCGGCTGACCAGAATCACCGGAACCCGCAAGGCGCTTTCGTCCTGCATCGCCACCCGTCGCCGCACGTCGGCCACGCCGCCGAACGCATCGCACTCGATCACGACCAGGCTGTAGCCGAACGGATCGTCCGCGATCAGCGACAGGGCTGTGCCAAGGTCCGGCAGACTTTCGACCTGACCGCCGATCCCTGCCAGCCGACGCGAAACCAGCCCGTCGCGGCCGTCGCGGGTGACCAGCATCACTCGGACACCCCAGCCGACAAGAGCGGCATTCTCCGGTTCAAACGATCGTATCAGGTGCATTGAAACCCCCCAGGTTCATCTCTTGTCCCTTGTCTACCGGCATGAAATGTCGAAAATTGGCGTTAATCCGGGCATTTCGGTCGCCGATTCCGGCGATACGATGTCAGTGTGTCCACCAGGCGGGTGCGGTGCAGGGATGAACACCAGCCGCCTGCGGGAAGCATGGTGCAAACAGATTACCAAAGCCTGATCGACGCCCCGACCTGGGCCTTCATCGCGGCGACGGCGGCGGCCTGTCCTGTGGACACGGCCAGCCGGTCGGTCGCCGGTCAACGGGCGATCTATGATGCCATGTGCCGGGTGTTTGCCCGCGGCCACCCGCCCGGCGTGACGGCCCAAGACCGGCCGGTCGGCGGCGTTCCTTGCCGCGACTATCCGGGGTCGGCACCCGCGGTGGTCTATCTGCATGGCGGCGGGTTCGTGGTCGGCGGGCTGGACAGCCATGACGACATCTGCGCCGAGATCCGGGCCGCAACCGGGCTGCGGGTGGTCAGCGTCGATTACCGCCTGTCGCCGGAACATCCGCACCCCGCCGCCTTTGACGACGCGGTGGCGGCGACCCGGGCGGTGCTGGCGCAGAGTCCCGTGGTGCTGGCCGGCGATTCGGCCGGTGGCAACCTTGCGGCGGCCGCTGCGCATGCCTTGCGCAAGGCACCCGGTCTGCGCGGCGTGGTGCTGATCTATGCCGGTCTGGGCGGCGACATGGATCAGGGGAGTTATCTGGCTCACGCCGCAGCACCGATGCTGACCCGCGATGACGTGCTGTTCTATGCGGGCATCCGGCAGTCCGACGCGGGCGATCCCACGGCCGCGCCTTTGCGCGACCCGGATTTCACCGGCCTGCCGCCGGTTGTGGCCTTCAGTGCCGAATGCGACCCCATCGCCGATGACGCCAGCCAGTACTGTGCCTGCCTGACCGCGGCCGGGGGCCGCGCGCATCGGGTGCTGGAACGGGGGCTGGTGCACGGCTATCTGCGTGCCCGCCACACGGCGCCCCGTGCCGCCGCCAGCTTTGCCCGGATCACCGCCGCCCTGTCGGCCCTCGCCGCAGGTCACTGGCCCAATGGAGACGCCGCATGACTGCCCATCCGAACCTCGGCCACCTCGCCGAACGCATCGACCTTGCCGCTGCCTTCCGCTGGTCCGTGCGGCTGAACCTGCACGAGGCGGTGGCCAACCACTTTTCGCTGGCCATCAGCGCGGACGGCACCCGCTTTTTGATGAACCCGCAAGGCCGTCACTTTGCCCGGATCAAGGCGTCGGACCTGCTGGAGATCGACGCGAACGATCCCGCCACGCTGGCGCGCCCCGATGCGCCCGACCCCACGGCATGGGGCCTGCACGGGTCGATCCACCGAGCCCTGCCACATGCGGTTTGCGTGATGCACGTTCATTCGATCCACGCCACGGTTCTGGCCAGCCTCGCCGACAGTCGCCTGCCCGCCATCGACCAGAACACCGCGATGTTTCATCGCCGCCATGTGGTCGATGAACACTATGGCGGCATGGCCTTTGCGGACGAGGCCGCGCGCTGCACAGGCCTGCTGACCGATCCGGCGATCACCACAATGATCATGGGCAACCACGGCGTGCTGATCATCGGTCGCACCGTTGCCGAGACCTTCAACCGCCTGACCTATTTCGAGCGCGCTGCCGAAACCTACATTCGCGCCTTGCAGACCGGGCGACCGCTGCGGGTGCTGTCGGATGCGGTGGCGGAAAAGACCGCACAGGAATGGGAGGAGTACCCGGGATACGCCGAGGCGCATCTGCGCGAATTGAAAGCGTTGCTGGACGCGGAAGGGTCGGATTACGCCCTGTGAGGTCACGCCTCGCCAACCGCCGGGCCAAAGAGCCTCCGGCGGGGATATTTGGGCAAGGCGAAAGCGGACGGATCAGTTTCCCGCGCTTTGCATGCGGCGGCTTTGCAGGACGCCTTCCAGCCAGCCCGGTTTCATCTCGGGCACCGAGGACAGCAGCAAGTCGGTATAGTCGTCGAATGGCGGGGTCAGCACGTCGGTTTTTGACCCGTACCGCACGACTGCGCCGCGATACATCACCGCGATGCGGTCGGCGATGGCGCGGACCGTGGCGAGGTCGTGCGTGATGAACAGGTAGGCCACGCCTTCCTGTGCCTGAAGGTTCAACAACAGTTTCAGGATGCCATCGGCGACCAGCGGGTCGAGCGCACTGGTGACTTCGTCGCAGATGATCAGCTTGGGCTTGGCCGCAAGCGCGCGGGCGATGCAGACCCGCTGTTTCTGGCCGCCCGAGAGTTCGGCGGGATAGCGGTCGGCATAACCGCGACCCATCTCGATCTGGTCGAGCAACTCTTGCACCCGGTCGCGTCTGGCCTCGCCCTTCAGGCCGAAGTAGAATTCCAGCGGGCGGCCGATGATGGTGCCGACGGTATGGCGCGGGTTCATCGCGGTGTCGGCCATCTGGTAGATCATCTGCAACTCGCGCAGGTCGTCCTTGCGGCGGGCGGCAAGGTCGGGCGACAGCAGGCGGCCGGCAAAGGTGATACGGCCCTGGGTTGCGGGCAAAAGCCCGGTGATCACCCGGGCCAACGTCGATTTGCCCGAGCCGCTTTCGCCCACCACGGCCAGGGTCTGCCCCGAAGCGAGGTCCACCGTCACGGACTTCAGCACGTCAAATGTGGTGCCCTTGTAGCGGGCGGTGATGCCGGCAACCGACAGCACCGCGGCGGCCTCGGCCTTTTCCACATGGTCGATGGACCGGACCGATACCAGCGCCCGGGTATAGCCCTCTTGCGGGGCGTTGATGATCTGGTCGGTGGTGCCGTATTCGACCTTCTTGCCGTGGCGCAGCACAAGGATGTCATCGGCGACCTGCGCCACCACGGCGAGGTCGTGGGTGATGTAAAGCGCTGCCACCCCCGTGTCGTGGATCGCCTCCTTGATGGCGGCGAGCACGTCGATCTGGGTGGTCACGTCGAGCGCCGTGGTCGGCTCGTCGAACACCACCAGTTCGGGGCGCGGGCACAGCGCCATCGCGGTCATCGCGCGTTGCAGCTGCCCGCCCGAGACCTGATGCGGATAGCGCTGCCCGAAGCTATTTGGATCGGGCAGGCCGAGTTTGCGGAACAGTCCGATTGCGCGGGCCTCTGCCTCGGACCGGCTCATCAACCGATGCGACAGCGCGGTTTCCACCACCTGTTCCATCAGCCGTTTGGCCGGGTTGAAGGCGGCAGCGGCGGATTGCGCGACATAGGTGACCTCGCGCCCCCGCATGGCGCGCAGGCCCTGCGCGTCGGCGACCCGGATATCCCGCCCGTTCAGCAGGATCTGCCCGCCGGTCAGCCGGACCCCGCCACGCCCGAAGGCCATCGCCGACAAACCGATGGTGGACTTGCCCGCCCCGGATTCGCCGATCAGCCCCAGGACCCTGCCCTGGCGGACCGACACCGACACGTCATCCACCAGCACCACATGGCGCGGCGGCTCTCCGGGCGGATAGGCGGTCGCCTCGATGCGCAGGTTTCGAATATCAAGCAAGGGTTTATCCACCGCGCCCCCCTTTCAGGCTGGTGGTGCGCGACAGCACCCAGTCGGCCACCAGATTGACCGAGATCGCCAGCGCCGCAATGGCCAGCGCCGGCATCAGCGCGGCGGATTTGCCATAGATCAGCCCGTCCTTGTTTTCCTTCACCATGCCGCCCCAGTCGGCAAGGGGGGGCTGGATGCCCAGACCGAGGAACGACAGTGTCGAGATGAACAGCACCGCAAAGATGAACCGCAGCCCCAGTTCGGCCACCAGCGGCGACAAGGCGTTGGGCAGGATCTCGCGGAAGATGATCCAGCCTTGCCTTTCGCCGCGCAACCTGGCCGCCTCGACATAATCCATCACCGCAATGTCCATGGCGACAGCGCGGCTGAGCCGGAACACCCGCGTTGCATCCAGGATCCCCATCAGCACGATCAACACGGTCAGGCTGATGGGCAACACCGACAGCACCACCAGCGCGATGATCAGCGACGGGATCGCCATGATCAGATCGACCAGCCGCGACAGGCTCTGGTCGATCCAGCCGCCTTGAGTGGCCGCCATGAAGCCCAGCACCGACCCCATGCCAAACGCCAGCAGCGACGACACCAGAGCCACAAAGATCGTGATCTGCCCGCCATAGATCAGACGGGACAGGATATCGCGCCCGATGGTGTCGGTCCCCAGCCAGAAGGTGGCCGAGGGCGGCTCCCATACCTTGCCCAATGCAGCGTCGAGCGGGTAGGGAGCAATGAAATCCGCAAAGATCGCTGCCAGAAAGAACGTGCCGGTAAAGATCAGACCCAGCAGCGCTGAAAGCGGCATCTTCATTTCGGATGCCTCAGCCGCGGGTTCGCGATGATCGACAGCACGTCGGCAAGGATGTTCAGCCCGATATAGACGGCGGCAAAGATCAGCCCCACCGCCTGCACCACCGGCAGGTCGCGCTTGGCGACATGATCGATCAGATACTGGCCGAGGGCGTTGTAGCTGAACACAACCTCGACGACCACGACCCCCACCACCAGATAGGCGAGATTGATCACCACGACCGACAGGATGGGGGCTATGGCATTGGGAAGCGCGTGTCGCCAGATCACCGCCATGGGCGACAGCCCCTTGAGTTCGGCGGTCTCGATGTAGGCCGACTGCATCACGTTGAGGATCGCCGCCCGCGTCATTCGCATCATGTGCGCCAGAACCACCAGCACCAGCACGATCACCGGCAAGGCCACCGCATTCAGCTTGGCCCAGAAGGTCATGCCCGGGAACACCATGGCCACAGGTTGAAACAGCGGAAACACCTGCGTCAGCAGGAAAATCACGAAATACCCCGCAACGAATTCCGGCAGGCTGATGGTGGCCAGCGTTACCCCGGAAATCAGCTTGTCCGGCCAACGACCCACATAGCGCACCGCGATCAGCCCCAGAACGATCGCCAGCGGCACCGAAATCGCCGCGGCACAGCCCGCCAGAAACAGCGTGTTGCCCATCCGTTGCCCGATCGCCTGCGCAATCGGCTGGCCGTTGGTCAGCGCTACCCCCAGATCGCCGGTCAGCACCCCGCCCAGCCAATTGAAATAGCGCGCGATGGCAGGCTCGTTCAGCCCCAGGGTCTCACGCAGGTTCGCCAAAGCCTCGGGTGTCGCAGACTGGCCCAGAATGGCGGACGCAACATCGCCCGGCAGAGCCTCGGTGCCCAGAAAGATGACCACCGAGACCACCAGCAGCAGCGCCAGACCCAGCACGACGCGCTGGATCAGCAATCTGATCAGCGGATGCATCCGCGGCCTTCAGGCGTTGGACCAGCACTTGATCAGGGCCTTGCCGTTCATCAACTCACCATTCGGATCGACGATCCAGCCGCCGACCTCGTCGCGCCGCGCTTCGACGAAATCATTGAACATCGGCAGGATCAGTCCGCCCTCGTCACGCAGGATGTTGGCCAGCTTGGAGTATTCCTCCTTGCGCTTGCCCTGGTCCAGTTCGGCCCGTGCCGCGATCAGGGTCGCGTCGAAGTCGGCATTCTTGAATTTGGTGTCGTTCCAGTCGGCGGTCGAGACATAGGCCGTCGAATACATCTGGTCCTGCACCGGCCGACCGCCCCAATAGCTGGCACAGAACGGCTGCACGTTCCAGACGTTGTCCCAATAGCCGTCGTCGGGCTCCAGTTTCACGGTCAGCGGAATGCCTGCCGCCGCGGCCGACTGCGCGAACAGTTGCGCGGCCTCGACCGCGCCCGGGAAGGCCGCAGGCGACGTTCGCAACTCGATCGGGCTGCCGTCATGGCCCGACTTCCTGTAATACTCCGCCGCCGCTGCCGGATCGTATTCGCGCTGCGGAATGGTGGCGTCGAAATAGGGATAGGCCGCGTTGATCGGGAAATCGTTGCCGACCGAGCCGAAGCCGCCAAGGATCTTGTCCACCATTTCCTGCCGGTTGATCGCCAGCTTCAGCGCCATGCGCAGGTCGTTGTTGTCGAAGGGCGGCTTGTCGACATGCATGATGAAGACGTAATGCCCGCGTCCCGCCGCCTGCTGGATCGAGATGCCCGGCACGCCTTTCAGCAGGCCGACAATCTTCGGGTCGACCCGATTCATCATGTGGATCTGCCCCGACTGCAACGCCGCGGTGCGCGCGGTGTTGTCGTTGATCACGAGGATCTCCACCTGATCGGCATGCGCCACCCGTGCCGCATCCCAGTAATTGACATGGCGTTCGAAGCCGTGCCGCACCCCGGGCTCGTTGATCGCCACCTTGTAGGCCCCGGCCCCGATGCCAGCCGTCGGGTTGTCGACCCCGCCGCCCGGCTGGATGACCAGATGATAGTCCGCCATCAGGAACGGCAGGTCGGCATTGCCCGACGCCAGCTTCAGCGTGACCATGTCCCCGCTTGCCGTCATCTCGGAAATCCCCTGCACGATGCCAAGCGCACCCGACTGCGATTTCTCGTCCGTGTGGCGCTTCAATGTGGCGATCACGTCTTCGGCGGTCAGCGTCTTGCCATCGTGGAATTCGACACCCGCGCGGATCTTGAACTTCCATTCCGTGGCGTCGGGGTTCGACGAGATCTCTTCGGCGATCCGATAGTCGATCTCGTTCCTTTCGTTCACATCGACCAGCATTTCGCCCCAGGTCATGTTCACGACGAATGGCACTTCCGAGGCCGCCAGCGCCGGGTCCAGCGTGTTGGTGCTTTCGCCGCCCTGCATTCCGGCGCGCAGCACCCCGCCCTTGACCGGCGTCTGCGCCCGGGCGGCGCTGGCAAACATCCCGCCCGCCACTGCCGCAGATACGCCCAGCGCACCAGCACGGCCCATGAAATCGCGGCGCGACAGCTGACCCCTGGCGGCACGCGACAGCAGATAGTTCAATTCGGTGTTCATCACAGTCTCCCCGATGGCCGAAGCCGTTTTTGTTGATTGCGCAATCAGTAACCCGGCAAGGCAGATTCAGGCAACGATTTTTCCCCGGGGTTCCCGCCGATGCCTCAAACAAACCGCCGCGCGACCCGGTCGTGAAACTCCCGGTTGAACACCTGCACCCCGCCCTCCCACGCGGTCAGCGACGCGGTCATCACGAGGTGCGTGGCGGTTGCGGTCATCTCGGCTGCGGCGCGTGTCCGCACCGCCCATTCCCCGCGCGACAGCCGCTGGTCCCAGACCTGCGTGCCGCGCGCCGACAAGGGGTCATCGGGGTGGATCTCCCACCGCTCAGCGACCGATTCGCCGGTGATCAGCCCGTGATCGAGGTTCTCGACATCACCGCCCTCTTGTTCGATGATCAGCGCGCAGACCCCTGACAACAGATCCGTTTCGATCCGTCTTGCCGAGGCCGCCGGCCGCAGCACACGGTGCCGCCAGGGCGGTGCATGGGCCGCTGGGGGCGGCACCCACTCTGCCCCCGACCCCGCATGCACCGGCAGATCGAGCCGCCCCCCGGTCAGCGTCACCCCCACAGGCTCGGGCGAGGGCCAGACGAACGGCCAGTAGCTGTTCGACAAGGCCAGCCGCACCCGGTGCCCGGCGGCCAGCCGATAGGCCATCTGATCCAGATCGAAGGTCACTGCCACGGCCTCCCCCGGCAGCATCGCCACCGGCGCGGCACTGCCCGCCCGATGGCACAGGTTCAGCATCCCATGCGCGATGCGCACCGAAGACCCGTCCGGCCCCACGTCGCACAACCGCGCCACCACAAACCCCAGCGGCCGATCCGCAGCCAGCGTCAGACTGACCCGGGCAGCCCCCGTCAGATCAAGATCGGCCATCAGCACATCGCCGTCGAAACACACCGAAAGACCGTCATCGAACCGCTGATCCCCCGGCAATTCGGCGTTGAGACCCATCGGAAAGAACTCTCCCGCCTGCATCCCAAGGTGCTGCGGCGTGGCGATCCCAACCGAAATCGCCCCCTGTTCTTCTCTGCACAAATATCCCACGGGGGGTCCGGGGGGTGTGAAACCCCCCGGCCTCGATGCAGCAGACCCCAGATGCCAGATCTCTCTGCGCACCCGTGGCGACGGCCAGACCTGCTCTGCCACCCAATGCCCCGCCCGGGTCTCGGGCGCGGCATCCGGTGGCTCGGAATGCAAAAGGAACACCCGATACGCCGGATCCTGCTCTGCGCCGTTCGGAACCCCTTTCAACCAGCGATCCCACCATCGCAGCGCCGCGTCAAGAAAGCCCACCTGCGGGCCGGGCAGCGCGGTGTGCGCATACTGATGCCCCCAGGGCCCGACAATCCCCCTGGCGCCCGCGTGTTCGACCAGGTCGGCGACCGTGTTCATATAGCCGTCGGCCCAGCCGCCCCAGATCAGCGCGGGCACCGTCAGCCGCGCGTAATCCTCGCAGACCGACCCATGCTGCCAGTACGCCCCCCGTTCCTGCACATCCGCCCAGCGCGGGGCCAGCCACGGCTCGGCCTCCAGCCGCGCCAGCCACACCTCGCGCCAGTCCGGCCGCACTGCAGGGTCCGGCGGGCGCGACGAATACGACAACATCGTGGCGCCCCAGCCAAAGTTCTCGCCCAACAGGCAGCCGCCCTTGAAATGGATGTCGCCGCCGAACCTGTCGGCCGTCGCGCAGACCGAGACCACAGCGCGCAGCGCGTCGGGCTGCAGGACCGCCGTTTGCAGGCAGTTGAACCCGCCCCAGGATTTGCCCATCATTCCCACGCTGCCCGAACACCACGGCTGTGCCGCCAGCCATTCGATCACCTCGCACGCGTCGGCCAGTTCCTGCGCGGTGTACTCGTCGGTCATCAACCCGTCGCTGTCGCCGTTTCCCCGCATGTCCACGCGCGCACAGCCATAGCCGTGCCCCGCCACATAGGGATGCATCATCTCGTCGCGCGGCACGGTGCCGTCGCGCTTGCGGTAGGGGATGTACTCCAGCACCGCCGGCACCGGCCCCGCCCCCACCGCGCGCCACACCCGCGCCGACAACCGGCAGCCGTCCGACAGCACGATGCCCACATCCGGCTCGTCCGTCACCGCGTAAGGAAACTCCGATACGATCATGCCCGCCCCCGACCTGCCCGCCCCAAACGGCCTGCCCGATCCTCCAATCCCGCGCTGCAATGCGCAACCCCCTTGCAAGCCTCGCGCAATCACCCCACCCATATCAGACAACTCCGGGGGCCCAGATGACCGACCAACCCAACATCCTGATCCTCATGGTGGACCAGTTGACCGGAACCCTGTTCCCCGACGGTCCCGCCGCGTTTCTGCACTGCCCCAACCTGCGCCGCCTCGCCGACCATTCGGTGCGGTTTGCCAATGCCTACACCGCCTCGCCGCTTTGCGCCCCCGCCCGCGCGGCGATCATGTCCGGCCAATTGCCGCGCCGCACCCGGGTTTACGACAACGCCGCCGAGTTTGCCTCCGACACCCCGACCTATGCCCACCATCTGCGCCGTGCCGGATACTTCACCGCGTTGTCGGGCAAGATGCATTTCGTCGGCCCCGACCAGTTGCACGGGTTCGAAGAGCGGCTGACGACCGACATCTACCCCGCCGATTTCGGCTGGACCCCCGATTACCGCAAACCGGGCGAGCGGATCGACTGGTGGTATCACAATCTCGGCTCGGTCACCGGCGCAGGGGTGGCGGAAATCACCAACCAGCTGGAATATGACGACGACGTCTGCCATCAGGCGGTGCAGAAACTCTACGACCTGTCGCGCGGCACCGACCCGCGCCCCTGGTGCCTGACGGTCAGCTTCACCCACCCGCACGACCCCTTTGTCGCGCGCCGCAGATACTGGGACCTGCATGACGGCATTCCCGAACTGGAACCGCCGCCCGCCCTCCCCTATGCCGCGATGGATCCCCACAGCCGGCGGCTGTTCGACGCCTGCGATGCGGCGTCCGTGACGGTGACCGACGCCCAGATCCGCCGCGCCCGCCAAGGCTATTTCGCCAACATCAGCTACATCGACGCCAGGATCGGCGAGATCCTGCAAACGATCGAGGATACGCGGCAGGAGGCGGTCGTGGTCTTCCTGTCAGACCATGGCGAAATGCTGGGCCGTCGCGGCCTGTGGTTCAAGATGAATTTCTTCGAAGGTGCTGCACGGGTGCCGCTGATGATCGCCGCCCCAGACCTGACCCCCCGCCTCGTTGCGACCCCGGTCTCCACTCTCGATCTCATGCCCACGCTGTGCGACATGATCGGCCTCGACCTGACCGAGATCCAGCCATGGACCGACGGCGAAACTCTGCTGCCACTCGCCATGGGACAGGACCGCACCACCCCCGTCGCCATGGAATACGCCGCCGAGGGGTCCATCGCGCCGATGGTCGCGTTGCGCCTGGGGGCCTGGAAGTACATCCGCTGCACCGCCGACCCCGACCAGTTGTACGACGTGACCAATGACCCGGACGAAACCCGCAACCTTGCCGCAGACCCGCGCGCGGCAGAAGTGCTGGCCTATTTCAGCAAGGTCGCCGACGCCCGATGGGACCTCGCGGCCTTTGATGCCGAAGTGCGCCAGTCCCAGGCCCGCCGCTGGGTGGTTTACCCGGCCCTGCGCAATGGTACCTATTACCCCTGGGACCATCAACCCCTGCGCGCCGCGTCCGAGCGCTACATGCGCAACCATATGGACCTGAACCGGCTGGAAGACGGCAAACGCTTTCCGCGCGGCGGGTAAGCCCGCCGGCGCGGTGACGCGCGCGGGTGCCTTGCGCGGAATGCCTGTGACCGGAGCAAACCCCCGCTTGCTCCGTCCGGAAACTTCCCCGCCATCCCGCCGCCGGAAATCCCGCGCCAAAGCCGGGTGAGGGGCCTCGATGGCCCCGAGAACGGCGCCCCCTTGCAGGCTCAGCGCGCGTCGGCAAGCACCAGATCCGCGCCCTTCCAGCCCATCATCATTGCGGGCCCGTTGGTATTACCCGCCATCAGGTTGGGAAACGCCGAGGCATCGATCACCCGCAACCCCGCCACCCCGTGCACCCGCAGCCGCGCATCCACCACCGAGGACGCCGGGTCCGGCCCCATCCGGCAGGTGCAGCTTGGGTGATAGACCGTGCCCGACCGGCGGCGGAAATCGGTGATCATCTGCGCATCGGTCTGCACCTTGGGCCCGGGACGCAACTCCTCGTCGATCAGCCGGGCAAAGGCCGGCTGTGCCGCGATGGTCCGCAGGAACTTGCAGGCCGCGAGCATCTCGTCCACATCGCGCTCGGTCGAATAGGCGTTGGCCGTGATCACCGGATGCACGAACGGGTCGGCCGAGCCGATGCGGATATGCCCGCGGCTGGTCGGGCGGCAATTGGAAAGCCCCAGCGACAGCCCCTGAAACGGGTCCGGCGTCAGCAGGGGCCGCTCGCCATCCTTGGGGATCAACGTCGAGAACGCCTGCATGTACAACTGCATGTTCGGTCGCTCCAGATCGGGCAAGGTCTTGAAGAACCCGCCGCCATGGTTGATCGACTTGGCCAGCGGCCCGCCCCCGGTGAACACGTATTGCATCCCCACCAGCAGCTTGCCCCACCACGGCCGCAGGACGCCGTTGTACGTCGGCACCTTCATCTTCCAGGTATAGTTCACCCCCTGATGGTCATTCAGATGGTCGCCCACATTGGGATTGTCCAATACGACCGGCACGCCAAGACCCGCCAGCAGCGCCCCCGGCCCGACGCCCGACAGGTGCAGCAGTTGCGGCGAGTTGACCGCACCACCGGCCAGAATGACCTCGGCCGTGCAGCGCATCTGCACCACCTCGCCCCCGCGCCGAACCTCCACCCCAACTGCCCGGGTCCCCTCGAAGATCACCCGCATCACATGGGCCCCGGTCAGCACCGTCAGGTTCTTGCGCCCCATCGCCGGATGCAGAAAGGCGCGTGCCGCCGAGTTTCGCCGCGCGCCCTTGACCGTCAACTGATAGGTGCCCGATCCCTCTTGCTCTGCGCCGTTGAAATCGCGGTTGTAGGCCAGGCCTGCCTGCCCGCAGGCCGCGATGTAATCTTCGACCAGGGGATGCAACCCGCGCCGGTTCTCGCTGATGAACAGCGGCCCGCCGGTGCCGCGATACGCATCGCCGCCGGCCTCGGTATGCTCCATCGCCTTGAACGCACTCAGAACCTCGGGCCACCCCCAGCCGGGGTTCGCAGCCCCCCATTCCGCATAATCCGCCCGGTGGCCGCGAATATAGACCATCGCGTTGATCGACGACGACCCGCCGAGGATCTTGCCGCGCGGCCAGAAATCCCGCTGCCCCAGCAGCCCCGGATCGGGCTCGGTCTGATACATCCAGTTGACCTTGGGATCATAGAAAAGCTTGCCATAGCCCAACGGCAGATGCACATAGAACCGCGCATCCGACCCGCCCGCCTCCAGCACCGTGACCCTGTGCTTGCCGCTTTCGCTCAACCGGTTCGCGAGCACACAGCCCGCCGACCCCGCGCCGACGATGATGTAATCCGTGTCCATGGCCGTCCCCAGGCCCGTCTGTGTCGGGGCGTCACCGTCCTATCGGGTGCGGACGCCCTTGGGTGTGCGGGAAGCGACGCGCAGGCGTCGGTTTCAGGGAGATGTCGAGCCGATCACTTCGAAGGGCCATCGTCGGGGCCGGGTGTCGTGCAGACCCCGGTCCACCGGACCCAGGTTTGTCCGCGTGCCGCCCGCACCTTTTCCAGAACCGCCTGAGGGGGACCCTCTCGGTCTCCCGCCGCGCCGCGTCACTTTCCCCGCCAGACCGGCTCGCGCTTTTCGGCAAAGGCTCGCGCGCCCTCCAGTTGATCTTCCGACGAATACAGCCGGTCCACCGTCGGCATCTGCCGTTTGGTCACCCGGTTCATCGCGTCGGCAAACCGCAGACCCTCGGCCTCGCGGACCACTTCCTTGATCGCGGCATAGACCAGGGGCGGTCCGCTTTCCAGCAGCCGTGCCAGATCCCAGGCCTTGCCCGGCAACTCCGGCCCCGAACAGATCTCCTTCACGATCCCCCACCGCAGCGCCTCACCGGCATCGAACCAGCGCCCCGTCAGCAAAAGGTCCATCGCGACGTGATAGGGAATGCGTTTTGGCAGCTTGATCGACGCCGCATCGGCCACGGTCCCCGACCGGATTTCGGGTAGCGCAAAGGTCGCGGTATCGGCACACAGGATGAGATCGCAAGACAACGCCAGTTCCAGACCGCCCCCACAACAGATGCCGTTGACCGCACAGATCACCGGCTTGTTCAGCCCCGGCAACTCCTGCAAACCGCCAAAGCCCCCGACGCCATAGTCGCCGTCCACCGCGTCGCCGGCCGCCGCCGCCTTCAGATCCCAGCCGGGGCAAAAGAATTTCTCGCCCTCGGCCCGCAGGATTGCAACCCGCAACCCGTCGTCATCGCGAAACGCGCGGAACACCTGCCCCATGATCCGGCTGGTCGCGAGGTCGATCGCATTGGCCTTGGGGCGGTCAAGAGTGACCTCCAGCACGGCACCCTCCTGACGCGTGCGGATCGGACCTGTCAGCAGCATTTCCATGTCACACCTTCCGGATCAGGGCGTCCACCGCCACGGCACCCGAGGCGCGCAGCAAGACGGGATTAATCTCGATCTCTTCGAACGCCGGATCCGCCATCAGCGCCGCCAGCCGCACGGCCATGTCGGCAAGCGCTGCGACATCGGCGCGCGCGCGCCCCCGGTAGCCATCGAGCAGCGGCCACAGTCGCAACCGCTGCAACGCCTCCAGCACCTGCCCTTGGGTGACCGGCAGCACCAGCGTCACGGTATCGGCCAGCAGTTCGGCCGTCACCCCGCCCATGCCGACCGTCAGCGTCACCCCATACACCGGATCACGCCGCAGACCCAGCAACACCTCGGCCACGGCTCCGGTCACCATCTCTTCGGCCAGATAGCCCACAGCCCCCGGCATCTCGGCCTGTCCCTGCAGCGAGGACAACCCCAACCGCACTGCCCCGGCCTCGGTCTTGTGGGCAAAGCCCAGCCCTTTCAGCGCAAAGGGCGGGGTCAATCCCGCCACATCAAGGCCGGTCAGCGTGGGCCCGCTGACCCCGCGCGGCACCGGCACCCCGGCACCGGCCAGCACGGCCTTGGCCTCTGCCTCTGACAACATGGCGGCGACAGCCTCGGGCCGCACCCTCACCGGTTGCCACCCCGCCGCCCCGGCCGGGGTCTGCGCCGCCCTGATTGCCGCAAGGGCCGTCTCCAACCCCATCAGCGTGGCAATGCCCTGGTCCATCAGGGCAATCGCGCGGGTCTCGTCAAAATTCTCCGGCAGCGACGCCACCGGAAACGCAGGCTTGCCCGTTGCCTTGCCCGCCGCCACAATGGCCTGCAAGGCGGGCTCATAACTCGAAGGATCGCAGCGGTCGGCACGAGGCGGGTCGATGATGAACATCCCCGCATCAAATCCGGCCAGCATGGTGGTAAACACGTCGGTGGTGCGCGGGCCATCGCCCCAGATGAAGGTGTGATAGTCGAACGGGTTGGCAATCGTCACGATCGGCCCCAGAATTTCCCCCAGCCGGGTGCGCTGTGCCGTGGTCGGCTCGGGAAACTCCAGCCCGTGCGGCGCGGCAAGATCGGCGACCAGTCCGGCCTCGCCGCCGGAACACGACAGCGAACACAGCCGCGATCCCAGTCCCGGCCCGTGCAGATGCAGGATCTTCAGCGTCTCGACCAGTTCGGCAGGCGTTGCGACCTCTGCCACCCCCACCTGCCTTAGAAACGCGCTCGAGGCGGCAGCCCCCCCCGCCAGCGCCGCTGTATGCGACGCGGCAGCCGTGCGTGACAGATCGGTCTTGCCGGACTTGATGCACACGATGCCCTTGCCCGCCGCCCGCGCCGCTTGGGCCAGCGCGGCAAAGGCGGCCGCGTCGTCGATCCCCTCGACATACATGCCAAGTGCCGTCACCCGGTCATCGGCCAGCAGCGCCCCGGCCAGTTCCGCCAGCCCGACGACAGCCGCGTTGCCCAGACACGCGACATAGGCCACTGGCAACCCGCGCGCCTGCATCGTCAGATTGACGACGATGTTCGAAGACTGGCTCAGCAGGGCCACCCCGCGATTGACCCTGACCCCGCCGTGCTGATCCGGCCACAGCAGCGCCCCGTCAAGGTAGTTGATCACGCCATAGCAGTTCGGCCCGAGGATCGGCATCTCGCCCGCCGCCGCAACCAGCCTGGCCTGCAACTCCGGTTCCCCGGCCTCGGTCCAGCCCGCCGCAAAACAGATGGCCCCTCCGGCACCCATCGCTGAAAGCCGGGCAACCACATCGACCGTCGCAAAACGGTTGACCCCGATGAAGGTCGCATCCGGCGCCTCGGGCAGGGCGGCGAGCGAGGGATAGGCGCGCAACCCCCCGACCTCGGTCCGGGTCGGATGGACCGGCCAGACCGGCCCGGCAAAGCCCATCTTGCCGCATTGCTCGATCACGTTCCCGGCCCAGCCGGCCCCCAGAACGGCAATGTGACGCGGGCGGAGAAGGCGGGCAAGGGTCTTCATCTGGCAGTACCGCCGTGGGCGAAAACACCCGGACTCAGCCGCCGGCGTCCATCACCTCCCGGTCCACCGGCGCACTCCGGGGTAGCCATGGAAGAACGGTGAAGACCCCCTGGTTCCCAAGCCCGGAACAAGGTGGCCTTTCTCGCCACTGTCATCGGGGTCCCCCCTGTCCGGCCCGGCCAGACTGGCGGGAGGCGGTGAACGAGAGGTTCGCAGAAAGCCGGGGTTTCATCATTTTCTGTTCCTGAATACCGTCGGGGGTGAGGCGCCTTGTGCCGAGGGGGGCAGAACGACCCCTTGAACGGCCTCTCATGCCCCGAGTGGCCGCAGCAACTCGCGACTGATGATGTGCCGCTGGATCTCGGACGTCCCCTCCCAGATCCGCTCCACTCTCGCGTCGCGCCATATCCGTTCCAGCGGCAATTCCTCCATGAGCCCCATGCCGCCATGAATCTGGATGGCCTCGTCGGCGATCATCGCCAGCACTTCGGTCGCCTTCAGCTTGGCCATCGCCATGTCGCCTTCGGTGACCGTGCCCTGATCATACTTCCACGCCGCCTCGCGCGTCAGCAGTTCCGCTGCTTTCATCTCCATCGCCATGTCGGCCAGCTTGAACGAAACGCCCTGAAACTTGCCGATCTGCTGTCCGAACTGGCGGCGTTCGGCGGCGTAGGCCACGGCAAGCCCAAGCGCGCGTTCCGCCCGACCAAGGCAGGTCGAGGCGACTTGCAGCCGCGTGGCCCCCAGCCACTGGCCCGCCACTTCGAACCCCTTGTGCACCTCGCCCAGCACCTGGTTTTCGGACAGGCGGCAGTCGTCGAACTCGAGTATCATGTTGTGATACCCGCGGTGCGACACGTTGCGATAGCCCTCGCGCACCGTGAACCCCCCGGTGCCCTTGTCCACCAGAAACGCGGTGATCCGCTTTTTCGGGCCGCGCGGCGTCGTCTCTTCGCCGGTCGCCACCCAGACGATCACGAAATCCGCGACATCGGCATGGCTGATGAAATGCTTGGTGCCGTTGAGGATGAAATCGGAGCCGTCGCGCCGGGCGTTGGCCTTCATGCTCCGCAGGTCCGACCCCGCGCCCGGTTCGGTCATGGCCTGCGCATCGTGCCGCAGCCCGCGCACGCACGGCAACAGATAGCGCTCGCGCTGTTCTGCGGTGCAGGCCAGCAGGATGTTCGAGGGGCGGCAGACGCAGGTCCAGTGCAGGGCGTAATTGGCCTTGCCGAGTTCCTTTTCATACAGCAGCCAGGTCAGCGTATCGAGCCCGGCCCCCCCGACCTCGGCCGGCATGTTGGCGGCATAAAGGCCGGCGTCAATGGCCTTGGCCGTGATATCGGCCCGCAATTCGGGACGCAGGAGGCCGGTGCGCTCGACCTCGGCCTCATGCGGGAACAACTCGGTTTCCACGAACGCCCGCGTCGCGTCGATGATCATCTGCTGCTCGGAGGACAGGCCGAAATCCATGACCTACCCCCTTTGCCCGACGAACCGGCCGGCGGCCTCGGGGCGCGGCAGCGCCCGGTGCGCGCGGGCAATCGGCATCAGCTTGTCGAGGATGGCCGGCGGGGCCGCCACGGTCTTGCCCCGCGCCATGTCGACATGCAGCAGCATCTGTTCCACGCTGGCCAAGGCCACTCCATCGCGGTCGATCGACAGCCACAGGTGCAGGCGCTTTTCATCGGCATGCAGCACCTGCACCGTTCCGGTCAGCGCGTCGCCCAGCCTGGCCTCGCCGCGATGCATGACATGAGACTCGGCCGTGTAGTAGCTGTGCCCGCCCCGCACATAGTCGATGTCTGACCCGATCAGCCGCAAAAAGGCGTCGCAGGTTTCCGACCCGGCGAACAGATAGCGGCTTTCGGTCATGTGCCCGTTGTAGTCGATCCACCCCGGCAGCACCTGCATCTGCGCCATGACCATCGGCGCACCTTGCGGCGTGGCATGGATGTCCACCCGTCGCCGCGCGTCATGCTCCAGCAGCACCTTGCCCGCACCCCAGTTGCGGTCCTTCAACGCCCGCAGAAACCCGATCAGGTTGCTGTCCCTGATCCGCTCCAGCTCCCGGATCGTATGGTGGCCAGACTGCGCATCCGACTGCCCCGCAATCAGGTCGACCAATTCGTCGTTGAACTCGGGCACGTCCATCAGCCTGGTCCAGGGCCAGGTCAGACACGGCCCGAACTGCGCCATGAAATGCTTCATCCCCGCCTCGCCGCCCGCCACGCGGTAGGTCTCGAACAGCCCCATCTGGCCCCAGCGCAGACCGAATCCCATGCGGATCGCCTCGTCGATTTCCTCGGTGGTGGCAATGCCGTCCTTGACCAGCCACAACGCCTCGCGCCACACCGCCTCAAGAAAGCGGTCGGCGATATGGGCGTCGATCTCCTTGCGGACATGCAGCGGGAACATCCCCAGGCCGCGCAGGGTTTCCTTGACCCGTTCGATCAGCGCGGCATCGGTTTTCACCGATGGCACGATCTCGGCCAAGGGCAGCAGATACACCGGGTTGAACGGGTGGGCGACGAAGATCACGCTCGGATCGGCGGCCCCTTCCTGCAACTCGCTCGGCTTGAAACCGCTGGTCGAAGACCCGATCGGCACCCCGTGGCTGGCCTGCTGGATCTGCGCAAACACCCGGTGCTTCAGGTCCAGCCGCTCGGACACCGACTCCTGAACATACTCGGCCCCGTCCACACATTCGGTAATGGACCCGGCAAAGGTCAGAACCCCTTCCACAGGCATCGGCACATCCGACAGGGCAGGCAAGGCGGCGCGGGCATTGCGCATCACCTCGCCGATTTTCCGCTCGGCCTCGGGGTCCGGGTCGAACACCGACACGTCCCAGCCGTTCAGCAGGAACCGCGCAGCCCAGCCGCCGCCGATCACCCCGCCGCCAATGATTGCCGCCTTGCGCGTCATGCCCGCCCCCTCAGATCAGATCGAACAGCCGCAGATAGCCGGTGACCAGAATGGCCCCGCCCCCCGCCGTCAAGAGCGCATCCGGCCCCAGGGGCCAGCGCCGCACCACAACCACGGCCCGCACCAGAAGCCCCACGGCCAATGCGGCCAGAACCGGAAACGCCATCAGCAGAACCAGCGCGCGGTCCGTGGCCGAAGGCAGCCGGACCGCCCAGCCGAACCATCCGGCCGCCGCGATCCCCGCAGCGGCCGCGGCGATCACCAGCACTCCGCGCCAGCCCGACGCGGCCCGCGGCAGCAACAGCACACAGATCAGGCCGGCCATAGCCGCCAGATGGTTCACGCCGGAGCCCGCTTTTCCAGTTTCAGCCTGGCGCGCACCTCGGCCGGCGTGATCACCCGCGCCCCGAGGTTCGAGATGATCGTCACCGCCCGGTCCACCAGTTGCGTGTTGGTGGCCAACACGCCCTTGTCGAGCCAAAGGTTATCCTCCAACCCGACCCGCACGTTGCCCCCGGCCAATACCGAGGCCGCCACATAGGGCATCTGGTTTCGCCCGATTGAGAACGCCGACCAGTGCCAGTCGGCAGGCACATTGTTGACCATCGCCATGAAGGTGTTCAGGTCATCCGGCGCGCCCCATGGCACCCCCATACACAGTTGCACCAGCGTCGGCGCGGGAATTACCCCCTCTTTGACCAACTCCTTGGCAAACCACAGATGCCCGGTATCGAACGCCTCGATCTCGATCCGGGTGCCACTGTCGCGCATCCGCGAACCCATGTCACGCAACATGCCAGGGGTGTTGACCATCACATAACCGGCCTCGTTGAAGTTCATCGTGCCGCAATCGAGCGTGCAGATCTCGGGCCGACAGGCGATGACGTGCGCCACGCGTTCGGCAGCGCCTGCCATGTCGCTGCGCTGCGACATCCGGCCCATCGCCTCGGTCCCGTCAAACAACAGATCGCCGCCCATTCCGGCGGTCAGGTTCAGCACCACATCGGTGGCACTGTCACGAACCCGGTCGGTGACTTCGCGGTAAAGCGCAAGGTCGCGGCTAGGTTCCCCCGTTTCAGGGTCGCGGACATGGCAATGCACCACTGCCGCCCCGGCCTTGGCCGCCGCAATTGCACTCTCCGCGATCTGCTGCGCAGACCGCGGCACATGCGGGCTGCGGTCCTGCGTGCCCCCTGATCCGGTCACGGCACAGGTGATGAAAACCTCGCGGTTCATGGCAAGGGGCATCGGGCGTCCTTTGATGTTGCGCAGTCCAGCATAGCCGAGTTGCACCGGCGCGTCTGACGATTTACGAAACGGGTATGACAAAAACCGCAACGATCTTTTCGCCGGCTGTGGCGCCCCTGACACTGGCGCTTCTGGTGCTGCCGCAGTCGTCCATCCTGGAAGTGGCCAGCACGCTCGACCCGATGCGCGCTGCCAACCGCCATCTGGGAACCGAGGCTTTTCGCTGGCGGGTCGTGTCGCCGGGTGGCCAGGCGGTGCCGCTGACCTGCGGGATCGAACTGCCGTCGCACGGGCCGTTGTCGGCGGCCGACGGAGCGGATGCGCTGATCGTGATTGCCGGGTTCCGCCAGTCCGAAGTGGCGACTGCCGCGCTGATCCGCGACCTGTCGCGGATGGCAAACCGGTTCGCCGCAATGGGCGGTATCGACGCCGGGCCTTGGGTGCTGGCACGGGCCGGTCTGTTGAACGGCTACCGCGCCACGGTGCATTGGGAGGACCTCGAAGACTTTACGACAGCCCACCCGCAGATCGACGTGAGCGCTGACCGCTATGTGATCGACCGCACCCGCTTTACCGCGGCAGGTGCCGCCCCGGCCGCCGACCTGATGCTGCATCTGATCGGCATCCGCCACGGACCGGCGCTCGCCCGGCAGACCGCTGCAAGCTTCCTGACCACCGCCCGCCCGGGGGCCGAGGCGCAGATCCGCAGTGCTGCCGCGGACCTGCGGCTTGATCCGCGCGTCGCCGCCGCCATCGCCCGGATGGAGGCGCAGCTTGATGCCCCCGAACCCGCAGCGACCACCGCCCGCAAGGTCGGCCTTTCGCCGCGTCACATGGAAACCCTGTTCCGGGCCAATGTCGGGACGACCCCGGCAGCCTATGCCCTGTCGCTGCGGCTCGCCGCGGCGCGCCGGATGATCACCGACACGCGCCATCCGCTGGCCGAAGTCGCCTTGCGCACGGGATTCTCGTGCTCTGGCACGCTGTCCCGGGCTTTTCGCACCCGCTTTGGCCATCCTCCCGGCAGCCTGCGCCGACCGGCGGGTTTCATGCGGCGCGGCCAGGGGGCCGCATTGCCCTGAGCAGCCGGCGCGGCAAAGCCGCTTGTCTGCGGTGTGCCCCCGGCGGAGGGCTGTTTTCTACGATGCTTCCACCAGGCCGCGCCCTTTCAGCAAGGGCTCCACTCCGGGCATCCGGCCCCGGAACCGGGTGTACAGAACATCCGCCTCTTCCGACCCGCCGGCCGACAGGATGTGCTTTTCCAACAACGCGGCGGTCGCCGGATCGAACGGATCGCCAGCCTCTTCGAAGGCGGCGAAGGCATCTGCATCCATCACTTCCGACCACATGTAGCTGTAATAGCCGCTGGAATACCCGTCGCCGCTGAAGACATGCGCAAAATGCGGCGTGGCATGGCGCATGCGGATCGCGGCAGGCATCCCGAGCGCCTGCAACACCTCGGCCTGTTTCTGCAGCGGATCGACCGGCGCCGGACCGTCGTGGAACGCGAGGTCGACCATGGCGGACGAGATGAATTCGACCGTGGCAAACCCCTGATCGTAGGTGCCCGCCGCCAGCAGCCGTTGCAACAGATCGGCGGGCATCGCCTCGCCCGTTGCGTGGTGGCGCGCGTGACGTTCCAGCACCTCGGGCACCTCCAGCCAATGCTCGTACAACTGGCTGGGCAGTTCGACGAAATCGCGGGCCACCGACGTGCCCGCGACAAAGCCATAGGTCACATCCGACAGCATCTGGTGCAGGGCATGACCGAATTCATGAAACAGGGTGCGCGCATCGTCGTAAGACAGCAGCGCCGGCGCACCTTTGGCAAAGTTGCAGACGTTCACCACAATGGGTCGTTGATCCCCGCCCAGTTTCCTCTGCCCGCGCATCGCCGAACACCAGGCCCCCGACCGTTTCGAGGCCCGCGCAAAGTAGTCGCCGATGAACACCGCGACATGGGATCCGGCCCGTGTCACTTCCCAAGCCCGCGCGTCGGGGTGGTACAGCGGGATGTCCAGCGCCCGAAACTCCAGCCTGAACAGCCGGTTGGCACAGTCGAACTGCGCCCTCAGCATCGCGTCCAGCGACAGGTAGGGCTTCATTACCGCCTCATCCAGATCATGTTCGGCCAGCCGCCGCTGTTCGGAGTAATACCGCCAGTCCCAGGGCTCCAGCGGCCCGGCAATCCCGTCGGCATGCAGCCTTGCCTCCAGCACCGCCGCATCGGCAAGGGCTGCGGCCCTGGCGGGCACCCACACCCGCAGCAACAACGCCCGCACCGCATCCGGCGTCTTGGCCATCTCGGGTTCCAGCTTGTAGTCGGCGAAACTGGCATAGCCCAGCAGCCCCGCCCGCTCGGCGCGCAGTGCCAGGATTTCGGCCGCAACGGCCCGGTTGTCGGTCTCGCCGCCATTGGCCCCGCGCCGACCCCAAGCCTCGCAGGCCCGCTGCCGCAACCCGCGCCGCTGCGAAAACTGCAAGAACGGCACGATCAGCGAGCGGTTCAACGTCACGACCGGCCCCAGACCCCGCTCTGCCCCGGCAGCCCGGGCCGCATCCACCACAAAATCCGGCAGTCCGTCCAGATCGGCCTCGGCCAATTCCAGAAACCATTCCCGCTCTTCGGCCAGAACATTCTGGCTGAACGCGGTTCCCAGCACCGCCAGCCGCGCCTTCACCGCGGTCAACCGCTCGGCTTCGGCACCGCGCAACAGGGCACCCGCCCGCAAGAACATCTGTCGGTACAGGGTCAGCACCCGCAATTCTTCGCCCGCCAACGCAGCGCGCGCCGCCCAGACCGCCTCGACCCGCGCGAAAAGCGCCGCGTTGTTGGTGACTTCCGATGCAAACGCACTCAGCACCGGGGCCAGATCGCGCTGCAAGGCTTCGCGCGCGGGCGTGCTGTCGGCCCCTGCCAGATTGAAGAACAGCCCCGACACCCGGTCCAGCGCCCCCTCGGCCAGTTCCAGCGCGGCGATGGTGTTGGCGAAATCCGGCGCGGCCGCAGACCCCGAGATCGCCGCGATATTGGCGCGCGCCTCGGCCAAAGCCGCCGCAAAGGCCGGAGCGAAATCGCCGTCCGCAATCTGCGCGAACGGCGGCAGGGCAAAGGGGGTGTCCCAGTCGACAAGCAGCGGATTGGTCATGGCGGGCCTCCAGAGGTTCGCCCCACAGCTAGAAGCCCTGCCCGCCTTTCGCCAGTGCTAGTTGACCGTGATCGTCACCACGTCCGACATCACCGGCGGGACATGCGGCACATGGCCGTGATCGCCCAACACCAGTTGCAACGTGTGCGTGCCCGGCGGCAACTCCAGCGTCACTTCGGTCTGGCCCTTGCCGAAATGCCGGTTATTGTCATCGGCGGGGACCGCATAGCTGGCCTCGTCGCCCTGCCCGAACGGCGGGCGATTGATCAGCAGATGATGATGCCCGGTGTTTTCAGCCTGGACTTCCGCCGGGGCAACGCCCATGCCGCGCAGTCCGAAAAGCACCGTGACCGGCCCGGTCACGCTCGCTCCGTTTTCCGGAGAGATGATGTAAACCTCGGCACCGGCAGGCGACGGGGTGTCCTGTGCCAGCGCCGAAACAGCGGTCCAGCCCAGTGTCAGCGTGCAGAGCAACGTCCTCAAGATCATGGTAGCCTCCCTGATAACCCTGGTCCGGATGTTAGAGCGCGCCGCGCCGAAATCCATCGCTTTTCCGTTCCCGCCGGCCTAAAAATCCGCCGCCGGGCGTTTGCCCTCACCGCCGGTCGCGCCGCCGCAGCCGGTCCTCCAGCCGCCGCAGCACCAGCGACAATCCGATGGTCAACGTCAGATAGATCAGCGCCACGACGTTGTACGTCTCGAAGTAGCGAAAATTGCCTGCCGCGGTCACCTTTCCCAGTTGCGTGATGTCCGTTACCCCCAGCACCGACACGAGCGAGCTGTCCTTGACCATCGCCACGAAATCATTGCCCAGGGGCGGCAGAATCACCCGGAACGCCTGCGGGAAGACGACATGGCGAAACCGCTGCCAGCCGCTGAGGCCCAAAGCCTGCGCCGCCTCGATCTGCCCCTTGTCCACCGATTGCAGGCCCGCCCGGAACACCTCGGCCAGAAAGGCCGAATAGGCCAGCATCAGCGCGATCACCGCCCGCGCGATCAGAGGAAAGTCGCGGGTCCGCCAAGGTTCCAGCCCCAGCAGCCCGCCGGCCCAATTCACCGCGATCACCAGCGCCGGGGCCAGCACGAAGGCCACATACAGCAACAGCACGATGATCGGGATGCCGCGCATCACCTCGACATAGACCCGCGCCGCCTGCCGCAGCAGAATGAACCGCGATAGCCCCGCCACGGCCAGCCCCAGCCCCAGAAGGCAGGCTCCGCTATAGGCGATCGCCGTGACCCACAGGGTGATCCAGATGCCCTTGGCGAGCGTCTGCAACACCTGCCGGTAAATCGGATCCACCCAAACCTGCCAGAACAGCCAGACCCCGACCCCGGCCAGCACGACCAGCCAATAGGGAAAATCCCTGTCCTGCGGCGACCGACCGCTCATGGCCGGTCACGCGCGGGGTCAGCGGCCCAACCTATTGGCCCAGCTTGTAGTCGAGGAACCATTTCCTGTTCAGCGCGTCGATGGTGCCATCCGCCCGCAAACTGGCAATCGCCGCGTTCATCGGGGCCACCAGATCGCTGCCCTTGGGGAAGATGAACCCGAAATCTTCGGTCCCCAGCTTTTCGCCGATGATCTTCAGCCCGCCGGCGCTGGCATCGACATAGCCCTGACCGGCCGTGCCATCGGTCAGCACCAGATCGACATCTCCCGCCTTCAACGCCTCGACCGTCGCTCCGAAGGTCTCGAACAGCTTGATCCGCGGGTTGGCCTCGTTGCCGTCCAGCACCTCATAGACACCCACATAGAACGGCGTCGTGCCGGGTTGCGCCGCCATCAGCAATTCCGCGTCCGTTGCAAACGAGGTCTTGTCGGCAAAGCGGGCCTCGTCGCCGCGCACCATCATCACCATCTCGCTGGTCATGTAGCTGTCGGAAAAGTCGACCTGTTCCTTGCGGTCGTCCCGAATGGTGATGCCGGTCATCCCCAGATCGAACTGGCCTTCGCTGACCGCCGGGATCATCGCGTCCCAGGAGATGTTCTGATAGCTGACCGTCGCATTCAGCCGCTTGGCGATCTCGGCCATCGCATCGTATTCCCAGCCGATGGCAGCGCCGCCCGCATCCAGAAACTGCAAGGGCGGATAGGCGTTCTCGGTCACAACGACGATTTCGCGTCCCGCAAGATCGGGCACCTGTGCCAAGGCGGGGGTGGCGAAGGACAAGGCCATCAGGCCAAGGGCAGCGGTCAGTTTCATGCAGGTTACTCCGGGTAAAGGGATGATGCGAAACTATGCCCCCGCAAGGCGTCCCGACGCAAGTGGCGCGGGGGTTGGCAGGCCATGGCCACCACGCCGTTGACCGCCGGTGCCTGATCTGCCAGCGTCAGAACCGGAACCCGCCCCATGCCCTCCACCATGCCCCGCACCCTGTCCCTCACCGCGCCCCACATCGCCCGCGTCCACCGCGCCGTACCCGATACCGGCCCGCCGCCGGGGATGGAGTTGCACACCGACGCCGACTACGCCGAATGGGTCGCCCGCTTGATCCAGACCGCCCCGAGCGGTCCGCTCAAACTCTTTGCGTACGGCTCGCTGATCTGGAAACCCGAAATCGACCACACCGCCGAGACGCCCGCCACCGCCCACGGCTGGCACCGCAGCTTTTGCCTGCGAATGATCCGCCACCGCGCGACGCCGGATTGCCCCGGCCTGATGATGGCACTCGACCGGGGCGGCACCTGCAAGGGCATGCTGTACGATTTGCTGGATCAGGATCGCGCGCTTCAGCTTGACCGTCTGTTCCGCCGCGAATTCACTGTCAAGCCGATCAACAACATGCCCCGCTGGATCACCGTGCAGACCGACAACGGCCCCAAGACAGCGCTGACCTTCGTGATGAACCGCGCCTCTCCGGCCTATACCGGCCGCATGGCCCCTGCGGATCAGGCCGCAATGCTGGCCCGCGCCTGCGGCCACTGGGGCAGCGGCGCGGAATACCTGATGAACACCGTCACCCACCTGGAATCGCGGGGCATCCACGACAGCGGGCTCTGGGTCCTGCAACGGCTGGTGGCGGTGCAGATCGACGCGAACGGCTGACCGGCCCCGGTTCGCCAGACATGGTGAGCGTACGGCAGGCAGACCCGCCCTATGCACAGGGGTTGCAAGGGGGTGCACAAGCGGTGACACGCCAGTTCTCCGCAAATCCCACCATTTGTCCCGGCGTCCTCAATGCGTCACCCCACACACCGCGCAATCCGCCCGCTTCCGGACGCCGATCACCCGCACCTCGGAAAACAGCGCGTCGTGGATCATCAACCGCCCCGCCAGCGTCTGCCCCGCCCCGGTGATGTGCTTGACCGCCTCCATCGCCATCAGCGCCCCGATGATGCCGGGCAAAGGTGCGGCCACCCCGGCCTCGGCACAGGTCGGCACCAGACCCGGGGCAGGACGCAACGGGAAAACGCATTCGTAACAAGGGCTTCCGCGCACCGGGTCGAACAGCGACACCTGCCCCTCCCACTGGGTGATTGCCCCGGAAATCAAGGGCTTGCCCGCTGCGGCGCACATCCGGTTCACCAGATAGCGCGTGTCGAAATTGTCGGATCCGTCCAGCACCAGATCATACTCGCCAATCAACCCCGCAGCGATCGTCTCGTCCAGCCGCCGCTTGTAGGGCCGCACCTCGATGAACGGGTTCAGCGCGGTCATCGCAATGGCCGCGGACTGCACCTTGTCCATCCCGATGCGTTGATCGGTATGGATGATCTGACGCTGCAGGTTCGATGCCTCGACCACATCGTCGTCAATCACCCCGATGACGCCAACCCCCGAAGCCGCCAGATACAGCAGCGCCGGCGACCCCAGACCGCCCGCCCCCACCACCAGCACGCGGGCGTCCTTGAGCCGCCGCTGCCCCGGCCCCCCGATCTCGCGCAACAGGATGTGGCGGGCATAGCGATCCAGTTCCGCCGCCCGGAACGCGCCTGCCGTGGCAGCGACCTCGACCGCCGGAGCCGCCTTGTTCCGCAAGCCCGACAACATCTTGCGATACCCCAGCACCAGTGCCGCCACGACCCCCAGGGCCATCCAGCCCTGTGCGTCGCCCCCGGTTGCCAGCCGCAGCGGATGCGGATCTGGCAGCGCCAGATGCAGCCCCACCACGGCGAGCCACAGGCCGCCCACCATCCCCCACCGCACCCGCAGCGGCACGCGCAGCAGGGCACCGCCGCCCCACAGCACCGCCATCAGGACCAGAACCGGTGTCATCGCCGTCCGGTGGACCCAAAGCCCCCTGCCCCGCGCTCGGTGTCCCCAAGCCGGTCCACCACTTCGAACACGGCTTGCACGACGGGGGCCACCACCATCTGCGCAATCCGGTCGCCGTGCCGGATCGTGTAGGGGTCTGCCGACAGATTGATCAGCGCAACGCCAAGCGGCCCGCGATAATCGCTGTCGATGGTGCCCGGCGTGTTGGGCAACGTGATGCCGAACCGGGTGGCGAGCCCGGAGCGTGGCCGAATTTGGGCTTCGTAACCCGCTGGAATCTCAACACGAAGCCCGGTCGGCACCAAGGCGCGCTGCCAGGGCGCAAGCGTCACTCCCGTCGGGCGGTCGGCGGCTGGCAGGTTGGCGCACAGGTCCGCTCCGGCTGCTCCGACTGTCTGGTATCCCGGCAGTGGCACCGTGCGATCTGCCCAATCCTCCCACACGACTCGCAGCACCGGCATCATGCCAAGGCCTCGGCAATCCGGGCGGCCAACCGGCGGGCCACTTCGGATTTCGCCATCCGGGGCCAGCTTTCGGCACCCGTCGCGGTGATCAGCGTCACGGCGTTCTCTGCCCCGCCCATGATGCCGGTTCCGGGCGAGACATCGTTGGCGACGATCCAGTCACAGCCCTTGCGCAGCCGCTTGGCCGTGGCCTGCGCGATCACATCCTCGGTTTCGGCGGCGAACCCGACGACCAGCGCCGGCC
>Ga0105047_10000336_pt1 | contig 76212 bp, 65 predicted proteins | sample MAT04_FD_78384 | JGI IMG/M metagenome (GOLD analysis project Ga0105047, IMG submission 78384) | Freshwater microbial communities from Lake Fryxell liftoff mats and glacier meltwater in Antarctica - MAT-04 (megahit assembly) | ecosystem: Environmental > Aquatic > Freshwater > Ice > Liftoff... | reverse complement strand
GGATCACGGTAGATGCGTCGACCGATCTGGGACTGGCCGACCCCGGAGATGACCGCCTTGCGTTCGCCGATCTCGGTCATGATTCGACGACCAGCGGGGCGTCGATCGGCACGAAGAGGGGCAGCCACACGCCGTCGTATTCCTCGAATGCGACCTTGACCCGCATGCCGATATGGACGGCCTCGGGGTCACAACCAACCACGTTGGTGGTCAAGCGAACGAGCGGATCGTCGTCCATCTCGATGATCGCCACCGAGTACGGCGGATCGAAGTTCGGGTACCACGGTTGGTGATTCACGGTGCAGGCGTGCACCGTCCCCTCCCCTGACATGGCGTCGATTCCGATGTTGGCGGACAGACACGTCGGGCATCGAGGTGACGGCGGATGGATCCATGTCGAACAGTCGAGACACCGGTTGAACCGGAGCTCGCCCTCGGCGCCGCCGAGCCAGAAGTGTTCGTTCTCAGCGTTGACTGCTGGCAATACCCGAAACGGTCGCGGCGCAGCGTCGGTCATTCCGGATCCTCCGCCGAGTCGGGATCGGTCAGACCGCGCTCGAAACCCGACCGGGCGTGAGGGAGCGCATCGATCGCCGGCACCAGTCCGAAGCCAGGCTGGGTGAGGACGAGTGTCCCCACGATGTCCTCCCACGACGCGCCGAACTCGGCGGCCAACATGGCGTGGCGATCGATCCCGCTGGGATGGCGGAGGATCACCGAGCACGCCAGCCGGATCAGTTCATGGGTGAGTCGATTCGGTGCGGGCAAAGAATCCATCGCCCCGAGATACGTCGCTTGTGCCTCACGAAGTTGGGGAAACGTGTCCCGAAGAGACGGGGTGCGCTGTGACGGGGCGCGCGGTGATGGGGTGAGCGGCGACGGGGTCAGCTCATCGTTGGCCATTGGCTGACCCTATCCGCACCCGTCAGGTCGGAGCGCCTGTGCTGACGAGCTCGCGCTCCTCGGGCTCGCTCGGCGACGTCGGAACGAAGTCATCCGGCTCGCCTTCGATCGAAATCCTCGGGATGAGCCGATCGAGCCACTTCGGAAGCCACCAGTTGGCGTCGCCCAAGAGCTCCATGGTGGCGGGCACGAGGATCATGCGCACGATGGTTGCGTCGATGAACACGGCGACGGCCAAGCCGAGGCCGAACTCCTTGATGACTCGACCCTCGCCGAAGATGAACGAGCCGAACACGCAGACCATGATGGCTGCCGCCGCGGTGATGACCCGAGCGGTGTGACTGAGTCCGTCGGCGACGGCGGTGGCGTTGTCGCCGGTCCGGTCATATTCCTCCTTCACCCGTGAGAGCAGGAACACCTCGTAGTCCATGGACAACCCGAAGATGATGGCGAACATCATCAGCGGCACGAAGCTCTCGATGGGACCTTCCCGACCGACATCGAGCCCGAAGTTGACGCCCTTCTGGAACACCAACACCAGAATCCCGTAGGCGGCGCCGATGGACAGCAGATTCATGATGACCGCCTTGAGCGGCACCATCACCGAGCGGAAGACACACATCAACAACAGAAACGACAAGGCGAGCACGGCACCGATGAAGATCGGCAGCCGATCCTGGAGCACGGTGGACAACTCCTCGAACGCCGAGGTGACACCACCGACGTAGGCACGCACCTCGGTCCCAGCCGTAGCGGAAGGGATGATGTCGTCCTTGAGGCGTTTGAAGAGCTCGACGGTCTTCTCATCCTGAGGCGATGTGGTGGGCGTGACCACGATCTGGGCAATGGTCCGATCGGGCAGCACCCGGTCGGCGAACGCCGCCGGGTCCGGGGCCTGGCCGCCGGTCGACGACGACCGTGCCAGATCGGCGATCTGGCCGGTGATCGGCAACGCAGGGCTGGCCAATGCAACGCCAGGGTCAGCGGCGATGTCGGTCGAGATCTTCTGGAGCTGGCCGAAGGTGGCCCCGGCCGGAGCTTCGATGGCAATGATGAAGGGACCGTTCGTGCCTGGTCCGAAGCCTTGGGAGATGAGGTCGTACGAGCGACGGGTGGTGTCGGTGGTCGGCAGGTTGCCGGCGTCGGAGCTCCCCAGCCGGATCGAGAACACGGGGAGCGCCAGACCCACCAAGACGACGAGGCCGATCGTGGCCATCGTCCACGGGCGACGCTGGATCACGCGGCTCCACCGGAACCAGATGTTGCGCTCGCTGGTCGTGGACTTCTTTGCCCACGGGAGGGCCAGGCTGTCGATTTTGTGGCCCACGAAACCCAGCACAGCCGGGAGCAACGTCACCGAGGCGAGCATGGTGATCAGCACCGCCAACGAGGCGCCAGTGGCCAGACCGTTGAGGAAGTCGATCCCGATGAGGAACATGCCGAGCAGCGAGATCACGACCGTGCACCCGGCGAACAAGACGGCTTTGCCCGACGTGCGGATGGCGAGCGCCACCGACTCCTCGGGGCTGCGACCCTCGTGCAGCGCGTTGCGATATCGGGTGACGATGAACAGGGCGTAGTCGATGCCCACCCCGATACCGATCATGGCGGCGAGTTGGCTGGCGAAGTCGGGCATGGACATGACGTTGGCCAGGAGGCCGACACCGGCCAGGCCGATGCCGATGCCGAAGAGCGCCGTCATGATGGGCAGGCCCATGGCCAGGACCGAGCCGAATGACAGCAGCAGGATGATGATGGCAGCGAGAATGCCAATACCTTCGGTGGCGCCTGGTGGCTCGCGGACCTGGAACATGAAGCCGCTCAACTCGACCTCGACATTGTCGTTACCGCCGGCCGACACCAGCGTCTTGATCGCCTCGGCCGGTGGCTTCAATTGCTCCTGGTCGGTCGAGGAGAAGTTGATGTCGGCGAAGGCGATCTGGCCGTCGGTCGAGATCTGCGACGCCGCACGGGGATTGGTGGCGTCGTAGGGGCTGGCAACCTTCGCCACTCCGTCGACTGCGGCGATCTCGGTGAGGAGTTGGTCGATCTTCGCCTGGACGGCGGAGTCGTTGATCCCGGGATCGGCGGAGATGACGACCTGGCCACGTGAGCCGGCGAAGCCCGTGCCCGCTTCGGTCAGAAGGTCTTGCGCCTTCTGGAAATTCGACCCCTGGATGTCGAAACTCGACGATGACTCGCCGGCGAAACTGTTGCTCAGAACCGTCGTACCGACGAGGAGCACGACCCACGCGATCATCACAGTCCAACGGCGGTGGTAACACGCTCGCGCCAGGCGATCGAGGGCGCCGCGAGTGGTGGTGTCGTGTATCTGCATGGGACCTCCGGGGGGCGAGGTGGTGCGCCGACGATCGACACGTTCATCGAACACGACCATCGAGATCGTCGCGTTGGTTCAATAGTTCAACGGATTCAAGGGTCGACGCAAGGCGAACGGACCGAATCGCCTGTGAACTCGGTCACTCCCGTTCGTGGACACTTCCGGCACCGGGAAGTACGGTTCCCTCCCTTCGGCGAAGGGAGCGCATTGTGGCGCGCACAAAGGTGTTGGTGGCTGGGACCATGGTGATGTCGCTGCTCGTGAGCGGCTGCGTCACCGCCCGTGCGGGAGCCAAGTGCCGGACACGCGATTTTGGGCAGGATGCCTCGTTTGTGCTGGCCTGTCGCAACGGCCGATGGACCCGGATCATGACGAAGGCGACCGCGGCGCAACTCATCCTTCAGCTGCTGACGGCACAACGAGGTCGAAACCCCCAGGGTTTCGGCCAGATGCCGATCGACGTGCTGTATGTCCTGCCGTCTGATGTTCCTGAGGATCCTGGCATCCCAGCAGCGATTCGTCAGGATCTTGCGGTGATGACCGCCTGGTTCGACCAGCAAACCGGCGGCCTGCATCCGAATCTCACCCGCACCGATGGCTCGGTGAACATCACAACGGTGCGCCTTCCCAAAACAAGGATCGAACTCGAACAATCGCCGTATCGAAGCGGTGACGCGCTTGCGGTGGCTGCTTGGCCTCGTCCGGGGAGGGCCACTCTCGCATTCGCGGCCATCGGCGATCCCCAGCGACTCATCCTGGACAGATTCGGGCCTGGAGTTGTCAATCTCGCCGCGATCCTTGGGCTCGGCGGAAGCAACCTCAACGGTCCCACCGCTCAAGTATTCATGTACAGCGGCATCCAGGAAGGCGACTATCAAGCGCTGCCGAGCGTCTCGACAACCTCGTTCGGGTTCGGCTCGACCCTGGTCGCCGCCCACGAACTTGTTCACGCGATGGGCGGGGTACCCAGCTGTGCGCCGCATTCGAACACTGCCGACGAAAATTCAACCGACGCTGGTCACGTCACCGATTCCCCCGCAGACATCATGTACAAATCGAACGATGCGTTCAGCGAGAATTCACCCTCTGCTGATCAGCTCACGCTCGACGTGAATCGCGACGACTACTTCGGGCCTGGTTCCCCCGGTTGTTTCGACTTGTCGACGAGCCCCATGATGACTCGCTGACGACACCGATGATCTCCTGAACCGGCATTCGGGGGACGAAGTCAGGCGCGGGCCTCGGTCTGGCTGAGGCCCTTGGGCATCACCATGCCGACCGGTTGAAGATGCTGACCGAGCATCGTGTCGAACTGCTGTACCACGCTGTTCACGTCCCACCCGCCATCTCGATGCATCCACGCGATCTGCTTGGGATGCTGAAACAGGCTGTAGCTGAAATCAGTGCGACCGAAGATCTGGCCGTTCACGTGGGCCGCGTGATCCGACGCCAGGAAGGCCACGAGCGGAGCGTTCAAGGACGGGTCGAGCGTCGGCGGAATGTCGTCGGCCTCCGCCAATGCACCCGTCATGCGGGTGACGCCGGCAGGCGCCAACGCGTTCACGGTGATCCCGGCCCGGGCCAACTCGAGGGCCCACACGAACGTCATGCCCATGATCCCTGCCTTGGCCGCGCCGTAGTTGGTCTGGCCGAAGTTGCCGCGCAGGCCCGCCGACGACGTGATGTTGATGACCCGCCCATACCCCTGCTCCTTCATATGAGGCGCCGCGTGCCGCACCATGTTGAAGGTGCCCTTGAGATGGGTGTCGATGACGGCGTCGAAGTCCGACTCCTCCATCTTGAGCAGCGTCCGATCACGGACGATGCCGGCGTTGTTGACCACGATGTCGACCCGACCGAACGCATCGACGGCGGTCTGCACGATGGCCGCCGCCGAGTCGAACCCGGCGACCGACTGACGCGCTGGCACAGCTGCTGAGCCCAGCGCTTCGATCTCGGCGCAGACCTGCGCCGCTGGGTCCTCGTCGGTGCCGGCGCCCGAGAGGGCCACACCGATGTCGTTCACCACGACCGAGGCGCCCTCGCGAGCCAGACACAACGCGAACTCCCGACCGAGCCCCCTCCCCGACCCCGTCACGATGGCGACTTTCCCGTCCAAGATTCCCACGACGATTCCTCCGAACGCTGTCGAGTCCTGGCCCCCTGTCGAGCCGTGACCGCCGCTGATCGTAGCGAGCTAACCTGACGCTCACGTCAGGTTCGACCCAGGGGGATCCACATGGCACTCGACGAACTGAAGGGACAAGAGCTCGGCAGCGAGACGGTCACCATCGAAGCGGGACCGGTTCGGGTGTTCGCGACCGCCATCAAGGACGACCCGACGCTGTACACCGGCGCGGACGCCACGGCTCCCGTGACGTTCCCTTTCGTCATGGCGTTCTGGGGGTCCAACGGCCGCGGCGGTGCCGGCAACCTCCCCATCGACAAGCTGCGCGGACCCGGCCGGATGATCCTGCACGGCGAGCAGGAGTTCGAGTACCACCGACCGGTTCAGGTCGGCGAAACACTGACCGGCACGAGTCGCATCTCCGACGTCTACGAAAAGGACACGTCCTCAGCGGTCATGGAGTTCTACGTCAAGGAGACGTCGTGGACAGACCAGGCTGGCAAGCCCGTGGTCGACGAGCGCTTCACCCTCATCATCCGAGCGAAGAAGGGCTGACCGATCATGGCCGGCGCAACGGGGACTGATCCGTTCGCCGAGACCGACGACCAGTCGGCGCTGCGAGCGCTCGCCCGAGACGTCGCCGTTCGCGAGATCGCGCCGCGGGCCCATGAGCACGACGAGTCCGGCGAACCACCACTTGACGCTGCCAAGGCACTCGCCGCGGCGGATCTACTGCGCGTCACGATCGGCGAGCAGTGGGGAGGCCTGGGCTACGGCGACATCGAAGCGTCAATCGTGCTGGAGGAGATCGCCCGGGCTGATGTCTCGAGTGCCATCTGGTGCCAGCTGACCTTCAACGGGCCACCTCGAGGCATCGAACATCTCGGCCCGCCAGCCATGCGGGAACGGTGGCTCCCATCCGTCGCCAACGGCGACGCGTTGCTCTCCATCGGAATCACCGAACCCGACGCCGGCTCGGCCGTGCAGAACATGCGGAGTGCGCTGACCGACGATCCGGCCACCGGCGGATGGCGCCTGAACGGCTACAAGAACTATTCGACCCTCGGTCATGTCGCCAACGGCATCCTGGTGTGGTGCCGATGGCCGGGTGGTTCCGGTGCGAAGGGGCTCGGCGCCGTGGTCATCGACATGGACCGACCGGGGGTGTCGGTCGCCGGCATCCACAAGTCCATGGGAGTGCACGCCGCGACCGAGGCCGAGATCGCCTTCGATGACGTGATGATCGGCCCCGATGATGTGCTCATCGCGGGGGACCCGCAGTCGACCGAGGCCTTCAAGGTCTTGCTCGCTCATCTCAACCACGAACGCTGCGGCAATGCCTCGATGTGTGTTGGCGCCGCATCGGGTGCACTCGAGTACGCCACTCGGTATCTCAACGATCGAGTGATCAACGGTCGTCCACTCGCCGAGATGCAAGGACTGCAATGGAAGCTGGCCGACATGGCCATCGCGCTCGATTCGGCTCGCCTGTTGTTGCGGCGGGCGGTCCACCTGGCCGGACCCGGCGGCACTCCTCCGCCGCTCGAAACGGCGATGGCCAAAACTGCGGCCAACCGAGCCGCCAAGCTCGTGATCGACGAATCAATGCAGCTACTCGGCGGCTACGGCTACAGCCGCGAATACCCCCTGGAACGCGCCTACCGCGACATTCGTGGACTCTGTGTCGGGGCCGGAACCATTGAGGCACAACTCAACTATGTCGGTGGCGCCGTGGCGTCGGGTCGCACGACCACGTCGCCCGGCTGGATCACCCAGCGGTTCACCTGAGCCCGTGCTTCACCTGAGCCCGTGCTTCACCTGTGGCCGTGCTTCGTATGAACCGTGCCGATCTGCCAGCCTGACGACGTGACGATTCGACCGACCTGGGATCACGACGTCCGTTTCGCCTACCCAGAGCTGGCAGCGATGACCTCGATCGAGGAGCACTTCGAGACGCTCGCCTCCGGCCCGCGCCTCGCCAATCGCGTCTGCGTGATCGACGGAGCGATCCAACTCACCGGTGCCGAGATGACCGATCGTGTGATGCGGCTCGCTGGTGGGCTGACCGCGCTCGGCGTCGGCCGAGGCGACGCTGTCTGCTTCCAGACGCCGAGTTGGTGGGAAACCATTGCGCTGTATCGGGCATGCTGGCGAATCGGGGCGATTGCGTCGCCCGTTCACCATCTTGCGAGCACCGCTGATGTTGCACGGATCATCGACGAGATCGGTCCCGCTGCGACGTTCGCTGCAGCCGGCTCGCCGTTGAGCGAGCGCACCGATCTCGAGGTCGTCGAGGTTCGAGGATCGGGCGGGTTCGAGGAGCTCCTGAAGGTCGCCCCCCACGAGTCCATCGACGCCGATCCGGCCGATGCGGCAGTGGTGCTGTTCACATCGGGTTCGACCGGCGGACCCAAAGGCGTGGTCCATACTCATCGGGCGCTGCTCTACAAAGCGACGACGTTGATGAAGATCCATGGTGTCGACCACCGCGACACTGTGCTGATGCCGGCCCCCATGGCACACATCTCGGGGCTGTCGAACGCAGTGATGTTGCCCGGAGCCGGCGGACTCTGTTCGATGCTCATGGACAAGTGGGTGCCGACCCGTGCCATCGAGCTCGTCGAGGAACATGGCGTGACCTTCATGACCGGGCCCCCCACGTTCTTCCAGACGATGATGAGCGCACCGAACTTCACGACCGAGGCGATGCGTTCGCTGCGACTCATCTCGTGCGGTGGTGCCGGGGTGACGCCAGCGTTCGTCACCGCGGCATCGGCGGGATTCGGGGCCACCGTCAAGCGGACCTACGGGTCGACCGAAGCGCCAGTTGTCACCACGTGGCACGTCGGGGACCCACCCGTTCGGGCCGCGGATTCCGACGGTCGAGCTGCCGGTCCGATTCAGCTGCGCATCGTCGACCCGGACAGCTTCGACGAGCGGCCCGTCGGGATCTCGGGCGAACTGGTCATCAGAGGACCCGAGCTCTTCGTTGGTTACACCAACCCCGATCGGACCGCCGAAGCAGTGCGCGACGACTGGTTCCGTACCGGAGACCTGGCGACGATCGACGCTGAGGGGTGGCTCCGGATCGTCGGTCGGATCAAGGACATCATCATTCGCGGCGGCGAGAACATCTCCGCTGGCGAACTCGAAGGCATTCTCGAGGCTCACCCGTCGGTGCATCAGGCGGTCGCGATCGGCTTTCCCGACGAACGGCTCGGCGAGCGGGTCTGTGCGTTCGTGGTGCTGCAGCCTGGCGCTGGGGTCGAGGCCGGCTTCGACCTACCCGAGTGCCAGCGATGGTTCAGCGAACGGGGCGTCACCAAGTTCATGTGGCCCGAGCGGATCGAGGTGCTGGAACAACTGCCCGTGCTCGCCAGTTCCGGCAAGGCCGACCGCGCCACGCTCCGCGCCCTCGCCGCCAGCTGACCCACACCCCCCGTTTCAGGGTTTGGCGAGGTTGGCGCGGGCGGCGGGCGCAATGAGGTGGGTGACCTTCGGCGCCACACCGTCCAGCAGCATTGACCGCGCCTCGGCCTGTTCGAGCGCGTCGCTGGCAAGAAACCGCCCGTGCTGGCGCGCGTGTTCGGCCCACGTGGCGACCGTGAACGACTCGACGACTCGCCCCGGATCGGCCATGTCCACGAACAGCCCCCACGTCATCGCCCCGTCTCGTCGCCGCTGCCGACGGAGCGGCGCCATAGCAGCGGTGAACTTGTCGAGTCGGTTGGGGTTTACGCGCCATTCGACGGTCACCAGCACCGGGCCATCATCGGGCAACGGTTCGATGGCGAGTTCGGGCATTGTCCACGGCTGAGGCGTCAGATCGATGCCCTCGCGGCCGCTCAATCCGAGGGCCAGCGTCGCACCGAAGGTGACCACCAACAGCCCAATGGCCGCCACGATGAGCGACACCGACGCTGTCGTCGCGGATGCCAGCGCGCCCCAACTCAACGCGGCAACCGAGGTCGCCGACCACACCACCACCATGATCAATGCGAGGCCCCGTCCCCGCACCCACGCAGGTAGTGAACCTTGGAACAACGCTGAGAGCGTGGTCATCTGGGTGATCGATCCGGCGCCCGCTACCGCGAGAGCCAGACATGTCAACGGCAACGATCGGCTGAGGGCCACGAGCACCAAACCCCCAGCGAACAACGCGGCCCCGACCCCCATCGTGAGATCCGGCCCGAGCTTCGAGCGGACTCGAGGAAGGACCGCCGCCATGGCAATGGCGCCGACCCCGAGCGCTGTCGACAACAATCCGAAGCCGCCCGACGACACCCCGAGACGTCCGCGGGCGATCACCGGTAACAACGCAGACAGCGACGCCGTGAACATCACCACCAACGACAACCGGGCAAGGATCACGAGCAATGCTGGCGAGTGCCGAATGAACCGCACGCCGGTCCGGATGGCGGCGAAGACATGTTCCACCGGCACGGTGGTGTCCCGCGCTGCTGGCTTCCACTGCACCACCACCATGACCACGGCAAAGAACGACACGGCGTTGACGATGAAGACCGCCCCGGTTCCCAACGTGGCGATCACCAGGCCCGCAATGGCGGGGCCGATCGACTGAGCGATGTTCATCGAGATCGAGTTCAGGGCGATGGCTTGGCCGAGGGTCTCCCGTGGCACCAGCTCGGGCGTCAACGCCACCCAGGGCGGCATGTTGAGTGTGCCGCCGACGCTCAACAAGAACGTGAGGATCAACAACGACGGCACGGTGAGCTGATCCGTCAGGGCCAGGACGCCGGTCACGGCAGCGACCGCGGCCATGAAGAGTTGCGTCACGATCAACAGCCGACGCCGGTCGACGACGTCCGCGAGTGCCCCCGCTACCAGCGCCAACAGAAATCCGGGAACCGCCCACACGGTTTGCAGCAGGGCAATAGCGGTGGGCGATGACGTCAGCGTGGTGATCTGCCAGGAGGATCCGGTCGTGTGCATGAACGTGCCGACATTCGATACCAGGCCCGCGATCCAGAGTGCTCGGAAGATCTTGATCTTCAGTGGTGCAAACGCCGATGGCGGGCCGTCCACGGTCGAAGCCTCCGGTTCAGCCACGAAGGAAGAACCCTTGAGGATCCCATCGACGTAGCCTCGCGACCTCGTCGTCGCTCACGTCCTCCAGCTCGACCACGTGCGGCGCCACCACCAGCTCCCACGCGACGAGCTTCCGAACCCGCTCGATCCGTTGTTCGATCGTTCCCTCGCCTGGCGCAACCGCCACCAGCATGAATCGGCCATCGCGGCCCTTCACAAATGTTGCGAGATCCGTCACCAAGAACTTCACGTGTCGGCCCGGCGACGTCACGTACGGCACGTGCTCGGCGGTGCGACGAGCGGTGAGGGTGCACATCACCACGACCTCATCGGCCGTCGACGCCACGTCGTTGCCGCCGCCGGACCCCACAAGAAACGTCCGCCCAGGAATCTCGGTTGAGTCGATGTTGCCCTCGACATCGATGATCGCCGCACCGAGGCACGCGATCGATCGAGTGCCCGGCCCGGACATCACGACGCCGAGGATCTCCGAAGAGGCCGCCATCATCGTCGAGCTCGGAAACGCACGATGGTTGAACACGAACGGATCGGCCGGTGTCGGTCGGTAGCCGACCAGTCCCAGCTCGGCGGTCAGCACACATGCTGAGCCCTGCGCTCGCGCCAGCTCGACGCCGAGCCAGCACGACAGGTTTGCGACGCCGGCGCCCGCCAGCGCCACGTCAGATGAGGTGGCAAGAATGCGGGTCGCCAAGACCCGAGCACCATGGATCGCGGCCCGCTCCCACTCGTTGACAGGAGCGTCGAGATCGGGCGGATGCGCTGCCTCGTCCGCCGTCCACGATTCAGCGGCCGCTCGCGCCCGAAGCCGACCGATCCGCTCCGATCCCAGTTTGGCGAGATACGTGTCGTGATCCTCGACATCGAGCACCCACTCGCGGATCCACTCGTCGAAGTCATCGCGTCGACTGGCGTCGCGCACCTCCGACCAGAACGCGAGGTCCTCGCCATAGGGCTCCGCCTCGGTGAACGTGCCGTACATGCCCCCGGGATGAGCGCCCATCCGGCACTCGGTGACCGACAACACGCGATGGGCTGGCAGCATCACCAGATGTGCCCATGGACGGATGTCATCGACGAGCCGCTCCACGGTGACGATGGCTCCCCGAGATGCGGCGAGAGCGCCCCACACCCCCTCCAACAACGGCGGATGGAACGCCACGTTGCCGTCACGATCCGAGATCGCGCCGTGCACCAACGCCACATCGGGAGTGGCGGCCGCGATCAGACCAACGACGCCGTAGGGGGAATCGACAATGCTGAAGCCATCGTTGGTTTCCATCGACGATCCGGCGATCGACCGGGTGACCATCGCCGGCAGTCCTCGTGCTGCTGCTTCGAGTCGCTGCTGAAACGCCAAGAACGACCAGTGCTCGATGTCGACATCGCCCGAGAGAAATGCCTCGACAAAAATCGGGTTGGGTGTGAAGTTGGGAAAGACGTCCCCGGAGTAGCCGGTGACGACCTTGCGGACCAGTCCACCTCGAACGAACAGGGTTCCCAGCGAGCTGAGGCTCAGCATCGTGAGCGTGAATCCTGGATCGCGCCCCCACCACTGGCGGACCACCTCGGTGGCTCCAGCCGACCAGCGCGTGTGGCCGCACATCACGTGGAGGTCATCACCCGCGTGCACGTGGGTCGCTACCGCATCTCGAAGCGACATGACTTTCGACTCCGACACAACGGCAGAGTACCGCGTGACAGGCGTCACGCCTCCGGCCGGCCCGATACATTGTCAACGGCGGGCGACACAACACATCAGGCGGCTGAGGGAGCAAGGGACGGTGATCGGTGAACGGGTTTCTTCGCACTGCCATTGAACGTTCGAATCACCTCGCTGTCGTGTGTGAGACAGAGGAGCTCACCTACCGCGAGCTCGACGAACGATCATCCGCACTCGCCACGGTGATCGCCGACGCTGGCGTCCACGCTGGCGACCGAATCGCCCTGATGCTCCCCAACTGCATCGAGTTCATCGAGGCCTCTGCCGCCAGCGCCAAACTCGGCGTCGCAGTGCTGACCATCAACTGGCACCTTCGACCCGAGGAACTGGCGTGGATCCTTGCGGACTCCTCCCCTACGGCGCTCGTCGCCCACCAGGACTTCGAGGCCATCGTCAAGCAGTCGGCATCGGCGGACCTTCCCGTCATCTGGGTGGGCGGCGACTACGAACCGCGCCTACGACACGCCGCGGAGACTCATCCTGTGGTCGACTATCAGTGGCCGACGTCGTGGCCGGTCATCTACACCTCGGGCACATCGGGCCGACCAAAGGGGGTCATCCACCCAGCGCTGGCAGTGCCCGAGACCATGGAGATGGCGCAGGACGGACTGATTGCATTGTGGGGCTACAGCGAGACCGACGTGCATCTCGTCGCTGGGCCGCTCTATCACGCGGGACCTGCCGGATACTGCAACACCACGCTCTATTGCGGGGCGACGGTTGTGCTGATGGACCGCTGGGATCCCCGCGAGTTCCTGCGGCTCGTGCAGACCCATCGGGTGACGACCACGTTCCTGACACCGGCGCACTTCATTCGACTCCTCGAGATTCCCGCCGAAGAGTTCGCCGCGTTCGACCTCTCGAGCCTCCGTCACGTGCTGCACGCCGGCGCCCCATGCGCATCGGCCATCAAAGAGCGGATCATCGGCGCGCTGCCCCACGCCGAAATCTGGGAGCTGTACGGCATGAGCGAAGGCGGCGCCACCCGCGTGTCCGCCGAGGAATGGTTGCAGCGTCCCGGCACGGTCGGGTTGCCATGGCCGGGCGTCGACGTCCGCATCCTCGACCCCGAGACCCGCGAGCCACTCCCGATCGGCGTCGACGGATTGATCTACGTGAAGCCACCGTACGGCCGGTTCCGCTATCACAACGACGACGCCAAGACCGCCGACGCGTGGCACGACGACGCGTTCACCGTCGGCGACATCGGACACCTCGACAGCGACGGATACCTCTACCTGACCGATCGGCTCGTCGACATGGTGATTCGGGCCGGCGTCAACATCTACCCGCGCGAAGTCGAGGAAGTGCTGCATCGTCACCCGGCTGTCGTCGATTGCGCAGTTTTCGGGGTGCCCGACGATCGCGACGGAGAACGCCTCAAGGCGGTCATCGAGACGCGTTCGCCCACCACCACGAAGGATCTCGAATCCTGGTGCACCGAGCACCTGGATCACTTCAAGGTGCCCTCCACCTTCGAGCTCTGCGATGCGCTTCCCCGTGACCCCAACGGCAAGGTCCTGAAGCGCCTGCTCCGCGACCCCGAATGGGAGACTGCCGGACGTGTCATCTGACGCGGAACACCCCGAGCCGCTACACCCCGGTCTCTTCCGGATCGACGGTGACGGCAGGATCACACTGCTCGGTGGACGCTCCGAGCACTCAGGACAGTCGCACTTTCCCCGCCAGGAGCTGTGTCCCTATTCCGGCGCCGACGATGTGGTCGACATCGAGCTCGCGCGGACCGGCACGCTCGTGGGATGGACGACGGTGAACATCGCACCACCCGGATACTTCGGAGTTGTTCCCTACGGACTCGGCATCGTCGAGCTCGACGGCGCTCCGACACTCAAGATCATCGGGCGCCTCACCGTGGCCGATGTCGATGCGTGGAACGAGGGCGACCCTGTTGTCGTGGTTGCCGACGTCGTCTCGCGCTCGGCTGAGACAGGTCCTGGTGCAGGCCCAGACCCAAGCGCCACCGATGTCGTGACCTGGGCGTTCGCGCCGGTGAGCTCATGACGGCGTACGTCTCAGGAGTCGGGATCCATCCGTTCGGACGTTTCGGTGAACTCACCGCAACACAGATGGGCGCGACCGCCGCACGAAGAGCGTTGGAAGATGCGGGTCTGTGGAGGCCCGGAGAACGCACCGTCATCGGCGGGGTGTTTTGCGGCACGGCCTACGGCGGCGTCGCCGCTGGGCACCGCGTCATGGGCGCACTCGGGATGACCGGCATGGCCATCATCGACGTCGAAGCCGGATGCGCCTCGGGCGGCGCGGCGCTGGCGCTGGCGCGGACCGCAGTCGGGTCCGGCCAGATGGAGCACGCACTCGTCGTGGGCATCGAGAAGATGCCCGCCGGCATCATCCGTTCGTCGTTCTTCGCGCCCTGGCAAGAAGCGGGCGGGCTGACACCAGCGCCAGCATTCTTTGCGCTTCGCGCGCAACGGCTACTCCGCGAAGCGGGACTGACCAAGGAGCATCTCGCCGCCGTGGTCGTCAAGAACCGGGCCAACGGCGTGAGTAATCCCAATGCCATGTTCCGGACGGCCGTCACCGTCGAGCAGGTCCTGGCGTCACGGGTGATCTGCGAACCGTTGCATCTTTGGATGCTGTGCTCCCCCAACGAAGGGGCCGCTGCCGTGGTGGTGTCGCGGGACCGCACGTCACGGTCGATCGAGATCGCTGGTATCTCGCTGCGCTCGCATCTGCCGGGAAACATCTTGGGTGAGGACTCACCGCTGTGCGGGATCGATGACACCGGGATCACACCGCCGTCCACCCTCGCGGCGACCGACGCCTACGAACAAGCTGGCATCGGCCCGGGAGATCTCCATGTGGTCGAGTGCCAGGACACCGATGCGGCACGCGAGCTATTGGCGTGGTCCGAGCTCGGCTTGTGCGCCCCTGGACAACAGGCCCAACTCCTCGAGGAGGGTGCCACTGAACTCGCCGGGCGACTCCCCGTCAACCCCTCCGGCGGGCTCCTCTCCAAGGGTGAACCCCTGGGTGCGTCCGCCGTGGGACAAGTGGTCGAAATCTGCCACCATCTCCGCCACGAAGCTGGCGAACGGCAGATCAACGGTGCTCGGGTCGGACTGGCGCACGTGATCGGACGCGGGGCCAACGCCTGCGTCACCATCCTGCGGAACTGAGGATCGCGGGGGGACGGTCGTGGCGGCGATCTCGAACATCGGCCGCAGCGAGGGCAGATGCTCGACGATGGCTGGCGACAACTCATCGGGTAGTTCGGTCGGCGGCACCGAAACCTGGCGAACCCTGATGCGATTCGGTGACGCCTCGGCCTGAGCAGCACGACGGCGCCGCGCGACCAGCCGCAACACGATGGCGGCCAGCACGACGAGCGTGATTCCGCCGCCGACCCATCGCACCACGCCGCTGGTCCAGTCGCTCCCGGCCATCACTCCGTGGAGGGTGCCCATCATGAAGAGCGGGAAGCTGCCGAGGTGGATGGCATGCCACGCCCGTTTGGGCAGGCGACGCCGCATCCAGGACGTGACCTGAATGGCGACCAACACGTAGAACGACACGACACCCCACGCGACAGCCCCGGGCCGCCACTCCGAACCCATCGGAACCAGGATCTCCTTCCACGAAAAGTGGGCGTAGCTGTCGGCGACGAGCCCCCCGATGTGAATGCCGGCGAAGATCAGGGCGAGTGTCCCGAGGAAGGTGTGCAGATCGAGCAGCCACGCCGGCAACCCGCGTCGACGAACGGCCTTCGACGACAGGAGCAGACCCCATACGATCGACGCGGCACACAGCGCCCACGTCATGAGGCCCGCCGCACGGCTGATGTACCACGAGAACTTCGGATCGAGCGCGACGGCCAAGAGGTTCACGAGTACGACCCCGATCGCTGGGTTCGACGGCTGCTCACGATCGACTCGCCGGTGGTGGTCACCATCCATGCCGCGACATCGTGACGATCACAGAGTGCCTCGGCGCGTGCTGGTCCGCCCACGATCAACGCCGTGGAGAGGGCTTCCGCCCACCAGCCTTCGGCGGCGTGCACCACGGCGCCATCGAGACCCGATGTGGTCGGGACCCCTGTTGTGGGGTCGACGACATGGTGCATGGATCGACCATCACTCGAATGCCACTGTTTGATCCGGATCGTGGACGCCACGATGGCTCCATCGGCCGCGATGGCCTCGAACCAAGGCGCGAGGTGTGTCGGATGCTCGACGGCCATGAGCCAGCCGCCGTCGGGCGCTTCACCCATCATCCTGACGTCACCCCCGATCGACACACATGCACTCTCGGCACCGGCCTGAACGAGAAAGCCCGCGATCAGATCCGCTGCCAGGCCTTTACCGATCCCCCCGAAATCGAACCGCAAGCCGACCGGACGAGCGACGACCCACCCGACATCGACGGCCTCGACCACCACCTCGGACATGCCTGCTCCCGGTGAGGCCGGTTGAGTGAAGTTGCTCTGACGAAGCGACCCAACCACGCGTAACGCATCGAACGAGCTGCCGTAGCCGTTGGCCACCATGGCGTCGGCAACAGTCGGATCGAACAACCCGTCGGTGGCGTGCCAGGCACGACACGATCTCTCGAGAATCAGCGCCAGTTCCTCGCTCACGACCACGCGTTCCAACGGGTCGCGGTTCAGGTTGCTGAGTTCGCTCTCGGGACGAAAGCGGGACCACGACTGCTCGAGTTCCTCCAACCGAGCGCGAGCGCGTTCGAGAAGGTGGGGAGCATCGAGGTCAGGTGCCCAGATCAGCACGGTGACGGCGGATCCCATGGCGCGCCATTCCAAGGTCCACCAGCCCGCCCGATCCTGGGACGCGCGTCTCTCGGGGGCAGCCGGGGTCGCTGCGTGGAGTTCCACGGGGTCGAACTCAGCGGCTCCCGCGCGGCGGGGGTGTCGTCGTGGGTGGCGGCGGCGCGGTGGTGGGCGGGGAAGTTGTCGGTGGAGCGGTCGTGACGGGCGGCGAAGTGGTCGGCGCCGCCGTCGCTGGTGGCGATGTCGTTGGCGGCGCTGGCGGTGACCCTGTCGAGCCTCCGCCACCCGAGGAAGGCGGTGCAGTGGTTGCGGGGGTGCCGCCAGATCCGCCAGTGGGAGCGGTTCCGCGAGTGGTCGGCGGGGCGCCGGGTGCAGGAGCGCCCGACGCAGCTTTCGTGGGCGCGGTGGTTGTTCCCGGACCGGTGGGAGCGGGGGCGCCACTCGGAAGCGTGGTGACGGTCCCGTCGACGGTCGTGCCATCGGGCGTTGTCGTGGGGACACCGAGCAGGCTCGTGGTCGGGTCAATCACTCCGGGAACTCCCGCGGCAGTGGGGAGTATGACCGTCGACGGGAGCTCGGCCGACGTCGGACTCGACGATCCCACAGTGCCGGGTGCGGCGAGGATGGGCGGGTCGACCCACACACGATCAGGTGGGGCGGTCTCGGCCATGGCCGTCATCATCCCCATGGTCGAGGTTCCGGCGACCCCGACTGCCACGGCGCGTCCGAGTCGGGCGGCGTGACGCCGTTTCCCTCGAGGACGGACTGATCGCGGACGGATCGGTATGGATGGACTCACGGTGCTCCCAGCATCTCGAGTGGTCTGCACCACGTCATCGGCACACCGGGCCGCAAACATTGAGCCAAACGACCCACTTCTTACGTTGAACCCGACCCACACCATCGCTCTGGATGGCGGAATGGGCGTTCAGATGCCGAGGGAGCGGCCGACGATCTCTTTCATGATCTCGGTGGTGCCGCCGTAGATCGTCTGGACGCGGGCATCCAGCCACGCCCGCGCGATCGGATACTCCAACATGTAGCCGTAGCCGCCGTGCAACTGCAGGCACTGATCTGCCACCCGGTTCTGCAACTCGGTGCACCACCACTTCGCTTCAGCCGCTTCGACCGCCGTGAGGTCACCACCGATGAGGCCCTCGACACACCGATCCAGGAAGTGCTGCGCGATGTCGAGCTCGGTGGCGATCTCGGCCAACACGAACCGGCTGTTCTGAAACGACCCGATCGGTTGACCGAAAGCGTGACGTTCCTTGACGTAGTCGAGTGTCCACTCGAACGCCGCCCGAGCATGGGCAACTCCCATGATGGCCATCGACAACCGCTCCTGGGCGAGCTTGTCGGTGAGTTGGAAGAATCCCGTGCCCGGCTCGCCCAACAAGTTCGCGGTCGGCACCCGAGCGTCATCGAAGAACAGCTCCGCGGTGTCCTGCGCATGCAGCCCGACTTTGTCGAGGTTTCGCCCGCGACTGAACCCCACGGTGCCGTCCTCGACCACCAACAACGACATCCCACGATGCCGTTGGGTCGGGTCGGTCTTCACGGCCGTGATCACCAGCGACGCGTTGATGCCGTTGGTGATGAACGTCTTGGCGCCGTTGACCACGTAGTGCTCGCCATCGAGGATCGCCGTAGTGGTCATCGACGCGAGATCCGATCCGATGCCCGGCTCGGTCATCGCGATGGCGCACATCAGCTCACCCGAGCAGATACCTGGTAGCCAGCGCCGCTGTTGCTCGGGCGTCGTGCCCGACAAGAAATACGGCAGACAGACATCGTTGTGGAGCCAGATGCAGAACCCTGACGACACCACACCGGCTCGGGCGATCTCCTCGGCGATCACGACGTTGAAACGGAAGTCATCCACCCCGCCACCACCCAGTGATTCAGGCACCGACATCCCGAGGAACCCTGACTCGCCTGCAGCTCGGAACATGGATCGATCAACGATGCCAGCTCGTTCCCACGCCTCGTGGTGCGGCACGATCTCGGATTCGACGAAGCGCCGGAAGCTGTCGCGGAACATGTCGTGCTGATCGTCGAACAGGTGGCGCTTCATCGTGGCGATGCTATGACGACCGGGCAGGGGCAACTGAGCAGGGGCGACTGAGCGATCCGCAGGGAAACCTGACATCAGCGTCAGGTACGATTCGGGCGTGACATGTTTCGTGCAGTCCGTGGGAGTCGCCGCCGGTCGTTGGCGCCTCCCCACCAGCGACGTCAACCAGGCGTGGGGACGGGGCGGCGGCCGCGGCCAGAGTGCCGTATGCGGACCCGACGAGGATTCACTCACGCTGGCATGGCAGGCCGCCGACCGCGCGCTCGACGCGGCAGACCTCGCACCAGAGACGGTCGAGGCCATGTGGTGGGGAACCGCACGACCTCCATTCGCCGAGGGGCCCAGCTGGACGCAGCTCGCAGCAGTTCTCCGACTGGCGCCAGCCACTCACGGCTTCGTGGTGTCGGGGTCGTCGCATTCGGGCATCGATGCCTTCGTCGCGGCGCTCGATGCACTCGAGTCCGGACGCATCGACACCGCACTGGTCCTTGCCTCCGATGCGGTCAACCCTGCGGTCGGGGGCGTCTTCGAGGCAATCGCCGGCGCTGGCGCCGTGGCGCTGGTGTTGAGCCGGGTCAGCGGCGCCGCCGTTGTCACGGGCGCCGGGTCGACGTGGGCGCCGGTGCTCGACCGCTACCGGGGCGATTCCGAGGACGAGACCCGTGAAACCTACGACGGACGGCTCTTCCGTGAGCAGATCTTCCTTCCGATGATGGCCGAAGCAGCTGGCGGATCGAACGCCACCCGCTGGTCGATCCCGGACCCCGACGGTCGACTTGCTGCCACCGTCGTCAAGCGTCTCTCCGTCGTCGACATGCCCCCCGACACACTGGCGACGCTGGTCTCGAGCACCGCACGAGCAGAACTCGGCGACACCGGCGCGGCTGCGCCCTGGCTGGGCGCCGCGGCAGCTCTCACTGAACCCGGATCGCTTGCGGTCATGGCATACGGCGCCGGTCGGGCGACCCGATTCGATGTCGACGTCACCAGTCCGGTTCCCGGCGCCGATCGGGTTGCCGCTGATCTGGCGGTGAGCCAACCCGCCAACTACGCACAGGTCCTCCGAGCCCGGAAACGACTGACAACCACGGGTGAGTCCGTCGAAATGGCCGTGCCTCCAGGCAGCGCCATGTTCGTCCGTGGCAACCGTGAAACCCTTGGCCTGCTCGGTGGCCGCTGCGTCGACTGCGCCACCATCAACATCCCGCCGTCGATCCATCCGGCGTGCGTCTCGTGCGGGGGCACCAAGTTCGACGAGGTGCAGCTCGCTCGAACTGGCACGGTTCAGACGTTCGTCATCAACCACACCATGCCGCAACCCTTCGAGGCACCACTCCCCCTGATCGTCGTGGACCTCGACGACGGATCCCGTATCCAACTCCAAGGCGCCACCGACGGATCCGACATCGCCATCGACACCCGCGTCGAGCTGGTGCTTCGGCGCTACACCGTCGAACGGGGCGTGCCCATCTACGGGTGGAAAGTGCAACCGATCAGCGCCGGGCAACCAATCGAAGGAGCGTCCGCATGAGTTGGAATCGTGTTGCGGTGATCGGTGCCGGATTGATCAAGATGGGAGAGCTGTTCGATCAGTCGTATGAGCAGATGGCGAAGGGTGCTTTCGATGCTGCCGTCGGCGCGGTCGACCTCGGCTTCGACCCGTCGCTCATCGACGCCGCCTTCGTGGCCACCCAACGCGGGACCCTCTGGGGACAGGAAGGCATCGGTGGCAACACCGTTCCGTCTGCGCTCGGGCTCGCCGGCATTGCCTGTACGCGCATCGAGAACGCGTGTCCTACGGGCAGCGACGCCTTCCGGGTGGGGTGCATGGCGGTGGCGTCGGGTGTCCACGATGTGGTGTTGGTGATCGGTGTCGAGAAGATGCGCGACAAGTCGGCCGAAGAAGGGCTCCTCGCCCGTGCGGCCGCCGGACATCCGATCTACACCCGCGGCGAATCAGCGCCAGTGTTGTTTGCGCCGTTCGCCACTCGACACATGCACGAGTTCGGCACTACCCGCGAGATGCTGGCATCGGTTGCGGTCAAGAACCACCACAACGGCGTGCTCGACCCCTACGCCCACTTCCAAAGCGAGGTGACCATCGAGCAGGTCCTGAACGCCCCTCCCGTATGCCATCCGCTGCATCTGCTCGACTGCTGCCCCCAGACCGACGGCGCGGCCGCCATTCTCATCACCTCAGCCGAACGGGCCGCGGAGTTCACGTCGACCCCGGTGTTCGTGGCGGGCTTCGGGGTGGCGACCGATCATCCGTACCTCCATGAGAAGTCGACGTTCGTCGGGCTGCCGGCCACCGTCCTGGCCGCCGAACGCGCCTATGAGATGGCAGGCATCGGGGCAGCAGACATCGACATGGCCGAAGTGCACGACTGCTTCACCATCACTGAGATCCTCGACATCGAAGATCTCGGCTTCGTCGAGAAAGGCAAGGGCGGCATCGCGTCGCTCGAGGGCGACACCGCGATCAACGGACGCATCCCCATCAACACCTCCGGCGGATTGTTGGCCAAGGGTCACCCGATCGGCGCCACAGGGATCGCGCAACTCACCGAGTGTTGGTGGCAGCTCCGAGAGGACGCCGGCGATCGTCAGGTCAAGCTCAACTCCGGGTTCGCGCTGCAGCACAACGTGGGGGGCCGAGGCTCCGGGGTATCGGTCGTCAACATCCTCACCCGCAACCCCTGAGGACCTCTCAGGAACGATCGTCGACAACGCCGTACACCGCCGTACAGTGGGGATCTCGAAGGGGAGTACCCCGCAAAGCACGGCCATCGTCATCACGGCGATCGTGACGAACACACCCCCTGGGTCAGTGTTGGTGACGATCACCCGGTGGCCGACACCTTCTAGGTTGGGGAAGACCTTCGGTTGTCATCAACCGACGCGTCTTCACGGAGGTCACCATGCGTGGAACATTCACCCTCGGCCGGATAGCCGGCATACGAATCACGGCCAATTGGACGGTGCTCGTCATCGCCGCCTTGGTCACGGCGACGGTCGGCGGGACCTTGTTGCCCCGGGCTGTGGATGAGCTCAACCCGGCTGCTGCTTGGGCACTCGGGCTCCTGTCGGCGCTTCTGTTGTTGGGAAGCATCGCCGCTCACGAACTCGGCCACGCCATCACCGCCCGGCGGGCCGGCATCACCACTGACGAGATCACGTTGTGGTTGTTCGGCGGGGTGGCCAAACTCACCGCCGACGCAACGACGCCCAGCGACGAGATGCGCATCGCCGTTGCCGGTCCGGCCGTCTCAGCCACCCTCGCCGTGAGCGCCGCCGCCGCGGCGACGCTCGGCTCGGTCGCGGGGCTCCATCTCGCTCTCATCGTGGTGCTTGCGTACTTGGCGCTCGTGAATGGCTCGCTGGCGATCTTCAACATGATCCCGGGCCTGCCGCTCGACGGTGGTCGGGTGTTGCGTGGCTACCTCTGGAAGCGGCGCGATGACAGGCTCAGCGCCACCATCACTGCTGCTCGCCTCGGACGTTTCCTCGGCGCGGCCCTGATGGTGTGGGGTCTCTGGACGTTCCTCGGTGGAGGCAGCGGTTTGTGGACCGCCGCCATCGGGTACTTCATCCGCCGATCGGCAACCGCCGAACTCCGAGAGGCCCAAGTGCAACGACTGCTCGAGACACCGCTCGGAACTGCGGTTGGCCAAATGTTCGCTCGGGTGTACGGCGCACCAGTCAACGGCGCACCAGTCAACGGCACACCAGTCAACGGCACACCAGTCAACGGCACACCAGTCGACGGCTCACCGATCGACGTGACATCGTGGGAGACACCGCCGACGTATCCCCCAGGAACTTCAGCTGAGAGCGCTGCCAGCGGCCCGACCCCCACGACTGACCGGATCCCATCATGATGAAAACCGACGGCGATGCCCCGAGCGAATCGCCCCTGATCACACCGGATGGAACTCCCCCTGGGATCCTCCCTCCCCAGCCGTGGGAGCTCCATCCGGTCGCATCAGCGCTCGAACTCCAGGCCGTCGATCCCGCGCTGGGACTGTCGACCGGAGAAGCCGAACGGCGCCTCGGTTCCGTCGGTCCGAACCGATTGGCCGAAGCCGATCGGCGGGCCGCCTGGAAACTCTTCCTTGATCAGTTCCGTTCGTTTCTGATCGTGGTGTTGATCGGCGGAGCCGTGGTGGCCGGGCTCGTCGGTGACATCAAGGACGTGATCGTCATTGCTGTCGTGCTCCTCATCAACGCCACGCTGGGGTTCATTCAGGAGTACCGAGCCGAGTCGTCGCTCGCCGCACTGACATCGATGTTGTCTCCCACGGCGAGGGTGCGTCGCAACGGTGTGGCCACGATGATCGACGCCGCAGAAGTGGTCCCAGGCGACATCGTCCTGGTCGAAGCCGGCGACCGGGTGCCCGCGGACGGGCGGCTATTGGTCGTCGCCGCCTGCGAAATCGACGAGTCGACATTGACCGGTGAGTCGTCGCCGGTCGCCAAGCAGACCGAGGAACTGGAACCGACCAGTGGTGGCGGCGAGACCGCCATCGGCGATCGCGTGAATTGCGCCTACATGAACACCACGCTCACCCGCGGTCGCGCCGAGCTCCTCATCACCTCGACCGGGATGTCGACGGAGATCGGACGTCTCGCCGAGTTGCTGTCGGAAACCGAACAGGGTCAGACCCCGCTCCAGAAGCAACTCGACCAGCTCGGCAAACGGTTGGCACTCGTAGCGGCCGGTGCCGTCACGGTGTTCTTCGTCCTCGGAATGGTTCGGGGCCAATCGCTGGGCGACACCCTCTTGTCCTCGGTGGCATTGGCCGTCGCTGCCATCCCCGAAGGTCTTCCAGCGGTGGTCACGGTCACGCTGGCGATCGGTGTCTCCCAGATGTCCAAGCGCGGCGCCATCGTCAAGCGATTGGCGTCGGTGGAGACACTCGGGTCGACCTCGGTGATCTGTTCCGACAAGACCGGCACCCTCACCCTCAACCAGATGACCGTGCGTGAAATCGTGGTTCTAGCCAGCGGGTTCGACGAGGACGCGGCGCTGCGGCCTGGGCTGTTGTGCAACGACGGTCGTGTGACCGACGACGAGGTGATCGGAGACCCCACCGAGACGGCGCTGCTGTCTGCCGGGCGCGACCGGGGCGTCGACCTCGACGCGCTTCATGGCACTCAGCCGCGAATCGCCGAGGTGCCGTTCGACGCCGCGGTCAAGGTGATGGTGACGTTCCACCCCATGATCCCGACAGCGGGCACCTCGGCTGACTCGACCGCTGGCCAGATCACGATCGCCGCCAAGGGTGCCACCGACGTGCTGGCACGCCGATGCGCCAACTTCACAGGCGATGTCGACGACCACATGGAGCGCCTCGCCAGTCGTGGCGAACGTGTCCTGGCGCTCGCCCACGGCGCCACGACGCGCGCTGCCGTCGACGCTGCCGATGGCGACCCCACCAAGTTGTTGGCACTGGCAGTCGACTTGGAGCTCACCGCGCTGGTCGGCATCGTTGATCCACCACGCCCCGAGGCGCGCGACGCCATTGCCGTGGCCCACCGAGCGGGTATCGACGTCAAGATGATCACCGGCGACCACGCGACGACCGCGTCCGCAATCGCCGCAGAGTTGGGGATCCTCGGTCGCGCCGTCACGGGCGCGGATGTCGAGGCCATGTCCTCCGACGAGCTTCGGGCACAAGTCAACGACATCGGCGTGTTCGCCCGCGTCGCACCTGAGCACAAGCTCCGAATCGTCGAAGCACTTCAGGACAACGGCGAGGTCGTCGCCATGACGGGCGATGGAGTCAACGACGCTCCAGCGCTGAAGCGTGCCGATGTCGGCATCGCCATGGGCATCACGGGCACCGAGGTCTCGAAGGAGGCTGCGTCGATGGTGCTCACCGACGACAACTTCTCGACGATCGTTGGCGCCGTCGAATCCGGCCGAACCATCTACGACAACATCGTGACGTTCGTCCGATTCCAGCTCTCCACCAACCTCGGCGCCATCGGCAGCCTGGTCGGCGCCCAGATCGTGGGGCTACCGGTACCATTCACCGCCATCCAGGTGCTGTGGGTGAACCTGATCATGGACGGCCCGCCGGCCATGACCATGGGCGTCGACCCGCCGCGTCAGAACACCATGGATCGCGCCCCACGCGGTGCCGGGGCCATCCTCACGGGTCGGCGACTCGGCGTACTCATGATCAACGGCTTCGTCATGGCAGCCGGGACCCTGGGGGTCTTGGCGTGGTTCCGACCGGAGTCCCGGGGTGGCGAAGCACACGCCTTGGCCATGGCCTTCACGACCTTCGTCGTGTTCCAGCTCTTCAATGCGCTGGCAGCACGGGCCGAGACCCGCTCAGTGTTCCATCGCGACACCTTCACCAACGGCAAGCTCTGGATCAGCCTCGGGGCCGTGACGCTGCTGCAGATCGCAGCGGTGCATCTCAACCCGGTGCAGGAGTTGTTCGGCACGGCGGATCTGACGATCACGGACTGGTTGGTCGCCGTCATCGTCGGCTCGTCGGTCATCTGGGTCGACGAGGCCCGCAAGCTCGCGGTCCGCGCGATCTCGCGCTGACGCATCAACTCACCCCGAACATCGCTCTGGCTGTCGAACACCCGGCACAACACGAGCGTTTTTCAGCCAGAACGAGGGTGTTTGGTGGGAGGCTCTCGGGGTGAACGATGCTTCGGCCAAAACATCGGACCCGACCTTGGACCAGATCGAACCCCGGTTTCCCGTGATCGATGCCGATGGTCACGTGTTCGAGCCGTTCGAGATGTGGCAGGAGCGGTTGCCCGCTGAGTTCGTCGACCGGGCGTGGAAGCGCGAGCGACGACCCGATGGCACCGAGGCCGTGTTGTTCTACGGCCATCCGACGTCGATGGAATGGACGGTGGGCACACTCTGCACCCCGGGCGGACTCGCCGAAGGAGGACGCGTCGACATCGACCTGGACACCGAGGTCGATCGCGGTGTCGACGATCCAGTTCGCCGACTCGAGCTGATGGACGCGCAAGGCATTGCCGTCTCGGTGTTGTTCCCCACCATGACGCTCGGACTCGACGACATCCCCGACGAGGAGTTCCGCAGGGCCTACGCCCGCGCCTACAACGAGTGGATCGCCGAGTTCTGCCAGGCGGATCCGATGCGGCTTCGCTGGGGCGCAGTCATCCCCACCGGCGACGTCGAGTGGGCGCTGATCGAGGCGACCCGTTGCATCGAGGCTGGCGCAACGACCGTCATGCTCTCCCCCATTCCCACACCCGCACCGGAGCATCGAACCCTCGGCGATCCGGTACTCGATCCGTTCTGGAAACTTCTCACCGACCGCGGGGTGCCAGCCGTCATCCACGCGTCGAACCCGGGGAGTCCATCGCTGCGCATCTCGAAGCTGTTGGCCAGCCGCACGCAATGGCAGATGGGTGTCCCCTTCCAGTTGCAGCTCGGCGTGATGTACCTCATTGATGGTGGTGTCCTCGAACGTCACCGAGCGCTGCGCGTCGGCTTTTTCGAGGGCGACGTCGGCTGGTTGCCGCACTGGCTGGGACGGCTCACCCAGACCTACGACAAGATGGCGCTGGTGTCGCGCGTACCAGAGCGATCGCCGGTGCAGCAGTTTCGCGATCAGTGCGTGATCTCCGGCGAACCAGCGGACGCCGGGATCGCAGCGACTGCCGCTCTCGTAGGCGCCGCCAACGTGCTGTGGGCCTCGGATTGGCCACATCAGGATGGAGCGTGGCCCGACCCCAAGGAGATCCTCCGCGACCGCACCGACCTCTCCGAGTTCGACAAGGCCTCGATGTTCACGCACGGCTCGGCCGAGTTCTACCGAATCGACGTCGAAGCGCTGATGTCCCATCTGGGAGAGACATGGTCACTCGATGCAGCGGTGTCGAGCGTCGGCCCGATGCTCGACGTGGGCTGAGAGCCCCGCCATGAGCGACGACACCGGCCGGACGAATCCCCCATCCATCATCGTGACAACTCGGACGGGGCTCGAGGTGTTGCTACGCCAGGCTCGACCCGACGACGGAGCAGCCCTGCGCGTCGGGTTCGAGCATTTGTCGAGCGACTCCCGGTACACGCGATTCTTCACGGCGGTCCCCCGACTCTCGGGAGCGCTCCTGCATCAGCTCACGGACCTCGACGGTCAGACCCACCTCGCCATTGCGGCTTTCGACCCCTCCCGGCCGTCGGAGGTGTTGACCGATGACGGAGCGCTGCCGCCGCCTCGGAACGATGGATTCGGCATCGCCGTTGCGCGGGTCATCCAACCGGACCCCGACATTCCCACAGCGGAGCTTGCCGTCGCGATCATCGACGAATACCACGGCGTCGGGCTCGGTCACATCCTCATGGCGGCACTCATCGTGTTGGCCGAGTCGCGTCACATCGAGCGCCTACAAGCCTTCGTGCTCGCGACCAACGTGGCGATGATCCACTTGCTCCAGAGATACGGCGCCGCCGAGATACACCTCGAACCGCACGACCCCGGCGTTCGAACGTTCGAGTTGAAAATCGGATTGGCTGCCGGCGCTGATTCAGCCCTCGAGCGAGCGGGCGGCGACCCGGAGTTGGTCGCTCGACTGCGAACCTTGACATGATTCGTGACGACCACCGCTGAGGAGCACCAACGATGCTGTCACTTGACAACCACGAAGGAACCCACGTCATCCGCTGGTCCGACGGTGAGAACCGGTTCCGCCACGACTCGGTGGCCGAATGGAACCGGGTCCTCGACGAACTCGAAGCCACACCGGCACCGATCTCGGCCGTCGTGGTGGGCGACGGCAAATTCTTCTCCAATGGCCTCGACCTGGACTGGCTGAACACCGTCGACGACGGCATGGTCATGATCGCCGAGCTCCACCGATTGTTCGGCCGGCTGCTGGTGTTCCCCGGGTATCTCGTTGGCGCGTTGAACGGGCACTGTTTTGCTGGTGGCGCCATGTTCAGCCTGTGCCTCGACACCCGGGTCATGCGCACCGACCGCGGCTATTGGTGTCTGCCTGAAGCGGATCTGGGTTTGGCGCTCACCGACGAGATGGCCACGGTGGTGACGGCAAAGCTGCCGCGCACGACCGCCCACGATGCCATCGTGACGGGACGACGGTACGCAGCCAACGAAGCGCGCGACGCTGGCATCGTCGAACACACCGCTCCGGGCGATGAGGTACTGGCGCAAGCACTCGAGTTGGCGACCGCCATGGCGGCCAAGGACCGGTCCACGCTCGCGAGCCACAAACGATGGCTCTACGGCGACGCCGCTGTGCGGTGCGGGTTCACCGACTGACGGCGAAGGCTGGGAAGTGCGGGCCGGTGAAGGGCTGGCCATCGACAAGTTCGTGGCCCGGAGGCATCGGGAGCGTGTGTGGACGATCTTGGAAGACGACGTCGTCGCCGATCCAACGGGTGGCCAGCGCCCGACGGCGCACGTTGATCGACTGGTTGCCACCCGAGCCATGCAGCACCAAGGGATGAAAGATCAGCACATCGCCGGGCGACATGTCCCAGCTCACGAGGTCGAACTGATCCCGGGCCGCCTCGATGTCGGGGACATCCTCGAGGTTCGGATCCAGCATGAAGTCGCTGTAATCAGGAGTAATGGCCTTGAAACGGTTGGGCCACCGATGCGATCCCCGCACATACTGCAGACCACTCGTGGCGTCGGTGACCGGGTCGAGCGGCATCCAGATCGAACAGATCTGCCAACCTTCCATCGGCCAGAACGTGAGGTCGTGATGCCATGGGGTCGGGACCTGCGTCCCCGGTTCTTTGACGAATGTCTGGTCGTAGAAGAACCGCATCGACGTCGAACCGAGCGAGGCCAGGATCTGCCCGGCGATCACCGAGATGGGTGACTCCTCCACGAACGAGCGGTAGTCAGCGTCGGCCAGCCACATGAACACGTCGTTGAGGAAGCCCTGATCGGTCATCGAGATCAACTCGCCGATCGCGGTCGGCTCCGCAATGTTGCGTTCAACGGCTCTGGCGACGACGTCGAGCCATCGGGTCGGCATCAGTTGGCGCGCGCACAGGACTCCGTCTTCGGCGAACACGGTGAGTTCGTCCTCGGTCAACGATCGAAGCGGCCGATCAACCATTGGCGTTCTCCATCCGTAGTGTCATCGGTGAGGGGCTGGGTGAACATCGACGACGTTGGGTCACGTCGGGGCGACCGGTTGGTGGCCCCACAGCGACATCTGGTCGTAGCGACGATCGTCGTCCCAGTCGCGACCGACGGTGCGGGCACCGTGACCGATCTCGACCTGGAATCCCGACGGCGACACCAGGTAGCAGCTGAACATGCGGTCGTTGTCGTGGGTTCCCAGCCCACTGGCGATGGACACTCCGCCAGCGTGCGCCCGGTCGAACGCGAAACCGACATCGTCGCGATCCCGCGTCTCGAACATCACGTGATGGAGCTTCTGGGGGAGATCGAAGGGCGGCTTGGCGAGCGCAAGCGTGTGGTGCCGCTCGTTGCAATGAAAGAACCACACTTCCAACGGGAGTCCGGGCTCGAGATCGAATTCCAACCAGTCAGACCGTCTCATCCCCAAGCCCTCGGTGACGAACCGCACCGACTCCTCGAAGTTCGTGGTGGCCAGGACCACATGTCCGAACCCGACCCCGTCGGTCAGAAACCCTCCGGGCACGAGGGTCGACTCGAATGCCATGGGGGCCGAAGCGAGGCCGGTCACGATGTCGACCTCGGCCCCCCACGGGGCGTGAACCATCCACACCGAATCAACGGCTCGTTCCGCGCAGTCGGCCGCGGTTCCTTCGATTGGCTCCCAACCGCCGGATCGAAGTTGTTCGACGACGAGAGCGAGCTCCGACTCGCCGGACATCTCGAATCCCAAGGCAGTGACATCGTTGGCCTCCCCGCGGTCGAGGACCAGCCGGTAGGCGCTGTCGTCATCTCGCCAGGTCAGAGCACCAGAGGGTGTCGGGGTGCCGGGCACCAGCCCGACGATGTCGCCGAAGAACGGGGCGAAGGCCGCCGGATCCTCCACTTGCACACGGAGGTAGGCGAGTTCGATATCGAACCCCGACGAGACCGAACCGCTCATGGTCCGACCATCGTGTTGCGGATCTCGCCGATTCCCTCGATCCAACTCTCGACGATGTCGCCGACCTCGAGGAACTGGGCGGGCTGACGGGTGACCCCAACTCCTGCGGGAGTCCCGGTGAAGATCACGTCGCCTGGCCACAATGGGAGGATCGCGGACAGCTCCACGATGAGTTGCGGGATGTTGAACACGAGGTCCGAGGTACGGGCCTGTTGCATGATCTCGCCGTTCACCCGGCATCCCAGTTCGAGATCGTCGGGGTCGGCGAACTCATCGGGGGTGACGAGCACCGGGCCCATGGGACCGAACCCGCGGTAGGACTTCCCGAGCGAGAACTGCATGGCCGCCGCGAACTGCAACGTCCGGTCTGACAGGTCTTGGCCGATGGTGAGGCCGGCCACATGAGACCAGGCGTCCTCGACACTCACCCGGTCAGCCGATCGGCCGATGACCGCCACCAACTCGACCTCCCAGTCGACCGTGGCATTCGGGAGCACCACCTCATCGAACGGTCCCGTGAGGCTGGATGGAAACTTGGTGAAGGTCGCCGGCACCTTGGGGATCTCCATGCCCGACTCCTCGGCGTGGCTGCGATAGTTGAGCCCGATGGCAAAGACCTGACGCGGGCACGGCACCGGCGAACCGAGATCGGCGTCGGCGTACGGCCGGGCATGGCCGGTGTCGAGGTCGGCCGCGGCATCGAGGACGTCGTCCCATGCCTCATAGAGCTCCTGGATATCGGGCCCGAGCCCGCCGTCCGTGGCCTGTTCGACATCAATGGCGCCCTCGTCGGTCAACCAGACTGCTCGTCCTGACAGTTGTGCGAGCCGCATTCGGTGACCTCCCGGCGCTGGAGGATCGCCGAGTGACGATCCCTCGTGCAGTCTTACATGTTGCAACATTTAGTTGCTGGACTCGGCGATTACTGCTGAACCACGGTGCCCGATGGTGGCTTGATGCGGTGCAACACCACCACCGTCCCGAATTGTGCCACGACCTCGAACTCCCCGGAGTTCGCAATGCTGGCGTAGAGCGCGGCGTCCGCACCATCAAGCGTGGTGGGCTCGTTGATCAGATACTGCACCCCGGCGATTCGGGCGGTCTCCGGCGGTGCGGGACCCTGGACTGCAATGTCGCGTGGCGTCCAGTTCTGGAGCCGCCACGGGTTCGGAAAGGTGTAGATCTCAGGCCGGTGCGACAGGTGCGGCGTCAAGAAGTACGGAGCAGAGACACTCGCGTCGGGTGGCACCACATCGAGCGCGGCGCGCAAGTTGGCCTCCCGGATGGGGCTCTCCCCCGGCCAATAGCCCTGTGATGCCCGCTCGGACCACGGTCCGATGCCTCGGTTGATGCCGAGCAGCACGCCCGCCATCATCATCAACACGATCAACATCCCGAGCCATCGTCGCGACCGGGTGATGGCCGTTCGAACCGAGGCCAACGCCACCGCGACGAAGGGGAACATCGCATAGTGCGCTTCGGTGGACCAGGTGAAGTTCTGCACCGACAAGTAGTTCACGATGTGCTGGGGCAACCCCAGTGACAACAGATGCGGGCTACCCAGCGCCGCGAACCCGAAGGGGGCCATCATGTCGATGGCGCCCTGATCGGCACCGTGTTCAGACAGGATGTCCCGGGCCCGCGCAGGATCGCTCACGGCATTGCCGACCACCTCGCTGGCCGACTTCCCCAACTCACCGAAAAGACCGTCGAACACGGCGCCGTCGGGTGCGAAGAACGGGATGAACACCTTGATGCAGAAAACGAACCACACCGCGCCCACCACTGATGTCAGCAAACCTCGCTTGGCTGAGTGACCGACAAATCCGACCACGATCCCGAGCATCATCACGACGAGGGCGACATCTTCTTTCCAGATCATCGCCAGACCGATGCAGATCCAATACGCACGCCACCTTTGTTCGGTGGCGTACCACAATGCTCCGATGATGAACGGCGCCGCCAAGTTCTCAGGATGGAACGTCTCGTGAATCATCCATTGCGGGACGTAGTGGAACAAGAACGCGAACGTCACGCCGAGACCGGCCCAATCGGAACGCAGGCCCTTGCGCGCCATGGCGTACAGCGGGACCGTGCAGGCGACCACGCTGAGCGTGTTGATGAAGTTCAGGAAGTGCGGTCCGCCGAGCCCGACCCAGTAAAAGGGCACCATGAGCAGGTACCCGAGGTTCGCATGGTGGCCGAAGACGTGCATGCCCCGCAGGGTCATGAAACCGGCGCCACGCGACAGGTTCCAGATGCCCTGGTCGTACATGCCGAGGTCGTAGTCGAACGTGCCGAACCGCTCGTGGCGGTACCAGACGTACACGAACATCACGACGAAGTACGCAACGACCAGCGAGACGGCGAGGATCTGAGGAACGAGGGTGCGTCGAATGTCCTGGGCATCCCACCGAGGAGTCCGCCTGGTCTGGGTCACCGCAGCCACTGGCGCAGCGTAGTCAGGGCAGGTCGCGGCCCGCAGCAGCGAGCAAACGGTAGACGTCCGGCTTCGACAGCTCGATGGCCATGGCGCCGCATTGTTCTCGAATGCGACCGAGATCCTGAGTACCGATGATGGCCACCGGTCGGCTGGGGTGCGCCAGCACGGCGGCGAGCGCCACCACGGTCCGGTCCACGCCATGACTCGCTGCCACCTCGTCGAGCACCTTCGCCAGAGTCGCCTGACCACCACAGTCCGCCAAGGACAGTGCCCCGCCACCCAGCGGGCTCCAGGCAAGTGGCGTCACGCCGAGGGCCATGGCCTGATCGAGCACCCCATCGTCAATGGGTTGCTGGTGCAGGAGACTCAACTCGGGTTGGACGGTGATGACCCCGGTCGGGAGATACCTCAGGAGTGCCGCGGTCTGGTCCGGGGTGTAGTTGCTCACACCCACGTATCGAACCTTTCCGGACTCGACCAGTGTTGTCAGTGCTGCTGCCACTTCTTCGGGGTGGGCCAACAGATCGGGACGATGCACCTGATAGAGGTCGATGACATCGACACGAAGACGTTCGAGTGATGCATCGCAGGCCGCAATCAGGGCTGATCCGCCCGAGTCGTAAGGCGTCGGCGGGGAGATTCCACCCTTTGTCGCCAGGACCAACTGGTCCCGCAACGATGGAGCGCCAGCCAAGACCTCGCCCAGCAGTGATTCAGCAGCCCCGAAACCGTCGTTGGGACCGGGGCCCCCGTAGCCGTAGATGTCGGCGGTGTCGATCAGGGTGGCGCCAACCTCCATCGCTCGTTCGATCTTGGACTGAGCCGCTTCGACCGAGGTTCCCGCGAACCTCCAGCATCCGAAGGCAACGGAACCGACCACCAGATCCGATGACCCCAGTCGCCGCTGCGTCGGCTCGAGGACGTCGGTCAGATCTCCAGGTGTTCGCGATTCCTTCGATGGTGCCATGCCGGCAGTCTCTCGCGCTCAGGTCGCCGCTGGCTCCCACGGTGCGAATCGACGCAAACGGAGACTGTTGGTCACCACGAACACACTCGATGCCGGCGTCCGATGCGGCGCTGAGGCGGGTTCAGGAATGGATGCAGGAGGGGAAGCAATGGTCATGTCACCACACCAAGTCGTAGCCGGCTTCGTCGACTGCCGCGACCAGGGCATCGATTGATACGTCGGATCCCGAGACGACCACGACCTTCGAATCCAGATCGACCGTCACCTCCCTGACACCATCGACCGTCGACACCTCGTGCTGCACGGCACTGGTGCAATGGCCACACGTCATGGCGGGCACGGTGAAGCGGATCTCGGACATGTTCTCTACTGGTGTGGGCTCCCCGGTCATGACTTCACCAACCGGGCAATGGCACTGCTCGCTTCGGCAACGAGTTCGGCGGTCCGTTCGGCATCGCCGGATGCCGCTCCTTCTGCCACGCAGTGCGCCAGGTGATCCTCGAGCAACAACAGGGCGACTCCCTGCAATGCACGCGTGGTGGCGGACACCTGTGTCAGCACATCGATGCAGTAGGTCTGCTCCTCGACCATCCGCTGGATTCCTCGCACTTGGCCTTCGACGCGTCGAAGCCTGGTCGTCAGCTCCTTCGTTCGATCCTGATACCCGGGGGCGCCGTGATCCATGCCTCGACTATACCCCCAGGGGGTACTTGCCACAACCTCCAGGCGAGTTGGGGGTCAGAGCATGGACTGAACAAGGTCGAGGGTTCGTTCGCGGTTCGAGTACGGAACCACGACGAACTCCGTGGCGCCCGCTTCGAGCACCGATTCGATCCCGGCTCGCACCTCGTCCTCGGAGCCGACCAGGGCGACATCGGCCGGGCCTGCCGCGCCTTCTCGGTCGAGCATTGCGCGATAGCTCGGGAGGAAGCCGTACATCTCGAACATCGAGCCGGCCTTGGAGCGCGCCTCATCGACGTCGTCGGTGACACAGGTCGGCAGGGCCGCCACAACGCGCGGTGCTGGACGGCCCGCTTCGGACGCGGCTGTCGAGATCGTCGGCACGATGTGATCGCGGATGGTGGTCGGACCGGTCATCCAGGTCACGGTGCCCTCGGTCCGTCGACCGGCCATCGTGAGCATCTGGGTGCCGAGTGCTGCCACGAGCACGGGGACCGGGTCCGTCTCGACCTCGAGCGCACCATGAAACGACAGCGTGTCCCCCGTGGCGTCGGCTGCCTCGCCCCGAACCAACGGCAACAAGACATCGAGGTACTCACGAAGATGGCGCACCGGCTTGTCGAAGCTCATCCCCAACATGTGCTCGATCACTATCTGATGTGAGAGCCCGATTCCGAGCGTGAATCGGCCGTCGACGATCTGGTTCGTGGTTCGCGCTTGAGCGGCCAGCATCATGGGATGGCGGGGATAGGTCGGCACGACAGCGGTACCCAATCGTACGTCGGGCACTGCGCTGCCCACGATGGCCAACGCAGTGATCGCGTCGAGCCCGAAGATCTGTGGGGTCCAGATCGATCCGATGCCCCGCGCCACCGCGGCCTTTGACTGAACGATGAGCTCATCGACGGTTGGTGTCTGGAGGAAGATTCCGAGCGGTGCTGACATGTCGGGGAGCGTAGACCTCAGGTTGGCGCTCAGTTGGCCGATAGACATCACATGATCCGCACATCTCGCGTTCTCGCTCTCACGCTTCTGATCGCCCTGGCGGCCTCTGCCTGCGTCCCTGGTGTTCGTGCCGGCGCCCGGTGCCGCACCACCGATTTCGGCGACGACGGCACCTTCGTGCTGCGCTGCCAGAACGGCCGATGGGTTCGGGTTGCGACCAAAGCTCAGGTCGCCCAGCTGATCGTCTCCATACTCCGGGCACGCACGACGACGACATCGACGACGACTCCATCAACGACGACGACGGCCGTGCCGTATGGGCGCGATGGCACCGTCCGCCCCGTGTCCGTCACCAGCGCGGGTGTGGCGGGTGACGGTCGATCCGATGTGGGCGACATCTCCGATGACGGCCGCTACGTCGTCTTCATGACCCGCTCCACCAACCTGCCCGCTGGATCGGACACCTATGGACACATTGTTCTCAAGGACATGACGACTGGCGCCCTCACCAGGGTGAGCCACATCGCTGGCGATACGGCCACCGAATCAACTGGATACTCGTACCGACCGTCGATCACTCCCGACGGTCGGTACGTGGTCTACGAGTCCGACTCGTCGGACATCGTGGCTGTCGACACCAACGGCTACTCCGACATCTTTCGTTGGGATCGATTGACCGGGCTCAACGAACTCATCAGCGTCTCTGACGGCGGAGCCCAAGGCAACGACCACAGCACAAACCCCTCGATCAGCGATGACGGCTCCCGTGTGGTGTTCGAGTCCGCCGCCACCACCCTCGTCGCTGGTGACATCAACGGATCCCAGGACCTGTTCCTTCGCATCGGTTCGTCGACCACGCTGATCTCGACCGACGCCTCGGGAATTGCCGGCGACAACACCTCCAACAATGCGACAATCTCCGGCGACGGAAACCGGGTGGTGTTCGAGTCCTACGCCACGAACCTCGTGCCAGGCGACACCAACGGCTCCACGGACGTCTTCGTGAAACGCCTGTCGAACAGCGCGATTCAGCGAGTGTCGGTGCGCGCCGACGGTTCCCAGATCGCTGGCTCGTCCTACGACGCGTCGATTTCGGCCGACGGGTCCAAGGTGGCGTTCGTGAGTCAGGACAACTTCATCGTTGCCGGCGATTCGGGTGACACCTACGACGTCTTCGTTCGCAACGTCACCGCTGGCACCACCACGCTGGCCAGCGTCACCAGCAGTGGTGGACGACTGACAGATGGAGGCGAACAAGGCATGATCTCGGCAAACGGGCGGTTCGTGACCTTCCGCTCGAGTTCCCCGGAGATCACCGGTGGAACGTCGACACAGGCCTTCGTGCGCGATCTCACCGGCGGTACGACGTTCCGTGCGTCGCGTGCGTCAACCGGGGTCGAAACACCCGAGGTCGGAGCAGCGTCGATCTCGGCCAACGGTCGCTACGTCACCTTCACCGTCATGACCGCGGGACTGATCGCATCAGGCGATCCCACCAATCAGATGTACGTGTTCGACCGCGGGTCGATCAGCTGAGCCCGACGCGCCTACCCGGTGTGACAGGCACCGCCGCTCGTCGGCGGCACATCGAGTGCCGGGTTCCGATCGAAGAAGCCAACCGGCAGCAGTAGGAACCCGGTGACCTCGACCGGCATGACGGGCCAGTCCTCCGGCCGCGGGATGTGCGTCACGCCGAAGCAGTACCAGAGCACGATGTCGGTATCGCGCAGATCCCGATCCTGTGCGGTCCATGCCGGTAGGCCCGCTCCCCCGACATGTTGGTTGGGAAACTCACCGGCTGCTCGGCGTTCGTCGGCTCGATACGGCGTGACCCACAGATTGTGCTGTGCAAAGGCTGCGCGTCGACCGATCGGTGAGTCCGGGTGCGCCAGCAACGTCGGCGTCGCCATGGTGGGCATCAGCTTGTATCCGGTGGGTTGACCGAGGCGATTGCGCGCCGTCGAGCTCAGCACCTTCCACGATCGCGAGGTCGCTGCGTTGGTGGTGCGCTGAGCAACCCGCTCGGTGGCCAGCACCGTCGGCTCCGCCCGAAAGGCATTTCCCCACGGATTGGCGGGGCCCATCGGCATCGCTTCAACGTTGGTTTCGACCACCGTGTTGTCCGGGCCATCAACATCGAGGTCGAGACGAACGCAGAACAGGTGCTGATGCACCGGCGCAGCAATGCCAGGCGCCACGACCACTGCAAAGGGCGGCTCGCTCCCCGGCTCGATGGCCATCGGCGACATGATCCCGGTGAGTTTCACTTCGAGCTGAATCGTGCCGTCGAGATGAAGCGCCCAATAGAACGCGTACTCGTAGTTGCCGACCGTGGCGATGTGGCTGATGACGAGTCGTCGCCCCCGGCGGGTCTCATGACCACCCGACCACAGATCCACGTGTTTCCAGCCGATGCCTGTGTCCTCCTCGTGGATGCAGATGGCGTTGCGGACCACCCACGGGTCGCCCTGCTCGTTGGCCATCACAGCATCGAGATACGTGATGTCCCCCAGGCAGTCGCAACCGAGCTCGAGCGATTGGGTCATTCGTCCGAGGCCCCACTCGCCGGCGTCGAAGGCGTTCTTCCAACCATGTACCGGCCCGGGGTCGCCGTAGGGGACGATCATCTCCGAAACCGAGAGGCGATGCGCAACCGACCGGACCAGATCGCCGTCCTGGATCGTCACCTGATGCAGCACGATTCCTTCGGCCGGGTCGAACCCGATCCGGGCCGACCAGCCCTGCCACTCGATGAGATTGCCGGTGATCGTGAAGCTCGGCCCGTCCGGCTGCGAGATGACGATCGGCCGCAGGTCCGGGCGGATCGCCGCCACCGCCGTCGACATCGCCGCCACCGATTCGACGTCGTAGCGAGCGTGCTCGACGGGCAGCGTTGTGACCCCGTGGTCAATGACCTCGATCACCTCATGGCGTCCCATGTCGACGTGTACCAACAGGCCCTCGACCGGCCGGGCGTAGCCATTGTCAGACGGGGTCTCCCGGATGAACGAGATGCAGCGCGAGATCCGACGCCCGACCTCGGCGTCCAGTCCGAACGCGCCAGCTGGCCAGGGGTCGATCTGAACAGTGCTGAGATCGGTCACTCCACGTCGCGCCAAGGCGGCTACGTAGTCCGGATGATCGAGACAGGCCTGCACCGCGAACATCGCTTCTGTCATCGTGAGCGCAGGACGCATCCCTTCGATGGTGTATTGCTCGACGACGGTGGCCTCGGAGATGGAGACGATGGTCTCGATCATTGTCAGCTCCGGGCCGGGAATGATCAGCGCCCGAGTTCGACGTCGGACCGGATCCCCCGGCCGCCACCGTGCCAACCACGCCTTGTCCGGTTCGTCCGCCACAATGTGCGACACGAGCCCGCCCTCTCCCAGCAGCCCGGCATCGGCCAGGACCTGCTTGGTCACAGCGATCTCCGCTGCGCTCAGCGCGTCCAATGGATGGGCGTCCAATGGATGGGCGACCGGCGGGATCGGTGGCAGGTTCGAAGCATCGTTCACAGCCCGATGCTCCCACCTCCCCAGCAGACGCGCCCGTCGCATCGTCGGCGAACTCAAACCCGGCGTTCCCGAACATCAGCTCGTCGCTGCCGGCGGCGCAGCGGAACTGGCACGAAGACTTCGGCTCGCTCGTCACGGCCACGTATGCGCAAACTCCCGGCGCGCTTCCAATCATCGGCGAGCCCGCCCTCGGCAACGGTCACGCCCGACACCATGACTCCAGAGCTGTCGCCCTTCGCGCGCTCGCACAAACGTGAGGCGAGGTTCACGACATCGCCGATGACCGTGTACTCGTAGCGCTCGGTTGTTCCCACGAACCCTGCCAACACGTCGCCCGTCGCCACCCCGATTCCTGCGGGCAACAGGTCGGTTTCGGCGGCCAGATCCCTCGGAATCGACCCTGCAGCTCGCAGCGCTGCTGCTGCGTGATCGGGCGTGTCCTGGGGCGCCCCGAAGATGCAGAGCGCCGCATCACCTTCGAATTTGTTGACCCAACCACCCTCGCGTGACACCGCCGCCACGACAACTCGAAAGAAGCGGTTGAGCATCTCGACGACCTCCTCCGGGGTGTGGTGTTCGCTGAAACCCGTGTAGCCCTGCAGGTCGACGAACAACACCGTGACCCGCCGCCGTTCACCACGACGGCGAGAGTCATCGTTGCTCGCCAACGCTGCCAACTCCGCCGGGCCGACCTGGTGAGCGAAGACGGTTCGCAGATCCTCGCGCTCTCGGAGCCCGGCAACCATGTCGTTGACGCCCTCCGCCAGCCGACCCAACTCTCCGAGATCGTCGACCGGGATGCGCACGTCGAGATCCCCCCGTTCGATGTCGCGCAGCGCTCGCCGCACCCGATTGAGCGGTCGTGCCACCGAGATCGAGGCGGCTGCCATCACGAGACCGCCGCCAGCGACACTCCCCAGCGCCAACCATGGCAGCCGATCGTTGTCCACGGCAGTGGTACCGAGCCACGGGGAGACGCCCAACGCCGTGAGTGGGATCCCGCTACCGAGCAACCACGCCAACAGCAGCCGCGGCAGAACGTCGCGTCGGTTCTCGGGGAGATCAGCCTCCTGCAGCGCCAGCGCGTAGACCGGTCGGAAGTGCCCTTCGAGAAGCAGGTAGAGCAGGGTGCAGGTGACGAGACCCGCAAGGCCGACACCGACCGCAATTCGACGAAAGCCGTCGTTCACGATGCCGAATGCCAAGGCGCCGCCAGTCCACGCCAGAAACGACGCAACAGTCTCGAGCAGAGGCAGGCGGAAGACCAGCCACCGTTGACGGGCAGTCGGGGTGACACCGTTGCGCACCCAGATCACTGCCCGTCGCATCAACAACAGGTTGAGCGGAAATGCCACCAACAACATGACGCTCAGGTACGAGCCGAAGACCACCAAGTTGACGTCGCCGTTCTCGGCGAGCCGTCCCGATGGTACGAGCAGCCTGAGATACAGCACGACTGCGCCGATCCCGAGGCCGTTTGCGAGGAGCTGCAGACGAAACACGCCCGCCACGGTGGCCCGTGCCTGAGCAGTTCCCTGTCGGCGTCGACGGTCCGACAGCGGTTCCTCGGTCACCGATCGATCTTAGGAGCGGCGGCCCTCGCAACTGCCAGACTGTCGAACATGGCTGATGATTCCCAGGGCGACAACAACTCGGTCACACCGCCACGTTGCACCGCCGATGTCGCCGGACACCGAGTGCTGATCACCGGCGGATCGAGCGGTATCGGAGCAGCGCTGGCTCGGGGTTTCGCGGAACGAGGCGCCATCGTCGGCATCTGCGGACGACGCGAAGCGGCACTCGCTGAAGTCCACGCCGATCTCACACGGCACCATCCTGACGCGAGGGCATGGACCGTCGACCTCGCCGACCTCGACGGGGTCGACGAGTTCGCCGTGCGAGTCCAGGATTCGTGGGGCCCGATCGACATCGTGGTCAACAATGCCGGTATTCCCAAGCGACGCTGGACGTGGGCACTCGACGCGGCCACCGCTGAATCGGTGATGACCATCAACTACTTCTCCCCGCTTCGCCTGACGCTGGCGATTTTGCCCGGAATGATCGAGCGTGGTGGACACGTCGTGTCGATCTCGTCGGTCGCGGCCCGCCTGTCGCCACCAGCCGAATCGGCCTATTCGGCATCGAAGGCAGCGCTGACGGCATTCATGGAGGGACTACGAGTCGACATGCTCGTCGCGGGCCATGACGTCGGTATCCACACCATCAACCCAGGGGTCATCGATACGCCGCTCTTCACGCTCCCCGACAACGACGAATCGCTGGCCGACATCGAAGCGCTGGACGCCTCCGCCATGGTCGAACCCGTGCTGGACGCGCTTCGCACCGGTCGATTCGAGACCTGGGTCCCCGACTGGTTCGCTGACGTGGCGATCGCCAAGACAGCCGACGTCGACGGGTTCCTCTCCGGAAGCGCCGCCTACGCCAGGGGTCGACTGGCTGTCACCGGCCGGACCCTTCGGTGAGCTGACGAACAACGCCTCACTCGTCGAGTGCCCAGTCGATGGGTTCCCGACCGAACCCGACGAGTGCATTGTTGGCGCTCGAGAACGGTCGGGATCCGAAGAATCCGTGGCGGGCGGAGAGCGGCGAGGGGTGGGCAGACTCGATGACGGCGTGCCGATCGCTGTCGATCAGCGCTCGCTTCTTGCGTGCCGCTGCCCCCCAGAGGATGAACACCACGGGTACGACGCTGTTGTTGACGGCTCGAATCACCTGATCGGTGAAGGTCTCCCAACCCTTACCCTGGTGTGACGCTGCCTCGTGGGCTCGCACGGTCAACGTGGTGTTGAGCAACAACACCCCGCCCCGTGCCCACGACTCGAGGTTGCCGTGTCCCGGAGCACGCATGCCGAGATCCGTCGCCATCTCGGCATGGATGTTCCGCAGCGACGGAGGGATCGCCACCCCTCGCCGCACGGAGAAGCAGAGCCCGTGAGCCTGGCCGGGTCCGTGATAGGGGTCCTGTCCCAAGATGACCACGCGGGTGTCCGCCATCGAGGTGAGATGGAGCGCCGCGAAGACTTCATCGTTGGGCGGGTAGACGACGTGTGACTCGCGTTCCGCCATGACGAACGCCTGCAACGAGGCCCAATACGGCTGGTCGAACTCGCCACGCAGCACCGGGTTCCAGTCGGTGGTCCCCATGGTCATTCGATCGATCAGCAGTCGATCGATCAGGTGGTGTAGTCGGCGTTGATGCGGACGTATCCGGCGGTCAGATCACACCCGAAGGCGGTGAACGCTGCGGATCCCACGCCGAGGTCGACGCCGATGATCGTGACGTCGCCCCTCATATGTGCCGCCGCCGCCGCCAGCTCCGCCTCGCCTGCTGCCGGCGGGTACATGGCGACCCCACCGATGGAGATGGCGACTCGATCCTGATCGATTGCGGTGTCGTTGCTCTTGCCGATCGCCATTGCGATGCGACCCCAATTGGGATCGGCACCGTGGACCGCCGTTTTGACCAACGGAGAGTTCACGATCAGCTTGGCGATGCGTTTGGCCTGAGCGACATCATGGGCGCCACGAACGCTCGCCTCGATGGTCTTGGATGCGCCTTCGCCGTCAGCGGCGATCATCCGCACCAAGCCCAGCGCGACTTCATCCAATGCGGCCTCGAAGTCGCCGTGATCGACGGGCCCTGCAACGCCGTTGGCGATGACGATGGCTGAGTCGCTCGTCGACGTGTCAGTGTCGATGCTCAGCGCGTTGAACGTGCGGGCGACGACTCGCCGGAAGATGCCATCAAGGGCATCGCCATCGATCTCTGCGTCGGTGAAGATGAAGGCAAGCATCGTCGCCATGTCCGGCTCGATCATGCCGACGCCCTTGGCGATCCCCACGAGCGACGCCGACCCAGCCGTGGTCCGAACCACCTTCGGATGGGTATCGGTGGTCATGATCGCCTCGGCGGCACGGTCGAAATCAGCAGCATCGGCGTCGAACTCCGTGGAGTCGAAATAGCGTTCGATGACCTTCACCGGATACCGGCGGCCGATGACTCCGGTCGATGCGATGAACATCTCCCGCGGCTCCATGCCAGCCATCGCCGCCGCCCGCTGCTGGAACAGGGCGGCATCGTGGCGACCGGCGTCGCCGCACGCAACGTTGGCGTTCTTCGAGATGACGGCGATGGCGCGACCGTGACCTCCCGACGCGACATCTCGGCTGATCTCGACGCTCGGCCCCGCGAATCGGGACTGAGTGAACACCGCTGCGCTCGTGGCCGGAACGGTCGATGCGAGCAGGAGAAAATCCAAGGTCGTGTCCTTGATGCCCATGTTGGCACTCAGACTGACGAATCCCTGTGGATCGCCCGGTGCACTCATGACGGGCGTATCGCCGGCGCGGTCGCCAGACTCGACTCGAATCGACTCAGTGATTCGACGAGCAATTCCGGCGCCTCCTGCATCACCTGATGACCGATTGTCGGCAAAGTCTCGAGTCGCGCTCCAGGTATCTCCTTGGCGAGGAGCTTGGCGTGACTCGGCGGCGTCAGGTTGTCGCGATCGCCCACGATCACCAATGTCGGGCCGGTCACCGACGCGAGGTCCTTCGAGACATCGTGGGTAGCAATGGCGGCGCCGGCTTCGGACAGCGTGGTGCCCGGCACCGATGCCAGCATCTGACGAACGTCCTCGATCATGCGGGCCGTCGGATGGTCACCGAACGCCGGTCGGATGATGGCCGCAGCTGCGTCGGTGTTTGCCCATTTGTAGGCAAGACGAGGGTTTTTGAGCCCGGCCTTCGCCACGCGGGTGATGTGTCCAGACACCGCGATCAGTCCCCCCGCCAAACCCTTGATCGAGATCGACGACGCCGACGTGGCAAGAAACACTCGCCCGGCAACCCGCTCCTCGAGGATGTCGCGATGCTGAAGACAGAATCGCCCCAGGACCATGCCACCCATTGAGTGACCGACCACGATGGCTCCGCGGACATCAAGTTCCTCCAACAGCGCTGCCAGATCCTCCGCCGCTGCCTCCAAGGTGACCCCGTCGGTACCCGCTACCGATCGTCCGTGGCCCCGCATGTCCCATGCCAGGACGCGATGGTCTGCGCGTAGGAGGCGGATGACCGACGACCACACCCACCATTGCAGCGTGACGCCGTGGAGGAGGACGATGGGACGCCCAGTCGGATCCGGCGGCCCGCAGTCGACGACGTGAATCTGAGCCCCGTCGTAGATGTCGATCATGTGATGAGTCACCCCAATGGGGCGGTCCATGGCGTCATCGAGTGAGGCATCGGTGACCCGCTTGAACCGACGGCCAGCGACCTTCGTGGCAGCGGCGGTGGCCAGACCGGCGAGCACGGCGGTTCCCACGGTTGCGCCGAGCGCGAACTTCACTTTGCCCGACCTGGTGTGGGACGAACGGTTTCGCGAGGTGGACACGGACGACACGTTACCGGCTGGAAAACGGCGGACTCCCCCTACCGATCGATGGGACCGGGAGGGGGAGTCGGGCGGGGACCTGGTGGAGGGGGCCACCGATCGCCATCTTGGGGAGCTGTGAGGTCAGCGGGTGACGGGGTGTCGGCCGTTGGCTGCTCGCCAGACCAGCAGCGCCACAATGGCTCCGATGAACGACCCGATGATGCCGGACATCTGCAGCGCGCCAGCAGCTGCGTCCCGACCGAAGATGAGCCAGCCGAGGAAGCCGCCTACGACTGAACCGACGAGGCCGAGCAGGATGGTGCCGCCAACGCCCATGGCATCCGTGCCTGGCACAACCGCCCGAGCAAGCGCTCCAGCGATGAGTCCGATGATGATTGCCCAGATGATCCACATGGTGTGTTCCCCTTTGAAGAGTCCGCACGTCTATCGTGCGTGACCCTCACTTACCCACCAGTCGATCCCGCCAAACCTTTCATCGGTCCAAGCCGGGCTGGTCGAACACCGACCGGTACAGGCACTGCTTGATGCGCACGAGATGCTCACGCTTCTTGGGTCCGCGCGAACGACACAGCTGAATGGCCTGGTGCTCGAGCTGATCGAGATCGAAAGCACCGGATGCGAGGCCTGCGGTCACTGCATCGGCTCCGCCGTATCGTCGACCCGTGAGCGTTGCATCGGCGACCGTTTCTGGCGAAGTTTTCGTTCGCAGCAACTCGACGAGGAAGGGGGTGAAGCCGGCACCCAGGTCGACCTCGGGCAGGCTGAACCAGCCACGATCGATACGTTGCACCCGCGCATCGGCACTCAGCGCGAGAACTGCGCCGGCCGCGATGGCGTGTCCGTTCACCTTCGCCACCGTTGGCAGCGGGAAGACCAGCAGCCGCTCGATGAGCTGCTGAAACGCAACGCCGAACTCCCCGATCCGCCCGACATCGCCATCGACCGCCGCCAAGTCGAAGCCTTGGCAGAATGTTGTGCCGGAGCCGCCGAGGACGAGCCCGACTGCGTCGGACTCGACGACATGATCGAGGCATGCATTCACCTCGGACATGAACTCGTTGTTCAGCCGGTTCTCGCCCTCGCCGAAGTCGAGCACCGCGATGCTACCGAGCGGCCGATCGGCGTCGACGACCCCTGCGTCCATCGAGACAGTTGGCATGGACCGGACCTCCGTGAGTTGTTCGGCTCCACCGAATAGGGCACCGACATCACGACGAGCCTAGGCCGGGTCGTGAGAGTCAGTTCCCCAAGGGGGCGGGCACAGTGGTGGTCGCCGGGCCGCTCGACGGTGGGGAGATCGTCACCGTCCGGCCATCAGGCAGTGTGTAGGTGATGACTCCGTCAGCACCGGCACTCGGAACATTCGATCCATCGGCCGACGGGACTCCTGGGAGGTGACCGGGTCGGCCCGTGCCGTCGGGACCGTTCGGGATGTTGCCCCTCGATTTCCCGTTGGAGTTGTCGTGACCCGATTCGTCGCCCCAGCGACCGTGACCCGATTCGTCGCCCCAGCGACCGTGACCCGATTCGTCGCCCCAGCGACCGTGGTCGTGGTCGTGGGCGATGAAGGTGATTCCCGCTGCCACGGCTCCAGCCGCGACCAATGTTCCCGCAACGGCGCCACCCCAGATCAACAGGCGCTTCTTCGGGCGAGGCTCGCTCGGCGGGGCGGGAGAGGCCGGAGCACCGGGGACGGGTTCGGTCGGCGCGGTCTCCGCAATCGGCTCGACACTGGTGTCTGGGGTGTTCTCGGGGTTGGATATCTCGCTCATGTGATCAAGGTTGCCGAGGCCATGTGAGGTTCACCGTCGAAATTTCGAAGAACTGTGTAAGAACCCGGACCGACCGCCAGTCCCCCATGCTCGAGGTTCCTCTACCGTCGCTGTAGCCAGTCGGCTACACTCGCCATCGTGCTGCTCGCCGCCGAACTCTGCATCGTCGTCCTGGCCGCCGTGGTCCAGGGCGTCTCGGGGTTCGGCTTCGCGGTCGTTGCGGTTCCACTCGTGGCCTATCTCCACGGCTTGGACCATGCCGTTGCGCTCGGTGGCATGCTCGGCCTGTGCGCCTCGCTCAACACCGTGCGCACCTCGCGCGCTGACATTCGCTGGCCGATCGTCGGAGCCATCCTGCGTGGTTCCATGCTGGGGATTCCCGTCGGGCTGCTCGCCCTCCACCTCGTGGACACCCGCCGTCTCACGGTGACGACCGGCATCGCCGTCCTTGTCGTCACTGCGGCGCTCGCATTCGGGATACAGGTCCGGTGCACTCACCCAATGGCCCAGAGCGCCACCGGTGTCGTGTCCGGAGCCCTTGGGGCCTGTACGGGCATGACCGGCCCGCCCGTCGTCGTCGGACTGCAGGGTGCGGAGATCGACGCCTCGACGATGCGAGCAACGATTGCGTTCACGCTCGGCGTCAGTGGTGCGGTGATCCTCGTGATGCGAGCCTTGATGGGCCACGTCCATCTCGATGTGCTGCCGGTCGTTGCCCTCGGCGTCCCCATGGTCTGGTTGGGAAATACTGCCGGCCAATGGATCTTCGGCCGAGTCAGCGGCCGCACCTACTCGCTCGTGGTGACCACTCTCCTCGGGCTCAGCGGCGTCGTGGCGCTCCTCCCACGATGAGTGTCACGAGCCCCTGGGGTCGCGACGAAGTTCGGGCCGCGATCATCGACTCGGCGTCGCGGCTCATGGCCGAGCGCGGGCCATCGGTGTCGACCCGCGAAATCGCGGCGGCCGCCGGGGTCAACCGGGGCCTGCTCCACCGACATGTCGGATCGAAGGAGACGCTGATCGCTGAAGTGCTGGCCTCGGGTGCCGAGCGATTCGCTCAATCGGTCGACTCGTCGTCGGCTGGCTCGGTCGGCGAGCTCGTCGCCGCCATGTTCACCGGTGGCGAGGATGCCGAACAGCTCACCCGTCTCATTGCCTGGCTCCTGCTGGACGACGGCGGGACGGTGGCCCTCGGCGACACCCCGCCATTGGTCCGGCGGATCCAGGAACTCATGAGTGAACACGCCGGGGCGGCGGCCGACACCACTCCCGAGATGGCAACGGCCATGTTGCTGGCGATGCTGATGGGCTGGCAGCTCTTCGCGCCGGCGCTGTTACCCATGGTGGGTATCGACCGCGATTCGCTGACCGCCCAACGGGAACTCGAATCGATCGCGGAGTTGTTGGCCAGCCGGGTCACGGGGCCGACGCCGTAGATCTGGACGAGCCGCTCAGCGCCCCGGCGTTGCGCGACGGCCGCCGAAACGAGCCACTTCACGACGCTGGCGGTACTCGACCAGCGTCGACGTGAGCTGGGCCGGGGTGGCGCCATGGCAGATGACCCCATCTGCACCAGCGTCGAACTGTTCGCTGATCCGCAACGCGCAGTGCTGTGCCGTGCCGACCGCCGAGGCCGCAATCCAATGGGCCGGGATCAGCGTCGCGATGTGACGGAGCTGATCAACCGATGCGATGGCGTCGATGGCGTCGGTCATAGATGCCACCACCTCGTCGCCTCGAAATCGCTCCAACGGTGTCGGATCCCAACCGTTCGCCCCGACCAACAGGTCCCCGTACGCCTGGCAGTAGGTCGCCAGCCGACCCACCACGCTCCGGAGCTGATCCTCTTCGTCGCGATCCGCAATGGTCGCCAGTACCGACCAGACCTTCACGGCAGCGGGGTCCTTGCCCGCCTGTTCGGCACCGGACCGTATCTCCCGGACACACCGGGCGAGGGTCTCGTCGGAGAAGAACGTGTGCAGGATCACACCATCACAATTGGCCCCGGCGAATCGCATCGACTTCGGCCCCAGAGCGGCCATGAGCACCGGAATGTCCTCATGAAAATCTGGACCCAACGAGAGATAGGGATACGAACCGGCAGGACCGTCGTGGCCGAAGATCGTCTCGCCCGCCCAGAGCCGGCGCCAGATCCCGATGACGTCCTCCATCTGGGCGAACGTGACACGGGGCGCGCCGATGGCGTCGAAGAGGAAATCGAAACCGCGCCCGATCCCGAGCGCGAAACGCCCCTCCGACAGCCGATGAACGGTTGACGCCCATGCGGCGGTGACCAGGGGATGTCGAGTGTTGTGATTCGTCACCCCGGTAGCGATGCCCAGCTCGGTCGTCACCGCCGCGGCAGCGCCGGTCAACGAGGCAGCTTCTTTGACATTGAATCGCTCGGACACGAAGACCGACCCGAGGCCGAGCGCCTCAGCGGTGCGGCATTCGTCGAGCAGGTCGCGGGGGGATTCGGTATGTCCGGCCAACCCGTAGAAACCGAGTTCGACCAGTTGGGGAAGGCCCGTGTCGGGACCAGATGGTGACGTCACCCGCCCAACGGTAGTTGCGGTGGGTGCAGATCGTTGCCGGCGGGATACGGGCCAGGGGCTGCTTGCACGAGCGTGAACGCAGCACCCCCAGGGCCGGCGCACTCCGAGGTTCGCCAGCTCGCTGGCCCATCGGGATCGGTGGCTGTCCCTCCCATCTCCCGCACCGAGACGACCGACGCCTCGAGATCATCCGTGATGAAGTACACCGCAAGCGACTGTGGGCCAAGCGAACCTGGGAAGTTCGTGTTGAGGAGATGCACTCCCCCCTCGGATCCCGGATCTGAGGTCTCCCAGCCGAAGAGGCGCTCGTAGAACTGGACGCTCTCACCGAGATCCGGCACTGGCAGTGTCACATAGGCCAACTCTCCGGTGCGTCGCCGTGCCTCAGGTGGACCAGCCGCTGAACCGACGGCTGCGGTGACCGTGAAACCGTCAGCCCGCTCGTTGATCTCATCGGTCGACGGCATCACCGCCAACGGCGTCGACAGCATCCATCTGTGACCCCACGGATCTCGTATGGCGCCCTGGAGCGAGCCGTGTACCTGCTCGGTGACGTCACGCTCGACGATCGCGCCCGCCACTTTGGCCCGCCCGACGGTCACCGCGGCATCGGGGACCTCGTAGTGCAGCGTCACCGGCGTTCCGCCAAGCGCCAACGGGCCGACGTGTCCCATCTCGGGGTACTCGTCGGCCAGCATCACGACCGTTGATCCGAACCGGAGCTCCGCGTGACCGACACGGCCGTCGTCGCCGATGTACACATCGCCAACCGGCACCGCTCCGAGCACGTCGACGTAGAACGCGATGGCCGCACGAGCGTCGTTGACGATGAGATACGGCGACACCGACGGCAGCGGCGATTCGGACAGGGTTGATTCGGACAGGGTCGATTCGGACATGGTTGTCTCCTGAGCAGTTGATGGTGAGCTGGCAGCGACATCAAGTCGCCGCAACGAGAAATCTGGGTACTTCGAGGAACGGCCGAGCCGCGTCGCAAGACGCTCTCGCAAGCCCTCGACGAACGCCGGGTCGGGCGAGTCGTTCGATGCCGCCAACGTTCCCGCCAGCTGTGCGAAAGGATCGGTGTGATCAGCCATGGTCGGGCTCCGAACGATCGTCGGTCAGTTCCGCGTATCGACAGCGGAACCCGCTGCGGGCACGAACGAGTAGCGATTCCGTGGCTTCGACGGTCCGCCCCAGGTCGATGGCCACCTCGGCCACCGAACGACCGTCGATGTAGCGGAAGACGAGCGCGGCCCGATGCGAGGGAGTCAGCGACGCCAACACGGCTCGCGCGACGTCGGCTTCGAGGATGCCATCCCACGGGTCGTCGACTTGGCGTGCCGGCTCCGCGATCACCGCATGAAGGCGTCGCTGCTCCCGGGCCTCGCGCCGCCAGTGGTCAGCCAACTTGTGCCGAGCCACACCAATGAGCCACGCCACCGTGACAGCAGGGATTGACCCTCGCTTGGCAGCATCACACGCCGCGAGAAAGGTCTCAGCGCAGAGATCCTCGGCGACACTCGCCGTTGAGCATCTGGCCAAGAGATAGTGGTACACGTCGCCGACCGCCGCGTCGTAGAGCGCAAGTAGAGCTGCTCCCTGATCGATCTGCGGTTCGGCGGCCACGAACCATCATCGTTTCAAACGACCGACACCCGTCGCGGTATCCCAGAAAAATCTGTCCGACGCTCTCAGACCGGCGCTCTTCTCACCGAACCGCGGGTCGATTGTGACGCGACACAGCACAACTGACCCGCAGTTCGACGATGACTGTGGACGACCGGGCGTTCGGCACGAGAAATCGACGGCGGGACCTATTGGTAGAAGCCGGGGCTCATGGCGCCCGCCGGCACCCGGTCGAGCGGCACTCGCAGCTCCGCCACCGTGGGCCCGACCGCCGCCGCCCGAGCCGACAGCGCGTCAGGATCAAAGCCGTACACCTCGGCGGCGGTCCTGGTGAAGATCTGATCCAGGTCGTCGGAGGTCCAGTCGTGGAACGCCCGCCGCAGCTGCTCTCGCGAGTAGGGCGTGGAGCCCTCGGCGTGGGGATAGTCGCTCCCCCACATGACCTTGTGCAGACCGAGCTTCCTCATGGCGTCGGCGTCGCGTTTGCCGGGGAAGCTGGCGCCCAACCAGACGTTGCGTTCGAAGTACTCGCTCGGCGTCATGGGCAGCGTGGCATCGGCGTTCAGTTTCAGCTCGCCCGTCCGACCCATCGACGCCGCCATGTGCATGCCGTCGAGGTTGCGGAGTACCTGCGGCAGCCAAGCACTTCCCTGTTCGGACAACACGAACCGCAGGGTCGGAAATCGTTCGAAGACGCCGCTCATGATCAGATGCCACAGGGGACGGTGCGCGAAGTACTCCGTCTCGATGGCCCAGATGAGCTGCGAGGTCGGGTGATTGCCGTAGTCGGGTTGACCGCTGCCCGAATGGCAGTTCACGACGAGCCCGAGTTCCTCGCAGACCTGCCACAGCGCGTCATAGGCGTGGGAGTACAGCGGTTCGAGATCGCAGTCGTCCGGGACCGACGGAACGAGGATGCCGCCGCGCAACCCGTGCTCGTGCGCCCAGCGCGCCTCGGCGACTGCGAGGTCGACGTCGTTGAGGAAGACCTGAGCGATCCCGGCACGCATCGTCGGATACTCGCCGCACCAGTCGGCCAACCACCGATTGTGGGCGCGGAGTCCCGCCCACCGATGTTCCAGATCGGCAGCTGCGGGTGGTCGAGCCACCAGCGCGCCGGTCGGGAAGAACGGCGGCACCGTGTTGGGGTAGATCACCTCGGCGACCTGGCCGTCCTTCTCGAGGTCCGCTATTCGTCGCTCGTTGTCCCAGTTGCGTGTTCGACCGTCGCCTTGAAGATCACGGAACGGGTTGCGATACGCGCCCCGCCAGGCATCGAAATCATCGATGTAGCGCTGCTCGAGGTAGCCCTTGTAGGTATCCATGTTGGCGCCGGCATGGCAGTCTGCCGAGATCACGATGTAGCGGTCGTTGACGGTCATGAGATCCCCCTGATGGCGCCCGGAAAACCCTGACGTTAGCGTCAGTTTCGCGCGGTCATCCGACCCAGCTGACATCAGGGGAACATCGTGGACATCGTGGACATCTGGGTCAACCTCATCGACCAAGCGGGCATCGCCGCATTTCTCGGGGAGGAAGCCAACGCCGGCATTCCCGGCTACTTGGGCGGGGACACCGCCGGGGTCGGTGAGATCGAGCTGGTCGAGCGGATGGACGCGCTCGGTGTGTCAACGGGTGTCCTGACGCCCGGCATCACACGCGGACGCGGCGATGAACCCTACGGATCGGGCGTCGACGCGGCCTTGGCGGTAGCAGATCGACATCCCGGCAGGTTCCTCGTTGCAGCCACCGTGGTGGACACTCATCGACCCACGCGCAACGCCACTTCCATTCGTCGCCTCGCGACGCATCCGCGTTTCGCCATGGTCCGGATCGCCCCACTCTTCACACAGGTGCCCATCAATGCGGCGCTGCACTACCCGATCTACGCCGTCTGCGAGGAGCTGGGGATCCCGGTCGGGATCAACATCGGCGTTCCCGGCCCGAAGGTGCGGTCGCATGTCCAACATCCCGAGCTGTTGGAGGACGTCCTCATCGACTTCCCGAAGCTCGTCGTGATCGGTGCTCACATGGGCCATCCCTACGAGGAGTTGCTCATGAACCTCATGCGAAAATGGGACACGCTCTACATCTCGACCACCGCCTATGCGCCGAAGTATCTCGATCTGGCCCTCCTGCGGTTCATGGCCACGTCGACCTATCGTGGTCGGGTGCTCTGGGGTTCCGACGATCCGTGGTTCCCCATGGCCCGATCACTCGGCGAAGCGCAGTCGCTCGACCTCGACAACGAGGCCATGTCGTTGTTCCTCGGCGGCACCGCACGACGACTCCTCGACCGAACCGGACATTCATGACCGACGCTCCCGACGCTCCATCCATCGATAGCACCGTCGTCACTACCACCACCCGCGACATGGACGCCACCCGCGGGCAGTTCGTCAGATGGCTCAACACCGTGGTCCCGGGCGCCGAGGCCGAAGTGCACGAACTCGACGCACCCTCGGCCAACGGAATGTCCAGCGAATCGCTCCTCGTCGAGGCCAGCTGGAATGAGGACGGCAACCGAACGCGATCGTCACTCGTGCTTCGAGTCGCACCGCCGCTGACTGCGGTGCCGGTCTTCCCCAGCTACGACTTCACGATGCAGTTCGGGCTGCTGTCGCTCATTGCATCCGCCAGCAGCGTTCCTGTGCCCACGGTTCGATGGTTGGAGACCGACCCCGCACCGTTGGGCGCACCGTTCTTCGTGATGGATCGCGTCGTTGGTCGGGTTCCTCCCGACGTCATGCCGTACAACATGGGCAGCTGGTTGACCGAGGCCTCCGAGTTGGAACGAGATCAGCTGCAACGATCCACGCTCGAGGCGATCGCTGGCATCCACGGCATCGATCCCGCGTCCGCGATCGAGGCGCTCGGTCCGATGCCCGACGACGCGCTTCGAACCCACGTTTCGGGCCAACGCGCTTACTACGAGTGGATGCGTGTCAACGATCTCGACGAGCCCATCTGCGTCCCGTTGATCGAGCGAGCGCTTTCCTGGCTCGACTCGCACTGGCCGACGAAACCCGGCGCGGGCGTCATTTCGTGGGGAGACTCGCGCATCGGCAACATCTTGTACGACGGCTTCACCCCGGCAGCAGTGCTCGACTGGGAGATGGCCGGCTTCGCGCCCCGGGAGGTCGACCTCGCGTGGTGCATTTTCCTGCACCGATTCTTCGAGGACATCGCCGCCACCTTCGAGCTCCCCGGGATGCCCGACTTCCTGCGACGCTCTGACGTCGAAGCCACCTACGCCGAGATCACTGGCCACGAGCCACAGAACATGGATTGGCATCTGGTGTACGCCGCAGTTCGCCACGCCAATGTGATGTCCCGCGTGAAGATCCGCGCCGTGCATTTCGGCGAAGCGGAGATGCCCGACGACCTCGATGATTTGATCATGCATCGGGCTGCGCTCGAGTCGATGCTCGACGGCGACTATTGGACCGAGTGACGACGACAACTGGGGCCTTGACCACCCGATGGTGGACCGTGCTCGGCTTCGTCGGCAGCGTCGTTGCGGTTCTGGCCGGATCCTTCGACCGCCCCGGCCCCGGGAGGTGGCTCGTCGGCGCCGTCGCCGTCGGTGATCCGGGCAACGTCGTCCGTGACGCCGGGTTCGGCGTCGCCAGCATCGTGTGCCTGTCGGGTATCAGCCTGCTGGGCGTCTCGTGGGTGAGAGTGGTCAGCCGATGGCGCTCGGCTGACGTGCTCACGTCGGGCGGAACGACCGGCGCCGCACTCGGGACCGTTGCGCTGTGGGCGCTGCCCTTTGCCGTGGGACCAGTGTTGTTCTCGGCAGACGTCTTCTCCTACGCCGCTCAGGGCCAGATCGTCGGGGCAGGGCTCGACCCCTATCGCAACGCCGCATCAGACCTCCCCGTCAACTCACCGGTCATCGACCTCATCGCTCCGATCTGGACGTCGTCGCCATCGCCCTACGGCCCGTTGTGGTCACGCATCTCTGGTTGGGCAGCACAATTCGGCGAGGGTGACCCGTTTCTGACCGTGACGGTTCTCCGAGTGGTGGCGCTCACCTCGGTGGTGGTGATGGCGTGGGCGGTGACCCGACTCGCCCAACGGAGTCCGACTCCAGCAGCGGTGGTGTTGGCAACGGTCGGCAACCCGCTGGTGCTGATCCATCTCGTGTCGGGTGCGCACAACGAAGCCCTCATGTTGGCGTTGTTGCTGACAGCGGTCGTCGTGGCGCGGCTCAACTCGACCGGGAACTCGACCGCACCGGGGAAACGGTGGCCACGGGCAATGGGGGCGTTGGTGGTGATCGGGGCAGCGGTGGCCGTCAAGGCGCCGGCGGTGGTCGGCGCCGTCGCCATGGGGTGGTCGCTGTTCGCTCGGCCGGATTCGACGACCGGCTGGCAACAACGCCTCCGAGGCCTCGCTGTGGCCGGTCTGATCAGCGGCGCCAGCTTGGCCATCATCACCTGGGTCACCGGATTGGGCTGGGGATGGGTGACGACCCTCACAACGCCCGGGCCCAGTCGCGCCATCACGGCGCCCGTGCGCGGCCTTGGTTTCGCTCTGGCGCAACTCACCGGACCATTGGGCCACCTGACCACGAACTCCGAGGTCACTGCCATCACCGGGCCTGTCGGAGCGATCCTCACCCTGAGCGCAGCGGGCGCCGTGCTCTGGTGGCGACGTGAGAGCCCGATCGTCGAGCTCACGGGGTGGCTGTCGTTGGCCGTGGTGCTCTTCGGACCGTCGCTGTACCCGTGGTACATCATCACGCCGGTGGTGTTCGTCGGCCTCAGCCTCGGGGCAGCGAGCCCGACATCAGCCGGTGACGACTGGCGTTGGCGCATGATCGCGCTCACGTCAATCATTCTCAGTGTGGCGCAGCTTCCCTCGGGCGCCAGCGTGATCTACCTCCTCGGTGCCGTCGGCCCGTGGGCTTCCGCCCTACTCTGGGTGGCTCTCGTGGCCTACGGCGCGACCACACGCCCCGACGGCCACGAGTCCTCGAACCACGCGACGATATGACCCACATGGCTGCCACGACGACCAACCCCAACCGGCGAGAATCGTCTCGCAACTGGGCATGGATCCTGGTCCCGCTGTCAACGGCTCTCGTGCTCGCCGCGTACTGGGATCGCACCTATCGGCAGCGCATCGACTTCAACATCTATTTCGAGGCGGTCCGGTTCGGGAATCACCACTCGATCTACGACTACTACAACGGCGAGTTCCCGCTGCTGGGGTTCACCTATCCACCGTTTGCCGCCATCGTGATCCGACCGCTGTCATTGTTGGACCAATCAGTCGCCGAACACTTGTGGCTGGTTCTGGGGTTGGCACTGTCAGCGTTGTTTCTCTGCATCGTCATCCCGCGACTGGACTGGCCTCCTCGCTGGCGGGCCATTGGGGTGCCGTTGTCGGTCGCGGCGGGAATGTGGACGATCCCGGTCACGCTCACCGCGAGCATCGGACAGATCAACGCCATCATCGCGGTCGCCATTGCGGTTGACGCCGTGTTGTTGAAGCGGAACTCCCGCTGGACGGGACTCGGTATCGGCTTCGCGGCCGCCATGAAGCTCACCCCGGGCATTCTCATTCCGTTCCTCCTGCTGGCTGGTCGCCGCCGAGAGGCCGCCATCGCCACGGGATCGTTCGGTGTCTTCACGCTCCTGGGCGCCGTGGTTCACCCTCAGGACTCCTGGCGGTTCTGGACCAAGGAGCTGTGGGCAACGGATCGAGTCGGCCCGTTCGGCAGCGCCCTCAATAACTCCATCCGACGGGTCGTGACCTTCACCCATTTCTCGGATCGCATCCAGATGCTGATGTGGTTGGCCTTGGTCGTCATCGTGATTGCCATCGGCACCAAACGGGCCCTCGATGCCTATCGAGTCGGCAACGTGATGATGGCCGTGACGTTGATGATGCTGGTCTCGTATCTGGTGTCGCCGATCACCTGGGCGCACCACCTCTACTTCCTGATTCCGGCGGCGATCGCCTGGTTGATCACCGCCCCACGACTCATCGCCATCATCACCGCTGTGCCGTTGGCGTGGCCCCTCGTCGATCCGATGCGCTCCGCCATGGGTCCGCCACGACTGATCTCACTGCTCCTGCTCCTGGTGCTGCTCCCCACCGGTCGCCGATATCGCGATCCCGATGAACAACCCGATGAACAGCCCGATCAGGCGCATGATCACGAGAATCGGGTCGAGTCGTCCGACGCCTCCGTCGCTGATGCGACGCTGCCTTCGTGACCACTCCATCCAGGCGTAGTTGGGCGTGGCTCCTGGTTCCTGCCTCGGTGGCGTTGCTGTGCGCTGAGTTCTGGAACCGCAACTACACGCGCCGGATCGACTTCCACATCTACTACGAGGCACTTCAATACGGCGACCACAACTCGCTCTACAACTATCTGTTCCCGTACTTTCCCCTCGGCTTCACCTACCCGCCGTTCGCGGCGGTCGTCATGCGGCCGCTCAGCCAACTCGATCGGCTGGTCGCCGAGAAGACCTGGATCATCCTGGCGGCAACGTTGTCAGCCGCCTTCCTGTACCTGATCGTGCCGTTGTTGGACTGGAGGCCCTCGTGGCGAGGCCACGGCATCCCCGTCGCCATCGCGGCGAGCCTCTGGTTCGTGCCCATCACGCTGACTGTGAGCATCGGCCAGATCAATGCCTTCATTGCATTGGCGGTGGCGATCGACACGGTGCTGCTCCATCGACGCTCACGTTGGACCGGTATCGGGATCGGGTTCGCCACGGCCATGAAACTCACCCCGGGCATTCTCATTCCCTTCCTGATCCTGGCTGGTCGCCGCCGGGAAGCGGCGGTATCTGCCGGTTCATTCGCCGCCTTCTCCGCGCTCGGTGCGATCGTGCGACCCAACGACTCGTGGCGGTTCTGGACCAAGGAGTTGTGGGCAACCGACCGGGTCGGCGCCTACGACAGCACGATGAACAACTCGATCCGTCGTGCCGTCACCTGGACCGGAGCTCCCGACCGGGTGCAGTTCGTCATCTGGGCGGCGCTGGCGGTGTGTCTGGTCGGCTTTGGGCTACGCCGAGCACTGACCGCACATCGCAACGGCAACACGCTGATCGCCATCACGCTGATGATGTTGGCCTCCTATGTCGTGTCGCCCATCACGTGGGCCCACCACCTCTACTTCGTGATTCCCGCCATCCTGGCGTGGCTGATGACCACGCCGCGCTGGGTAGCGATCGTCACCGCCATCCCGTTCCTCTGGGCGTTGATCGACCCCATCCAGATCGGTCTCGGCGAGTTGGCACCCATTCCACGGATGATCGTGCTGGTAGTGCTGCTCGTCTTCCTGCCGACGTCGAAGCGCTACCCGATTCCAGGCGAACCCGTCACCGAGACCACTCCCCGCGCTGGAGCTGATCAGCTCGTCGGCATCGGCTGAGGGAGCACGACCGCTCGGCCCGAGAGCGACGATTCGTCGAGTCGACGGAACCCCTCGATTGCCTCGTCCAGCGTGAAGGTCTCGGCATCGACGACCACGTCGCCGGCCACGGCCAATGCCATCACACCCAGCAGGTCGGAACGATCCGACCCCTGCATCACGGAGAACTGCGCGTCGTGCGCCATCGAGGAGAACCACGGCCGGGCCAACGTGCCCTGCTCCGACCCGACGACCACCATGCGGCCACCGGCACCGACGGCCCGCACCCCGCGGCCAATGGTTGCATCAGTTCCGACGATGTCGATGACTCCCTCGACTGACCCACGGGTGAGGTCACCAACGTCCGAGAGGACCTGATCGGCACCGAGCTCGATCGCTCGTGCCCGACGAGCGTCGTCTCGTTCGACCACCACGATGGTGACGTCGCTGAGGGCTCTCAGGATCTGGATGGCAAAGGCGCCGAGCCCTCCCGCGCCGACGACCGCCACGGTCGCACCAGACAGTCCATCGGTACCCAGCGACCGCAACGAAGCCAGCGATGACAACACCTGGATCACCGCATGGTGCGAGGTGGCGCCAGCGTCGGTCAAAGGCCCCACCAGATGCGGTGCCATGTCGCCCAGCCCGACCAGCGAGCCCACCGATTCGACTGCGACGAAGTCGGCCAGACCCCCGTCACGCCCGTAGCCACGCCCCGCTCCGCCCGTCAGACACGCACTCTCCCATCCGGCCTGGCACGGACCGCATGTCCCGCAGGCCATGGGCGACATGACTGCCACTGCGTCGCCGATGGCCCAGTTCGATGCCGCAGATCCACGGGGCACGGCCGTGCCGACCGACTCGATCCACCCGGCGGTTTCGTGGCCGAGCGTGAACGGCATCGACCATCCCAAGGCCTCGCCGATCTCTGCGGTCATGGACATCATCGTGAGGTCCGAATGGCACAGTCCGCATCCTGCGACGCGAACCACGACCCCACTCGACGGGGTGTCCGGCGCGTCCGTCTCAACCAACTCAGGGGCACACCCCCAGTCGAGGATCCGGACAGCACGCATCGTTCAGTCCGCCACCGAGAAGAAACCGTCGAACCCACTCGGTTGATGCGAGCCGATGATCTGATGCTCGAACAAGCCATAGCCGACGGCGTCAGCGTGACCTCCCTCGCGACACGTCACCCGGGCGTGGTGATCCAGCATGCTGAACGGCAAGAAATCCACACTCGACTGGGCCGTCAGATCCACGTCGAGGACGTCGACCCAATCGTTGCCCTTCCACAGTCCGTGATTCCAGGTCTGATCCGAGCCGTAGCCCGATCCCAGACCCAAGGCGTTGTAGGTGAGCGGCTCGATGTCGAGGACGACACCATCGCTGTGGTGCCCCGACGTGGTGATGGTTGCGCCCACGGGAAAACGAGAACCCGGCTGATAGCGGATCTCGACCTTCGGCCAGCCCAGGAGTTCGACGCCCCGGCCGCTCTCCGGGGACCACACTCGAACCGCTTCGTTGAGGCTGCGATGACCGTGGGAGTCCTCCTGGCAGATGATGACGACGGCGAAGTCATCGAAACGAACCGGGGCGTACACCCAGTAGAAACCGAAGTCCTCGGGGGTCTCGGCGGCAGTTCGACCGGGTGGTTCCGCTTCACCCACCGGCCGGATTCCCCAACTGCGATCGCGAGACCCAACCCACTGGTCCGGTGTCACAGCCCACTCACGCTCGCCAACCGCCAGCGAGCCCTCCCACGTTCCGAGTTGAGCGAACCGGCAGGCGTCCAACAACACCTTCGGTCCCATGCGCAGCACGTGTCGCTGTTCCTCGACCACTGGGTACGAGCCCCGCCACGTCAGATCGAAACGTGGGCCCTCAGCCGGACCGTCGCAGCTGAAGCGGATGGTCGACAGCGGCTCGATGACGTCAATGGAGATGGGCCCGACGCGCTGCTCCATGCGGTCGTCGCCCAAGGCGTTGCTGGCGCGGACCGAGATCTGTCGATCGCCGACCCGTGCCGAGGCGAACCCGTCGATGACCCCCAGGTTGGGGTAGACACCGAGCCCCATGACCATGAAGAGTTCGTCGGTCCGGTTCCCGATGTTGAAGTAACACCGGTCGTAGGCGTTGCGGTCGCTCGTGAAGGCGTGACGGAGCGAGACCGGCGCCTGATGGATCGGGAACTCGTCGATTGGGATGGGCATGAATGCTCCGTTTCGTATCGATGACCGGCAGACGCGCATCGGCGGAGCCCCCGGGCGCTGTGACCCTATCCCCGAGGTGGCGGGCCGGAAACCGGTGGACGGTGTTTGTATTCGTCCTTGAGGCAGGCGAAACTTTCCACATGAACAACCGGGCCCGGTGGCAGGCCATCGGCACGGGAGCCGCTGCCGTCGCCGTGGTCGCCGGCAGCCAGGTCCGTCCGGTGAGGGGATCTCCCACGCTGTGGCCCTCCGGGGATGTTCCCAGCACGCTGACCGAGGCGCGGATTTCAGAGCGGCTCTGGAACATCAGCTCGAACACCCCGCTCAACATCATTGTTTTTCTGGCGCTCACAACGCTCTGCGTGGCGTGGGTGCAATTGATCCGGGAACACCGTGCTGGCCCCACCGCCCCACGCCATGCGGTGACCACTGCGGTGCTGTGGGCACTGCCGTTCGCGCTGGGCCCGGTCATGTTCAGTCGGGACGTCTACAGCTATGCCGCCCAGGGGCGCATCGTGGCGATCGGGCTCGATCCCTACCGCGTCGGCCCGTTGGTGCTGGGTCGAGGGTCGGGGTACGTCGCTTTTGTCGACTGGACGTGGATGAAGACGCCAGCGCCGTACGGGCCGTTGTGGACGAAGTTCGCTGGTGTTGCCAGCGCCATCGGTGGCGACAATCCGCTCGTGAGCGTGTTGCTCCTGCGGCTTGCGAGCTTCGCGGCGTGGGCGTTCGCCGGATGGATGATCTATCGGGTCGCCAGGCGGCTCGGATCGGATCCCATGCGAGCGTTGCTGTTGGTCACCTGCAACCCGCTGCTCATCATCCAGGCCATCTCGGGCGTCCACAACGACGCACTGGTCCTGGCGCTCGCACTCGTTGCGGTCGAACTGACGCTGTCCCATCGGTGGCGCTGGGCGGCGCTGGTCATCGGCTGCGCCGCCTCGGTCAAGATGCCCGTGATCGCCGGGCTGGTCTTCCTCCCATGGGCGATGCCTGGCCAGACCGCCCGCGAACGTCTCCGCCGCGCCGCCGAATCTCTACTCATCGGCGTCGCCACGATGGCTTCGATTGCGTGGGCCACTGGGCTGGGATGGGGTTGGGTCGACTCGTTGCGGACCACCGGGCGCTACACCGGTTTGATGTCGCCGCTGCAGTCGTTGGGCGAGGTCGGGCGCGATCTCGCGAGCGTCGTGGGCATCGAGATCAGCCGTTCCGGCACGGAGTCGGTACTGATCACCCTCGGGTTGATCGTCGCCGTCGGGCTGGCGCTCGTCATCTTGTCGAGAAGCGATCGAGACGCTCCTCCCGTGGCGTTGGGCTCAGCGCTCCTGGCAGTCGCGCTCCTCGGCCCGACGCTCTACCCGTGGTACATCCTGTTGCCGCTCGCACTCATGTCGTTGAGTCGCTACCAGTCCAAGCGCACTGCTGTCGTCGTCTTGTCGGTGTTGCTGACCGTGTCCGCTGGCGCCGATGGCTCAACGATCGTGTCGTGGCTCGGGAACACCGGGCCGTGGTTCATCCCGCTGGCAGCCAGCTGCGTGGCGTGGTGGTTGTTCCGGCTTCACCGCGACGAGCGACGGTTGGAGTCACGAGCGGGCACGGGCGACCCCCTGGGTGATCAGTTCTTGCGGCCGGCCACGTCGAGGGATCGCTGAACCCGCGCGCTGAACCCCGGAGCGACCGTTGCCAGCGTCGACATCATTCGGAGTTCGATGGGCGATACGAACACCTCGCCCCGGTCCCGAGCAATTGCATCGGCGACTGCTGAGCCGACGTCGGCAGGCTTCTTGGTGCGAACCATCGCCGGGAGGTCAACCTCGGACTGGGCGAACATCCCGGCATCGGAGATGAAGCCCGGCTCGACCGTGGAGACGCCGATGCCGGTGCCGTGGAGATCCTGGCGAACCGACAGCCCGAAGCCCCGCAACCCGAACTTGGTGGCGTTGTACATGCGGGTCTGCGGCGACGCCGCCAGCCCCGACAATGATCCAATGAGCACGACGTGGCCCGGAGTGCCCGCCGCGAGATGGGCCTGGATGAAGCAGGTCGTCATCAGGATCGGGGCACGGAGGTTGACCGAGATGCTGCGGTCGATGGATTCGGTGGTGAGTTCCCTGATGGGGCCGTCGTTGCCGATACCGGCGTTGGCGACCACGATGTCGAGCTCGGCGCCGATGGCGGCCAGCCGATCGACATCCTCGGAGCGTTCGAGATCCGCTATCTCGACTCGACCGCCGAGACGATCAGCCAGCGCTTCGAGTACCTCTCGGTTTCGACCCGAGAGCACCAACGTTGCGCCTCGCGCCGAGAGCTCCTCGGCGATCGCCTGGCCGAGACCGCCTGCGGCGCCGGTGATGAGCGCGGTTTTTCCCTGAATCTGCATGAGCCTCAACGCTAGTGCTTGACTTCGGGATCGAAACCCGAGGAGTCAGCCCCATGGCGAATCCATTGGACGCCTTGGTGCGCGCCACCAATCGACGAGCGACGTTCTCCGTGCAACCGGCTGAGCTGATCGAATTGGTGGACGAACCACACCTTCTGGCAGGCGTTGCCGAGATCGACATCACGCCACCACCGGGGTTGCCGAAAGCCGGCTACTCCAAGAACGCCCAGACGGGGGTCGGGTTCCGCACGCGGCTTCGCGCCCGGGTCATCCACCTCCGATGTGGCCGTCAATCGCTGGCGTGGGTGGCGTGCGATCTCCTGGGTGGTTCGTCGGTGGTGCAGCACCTCGTCGCCGATGCGATTTCCGAGCGCACCGACATTGCCTTGGCAGGGTTGATGATCGGCGCCACCCACACCCATGCGGGGCCCGGACAGTTCCTGGGGACTGACTTCTACAACACGTTCGCGTCCAACGAGGCCGGGTTCGATCCTGAGTGGGCCGCCTTCCTGGTCGAGCGCATCGCCGAGGGGGTCATCCGGGCCCACGACACCCGCCAACCGGCAGCTGCCGCCTTCGGCGCCACTGAGGTCTGGGGACTCACTCGCAATCGGTCGATCAATCCATACGTGCGCAACGAGACCATCGTGGATCGCCGAACCGACCCCCAGCGGAAATGGGTGGCCATCAACCCCGAGCTCCATCTCCTGCGGGTCGATACGCTCTCCAGCGACGAAACCGGAGCCGACGCCTCTCGCCCCCTCGGCGCGATGGTCGTGTTCAGCGTCCATGGCACCGGTGTCCCCCAACACGCCGATGAATACAACGCCGATCTCTGGGCATACCTCGTCGGCGAGCTCAGACATCAGATCACCCCAGCCGACGGTCACGCCCCCGTCGTGGGAGCCGTCGAAGGCACTCACGCCGATGTGGCACCGGCGTTGCGCCCGGGCCTGGCGGGACACAGCGATGCCAAGCGCGTCGGGCGCGCCATTGGCGCGGTGGGAGCGGACCTGTGGCACCGACTCGGAGCCGAACTCGACGCCTCCCCCACCATCGCCGCCGGATTCCGCGAGGTCGACCTCGACGTCGACGCACAGCGCACCGCCGGTGGCACCACCCTGCCGAAGCGACCAGCGGTCGGCGCAGCGCTCGTGGCGGGTGCCCACGAGAACCTCACGCCCGTCATCTCGAAGCTCCCGCCGTTCTCTGCCGGGCATCCGAAGCGCTTCCGTCCCGGCGATCAACACGGTGCGAAATGGGTGTTGGGTAGCCGCTGGCTCCAGCCCCTGATCATCCGCCTGCGTCACTTCCCGCGGGTCGTGCCGTTACAGGTCTTCCGCTTCAATCGTTCTCTGATCGTCGGGCTGCCGTTCGAGATCACGGTCGAGACCGGTCGTCGCCTGGCGGCGGCAGCGTTGAACGACGTAGACGCGCAGCACGTCGATCATGCAGTGATCTGCTCGGTGGCAAACGAGTACTCCGGCTACGTCGCCACCGCCGAGGAATACTCCTTGCAGCACTACGAGGGCGGTCACACGTTGTACGGCCCGAACACGCAGAAGTTTCTCGCCGCCCATCTCGAGTCGCTGGCAGCGGCAACGGTGAGTTCGGCATCGCCGCATTCCGAGGCGCTCCCGACCCGACGGTGGGACCTGGCGATCTCCCGCTACCTCATGACGCCGACCGAACACGACGGCACCGGCCCCGTCTTCGATGGCGCCGCACGTTTCGTTGATCCGACCGCCACCGAGGACGGCTACTGGGAGCTGTTCTGGCTCGACGCCTCACCCTCGGCGCTGCGTTGGCACGAGCCGATCGCGTCGATCGAATCCGAAATCGACGGCCAGTGGCAACCAACGGTTCACGACGGTCGGACCGTCACCGACGACGGCTGGGATCTGGAGATCCGGTCAGTCGGAGTGGAGCCGGGCGGGCATCGATACCGCTTGCGGTGGTACGACCCCTCGCATCACGCGGCCCGCCGCCATCGAGTGAAGTTGGTGCCCAACAACGGTCGACCCGAGGGCACCTCGACTCCCTTCAGCTGAACCACCGCTATCGGTCGCTTGGCGATCGACGTCAAGGCGATCCCGGCGGCGACGATGGTCGGGACGGCGCCGAGTAGCAGTCCGACCCTGGGGCCGAACTGTTGGGTCACGAGCCCCGCGATCGGACCGCCGATCGGCGTGCTGCCGAGGAACACCACGGCGTGCAACGCCACGACCCTGCCCCTCATCGAGGGTGCCGAGCGAATCTGCAGGAGGCTCGCAGTGGAGGACAGGTAGGCAATGCCGAAACCTCCGAGCAGCGGCGCCAACAGCAGCGCCATCCACAGCGTCGGTGAGGCAGCGAACACCGTCATCACCACCCCCATCGCCAGCCCGGTCCTGACCACCGTGACGAGACGGATCTCGCTCCGACGGGCGATGAGCAGCGCCCCGATCAGCGAGCCGAAACTCACGACCGCGCTCAGGATCAGGTAGGTACGTTCGTCCCCTCCGAGCGTGACGCGGGCGAAGATCGGGAGCACCACCGGCCAGTTGAAGGCGAGAGTGGAGACGACGACCATCACCGACATGGCGAGACGCAGCTCGCGGTCACCCCACAGGTAGGAGAGGCCTTCGCGCACTTGACCGGGTGAGCGAGCAACCACGCGAGCAGGCGTCATCGTGGTCGTGTCGAGCTTCTTCACGGCCACAAGGCCCGCAATGAACGACAGCGAGTTGACGATAAAGCACCATCCGATGCCGACGGTGGCGATCAACAAACCAGCGAGCGCCGGGGCGACCAGCCGAGCACCGGTCATCAGTGTCGAGTTGAGGCTGATGGCGTTGGGGATATCGGCCGGCCCGACGAGCTCGGAGAGAATCGTCCGGCGAGGCGGATTGTCGAAGGCCGTCCCGAGCCCGGTCAGCGTTGCCAGAGCAAGCACCCACACGGTGGTGATGTGCCCGCTGATGGTCAGCGCTCCCATCAGCAGGGCAGGAACCATCATGAACGACTGGGTCACCATCATCACTCGACGCTTGTCCAGCCGGTCCGCCAGCACGCCGGAGAACGGTCCGAAGATCAGCATCGGGAGGAACTGCAGTGCCACCAGCGCTCCGAGGGCAATGGCGGTGCCCTCGAGTCGGAGCATGAGGATGGTCTGCGCGATGAGTTGCAGCCAGCTCCCGATCTGCGAGACGGCCTGCCCGGCGAAGTAGACGCGGAAGTTGCGCTGTCGGAACGACCGAAGCGTTTCACTACGGAGAAGGCGGGCGGTCATCGGTCGTCTCCCACGGCGGAGCCATCGAAGAGCAGGGCTTCGAGCGCCGGGATCGCGGCTCGGAGTTGAGCGCGGTGGTCCTCGTCGAGCAGTGCCAGCCGATCAACGAGCCAGGCGTTGCCGCGATCGCGGCGTTGGGAGAGCAGCGTCCGACCAATGTCGGTGATCTCCACTCGGACCACTCGACCGTCGTGTTCGTCGACGGTCTTGGTGACCAGCCCGTCTTCGGTCAGTTGGCGGCAGATCTTGGTGATCAGTGGCGGGGTGACCTGTTCGTGTCGCGCCAGCTCGCTGACCGCCATGGATCCACGTCGATCAAGCGTTGCGAGCGCAGAGACTGCTCCAGCGGGAATCGGCGTTCCGACGGCGCCGCCTTGGCGGCGGATGGCACGCGCCACCCGGGCGATCGCCTCGCGTAGTTCTCGCGCCGTGGTGTCGTCACTGGAACGGTGCTCGCGAACGGCGCTCTCGGATTGCTTCACCTTGTTAGTTAATCAGGTGAAGTATCTCGGACCAACCGCCCAGTCACATGTCACATGTCAGTCAGGGCGCACCCCCGTGGGATCGGCGCTGAGTTCCGCATTGGATCTCAGGAGCCGAGGGTCGGGTGGCGGCAGTCTCTCAGAATCAGCCCCCTGGAGACGGTCGCCACGACCGCGGCAGCGGCCGCCGATCCAATCTCCGATGGATCGCGTTGGGGCTCGAATGTGTGCTGAACGAAGCCCAGGATGATCTGGCCGATGATGATCTCCACCACCGATTCGGCATCGCCCGCCTCGACGACCTCAGGAACCCACGCCCGCAGACGATCCATCACGCCGAAGCGAAAGGTCGTCAAGAGTTCCGAGCCCACCTGTTGCGCCGCCGGCTCAGCGCGGAGGCCCTCGCCCAACAGCAACTTCAGCACCGGAGACTCGTCCAGCGCTCCGTTCCAGAACAAGAGAAACGTCGCCCTCAGCCGATCCTCGACTGGGAGATCCAGGGAGACCTCCACCTCCAACTGCTCGGCGAGCCGAGCGTGGTATTGGCGCTCGTCGATCACGGCCGTCAGCAGCGCGTCCTTGGAGGGGAAGTAGTGGTAGATCGCGGCGACCTGGACGCCGCTGGCGGCCGCCAGTTGTCGCATCGACGTACTGCCCGCGCCCTGTTCCGACATGAGCGCCAAGGCGGTGTCCAGCACCCGCTCCCGCACCGAGGTGGGAACGACCGCTGCGTCAGTGGACAGGACACACCGCCGGATCGCTCGCCGAGCCGATACCCGTCACGCCCGTGAGGGCCGGGACGTGATTGAGGGCGAGCACCAAGCTGGAATCACCACGGGACGTGATGGCGTCGGGTGGCACCGTGATGTCGGGAAGGCGGGCCAGCAACTCCTGGAAGACAACCTTCACCTCCATGCGGGCCAGATTGGCACCGAGGCAGAAGTGGGGGCCGATCCCGAACGCCAGATGCGGGTTCGGGGAACGGGTCAGCTGGAGCTCGTCGGGCTGCTCGAAGACCAACGCATCGCGGTTCGCACCCGGGTAGAGCATGAGGATGCGGTCCCCCTCGACGAGGTCCGTGCCGCGGTACTGATGCGGCGCGGTGACGGTACGGATGAATCCGAGTACCGGCGACACATACCGGATGATCTCGTCGACGGCGAGGTCCATGAACTCCTCGTCCTCGAGATGCTCCAACATGAGCTGACGCTGTTCGGGGAATCGGCTGAGGGCCACGAGCCCGCCGCTGATGGCGTTGCGAGTGGTCTCGTTGCCGGCCACCAACAAGATGGTGAGAAATCCCAGCAGCTCCTCGTCGTCGAGCGGTTCGTTGCCGAGCAGGTCGTGCGCGGCAGTGTCGACCCCCTGGAGCGCCTTGAAGTCCTTGGTCAACTCACCATCGTCGGAGGCCACCGTCAAGATGCTGATCAGATCGTCGAGCGGGTGATCGCGACGATCCGCAATGAGACCGAGGCACATCACGGCGAACTCGCCGAACGCCTCGGCGGCAGCGTGCAGCACCGGGTCCTCGGCTTCGATGTGGCCGTCGCCCGCCATCATGGCGTCGCTCCATCGGTACATCGAGAGACGCTGGTCCGGGTCGAGCCCCATCATCTCGCAGATGATGATGAGCGGTACGTGGATGGCGAAGTCCTCGACGAAGTCGATGTCGGTTCGCGAGGCGATGTCGTCGAGGATCTGCGACGCCAGTTCGCGGACATGAGGAATGAGGTCACGGACGCGACGGGGAGTGAAGCCCTTGTTGATGAGGCGTCGCTGTCGGACGTGCTCGTCCCCGTCGAGAGTGATGAGGCTCATGTCGCCGGCGATCTTGGGGCGGACGCCGAAACGGCAGCAGTAGAGCTCGGAGTCTCGACTGAGCGCAAAGACATCTTCATGTCGCGCCGCCACATAGAAGTCGTTGAGGTCATCGTGATGGAGCGTGTCCAACGAACGGATCCAGGCGTACAGCGCCCACGGGTCGTCGAAGGTCCGAGGATCGCAGAAGTCTGCCGAGGCGAATTCCTGCTCAGTGGGGCGGTCGGACAGCTGGGTCGTATCGGTCGTCGACATGTCGACCATGGTACCTGATTGAACGTTCGTTCAATAACCCTCGGGACATGAGAGCTGCGGATTGGTACCTTCACCTCGTGGGCATCAACTCATCCACGGTGAGCATTCGTCGTGCCGCTCGTGTTGCCGCAATCCTGCTCGCGTGTGTCACGGTCTCGTCGTGCGCTCCCCCGGTGCTCAGCGAGTCGTCGGTTGCCGGCCGGGCGATCACCCAGATGGCCTGCGAGATTCCACGGGGAGCAGCTGATTTCGCGTCAGCCGCTCCGAGCGAGGTGTCGCTCGACGCCGACGCGCTCCGAAGCGCGCTCAGCGGCGCCTCCATGAACCTGGCGTCGTCGGTGCGGGTCTATCGACACGACTGCCTCATCGCCACGAGTGGCAATGACTGGCGCTCAGCGACGGCGCCCGCGAACCTCTGGTCGGGCACCAAGACCATCGTGAGTCTTCTCGTGGGCCGAGCGATCACGCTGGGACGACTCCACCTCGACGACCCCATCGGACGGTTCCTTCCCGAGTACGACGCCACCCACGGGGCCATCACCGTTCGCCAACTCCTCACTCAGACGTCAGGGCTCCGGTTCGCGTGGCTCAACGATGCCAACCCTGCGTTGGCCGACACGGTTGCCTACGTCGGCACCCTGCCGTTCGATCATGTTCCCGGCACCTACTTCGAGTACGCCCAAGCGCCCGTCACGGTGCTGGCCGAGGTCGTGACTCGCGCCGTCGGGATGGACGTCCAGACCTTCGCCCGGGAGCAACTCTTCGGTCCGCTGGCCATTGCCGACGCCGATTGGTACTGGGCGCGGGACCGCAGCGGCCACACCATCGGCTACGCCCAGCTCTCGATGCGTCCGCTCGACCTGGCCAAGATCGGTTCGATGCTGTTGCACCACGGCCAGTGGGGAGAAACGGCGCTCATCGATCCTGACTATCTCCGCGAGGCCACGTCGTCGAGCGCGACCAACCCGGGTTACGGGTTCCTGATCTGGACCAACCAGGGCATGTGGCACTATTCGGCCTCCATTCTCGTTCGACACCGCGTCGATCGTCGTTGGATCGCCTCGGCACCAGCAGACATGTTTGCGTTGTCGGGCCTCGGCGATCAGTACGTCTTCGTGGTTCCCAGCCTGGATCTGGTCGTCGTGCGCACCGGCTTCTTCGGAGCGTCGCCGTGGAGGCACGAGTTCTTCCGCACCCTCGGCCTGGGCGTCACCGACGTCGACGTTGCGGACGTCGGTCCCTACACCGGCGAGCCGCCCAACGAGTTCGACATCGCGAGAGGCGTCGATCTGGCATCCTGGCCCCGATGACCTATCCCAGGCTCCGAAAATAGGTCTTTCGACTCAAGCTCTCATCCAAATGGTCGATACTGGGGCGTGCTCTCGAAACTCAAGCTCATCATCGCTACCTCCGTGGTCACGTCGATCGGCCTGTTGTCACAGTTCGTCGAACCCGCTGGGGCCTCGACGGCGCCGGTGGTGACGGCTGGAGGTGCTCCCGCGACGTTCGTTGAAGGCGCCGATGTGGCGTCCACCCCTGTGACAATCGACGCTGCCGTCGCAGTCTCTGATGCAGACAGCACGACGCTCGCGTCTGGCACCATCAGCCTCACCACCAACTACGCCTCCGGTGAGGACGCGCTGGCGTTTACCAACGACGGCTCCACCATGGGCAACATCGCAACGACGTCGAATACTGGCGGCGTCTTGAGCCTCGCCTCCGCTGGTGGCACCGCCACGCTCGCTCAGTGGGAAGCCGCTCTGCGAGCGGTCACGTACACCAACTCGTCCGATGCACCGTCGGTGGCCGCGCGCACTGCCGAGTTCGTCGTGAACGACGGCACCGACAATTCCACTGCTGCCACCCAGACCATCAGCGTGACCGCCGCCAACGACTCACCGGTCGTCACCGCCAGCGGTGGAACGACGGCTTGGACCGAACCAGCGACGGGCTCCACGCCGGTGACGATCGACACCGGCGTGACGGTGTCCGACCCTGATTCGACGACGCTGTCCTCGGCCACGGTCTCGATCACCACCAACCTCGCAGCCAGCGAAGACGTCGTCGCCTTCACCAACGACGGCTCCACCATGGGCAACGTTGCTGCGTCCTACAACGCCGGGACTGGCGTGCTCGCACTCACCTCTGCTGGCGCCAGCGCCAGCGTGGCCGAGTGGCAGGCCGCGCTCCGAGCCGTGACCTACGACAACTCGAGCAACGCTCCATCGACATCAACGCGCAGCGTGACCGTCGTCGTCAACGACGGTTCAGCAGCCAGCGCCACCACCTCAAAGAGTGTCTCGGTCACCGCAACAAACGACGCGCCCGTCGTGGGGACCTCCGGCGGATCAGCCGCCTTCATCGAGCCGAACAACTCTGCCTCTACCCCGGTGACCGTCGACGGCGCAATCACGGTCACCGATCCCGATAACCCCACGCTGGCAAGTGCCACGGTCACCATCAGCGCCAACCTCACCAGCACGGAGGACGCGCTGGACCTCGTCGAAGTCCCCGCCACCATGGGCAACATCACTGCCAGCTACACCGCTGGAACAGGGGTGCTGGCACTCACCTCGGCAGGCGCCACTGCGACGATCGCCCACTGGCAGACAGCGCTCCGAGCGGTCACCTACTCCAACTCATCGAACGTTCCGTCGGTCGCAACACGGACGGTGTCCTTCGTTGCCTCCGACGGCAGCGCATCCTCGACGGCCAGTACGAAATCCGTGACGGTGACCAGCACCAACGACGACACGGTGGTCACGACCAGCGGCGGTTCCGCCACGTGGACCGAAGGCAACAATGTTGCCTCCACTCCGGTTGCTGTTGATCCGGGGCTGACCGTGACCGATCCAGACTCCTTGACCGACAGCTCAGCAACGGTGAGCATCACGAGCGGATTGGTCACTGCGCAGGACAGCCTCTCGTTCACCAACAACGGCACCACCATGGGCAACATCGTGGGCGCCTACACCGCTGGGACTGGCGTGCTGTTGCTCACCTCGACCGGAGCCACCGCCACGCTCGCCGAGTGGCAGGCCGCCGTGCGGGTGGTGAAGTACGACAACAGCTCACAATCCCCGACCGGCGCTTCGCGGACGTTGTCGTTCGCAGTCGACGACGGCTCCGGGTCCGGGCCCATCACCACGCGAACCCTCACGGTCAACGACACTGACGACACCCCGATCGTCAATGCAGCCAGTGGTTCAGCGGCCTGGGTCGAAGCGGACAATGCCACCTCGACGCCAGTCGTTGTTGACGCCACAGTGACAATCACCGATGCCGACACAGCTACCTTCGGCACCGCCGTGGTGACCATCTCGACCGCGTACTCATCGGGATCCGACACGCTGTCATTCACCAACGACGGCGCCACCATGGGCAACATCACCGCTGCGTTCAGTGTCGGAACCGGTGCGCTCACGTTGAACTCGACCGGGTCGTCCGCCACGCTCGCCAACTGGCAGGCAGCGCTGCGCGCTGTCACCTTCACGAACTCGTCGAACACTCCCAGCACCACCGCCCGGGTCGTGACGTTCTCCGTCAGCGACGCAACCAGTTCCGGTAGCGACTCCCGCGGGCTCACGGTCGCTGCCACCAATGACACTCCTGTCGTCACCGGCGGAGGCGGCACCGTGGCCTTCGTCGAGGGCAACAATGTCACCTCGACGCCGATTGCCGTTGCACCGGCCGCCACCGTCGCCGACGCCGACAACGCCACGCTGGCCAGCGCCTCCGTCGCCATCACCGCCAATCACATCAGCGGCCAAGACGTGCTCGACCTCATCGAGGTTCCAGCCACCATGGGCAACGTCACCGCCAGCTTCGATGCTCCGTCTGGCATCCTCACCCTCACCTCGGCCGGCTCGACCGCCACCATCGCGCAGTGGCAGGCGGCTCTGCGCGATGTGACCTACACGAACAGTTCGCAGAACCCGACGACATCGACCCGCACGGTCACCTGGTCGGTCGATGACGGCGCCGCCTCCAGCGCCACTGAGGCCGTGAGCGTGACGGTCGCGGCGGTGAACGACGTGCCGATCGTGGCCGCCGGCAGTGGCAGCGCCTCCTTCACCGAAGGCAACAACCTTGCCTCGACGCCGGTCGCCATTGCTCCCGCGCTCGTTGCGACCGATGCCGACACCGCCACGCTGGCCAGCGCCACCGTGTCGATCATCACCAACTTCTCGACCGGTCAGGACTCGCTGGGGTTCACCAACGACGGCTCCACCATGGGCAACGTCACCGGGGGCTACAACACTACCTCCGGTGTGCTGAGCCTCACATCGGCCAGTGCCACGGCCACCCCCGCTCAGTGGCAGGCCGCCCTGCGGGCAGTCACGTACACCAACAGTTCCGACACCCCCAATACCGCCGTCCGCACCGTGAGTTTCGTGATCAACGACGGCACCGACGCCAGCGTTGCCTCGAATCGAAACGTCACCGTGGCAGCCACCAGCGACACTCCGATCACCACGACGTCGTCGGGTCAGACCACCTGGGTCGAGGTGCCCGGCGGGGGCGCCGTGCCCGTCGTGGTCGATCCCAACGCGGCTGTCAGCGACCTCGACTCGGCCACCCTGGCGAGCGCCACGGTGTCGATCTCCGTGGGCTTCACGGCTGGCCAGGATGTCTTGGCCTTCACCGACAACCCGACCACCATGGGCAACATCTCGGGCGCCTACACCGCTGGGACCGGCGTGCTGTTGCTCACATCGGCTGGTTCCACCGCCACGATCGCCCAATGGCAGGCCGCGCTCCGCTCGGTGACCTTCAACAACACGTCTCTCGCCCCGAATGTCCTCAATCGGACGGTCTCGTTCGTGGCCAACGACGGATCGACCGCCAGTAGTGGGGCCACCAAGTTGGTCTCGCTGTCCGGCGCCAACGACGCTCCGATCGTCACCACGACCGGCGGTGCCGCCTCGTGGACCGAAGCCAACAACACCGCCTCCCCCGTCATCACCATCGATGCGGGCGTGACCGTCACCGACCCCGACAACACGGCACTCTCGACGGGGACCGTGTCGATCACCAGCGGGTTCCAGATTGGAGCAGACGTCCTGGGGTTCGTCGCCAACGGTGCCACCATGGGCAACATCGCCGGCGTCTTCGATCCGACCACCGGCGTGCTGTCGCTGACCTCCAGCGGTGGGGTGGCCACACTGGCCAACTGGCAGGCCGCCCTGCGTGCCGTCTCGTTCACCAACACCTCGAATACTCCGGTTGCAACCTCGCGGGTCGTGACGTTCGTCGCCAACGATGGCGCCGACGGAAGCCTGCCCAGAACACGCACCATCACGGTCACCGCTACCGATGACACTCCCATTGCGACAACATCGGGCGGCACCACGATGTGGGTCCAGGGCGACAATGCCTCGGTGGCAACTGCCATCGACCCGGGCCTCACGCTGTCCGATCCGGACTCGGCCGGCATGGCGTCGGCAACCGCCATCATCACCAGTGGCGGCGATGTCGTCAACGACTCGCTGACCTTCACCAACGATGGCGCCACGATGGGCAACATCTCTGGCAGCTTCACGCTCAGCACGCTGACGCTCACCTCGGCGGGGGCCACCGCTACCCCGGCCGAATGGCAGGCCGCACTGCGAGCGGTGAAGTTCACCAACGCCGCGGCCATCCCGAGCGCAGGGTCCCGTGTCGTTCAATTCATTGCCAACGACGGCTCCACCGCCAGCGCCGCCGTCACCAAGTCGGTGTCGGTCACCTCGGTGAACCAGACGCCGATCGCCACCATGAGCGGCGGCCCGGTGACGTGGACCCAAGGCTCGGCCGGCTCGTCGCCGGTGAGCATCGATGATGGCCTCACGGTGACCGATCGCGATGACTCGGTGTTGACGACGGCAACACTGTCGATCTCGTCGGGATACATCGAAGGCGAGGACGTGCTCTCGTTCGTCAACGACGGGTCGACGATGGGCAACGTCAACGCCTTCTTCAACACGATTTCTGGTTCGATGACGATGAGCTCGTCAACGACCCCGGCTCGGGCCACGGTGGCGCAGTGGCAGGCCGCGATTCGATCGATCACGTATACCAACGTGGCGGGCAACCCGAACGGGTCGAACCGCACACTGCGTATCACGATCTTCGACGGCACCATCAACAGCTCCCCCACGACCCGGACGCTCGCTGTGGTTCCCTACGTGGCGCCACCCGCGCCTCCGGCGCCCGCTCCCCCGCCAGCTCCAGCGCCAACTCCGGCGCCGACCCCTCCCCCGCCACCGAAGATTGTCTGCCCGAGGACCTCCTTCCAGGTGCCGACGTTCAACAGCCTCGTCACCCTCATCCTCTGGTTCTTCTGCGGATACCACGGCCAGATCGTCAAGATCGGCAAGGCCCGCAAGAACGTGCTGGTTCTGGTTCCGAATGGTTGGGCTTGGCCCCGAAACGTGAAAGTCATCCGCCGGGTCTTCTGATCGAATAGCTCACGGCCTGACAGACTCTGGCGCCATGAGAGCGACCCGAGCCATCAAGGTAGAGCTGGTCAGCCAGCTGATTCCCGGCATCGCTGCCGCCGGGGTGACATGTCTGCACTCCAACAACAACTTGGACTGGATCCGCCACGACGGTCGGTTGCATCTCGTGTGGCGAACTGCGCCATCACACTTCGCATCTCCCGAGGTCCGGCTGGAGGTGACGTCGGCGGCGGTGGTCGACGGGTCGATCGCGTCGACGCTCTGCGACGGGTCGGCATGGCGTCACGACACGACGATCACGTTGGGCTCCGACCTCCGAGAACCCCGCTTCATCGTCCACGATGGACAACTCCACCTCATCTGGTTCCAACTGGGCGTCGAGCGACTGAAGTTCCAACCGCAGCGAGTGTGGCTGGCAACGCTGGATGAGGGCGGGTGGTCCGAGCCCGACGTCATCATCGACGAGCCGATCGTTCCGTGGCGGATTCGGCGCTGGCCGGACCCGTTGAACGCCAATGATCCAGGCGGCGACCGCTGGGCCATGTTCGACTACCGCGGCGCCGAGCGGATGTACGGTCCACGGCCCGCAGATCCCACCATCGAAGTCCGTTGGAGCGACGACCTGCGGTCCTGGTCCGAGCCTCAGGATGTCCATGTCGGTGGCTGCGAGATGGATCTGGCGTTGCTCGACGACGGCCGGATGGCGGGTGTGACTCGCAACGAGGGCCCGTCGCGACATGGCTCCGACATCGTAATCGGCCCGTCGTTCGATCGGTTGTCCTCGACCCCGATCGGACCGAAGCTCGACTCGCCCCATCTGATCCGATGGCACGACGAACTGTTCCTGTTCGCCCGGCGGTCTCTGTCGTTCGGAGGCAACTTCGATGTGGCACCTCGCTGGTTGCCAGATAGCGTCCGCATGCGGATCAACCAGGCGTTGTGGTCGATCACCCGCAAACGCAGCGCCATCTACCGGTTCGATCCCGAGGCCGCCACGGTGACATGGGCCATGGATCTCCCATCACGCGGAGACTGTGCGTTTGCTTCGATCATCGACGAGCCCGACGGATCGCTGATCGTCGCCGACTACACGTCGCCTTCAAGCGCCGGTGATCCGCGCTGGATCCTCGGCCAACTCGGCGAGACGATCATCACGGCCACCCGCGTCACGCTCGCCGATTGAACGAGTAGACCCACGTCCTGGGGTCAGCGGAGCAGGTGCCGTCCGGAATAGACCGGCAGGTCGATGAAGCTCAGCACCCCCGGCTCGGCGGCCACCACATGGGGCACCGCGTTGAGCACTGCCATGGCGGTGGCCAGACATCCTGCGTGGTTGTGATCGCCGTGATGGCTCGAGACCATCAACTCGATGTCGACGCACGGCTCCCCCTCGACGTGGATCCGATATCCCTGTCCGGTCGGCCAATCGAACACGTCCTCGTCGCGCAACCGGGTCACGTGCTCGACGATGATCCGTGCCTCGCCGTTGAGCATGCCGCGGATCTCGAACCGCATCGCCGAGATGCCGCCAACGGGGATGGGACCGGAGGCGATCTCGAACGGTTCCTCGGCATAGCGAACCTCGTGCCATTCCTCGATGCTGTCGAGTTTCACATCCAGGGCCGCCGCCACCATCTCGATGGTCGGGCCCCACGCCAACGCCGTCGACCCCGGCGACAGCAACAACGACTGCGACGGATCGGTCTTCCCGAATCCCATGATCTCGAACATCGTGAACGGGTTGTCCCAGGTGGCGTAGTTGACGATCTCCATCATCCGGACCGTCTCGATCTCCTTGCACATCGACAGCGCCGGGATGGTCACGCCGGCGTTGCCGTACCCCGGGTCGATGCCAGAGGTATAGATCGACGTGCCGCCCTCAACGCACGCGGCAGTGAAGCGGTCGAGGATCCCTGGGCCGGCGGTCCCCGGAAAGATCAGCGGCACGTAGGAGGTGTTCACGACGTTCTTGCCGGCG
>Ga0105047_10000332_pt1 | contig 76541 bp, 69 predicted proteins | sample MAT04_FD_78384 | JGI IMG/M metagenome (GOLD analysis project Ga0105047, IMG submission 78384) | Freshwater microbial communities from Lake Fryxell liftoff mats and glacier meltwater in Antarctica - MAT-04 (megahit assembly) | ecosystem: Environmental > Aquatic > Freshwater > Ice > Liftoff... | reverse complement strand
CTGGTGTACCCACATCGACCGATAGGTCACTTCGGGTACGGGCTGGTGTACCCACATCGACCGATAGGTCACTTCGGGTACGGGCTGGTGTACCCACATCGACCGATAGGTCACTTCGGGTACGGGGTCGCCCGCTCCTGTCCGAGACCGGTGCGGTGCGGTGCGGCGGGAATCACAGCTCGCGGACCCCCTCCTAGTCATCGGCGCCTTGTGGGGTGTGGAAGGGTCGAAGGCGTGGCTGCTGCGCGGACCGTCGAGGCCGAGGTCGCCGTCGTGGGGGGCGGGATCTCGGGGCTGGCGACGGCGTACTGGCTGGTCGTCGACCACGGGGTCGATGTCGTCGTGCTGGAGGCCGAGGGGCGAGCCGGGGGCAAGGTCTCGACCCGGACCCTCGCCGGGATGCCGGTGGACGTCGGGCCCGATGCCTTCCTGAGCCGGGGGGTCGAGCTCGCGGAGCTCGTGTCGCGGCTGGGGCTGGCCGAGGCCGTCGTGCGCCCCGCACCGGGCGGGGCGTTCATCTGGTCGCGCGGGCGGTTGCGCCCGATCCCAGCCGGTGGGGCGTTCGGCATCCCGGACCGGGTGCTGCCGCTGGTGCGGTCGCGGCTGTTGTCGCCGGCCGGCATCCTGCGGGCGGGCCTGGACCTCGTGCGGCCACGCACGGTCCTGGGTGGGGACCCGACCGTCGCCGAGGTCGTTCGTCCGCGGCTGGGTGACGAGGTCGTCGAGCGCCTCGTGCAGCCGCTGCTCGGTGGCGTGCATGCCGGCTCGGTCGACCGGCTGAGCGCGCGCAGCACGGTGCCCGACGTGGTCGAGCTGGCCCGCTCGAGCCGGTCGCTGGTGCTCGCCCTGCGCCGGCGCCGGAGGGCGGCCCCGAAGCCCGCCGCACCGCCGGCCCCACCACTCGTGTCGTTGCGCGGCGGGCTCGGCGGCCTGACCGACGCACTCGTCGACGCCGTCGGTGAGAGTCGGGTTCTGCGCGGTGCACGCGTGAGCGCGATGCGGCGCACGGATGCCGGGTGGGAGGTCATCGCCGCCGACACGCGCGTGACCGCGCGGCAGGTGGTGCTGGCCGCCCCGGCCCACGCGAGCGCGGACCTCCTGGTCGGCACGACTCCCGTGCTGGCCGCCGAGCTGCGCGGCATCCACTACGTCGACGTTGCCACCGTGACCCTCGCCCTGCCCCGTGCACAGGTCGGCGACCTTAGGGGCACCGGTTTCCTCGTGCCCCCCACCGAGGGCACCCTCGTCGTGGGCTGCACCTGGCTGACCAGCAAATGGCCGCAGCTCGCCGGCGACGGAACCGACTCGGTCCTGCTGCGCTGCATGGTGGGTCGTGACGGCGACGACCGGTGGACCACGATGACGGATGAGGCGCTCGTCGCCGCCGTGCGCGCCGACCTCGCCAGGGTGATGGGGGTGACCGCGACGCCGACCGACGTCCTGGTGCAGCGGTGGTGGCGCGGCATCCCGCAGTACCTCGTCGGACACGCGGACCGGCTCGACCGTCTCGACCGGCTCGTGCCCGACGGGCTGCACCTCACCGGCGCGGGCTACCGCGGCTCCGGGCTGGCGGCGTGCGTGGCCTCGGCCCGGCGCACCGCCTCCGTCGTCGCCGAGCACCTGTCCTGCCCCGACCGGCCCGACCCCCTGGTGCTCGGACCCGACCCGTCCCGTTCAGGAGCGACCCCGTGAGCCACCCTGCCGGCATCCCGACGCCTCGCGTCGACTTCGCAGCACGCCCCATGCTGGTCTTCTGGGAGATCACCCGGTCGTGCCTGCTCGCCTGCCGCCACTGCCGGGCGTCGGCCACCGCCGCGCCCCTTGCGGGCGAGCTGGACTCCGCCGAGGGCCTCGACCTCATCGACCAGGTGGCGGGGTTCGGGCGCCCCTACCCGATCCTGGTGCTGACGGGTGGTGACTGCCTCCTGCGCGACGACGTCTTCGACCTCGTCGCCCACGCCACCGAGCGGGGCGTGCCCGTCTGCCTGTCGCCGTCAGTGACGCCGATGCTCACGCCCGAGTCGATCGCCCGGATGGCGTCGTCCGGGGTGAAGGCGGTGTCGCTCTCGCTCGACGGCGCCTGCGCCGAGACGCACGACGGCATCCGCGGCATCCCCGGCCACTTCGAGCAGACCCTGCCCGCGATCCGCGCCATCGTCGACGCGGGCATCACGCTGCAGGTCAACACCACGGTGATGAGCGGCAACGTGCACGAGCTGCCCGACATCGCCACCATCGTCAGCGACTACGGCGTCGACATGTGGGAGGTGTTCTTCCTCGTGCACGTGGGCCGGGGCGAGGCCACCGGGGCGATCAGCCCGCAGGAGCACGAGGACGTCTGCCACTTCCTCTTCGACGCCTCGCACCACGGCTTCGTCGTGCGCACTGTCGAGGCGCCGTTCTTCCGCCGGGTCGTGCACACCCGACGCGAGGGTGGCGGCGTGCCGGCGACGGCCCTCTACGCCGAGCTGTCCGGTCGCCTCACCGAGCTGCTCGGCGAGGGCCGCGAGCGAGCTTCCGCGCACACCGCCGCGACGCGCGACGGCAAGGGCATCGTCTTCGTCGCGTACGACGGGGAGGTGTACCCCGCGGGCTTCCTCCCGCTCGGGCTCGGCTCGGTCCGCGACCAGCCCCTCGCTCGGATCTATCGCGACCACCCCACCCTGAGGGCCATCCGGGCCGCCGAGTTCAGTGGGCGCTGTCGGGCGTGCGAGTACGCCGACCTGTGTGGCGGCTCGCGCGCCCGGGCCTACGCGGCGACCGGTGACCCGCTCGGCGAGGACGCCGCCTGCGTCCACCAGCCCGCCGCGACCAGGGCGGCCGAGCCGGCGCCGAGCGCCTGACCCGGTCCGCAGCGCGGGCATCGGGTCTCACGATGCGGGACTGCGGGGTTCCCGAAACCCGATGCTTACACTCGGCGACGCGAAGCAACACGACCGAAACACAACGACGCGGGCCGCGAAACCCCGGGCCGTCACCGTTGTCGCCATGAGCACACCACTGATGCCCCTTGCGGCGGCAGCAGACCAGATCGACTACGCGTCCACGGCGTTCGTCATCCTCTGCGCTTCCCTCGTCCTCCTCATGACCACCCCCGGACTGGCGCTGTTCTACGGCGGCATGACCCGGACCAAGTCCGTCCTCAACATGATGATGATGTCCTTCGGCGCCATGGGCGTCGTCGGCATCATCTACGTCCTGTACGGCTACTCGATGTCGTTCGGCAGCGAGAACATCGCCGGCATCATCGCGAACCCCTTCCAGTACTTCGGCCTGAACGGCACCGTCGACTCGGTGGTGAACCCGTTCGGCTACGAGGGCTACGGGAACATCCCCGAGCTCGCGTTCGTCGCGTTCCAGCTGACCTTCGCCGTCATCACTGTCGCGCTGATCAGCGGCGCCATCGCCGACCGCGTCAAGTTCTCGACCTGGCTGGTCTTCAGTGGGCTGTGGGTCACCTTCTCGTACTTCCCGATCGCGCACATGGTCTGGGGCGGTGGCCTGCTGTCCGCGGCCGAGACGAGCCTGTCCTCGCTCATCTTCGGTTCGACCGACGGGTCGGCCAACGTGGCCCCGATGGACTTCGCGGGCGGCACGGTGGTGCACATCAACGCCGGCATCGCCGGCCTGGTGCTCGCCCTCGTCGTCGGCAAGCGGGTCGGCTTCGGCAAGGTCGCGATGCGCCCGCACAACGTGCCGCTCACCATGATCGGCGCCGGCCTGCTCTGGTTCGGCTGGTTCGGCTTCAACGCCGGCTCCGAGCTCGCCGCGGACGGCACCGCCGCCCTGGTGTGGGTCAACACGACCGCGGCCACCTGCGCCGCGATGCTCGGCTGGCTGCTCGTGGAGAAGATCCGTGACGGCCACGCGACGTCGGTCGGCGCGGCCTCCGGCATCGTCGCCGGTCTGGTGGCCATCACCCCGGCCTGTGGCTTCGTCAGCCCCCTCGGCTCGCTCGTCCTGGGCGTCGTCGCCGGTGCCCTGTCCGCCATCGCCGTCGGCCTGAAGCTCCGCTTCGGCTACGACGACTCGCTCGACGTCGTGGGCGTCCACCTCGTCGCCGGCGTGTGGGGCACCATCGGTGTCGGCCTGCTCGCTACCTCCACCGGTCTCTTCTACGGTGGTGGCATCGACCAGACCGTCATCCAGATCCTGATCGCGCTGTGCACGATCGTCATCTCCGGTGTCGTCACCCTCGTCATCGCCCTCGCGCTCAAGGCCACCATGGGCTGGCGCGTCCCCGAGGACGTCGAGGCCGCCGGCATCGACCAGGGCGAGCACGCGGAGACCGCGTACGACCTCGTGTCCGTCGGAGGCCGCATGGGTGCGGCTCCCTTCGGCGCCTCGCAGACGTCGTCAACCGGTTCGAAGAACCTCGAAGGAGCCCAGTCATGAAGCTCGTCACCGCCATCATCAAGCCCCACCAGCTCGACGAGGTGAAGGAGGCCCTCGAGGCCTTCGGCATCCAGGGCATGACGATCAGCGAGGCGCACGGCTACGGGCGCCAGCGCGGTCACAGCGAGGTCTACCGCGGAGCCGAGTACACCGTCGACTTCGTGCCGAAGAGCCGCCTCGAGGTGCTCGTCGACGACATGGACGCCTCCTCGGTGGTCGCCGTCATCCTCAAGACCGCCCAGACCGGCCGCATCGGCGACGGCAAGATCTGGGTCATCCCGGTCGAGGACGTCGCCCGGGTCCGCACCGGAGAGCGCGGCGTCGAGGCGCTCTGAGCATGTCCACCCCCTCGAGCGGGATCGGCTCCCGACGGCTCGACCTGGCCGGCACCCGCGACTTCGCCGTCGCGGGTGCGGGCCCGGCCCGTCGGGCGGCCCTGTCCGCGTTCAACCGCGGGTGGCTCGCCGACGTCTGGCTGGTCGCGACCGGCGGGGCGCAGGTGGAGGGGATCGCGCTCGCCGCGGTCGGCAGCATCGGCCGCGGCGACGCGGGGCCGCTCAGCGACTACGACCTCGTCCTGCTCCACTCCGAGCGCTCGCTCCCGGCCAAGGAGCTCACCGCGCTCGCCGACCGCATCTGGTACCCCATCTGGGATGCCGGCGTGCGCCTCGACCACAGCGTCCGCACCGTCACGCAGTGCCGGCAGGTGGCGGCCGCCGACCTCACGGCCGCCGTCGGCCTGCTCGACCTCGCCCCCCTCGCCGGCGACGAACAGCTCGTCGCCGCGGCCCGGTCCACCGTCGCCCACGACTGGCGGGGCAACGCCCGCAAGCGCCTGCCTCAGCTCGTCGAGGCGGTCGTCTCCCGCCACCAGCGGCAGGGCGACCTCGCGCAGTCCATCGAGCCCGAGCTCAAGGAGGCGCATGGCGGCCTGCGCGACCTGACCGTGCTCTCGGCCCTCGCCGAGGCGTGGCTCGCCGACCGCCCGCACGGCGGCGTGGATGCCGCGCACGCCCTCCTGCTCGACGTCAGGGATGCCGTGCACGTCGTGACCGGCCGCGGCCGCGACCGCCTGGGCCGCGAGGAGCACGACGCCGTCGCAGCCCTGCTCGGCCACGCCGACGCCGACGACCTGCTCACCGCGGTGTCTTCCGCCGGGCGGCACATCGCCTACGCCCTCGACGGCACGCTGCGCCGGGCCGGGCAGTCCCAGCGAGCGCGCACCCTGCGGGTCGGGCCCCGCCGACCGCAGATGACGCCGCTGGGCCACGGGCTGTTCGCCAGCGACGGAGAGGTCGTGCTCGGAGCGGCCCGCCTCGCCGAGACCGACGAGGCGATGCCGATGCGCGCCGGCGTCGTCGCGGCCCGGGCCGGGCTGCCGATCGCCCCGGCCACCCTCGACAACCTCGCCCGGCACGCCCCGGAGACGTCGCATCCCTGGCCCGCGCCGCTGCGAGACCTCTTCGGTGACCTCCTCGCCTCCGGCCCCGGCCTGGCGACCGTGTGGGAAGGGCTCGACCAGGTCGGCGTCGTCGACACCTGGCTGCCCGAGTGGGCCGCCGTGCGCTCGCGCCCCCAACGCAGCGCCGTGCACCGGCACACCGTCGACCGCCACCTCGTCGAGACCGTGGTGCGGGCCGCGGGCCTGGTGCGTCGTGTCTCCCGGCCCGACCTGTTGCTGGTCGCCGCCCTGCTCCACGACATCGGGAAGGTCCGCGGCTCGCACGACCACTCGGTCACCGGCGCCGACCTGACCCGGGGGGTCGTCACCCGGTGGGGGTTCTGCCCGCACGACGTCGAGGTGCTCGTCACCCTCGTGCGCGAGCACCTCACCCTCATCGAGCTGGCCACCCGCCGCGACCACCAGGACCCCGCGACGGTCGATGCGGCGGTGGCTGCGGTCGACGGCGACCGCGAGGTCTTCGAGATGCTGCTCGCCCTCACCGAGGCGGACGCCTCGGCTGCAGGACCCGCGGCGTGGACCGACTGGCGCGCCACCCTGCTCGACCAGCTCGCGGTCGCCGTGCGCGCGCGGCTCGACGGCCCCACCCGCGTCGCTGCCGACCCCGATCCCGGCTCCGGCGACATCGACCCCGCCGGGATCCTCGCCCCGGTGGTCCTCGCGGCGGTGCGTGCGGGTGAGCCGAACGTACGGGTCATCGCCACCGGCGGCTCGCACCGGCTCGACATCACCGACCTCGACCGCGTCGGCCTGTTCGCCGACACGGCCGGCCTGCTCGCTGCAGAGGGACACACCGTGCGCACCGCGATCCTGCGCACCGTCGACGGCATCGCGGTCAACGAGTGGCACGTCGAGTCGCCGAGCGGCGCGGTGCCGGACCCGACCCGCATCGAGCGCGGCCTGGCCAGGCTCGGCCGCGGCGACCGCGCCCCCCTCGCGACCCTCGACCGGCGACGGGCCCACGTGGCTCGCCCGTCGGGACAGGCGTCGATCGGTACCCCCGGGCAGGCCCGCGCCCTCGTGGTTCCCGGCGCCAGCAGCGACGCCACGGTGCTCGAGGTGCGCGCCCAGGACCGCCCGGGCCTGCTCCACGAGCTCGGGGCCGCGCTCGCAGGCGCCGGCATCTCGGTGCGCTCGGCCCACATCGCAACGTATGCCGGGCAGACGCTCGACACCTTCTACCTCACCGGGGCCGACGGCCTGCCACTGCCGCCGGCCCGGGTGGCGCAGGCCGTGAGCCTGGTCATCGACACCTGCGACGGCATCTGACCCCACCCGCCCCAGCTTTCTCGCCCGATGCGGGAAGGTTCACCTTCCCCCCGGAACATTTCCGGTGCGCAGGTGAAGCTTCCTGCGTGAAGCGCCCGCCACGGCCTCGTGAGCCCTGATGAGCCGCGGTCGGGGACGACCCCGCGCACCGTTAGCCTTGACCAGTGTTCAACAGCCTCTCCGACCGCCTGACCGAGACCTTCAAGAACCTCCGCACCAAGGGGCGCTTGTCGGAGTCCGACGTCAACAAGACGATCCGCGACATCCGCCTGGCGCTGCTCGACGCCGACGTCGCCCTGCCCGTCGTCAAGGAGTTCACCCACGCCGTCCGCGAGCGCGCGCTCGGGGCCGAGGTCAGCGAGGCGCTCAACCCGGCGCAGCAGGTCGTCAAGATCGTCAACGAGGAGCTCGTCGGCATCCTCGGCGGTGAGACGCGCGGCATCCGGTTCGCCAAGCAGCCGCCGACCGTCATCATGCTGGCCGGGCTGCAGGGTTCGGGCAAGACCACGCTGGCCGGCAAGCTGGCCCGCTGGCTCAAGGACCAGGGCCACACCCCGATCCTCGTCGCCGCCGACCTCCAGCGCCCCAACGCGGTCACCCAGCTCCAGGTCGTCGGCGAGCGGGCCGGCGTTCCGGTGTTCGCCCCCGAGCGTGGCAACGTCTTCGGCCACGACGTCGTCACCGAGAGCGGGGAAGGCACCCGCAGCCACGGCGACCCGGTCGCCGTCTCGCGCGCCGGCATCGAGCAGGCCCGCCGCAGCCAGCACGACGTCGTCATCGTCGACACCGCCGGTCGCCTCGCGATCGACGCCGACCTCATGCAGCAGGCTGCCGACATCCGCGCCGCGATCTCGCCGGACGAGGTGCTGTTCGTCATCGACGCGATGATCGGCCAGGCCGCGGTCGAGACCGCCCACGCCTTCCAGGAGGGCGTCGACGTCACCGGCGTCGTGCTGACCAAGCTCGACGGCGACGCCCGCGGTGGCGCCGCGCTGTCGGTCGCCTCGGTCACCGGCCGCCCGATCATGTTCGCCAGCACCGGCGAGGGCGTGAAGGACTTCGAGGTCTTCCACCCCGACCGGATGGCCTCGCGCATCCTCGACATGGGCGACGTGCTCACCCTCATCGAGCAGGCCGAGAAGGCCTTCGACCGCGCCGACGCCGCCGAGATGGAGCGCAAGTTCCTCGCGGCCGAGGACTTCACCTTCGACGACTTCCTGCAGCAGATGGCCGCCATCAAGAAGATGGGGTCGCTGAAGTCGATCCTCGGCATGATGCCCGGCATGGGCCAGATGCGGGCCCAGCTCGACGCCTTCGACGAGAGGGAGTTCGACCGGGTCGAGGCGATGGTCTTCTCGGTGACGCCGTTCGAACGCAACCACCCGAAGCTGATCAACGGCTCGCGTCGCGCGCGCATCGCCAAGGGTTCGGGCACGAGCACCTCCGAGGTCAACCAGCTGCTGGAGCGCTTCGGCGAGGCGCAGAAGATGATGAAGCAGATGGCCAAGGGCGGCGGGCTGCCGGGGATGCCGGGCATGCCCGGTGGCGGGTCGGGCCCGGGCAAGCGCGGCCGCCAGCAGGTGCCGCAGCGCAAGAAGTCCAAGTCCGGCAACCCGGCCAAGCGGGCCGCCGAGGAGCGGGCCGCGAGCCAGCGCCCGGCATCCGGCGGCGGAGGTGCCTTCGGTGGTGCCGCAGGCGCCGGGGTGCCCGGTGGCACCGACCCCGCGGCCATCGACCCGGCGCAGCTGCCGAAGGGCTTCGAGAAGTTCCTGGGGCAGTGACCGCGCGCGAACCGGGGCTGCACACGATGGCGGTGGGCATCGCCGGGCCACGGGTCGCCTTCCTGCACGGGCTGTTCGGGCAGGGCCGCAACTGGACCCAGATTGCCAAGGCGCTCGCCGGCCCGGACGGCACCCGCGCCCGCTGCCTGCTCGTCGACCTGCCCGACCACGGCCGCTCGCCGTGGACGCAGGAGTTCTCGTACGAGACGTATGCCGCCCAGGTCGCCGCGACGCTCGAGGCGGCCGCGTCCGGTGAGCCCTGGGTGCTCGTGGGCCACTCGCTCGGTGGCAAGGTGGCCATGGTCACGACCCTGACCCACCCCGCGGTGGTGCGCAGCCTGGTCGTCGTCGACATCTCGCCCAAGGACTACGGCGACCTGGACCGGTTCGTGCACTACATCGAGGCGATGCGCGCGCTGCCGCTGCACGAGCTGACCGGCCGCGCCGACGCCGAGCGGCGCTTCGCCGCCGTCGAGCCCGACCCGGGGGTGCGTGGGTTCCTGCTGCAGAACCTGCGCCGGCACGGCACGACCTGGTCGTGGCAGGCCAACCTCGAGCTGCTCGCCCGCGATGCCGCGCGTGGCGCGGACTCGCAGATCGCCGACTTCCCCGACACCGGCGCGCCGCCCTACGACGGTCCGGTCGTGTGGCTGGTCGGTGGCGACTCCAGCTACGTCAAGGACGCCGACACCGCGCTGATGCGCGCCCTGTTCCCCCGGGCCCGGCCGGTCGTCGTCAACGGGGTGGGGCACTGGGTGCACAGCGAGGCCCCCGAGGTGGTCACCGAGACGCTGCGCCGGGTGCTCCGCCTCCTACCGCCCGGCTGAACCTGCCCGCAGCGCCGCTGCTCCTCTGTCGGTGCGGGCGCTGCACGGCCATACTCGAGCGATGAGCACCCCCGCGCCGGACCCGGTCGCGCGCGTGCGCGCCACCTTCGAGACCATCGCCGACGACTACGACCAGAGCGGCGTGCCGTTCTTCGTTCCCACGGCGAAGGGCCTCGTGGAGGCCCTGGCGCCACAGCCGGGGGAGCGGGCGCTCGACATCGGGTGCGGCCGCGGAGCGGCGACGGCGCTGCTCGCGCGCGCGGTGCTACCCAGCGGCTCGCTCGATGCCGTCGACCTCAGCCCGAGCATGGTCGAGCACACCCGATCCCTCCTGGCCGCCGAGGGCCACCACGCGCGCACCGCGGTGATGGATGCCGCGCACCCGGACCTGCCGTCGTCCTCCTACGACCTGCTCGCCTCCTCGCTCGTGCTGTTCTTCCTGCCCGACCCCGCCACGGCGCTTCGGCGGTGGGTCGACCTGCTGGCACCGGGGGGCCGCATCGGCCTGGCGACGTTCGGTGCGCCCCACCCGGTCTGGGCCCGGCTCGACGAGCTCTTCCGCCCGTGGCTGCCGCCGGCGATGCTCGACCCGAAGGTGGTCGGCCCCGACGCACCCTTCTCCAGCGACGCCGGGATGGAGGAGCTGCTGCGCGAGGCCGGAGCGGCCGAGGTGCGCACCGTGACCCGACGCGTCGAGGTGGCGTGGGGCGACCTGCGCGGCTGGAAGTCCTTCTCGATGAGCACCGGGCAGCGGGCCATGTGGGCGATGGTCCCCGCCGAGGAGCGCGACGCACTGGAGGCCCGGGCCGCGCAGATCCTCGACGACGCCCGCGGCGCGACCAGCCGCGTCGTCATCTGGCAGGACATGCGCTACACCCTGGGCAACGTGGGCGCCTGAGCGCGGAACGGTCGGGGGCACCACTAGGGTCGGGCCATGGCTCAGGTGCTGCACCTCACCGGTCCGGTCCTCGTCGGCCCTGACGACGTGCGCTCGCAGGCGTGGGTGGTCGGTGGCCGCATCGCGTATGCCGCGCCGACGGGCGACCACGACGTCACGACGGTGGCGGGCTGGGTGCTGCCCGGCCTGGTCGACGCCCACAGCCACATCGGTCTGGGCACGCACGGCGCCGTCGACGACGCCACCGCCGAGCAGCAGGCCATCGCCGACCGGGATGCCGGGGCGCTGCTCCTGCGCGACGCCGGCTCGCCCGCGGACACGCGCTGGGTTCAGGGACGCGACGACCTGCCGCGCCTGGTGCGGGCCGGCCGGCACATCGCCCGCACCCGCCGCTACATCCGCGACTTCGCCTGGGAGGTCGAGCCCGAGCAGCTCGTCGACCAGGTGCGACTCGAGGCAGGGGCCGGCGACGGGTGGGTCAAGCTCGTCGGCGACTGGATCGACCGCGAGACCGGCGACCTCTCACCGTGCTGGCCGCAGGACGTGCTCGACGAGGCGGTCGCGGCAGCACACGAGGAGGGCGCCCGGGTGACCGCGCACTGCTTCGGCGAGGAGTCACTACGCGACCTGGCCGCCGCCGGCACCGACTGCGTCGAGCACGCGTGCGGCCTCGAACCCGACACGATCGCGTCCTTCGCCGCCCAGGGCATCGCCATCGTGCCGACTCTGGTCAACATCGACACCTTCCCGCAGCTCGCCGAGCCGGCCCGCGAGAAGTTCCCCGAGTACCACCGGCACATGATCGACCTCTACGAGCGGCGCCACGCGACCATCGCGGCCGCGCGCGATGCCGGCATCCCGGTGTACGTCGGCACGGATGCCGGGGGCTCGCTTCCGCACGGCCTGGTCGCGACCGAGGTGGCCCACCTCGCGCACGCCGGGTTCACGACCAGCGAGGCGCTCGACGCCGCGTGCTGGGGTGCCCGGTCGTGGCTCGGCTGGGCCGGGCTGGGGGAGGGGGAGGAGGCCGACCTCGTGGTCTACGCCGACGACCCCCGCGAGGACCTCGCCGCACTCGTGGCCCCGTCGCTCGTCGTCCTGCGCGGCATCGCCCACCAGCCCTGACTCCCGGACAGGTCGGTCAGACGGGCCCGGCAGCTCCGGCGCGACTGGCGGCGGAGCCCTGCTGGGCCGACTCGAGGGCGAGCTCACGTTCGAGGGCGAGCTCCTCGCGGTACGCGCGCACCGACCAGGCGACGGCCCCGGCCCACACGACGAAGATGAACGCGTAGATGGCGTAGCGGGTGGCGTCGGGTGCGCCGATCCACTCGCTGCGGAGCAGGGTGCGGGTGTTGGTGAGGACGATGACACCGCCGACGGCGGAGCCGAGAACTCGCGGAGGCACGTGGCGCACGAGCCAGGCGGCGATCGGGGCGGCGATGAGACCACCGAGCAGCAGGGCTCCCACCCAGGCGAAGTCCAGGCCTTGCGAACCGAGGGCCAGCAGGAAGCCGAGGCTGGCCGCCACCGAGACGAGGAACTCGCTGGTGTCGATCGAACCGATGACCTTGCGGGGCTCCAGCCGGCCGCTGGCGAGGATCGCCGGTGTGCCCACCGGCCCCCAGCCGCCGCCCCCGGTGGCATCGACGAAGCCGGCGAACAGGCCCAACGGCGCGAGGAACCGACTGCGCAGGGGGTGCCCGAGCCGGTCGCGCCGCAGACCCTTGACCGTGAAGCGGATCAGGACGTACAGGCCCAGGGTGAGCAGGATGAGGGACATGACGGGCGAGGCCACCGAGGTGTCGAGGTTCGACAGTAATGTCGCTCCGACGAAGGCGCCGGCGGCGCCCGGGATGCCGATCTTCAGCACGACCTTCCAGTCGACGTTCCCGAACTTCCAGTGCGCCGCGCCTGAGGCCAGGGTCGTACCGATCTCGGCGAGGTGGACCGTGGCGGACGCGGCGGCCGGGTTCGTGCCGATGGCCAGGAGCAGCGTCGTCGACGTCACGCCGTAGGCCATACCGAGCGAACCGTCGACGAGCTGGGCGAAGAAGCCCACGATGGCGAGGAGAAGGAGCTTGCGCATGAGAAGACCTCTTGGATGTATTCCGACCGGAGTAGTAGGAATATCTCACGTCCTTGGCCCCCCGTCAAGTCCGTCCCGGAGTTCGGTAGTCCGATCAGAGCTGCTGCGAGAGAATCCCGACGTGGACATCTCTGCGCGAACCGACTACGCCGTCCGGGCGATGCTGACCCTCGCCCAGGCGCAACGCGACGAGTCGGGGCCGGTCAGCGTCGACACACTGGCACGCGCCCAGAACCTCCCTCGCAAGTTCCTCGAGGCGATCGCCGCTGATCTGCGCGTCGCTGGCCTGGTGCGCAGCACCCGTGGGGCGCGGGGCGGGTACGCGCTCGCCAGAGCTGCCGACGGCATCGCCGTCGGCGACGTCTTCCGAGCGGTCGACGGCCCGCTCGCCGAAGTGCGGGGTCTGCGGCCGCACGAGACGAGCTACGAGGGCGTGGCCGAGCACCTGCCGACCGTGTGGGTCGCGGTGCGCGGCGCCCTGCGCGAGGTGCTCGACGGCACCAGCCTCGCCGACGTGCTCAGTGGCGAGCTGCCGGCGACGGTGCGCGCCAAGGCAGACGCGCCGGATGCCTGGCGCAACCGCTGAGCCCGGCGGACCGGACCCGCGACGGGGTGCCTGGTCGAGGGGGTCCTGCCGGTCTGGCAGAATGGACGGCTGTACCCGTCCGGTCGGAGCATTCCGCGCCCGCCGGACCGGACGCCTACACCGGAGCATCCGGCCCCCCGCGCGATCCGTGCGCGGTCTCGCCGCGCTCACCAAGATGAAGTGGAGTGACCACCACGTGGCCGTCAAGATCCGACTCAAGCGCATGGGCAAGATCCGTGCACCGTTCTACCGCGTCGTCGTCATGGACTCGCGCACCAAGCGCGACGGCCGTGCCATCGAGGAGATCGGCAAGTACCACCCCACCGAGGAGCCCTCGGTCATCCAGATCGACAGCGCGCGCGCGCAGTACTGGCTCGGCAACGGCGCCCAGCCGACCGAGGCCGTCGCCGCCCTGCTGAAGATCACCGGTGACTGGCAGAAGTACAAGGGCGATCCCGGCACCGAGGGCACCCTGCGGGTCAAGGCCCCGAAGACCCCCAAGAAGGACCTCTACGAGGCCGCTCTGGCCGCTGCCGGCAAGACCGCCGACGACGGCACCGGCGCCACCACGCCGAAGAGGCGTACCGCCAAGAAGGCCGAGCCCGCCGCCGAGGTGGCCCCTGCTGAGGTGGCTCCCGCCGCAGCCCCCGCCGAGGAGACCCCGGCCCCCGCGGCCGAGGCCACCGACGGAGAGAAGGCCTGACCGTGCTCGAGGAGGCTCTCGAGCACCTCGTGACCGGCATCGTCGACCACAAGGACGAGGTGCAGGTGCGCCGCAAGGACCTGCGCCGCGGTGAGGTGCTCGAGGTGCGCGTGCACCCCGAGGACCTCGGCCGTGTCATCGGCCGCTCCGGCCGCACCGCCAGCGCGCTGCGCACCGTCCTGGGTGCGCTCAGCGGCGGTCGCCAGATCCGCATCGACATCGTCGACACCGACCGGGTCCGCTGACCCGACCACCACCACGGCGGGCTGTGCCGGGAGGAAACCGACAGGATGTCCCCGTGAGCCAGAGCACCGTGATCGCCCGGATCGGCAAGCCGCACGGTCTGCACGGTGAGGTGACCGTGCAGCTGCACACCGACGAGCCCGAGCGCCGGCTGGCCGTCGGCTGCGCGATCGACACCGAGGCGGGGTCCGGGTCGGGTGTGCCGCGCGTGCTCACCGTGCGGTCCACCCGGGTGCACAACGGCGTCTGGCTGGTGGCGTTCGAGGAGATCCCCGACCGCACCGGTGCCGAGTCGCTGCGCGGCACCCGACTGGTGCTCGACGAGGCCGAGGTGCTCACGCCCGTCGTCGACGACGACGAGGACGTCTTCACCGAGGAGCAGCTGCGCGGCCTCGCTGTCGTCGACCCCGACGGCGCCGTGCTCGGTGAGGTCGGTGGGCTCGAGCTCGGGTCCGTGCAGGACCGGCTCGTCATCCTGCTGCCCGACGGCCGCCGCGCGCAGGTGCCGTTCGTGACCGCGATGGTGCCCGAGATCGACCTCGAGACGGGCCGGGTCGTCGTCGACGCCCCGCCGGGGCTGCTCGACCTCGGGGTGTGAGGCCGTGCGCGTCGACGTCGTGTCCATCTTCCCCGACTACCTGGCGCCGCTCGAGCTCTCGCTCCTGGGCAAGGCGCGGCGCGACGGCATCCTCGAGGTGCGCGTGCACGACCTGCGCGACTTCGCCCACGACCGGCACCGCTCCGTCGACGACAGCCCACTGGGGGGTGGCGCCGGCATGGTCATGAAGCCCGAGCCCTGGGCGGAGGCCCTCGATGCCGTCGTGGCGTCCGGGCCGCCGGGGCGCGATGCCGCCGTTCCCCACCTGATCGTGCCCGGGCCCGGGGGCGTGCCGTTCACCCAGGCGCTGGCCCGCACACTGGCGCAGGAACAGTGGCTGGCGTTCGCCTGTGGGCGCTACGAGGGCATCGACGAGCGCGTCTACGACCACGCCGCCGCCCGGATGCCGGTGACGGTCGTCTCGCTCGGCGACTACGTGCTCAACGGCGGCGAGGTGGCGGTGCTGGCGATGGTCGAGGCCGTCGGACGCCTCCTTCCCGGCGTCGTCGGCAACGCCGAGTCTCTCGTCGAGGAGTCGCACGAGGACGGCCTCCTCGAGTACCCCGTCTACACCCGTCCGGCCTCCTGGGACGACGCCGGCACTGTACGCGAGGTGCCGGCGGTGCTCCTGTCCGGTGACCACGGGGCCATCGCGGCGTGGCGCCACGCGCAGCGACTGGAGCGCACGGCATCCCGCCGCCCCGACCTGCTGCCGCTCTCCGCCACCACCGGCGCCCTGGCCGACCTCGACGTGCAGGTCGCCACCCCAGCGGATGCCGCCGAGCTTCTCGTGCTCCAGCGCGCCTGCTGGGTGCGCGAAGGGCTTGCGGCACAGGGACGTTGGCTCGTGCCGCCGCTGGCCGAGGAGCACGCTGACGTCGTGGCGGGGCTGCACGACTGGACGACGTGTGCCGTGCGCGTCCCGTCTGCGCACGCCTCACCGGGGCGGCTGGTCGCGTCGGTGCGCGGGCGGGGGCATCCCGGCGACGACACCCGCTGGGAGGTTGGCCGGCTGATGGTGGCCCCCGACCTCCGGGGCCGCGGCCTCGGCCGCGAGCTGCTCGCGCTCGCCGAGTCGCTCGCCCCGGCCCGGGCGACCCACGTCTGGCTGACCACCGGTGTGCTCGAGGAGGGCAACCAGCGCTTCTACCGGCGCGCCGGCTACCGGCCGGCGCCGGGCGAGCCCACGTACCCCGGGGCGGTCGACCTCAGCAAGCGCCGCCGCTGACCTCGGCCACGCGAGCCGATCCCGGAGCGATGGGCCAGCAGGTGCTCGACCGCCCTGGCAGTCTCCTTGGTCGGGCGCGATGCCGCCCAGTGCTGCCCAAGGCGCAGGATGGGGCGCGCGCTGTGCATTCCTCGAGGCAGCGCGGGCGACCCGTCAGGGCCGGAGCGAGGCCTTCAGGTCGTCGGGCAGCAACCGGGCCTCGCCGATGAGCCGCTCGGCCACCACCGCCGTGGTCGTCTGCGCGGCCATGATGCCCATCAGCACGAGCACCTGTGCGGCCGCGGCCTGGGCGGGGGAGCCGCCGCCGAGCAGCACGCCGATGAAGGCGCCGGGCAGCGTCACCACGCCGGCGGTGCGCACCTGGTCCAGCCCCGGGATCAGGGCCTCCGGCACCCGGCGGTGCACGACCTCGCCGACCGACTGGGACCGGGTCAGCCCGAGCGAGAGGGCCGCCTCGTACTGGCCCTTCTCCTCGCGCAGGGCGGCGAACGCCCGTCGACAGGTGAGGGTGTGGCCGTTCATGGTGTTGCCCGCGAGGATGCCGACCACGGGCACGAGCGCGATGCCGGTGGGGGGCACGGTGCGGGTCAGCAGGATGATGAGCACCACCGGCAGCAGGCCGGCGAGCATGGCCGAGGTCGCCCACGGCCAGGCCTTGGGTGCCTCGATGCGCCGAACCGTCGTCACCACGGCGATGACGAACATGAACGTCAGCAGCAGCAGCGACAGCACGAGCGACCTGATGACGGCCGCGATGACCAGCGCCGCGATGCTCAGCTGCACGATCGCCCGCGCGGCGGCGAACAGCGTGGAGCCCGGCTTGGGGAGCCGCCCGACGAGGTACATGGTGACGGTGAGGGTCAGCAGCAGCACCACGGCGAGGGCGACGGGCAGGCCCGGGTCGATCGTCACGGGCACACCGTATGCCGCGTGGCGCGCCAGGGAGGCGGGCGGGCGGCGACCGCGTCACGGCATCCGAGGATTTCGCCGGTCAGGTGGTCCTCTGGCAGACTCGGCAGTTGCGTCCCGTCGACTCGACGGCCCCCGCCACAGGGGGAGTGCCAAGGACTTCGGTCCGGACAGCATGCGGCCCGACGGACGCACCATCGAACTCCGCAACACCAACACCCGCGGGTGACCTGTGGCAGGCCGCGAGAAAGCGACATCCGTCATGCAGCGTTTCGACGAGCTCGACTCCGCGTCGATCAAGACCGACATCCCCGCGTTCCGCGCCGGTGACAACGTCAAGGTCCACGTGAGGGTCCTCGAGGGCACCCGCTCCCGCATCCAGGTCTTCCAAGGTGTCGTCATCCGTCGCCACGGCGGTGGCGTGGGCGAGACCTTCACCGTTCGCAAGGTGTCGTTCGGGGTCGGTGTGGAGCGCACCTTCCCGTTGCACACGCCGATCATCGACCACATCGAGGTCGTCACCCGCGGTGACGTCCGTCGCGCGAAGCTCTACTACCTGCGCGACCTGCGCGGCAAGGCCGCGAAGATCAAGGAGAAGCGGGACACCCCGGTCGCCCGCTGAGACGACCTCGTCCCGGTGCGACCGTCCCAGACGGGCCGACTAGGCTCCGCGGGGTGACCGCCCGACCCGACGCCGACCCGGCACCGGCCACCTCCGTGGCCGGTGCCGGGTCTCGTCGTCCCCGACCGGTCCTGCTGCTCGCGGCGGCGCTCGTCGCGACTGCTCTCGTGCAGGGGTTCGTGCTCCAGTCGTACTTCGTCCCGACGGCCGCCCTCGCGCCCACCGTCGAGCCAGGAGACCGTGTCCTCGTGTGGAAAGTACGGCCCTCGGCCGACCCCGGTGACCTCGTCGTGGTCGACACCACCAGCACGGCTCCCGTCGACCGGTCGACTCCCGTCGCCGACGGGCTCGTCGGGCGCGTCCTGTCCTCGCTGGCGGACCTCCTCCACGTCGACATCGGTGCCCGCAGCGAGCTCGCCGTGGTCGCCGCCTCAACCCCGGATGCCGTTTCCCTCGCCGAGCCCGTCGCGACCTCCGTGCCGGGCGGCGACGTCGTCGGAACCGTGGTGCTGCGCGTGTGGCCACTGAGCCGGTTCGGCACCGTGTCGGTTCCCGAGGCCGCTCGGTGAGCGCCTCGGAGGCCGACTCGATGGCCGAGGGCCGAGAGGGCCGTGAGGGTCGGGACGGCCCGCATGCGGCACCGGACGGGGAACACCAACAGGGTGCGCTCGGCATCGTCGCGGCCGCCGTGCGCGAGGTCGTGGTGGTGGTCGTGATGGCGCTGGTGCTCTCCTTCGTCGTCAAGACCTGGCTGCTGCAGGCCTTCTTCATCCCGTCGGGGTCGATGGAGAACACCCTCCTCGTCGGTGACCGGGTCATCGTCTCCAAGCTGACGCCGGGCCCCGTCGACCTCGAGCACGGCGACGTCGTCGTCTTCCAGGACCCGGGCGGGTGGCTCGAGATCGCGCCGCCGGTGCCGCGCGGCGGCATCCCGGGTGCGGTGCACGACGGGCTGGTCTTCGTCGGCCTGCTGCCGGCCGAGTCCGAGGACCACCTCATCAAGCGGGTCATCGGCCTGCCCGGTGACCGCGTCGTCTGCTGCTCGGAGAACCGCAGGCTCACGGTGAACGGCGCCGAGATCAGCGAGCCCTACCTCAAGCCCGGAGACGTCCCGAGCTCGCTGGACTTCGACATCAGGGTGCCTACGGGCCACGTGTGGGTCATGGGCGACCACCGGTCCGACTCCGAGGACTCGCGCTTCCACGACCCGGCGGGCAACGGACGCGACGGCTCGGTGCCGATCGCGGACATCACCGGGCGCGCGGTCGCGGTGGTCTGGCCGCTGGGCCGCGCCGGGTGGCTGTCCGACCACGCGGAGACCTTCGCCGACGTGCCCGACGCGGCGGCCGGCCGGTGAGCCCGGCGGGTGCGCGCCGGCCCAGCCTGCGCGTCGAACGGGCCCTGCAGCGCGACGGCCACCGGCTGCTCGCGGGCATGGACGAGGTCGGCCGGGGTGCTCTCGCCGGGCCGGTCACCGTGGGCGTCGTCCTCATCGACGAGACCTGCCGCACCGCCCCACAGGGCGTCAAGGACTCCAAGCTGCTGGCGCCTCATGCACGCGAGCGGATGGTGCCCCGCATCGAGCGCTGGGCCCTCGCCCACGGCGTGGGTCACGCGAGCCCCGACGAGATCGACGAGGTCGGCATCATCGCCGCCCTGCGCCTTGCCGGCTGCCGTGCGCTGGCCGCGGCCGGCATCCGGCCCGACCTGGTCATCCTCGACGGCAACCACGACTGGCTCACCTCGCCCGAGGACGTCGGGCTGCTCGCCTTCGCCCACGAGGACCCCGTCGACACGCCGCCGGTCACCACGATGATCAAGGCCGACCTGACGTGCTCCTCGGTCGCCGCGGCGAGTGTGCTCGCGAAGGTCACCCGCGACCGCATGATGGTGCAGATGGGAGCCGATGAGGCGTACGCCCCCTATCGCTGGGTGGAGAACAAGGGCTATGCCGCGCCGGAGCACGTCGACGCGTTGCGCCGCCTGGGCCCGTGCGTGCTGCACCGACGGTCCTGGCGGCTGCCGGGCACGATGGATGATGGTGTCGAGACGGCCATGGCAGTGCCGGTGGCGGCGGTCGACCATCAGGCCGCCACGGCGCCCGGGGACGACCTGTACCTGACCGGAACGACAGACCTGACGCGAGTGGGAGAGCGATGAGCTCGGAGGACCTCGAGAAGTACGAGAGCGAGGCGGAGCTCGCGCTCTACCGCGAGTACCGCGACGTCGTGGGGCTGTTCAGCCACGTGGTCGAGACCGAGCGGCGGTTCTACCTGTGCAACAGCGTCGATGTGGTGGTGCGCTCGGACAGCGGCGAGGTCTTCTTCGACGTCACGATGCACGACGCCTGGGTCTGGGATATCTACCGCCCGGCGCGTTTCGCCAAGACCGTGCGGGTCGTGACCTTCAAGGACGTCAACGTCGAGGAGCTCGCCAAGAGCGAGCTCGAGCCGCCCAAGGGCGAGTTCTGAGCGGTGTGGCGCGGTCTCTGCGCGTGACCGCGCGGCGCTGACGCTCGCGGCGTCGTCCACAGGGCGGCGGCGCCGGCGCGGCCATCCACAGGTTCGCGGCCGGTCTCGCCGCCGGCCTCCTCGCGGGGTTGGCTGCCGTCATGACCAGCACCGACCCGCCACCGCGCACCCCGCCGCGCACCCCGAGGGCCCGGAGGGCCCGGCTCCGGCCGCGCTCCCCGGGGCCGCCCCGCCCGGCCGCGGCCCTGGGGCGCTACGGCGAGGCCCTCGCCGTGCGCTACCTGCGCGAGCTGGGCATGGAGGTGCTCGACCGCAACTGGCGCTGCGAGCACGGCGAAGTCGACGTCGTCGCCCGTGACGGCGACTGCCTGGTCATCTGCGAGGTGAAGACTCGCCGTTCGTCGGGGTTCGGCGAGCCGGTCGAGGCCGTCACCTTCGCGAAGGCGATGCGGCTGCGACGGCTCGCCGCGGCCTACCTGGCCGGGCACGGTGACGGGTCGCGGGCGGCGCAGGTGCGGGTCGACGTCGTGGGCATCCTGTGTCTGCCGGGTCGCCCGGCCGTGCTCCGGCACGTGATCGGGGTCGGGTCGTGACCCAGGGTCTGGGGCGCACCCGGTCGGTCGCCCTCTCCGGGCTCGACGGCACCGTCGTCGACGTCGAGGCGCACGTGGCGCAGGGGTTGCCGCACTTCGCGATCGGAGGCATGCCGGATGCCGCGTGCGCGCAGGCACCCGACCGGGTCCGGTCCGCCGCGGCGTCCAGCGGGGTTCCCGTGCCGGCACACCGGGTCACCGTCAACCTCTCGCCGGCCTCCATCCCCAAACGCGGGGCGTGCTTCGACCTGCCCATCGCCGTCGCCGTGCTCTCGGCTGCGGGAGTGATCAAGGGCGGCCTCGTCCGCGACGTCGTCCACCTCGGCGAGCTGGCGCTCGACGGACGGGTGCGGGGGGTCCACGGCATCCTGCCGGCGGTGCTCGCGGCTGCGCGCTCGGGGGCCCGCCACGTCGTCGTCCCCGTCGAGAACGTCGGCGAGGCGCAGCTCGTCGACGGGGTCGGCGTGCATGGTGCCGGGTGCCTGCGCGACGTCGTCGACTGGTACGCGGCTGCCGAGCACGGCACGCCGCTCCCGTCGGTGCCGCCGCCTGTGGTCACTGCCGTGCAGGCACGGCCCGGCGCCGACCTCGCCGACGTCGTCGGGCAGCCCGAGGCCCGTCTGGCCCTCGAGCTCGCAGCGACGGGTGGGCACCACCTGCTGATGTCCGGCCCGCCGGGCGTCGGCAAGACGATGCTGGCCGAGCGCCTCGTCACGGTGCTGCCGCCTCTCAGCCGCGAGCAGGCGCTGGAGACCCATGCCATCCGCTCGCTGACCGGGCAGGTCGGTGAGGTCGTCGACCTCGACCGCACGCCCCCGTTCGTCGCACCGCACCACAGTGCGTCGGTGGCCGCGGTGACCGGTGGCGGGTCCGGGGTGGTCCTGCCGGGAGCGATCTCCCGGGCACACCACGGCGTGCTGTTCCTCGACGAGGCGCCCGAGTTCAAGGGTTCGGTGCTGCAGACCCTCCGCCAGCCGCTCGAGTCGGGGGAGGTCGTCATCGCCCGATCCCGGCAGGTGGTGCGCTACCCGGCCCGTTTCCTGCTGGTCCTCGCCGCCAACCCGTGCCCGTGTGGTCGTTCCTACGGCAAGGGGCTCGACTGCTCGTGCAAGCCGATGGAGATCCGGTCCTATGCGGGGCGGCTGTCCGGTCCGCTGCTCGACCGGGTCGACCTGCAGGTGCACGTGCCACCGGTGCACCGTGCTGCCTTCGGCGACGCGACCGGCGAGTCGAGCGCCGTGGTGGCGGCCCGGGTGGCCGTGGCGCGAGAGGCCCAACGCGAGCGGTGGGCCGAAGGTGGGTGGACGACCAACGGGCTGGTCCCGGGGCACGTGCTGCGACGCCCGCCGTTCGGCCTACCCGCAGCGACGACGGCGATCCTCGACCGCAGCCTCGACCGGGGCCGCCTGACGCTTCGGGGCTACGACCGGGTGTTGCGCGTCGCGTGGTCGGCGGCAGACCTGGCCGGCCTCGAGGTGCCGGGTCGCGACGAGGTGGCCACCGGGCTGGCGCTGCGCAGCGGTGAGCTGGTGGCGGCGTGAGCAGCGTCAGTGGCAGCGGCACCCCAAGGACCAGTCGGCTCGAGCTCGACGAGCGCTGGGCCCGGGTCGCGTGGGCGTTCCTCACCGAGCCTCGGGACGCCGGAGTGACCACTCTGCTGGGGGAGGGCGGGGCGGTGGAGGCCCTGGTGCGGCTGCGCACGGGGCGGCTGCCCTCACGGGGTGGGTGGGGCGTGCGGCTTCCCGAGCTCGACCTCGACGGCATCGCGCGGGCAGCGCGGCGCCACGGGGTGCGAGTCCTCGTTCCCTCCGACCCCGAGTGGCCAGCGGGCCTCGACCGGTTGCACGATCCGCCGTACTGCCTGTTCGTGCGCGGTGCCTGCAACCTCGCGGCCCTGGTCGAGCGCAGTGTCGCGGTCGTCGGGTCGCGGGCCGCCACCGAGTACGGCCTGCGGGTGGCGGCCGACCTGGCCGACGGTCTGGCGGCGCGCGGGTTCACGGTGGTCAGCGGTGCCGCGTACGGGGTCGACTCCGCCGCGCACCGGGCGGCCCTGGCTGCCGACGGGCCGACCGTCGCCGTGCTGGCCTGCGGCGCCGACCGGGCCTACCCCACGGCACACCGCGGGATGCTCGACCAGATCGCCCGGGTCGGAGCAGTGGTCAGCGAGGTGCCGATCGGCTGCGCGCCGTACCGGTCGCGGTTCCTGGCGCGCAACAGGATCATCGCCACCCTGGCCCGGGCCACGATCGTGGTCGAGGCGAACCTTCGATCGGGATCACTCACCACGGCCAAGGCCGCTCGTGAGCACCACCTACCGGTGGGCGCGGTCCCCGGCCCGGTCACGAGCATGACCTCGGCGGGGTGCCACGCGCTGCTGCGCGACACGGATGCCGTGCTGGTCACCGACGCCGCCGAGGTGGCCGAGCTCGCCGCTCGGATCGGGGAGGACCTGCTACCGAACGGATCAGCGCGCCACGGGCCGGTCGCGCCCGGTGACGACCTCGACCCGGAGTCGTACCAGGTGTGGTCGGCGGTGCCGCTGCGCGGTGGCGCGAGCACGGACCGGCTCGCCTCGGCGTCCGGGGTCGAGGTCCGCCGCCTGATCGGCATCCTCGCGGCGTTGGAGGCCGAAGGCCTGCTCGTCAAGGAGGGCGGCCGCTGGCGCAAGAGGACCAGCCCGACCAGCCAGTTTCCCGTGTGACATCTCGGTGTGTGCGTTGCGCTTGGGGCCTGTGGGGTGACACGCTGCGCGCGTGAACGTCGTCTCTTCTGACGTGCTGCAGGCGTTCGAACGCCATCTGCGTGCCGAGCGTGGTAGGTCCGCGCACACCGTTCGCGCGTACCTGCGGGACGTCCGGGTGTTCCTCGACGAGGTGGGCGCTGACGACGACGAGGGACTGCGGGCGGTCACCCTCGCCGACCTACGGGCCTGGCTGGGGGTTCTCGCGCGACGTGGCGCGGCCCGCGCGACCATCGCACGGACCTCGGCGTCGCTGCGCACCTTCTTCGGCTGGCTGGAGCGCACCGGCCGGGTAGCCACGGACCCCTCGCTCCGGCTCACAGCCCCCAGCCGGCACCGCACCCTGCCACCGGTGCTCGCCCAGCGATCTGCCGCAGCGCTGCTCGACGTCGCGGCCGTGGCCGCGGACGACGACGACCCGGTGCACCTGCGTGACCGTGCGGCCCTCGAGCTGCTCTACGCCACAGGTGTCCGCGTGGGTGAGCTGGTCGGCCTCGACGTCGACGACGTCGACCTGTCCACCAACGTGCTGCGCGTCGTCGGCAAGGGTGACAAGGAGCGTCGCGTCCCGTTCGGGCTGCCGGCACGCCGCGCCGTGCTGGCGTGGCTCGACACCGGGCGGCCACGGCTCGCAACGGCCGAGAGCGGGCCTGCCCTTCTCCTCGGCAGGCGCGGCCGACGGGTCGATCAGCGGCAGATCCGCTCGGTGGTCCACGAGTTGTTGCGGCACGTGCCGGACGCCCCTGACCTCGGCCCCCACGGGCTGCGGCACAGTGCCGCGACCCATCTGCTCGAGGGCGGTGCCGACCTGCGAATGGTGCAAGAGCTGCTGGGGCACGCGTCCCTCGCGACGACCCAGCTCTACACCCATGTCTCTGTCGATCGCCTCAAGCGCTCCTTCGCGCAGGCCCATCCACGTGCCTGACACGCCGGAGCCGGCCGCCGAGAGCGACCGACCCGCGCCGACCCCCCTCGACGGTTGACCCGGGGCCGGCCGACCCGCGCTGGGCGACCTCGACCGCCCGGCTCACCGCAGCGGGAGCAGGGCCAGCCGCCCTCCGGTGAGCAGAGGGTGGGGGTCGACGTAGCCCCCGGCACGACGGGCCCCCAGGTGGAGGCACGCCCGTGGGCCGCAGTGCGCGGGCCCGTCACGCGCCTTGACGGTGCCCAGCACGTCGCCGGCCGACACTCCCGCGCCCGCGACGACGACAGGGTCCACGGGTTCGTAGGTGCTCCTGAGCCCTCCGACGTGGGTGACCGTGACGCTGCCACGACCCGCGACCGACCCGGCATGGCTCACCGTGCCACTCTCGACCGCGTGAACGACCGTCCCGTCGACCGCGGCGAGGTCGAGCCCACGGTGGCCCGCGGAGTAGGGGGAGGGCGGTGAACGGAACGGGCGGAGCACGAGGGGCCGGGGCAGGATCGGCCAGCGCCAGCGTGCACCGCCGCGCGTCGAGGCACCCGCTCGAAGCGAGTGGCCCACCGCCCCCGGGTCGGCCACGCTGAGCCCCGGCGCGGGCCGTGACTCCCCCGCCCGGGACAGGTACAGGTGCAGGCGCGGGAGCGGGTACTGGCTGGCTGTGGGCTCGGAGATCGCCCGCGACGACCTGGTCGGGTCAGCGTTGCCGGGAACGTCACGGGTGCCGGTCGCCACCACCCCGGCGATGGCCGCCGCGCCAGTGGCGGCAAGAACCATTGCTAGCACGGATCGGGTCATGGCAGGAGTGTCGTGGCGCCGCGGCCGGCGCGGGTTGGGGCGCCAGAACCTGTGGAGAAGGCTTGAACGGGACCGGCCCTGTGGACGGACGAACGGCACGTACCCACGCCGCCGCGACCCGCCGGCGCCGGATCGACCCGCAGCGACCACCCAGCCGCTTGGCGGCCGCGCGACGGTCAGACCCGCAGGGCGGCGAGGCGGCGGCACGCCTCGTCGAGCACCTCGTCGCGCTTGCAGAAGGCGAACCGCACCAACGTGCGCGCGGCGTCGACGTCGTCATGGAACACCGACACCGGCACGCCGACGACACCCGCGCGCTCGGGAAGCTCGTGGCAGAACGCGAGCGCGTCGGCGGCCCCGAGCGGCGCGGCATCGGCGATGACGAAGTAGGTGCCGCGCGGCACGGCCACCTCCATGCCCGCCCGGCGGAGCCCGTCGACCAGCCGGTCGCGTTTGGCGGCGAGCGACGACGCCAGACCGGCGTACACGGCATCCGGCAGGCCGAGACCGACCGCGACCGCCGGCTGGAGCGGCCCGGACCCGACATAGGTGAGGAACTGCTTGACGGCCCGTACCGCCGCCACGGCCTCGGCCGGCCCGGTCACCCAGCCGACCTTCCATCCCGTCGTCGAGAACGTCTTGCCCGCCGAGGAGATGGTCAGCGTGCGCTCGCGCATCCCCGGAAGGCCAGACACCGGCAGGTGCTCGGCACCGTCGAACGTCAGGTGCTCGTACACCTCGTCGGTCACCACCCAGGCGTCGTGCTCGGCGGCCAGGGCGCAGACCAGCTCGAGCTCGGCGCGGGTGAACACCTTCCCGGTCGGGTTGTGGGGGGTGTTGAGCAGCACCATCCGCGTCCGTGGCGAGAAGGCCGCGCGCAGCGACGCCTCGTCGACCGCGAAGTCCGGGAACCGCAGGACCGACGTGCGCCGCACCCCGCCGGCGAGCGCGATCGTCGCGGCGTACGAGTCGTAGTAGGGCTCGAACGTGACCACCTCGTCTCCTGGTTGCACGAGCGCCAGCATCGTCGCCGCGATGGCCTCGGTCGCCCCTACCGTCACCAGCACCTCACTGCGCGGGTCGACCTCGAGCCCGTAGAACCTGTTCTGGTGCACCGCGATCGCCTCGAGCAGCTCCGGCACGCCCGCCCCCGGCGGGTACTGGTTGCGCCCGCCGCGGATCGCTGCGACCGCGGCGTCGAGCACCTCCGTGGGGCCGTCGGTGTCGGGGAACCCCTGGCCGAGGTTGATCGCGCCGTGCTCGGCAGCGAGTGCCGACATCGTCGCGAAGATCGTCGTCCCGAACGGGGCGAGGGCAGCGTGGCCGACGGGATGACCGGCGGGGCCGGGGGAGCGGGTCATGCGTGCAGGCTATGCCGGTGGCCGGCCGACGGCCCGGATGCCGTGCGGTCGCCCGGGATGCGGCGCGCACCTACGGATTAGGTGGGCAAGGCCGCCCCTCCGTAGAATGAGTACACGACCGGTCTCGGCCGGTCGAATTCGCGTGTCCTTCTCAGCGACCCCTCACGGGCGGCGCAGGGCACACCACGGCAGTGGCGGATCGCCTCCTCGGGGGCGTCCGTCCGGGGTGTGACCGGGCACCAGGCAGGTGGACGACGACCCTCCAGCAGGAGGGGAGCGCCACCGACGGAACTGACAACCACAGAGCAAGGAGAACGACGATGGCCGTCGTCACCATGCGCCAGCTCCTCGAGAGCGGCGTCCACTTCGGGCACCAGACCCGACGCTGGAACCCCAAGATGAAGCGCTTCATCATGACCGAGCGCAACGGCATCTACATCATCGACCTGCAGCAGTCGGTGACCTTCATCAACAACGCGTACGAGTTCGTCAAGGAGACCGTCGCCCACGGCGGCACGATCCTGTTCGTCGGCACCAAGCGCCAGGCGCAGGAGCCGATCGCCGAGCAGGCGACCCGCGTCGGCATGCCGTACGTCAACCACCGCTGGCTCGGTGGCATGCTCACCAACTTCCAGACGATCTCCAAGCGGCTCACCCGCCTCAAGGAGCTCGAGGAGCTCGACTTCGACGACGTGGCCGGTTCCGGCTTCACGAAGAAGGAGCTGCTCATCTTCAAGCGCGAGCGCGACAAGCTCGAGCGCACCCTGGGCGGCATCCGCACCATGGGCCGCGTGCCCTCCGCCGTGTGGATCGTCGACACCAAGAAGGAGCACCTCGCGGTCGACGAGGCCCGCAAGCTGGGCCTGCCCGTCATCGCGATCCTCGACACCAACTGCGACCCCGACGAGGTCGACTACAAGATCCCGGGCAACGACGACGCGATCCGTTCGGTCACCCTCCTGACCCGCGTCATCGCGGATGCCGTCGCCGAGGGCCTGATCGCCCGCGCCGGTGGGCCCGCCGCCGGTGACGACGTCGCCGCCGACGAGCCGCTGGCCGACTGGGAGCGCGAGCTGCTCGGTGGCGACGCCGCCCCGACCGCCGACTCGGTCGCCCCGGAGGCCGGGGAGACCGCCGCCGCCCCTGCCGTCGAGGCCACGCCGGAGGCCGCCGAGGCTGCCCCCGCCGAGACCGAGGCTGCCCCCGCCGAGACCGAGGCTGCCCCTGCCGAGACCGAGGTAGCCCCCGCCGAGACCGGGGCCACCCAGGCTGGCGAGGCCGCTGCCGAGGAGCCCCTCGAGGCTCTCGTCGCCGAGGCGCTCGACGCACCGGTGGTCGAGGCCGTCGAGGCCGCGGCCACCGAGGCCACCCCGGCGAACGGCGACGCCCCCGCCGAGCAGGCCTGACCCCCGCTCGCACTGCCCGACCCGCACGAGAAAGAGCGATATCCCCCATGGCGAACTACACCGCCGCTGACATCAAGGCGCTGCGCGAAAAGACCGCGGCCGGAATGATGGACGTCAAGCGCGCCCTCGACGAGGCCGATGGCGACATGGCCCAAGCCGAGGAGATCCTGCGCGTGAAGGGCCTCAAGGGCGTCACGAAGCGCGAGGGCCGCACCGCGTCCAACGGCCTGGTCACGGCGAAGGCCGGCACCGGTGAGGGCACCCTCGTCGAGGTGCTCTGCGAGACCGACTTCGTCGCGAAGGGCGAGCGTTTCGGCGCCCTGGCCGACCAGGTGCTCACCCAGGCCGTCGCCACCAAGTCGGCCGACGCCGACGCGCTGTTGGCGTCGACGCTCTCCGACGGCAAGTCCGTCAAGGAGCTGCTCGACGAGGCCAACGCCACCATCGGCGAGAAGATCGAGGTCAAGCGTGTGGCCCGCCTCGAGGGCGAGCACGTCGTGTCCTACCTGCACAAGACCAGCCCCGACCTGCCCGCGCAGATCGGCGTGCTGGTGGCGACCGCTGGTGGCGACGAGCAGACGGCCAAGGACGTCGCGATGCACATCGCCGCGTTCAGCCCGAGCGTGCTCACCCGCGACGAGGTCGACTCCGAGACGGTCGAGAACGAGCGCCGCGTCGCCGAGGCCACCGCGAAGGAGGAGGGCAAGCCCGAGGGCGCCCTCTCCCGCATCGTCGAGGGCCGGGTCAACGGGTACTTCAAGGAGAACGTCCTGCTCGAGCAGCCGTTCGCCAAGGAGCCGAAGAAGACCGTCGCCAAGGTTCTGCAGGAGGCCGGAGCCGACGCCAAGGGCTTCGTGCGCTTCCGCGTCGGGGGCTGAAACCCCGCCGCACCACGCAGCATCGCGATGTCGTCCGCTCACCACGAGCGGGCGGCATCCGGCTTCTCGCCGGGCGACCTCAGGTGAGGTAGCGACACAAGTTCTTCCACAGGTCCTGGGAACGGCGGTATCGGTGCCGGCTCAGGGTGGTGCCGGTGCTGAGTAGGCGACGACGGCGCCGCAGGTCGGCAGCCGACGGGCCCACGCCTCCGACGGCGCGCGCTTCGGCAGGGGTGGCACGTGACGTGTCGGACCCCCAGCCGAGCAAGGGCGGTGGAGCGGACGCGTAGCGCCGCCCGAGGGGCGTCGTGACGGTCACCTCGTCAGGAGCCCGCTCGGCACGACCCCGGCCGTCCGAGGGGCAGGAGGTGGACGCAGGGCCGACGCGGACGGCCCACCCCGGCGCCTCCTTGCCGTAGTTGCAGCGGGCGCACCGGCCCCGGCCGTTGTCGAAGCTGGTGTCGCCGTCGTCCCGTGCCGCAGTGGTGTGGTCGGCGTGCGCGATCGGTGCCTCGCACCACGGCGTCGTGCAGACGTCGTCGCGCAGCACCAGCAGACGACGCAGCAGACCCGAGAACGTGCGTCGGCGGGAGTCCATGGCCACCAGGTCGCGCCCGTCGGGGGTGGTGTACAGCCGCCGCAGCCACACGGCCACAGACCCGGCCACGGCATCGTTCCCGCGCAACCGTGCCCGTGCGACAGGGGCGGGCAGCGAACCGGCACCCGGGACGCGGGCGGGCTCCGACGTCGAGCGCTCGGAGTTGCCGGTCCCGAGGAGAGCCCGGTCGGTCATGACCAGATGCACCTCGACCGGCTGTGGCTGGCCGACGGCTCGACCGGAGAGCAACCGCAGGGCCGTGTCCGAGGCGATGGCACCGGCGCTGCGTCCTTCGGGAGCCTCCTCGGGGCACAGACCACCGGTCACGTCCTGCGCCCGCCGCCGCAGGGCGGCGTGGGCCCCGACGACCTCGACCATGGGCCCGAGGACGGTGAGGTAGGCCATGCCGTCGGGAGCGGGGCGCACGGTGACGCGGCGTGAACGGGCGGCATCCGCCATGCGTCGCACCACGGCCGCGGCGTCGAGCTCGGCGGCGACCCGACGTGCAGCGTGCTCGGCACCCCGCAGACCCAGGCGGCCGAGCAGCGGACCGACTCGCCGGTCGACCTCCGCGCGGTGCTCCACGGAGAGCACGCTGGTCACCTGAACCATGAGGACGGCGTGCCGCTCCGAGCACTCGCCGCGGTCGAGTGCCTGCATGGTGCACGGCATCTCGGTGACGAGGGCCCGGGCCAGACCGACGTACCGGTCGCCCAGGGTGGGTGACTGGCGCCGCGCCAGGGCGACCTCGGACCCGACGGAGCGGGCGACGTCCTGGGGCGCCACCGCCTCTCGCGACACGCGCAGGGCATGCGTCGCGCGCGCCTGCGCGGCGGCGGCAGCGCCCTTGACCCGCTCGAGCTCGGCCACGAGGTCCACCCGGTCGCGGTCGCCCAGCCCGTCGACGTCGATCGAGGACAGCCACCGGCGAAAGGCCGCGACGGCCTCCGGCGCCGAGCTCGTGGTGCGCTCGGCGTCGTCGGCGGCGGTGCCTAGGACCATGGAAGAATCGTACAGGTGTCCACCGACGCCCGCCGAGGAAGGCCAGGCGCTGTGGACGACGCGGGCGGGAAGCCGCCCTGGTGCACGACGCGGGCGGGAAGCCGCCCTGGTGCACGACGCGGGCGGGACGCCGCCTTGTGGACGACGCGGGCGGGAAGCCGCCCTGGTGCACGACGCGGGCGTCTACCGGGGCTTGGCGTCAATCGTGGCGCTGCGCACGTCGCCCACCTTGCCCGTGCAGAAGTCGTGCACGAGGCGAGGGTGAGGCCGGTGTCATGGCTGCTCCATGCGCGCACCCTGCCAGCGGCCGGTCAGGGGCGCGCATACTGGGGCCGGGAGGTGGTCACCGTGGGTCACGGCGAACGCACGAAGGCAGGCACCGAGCAGCGGGCCGATCTCGAGCACCGGGTGCACGTCGACCTGCCTCGGGTGCGCCCGGAGGACATGGTGGCCACCCAGGACGTCGACCCACCGCCCGACCCCCAGGGCGGGCGCGACACCGAGACCGAGTTCATGCTCCGCAACGCCGGCTGGTGAAGCACGCCGCGGGCGGCGGGCACCCGGTGTCACCGGCGCGCTCGAGGTTCGGCGGCACGCCGCCTGTGAAAGGATCGGGCGACCCCGCACCACCGCCCAGGAGGCCCCGTGACCACGCACGCCCTGACCGAGGCAGCACCCTCTGTCGCCCCCGCACCCTCGGCCCGGCGGGTGCTCCTGAAGCTCTCCGGCGAGGTGTTCGGTGGCGGCAAGGTGGGGGTCGACCCCGACGTGGTGCGAGGCATCGCCCAGCAGATCGCGGCGGCCGTGCGCGAGGGCATCGAGGTCGCGGTCGTCGTCGGCGGAGGCAACTTCTTCCGTGGCGCCGAGCTGCAGCAGAAGGGCATGGACCGCGCGCGCGCCGACTACATCGGCATGCTCGGCACCGTGATGAACTGCCTGGCCCTGCAGGACTTCCTGGAGAAGCAGGGCATCGACACCCGGGTGCAGAGCGCGATCACCATGGGGCAGGTCGCGGAGCCGTACATCCCGCGCCGCGCGATCCGTCACCTCGAGAAGGGCCGGGTCGTGATCTTCGGCGCCGGCGCCGGGATGCCGTACTTCTCCACCGACACCGTGAGCGCCCAGCGCGCTCTGGAGTGCAAGTGCGACGTGGTGCTGATGAGCAAGAGCGGCGTCGACGGGGTGTACGACGCCGATCCGCGCACCCACCCCGGCGCGCGCAAGCTGGAACGGGTCAGCTTCGAGGACGCCCTGCGCAGTGGCCTGAAGGTCGTCGACGCGGCGGCCTTCAGCTTGTGCATGGACAACAACCTGCCGATGGTCGTCTTCGGCATGGAGGGTGACGGCAACATCACCCGGGCGCTGCGGGGAGAGCGCATCGGCACGCTGGTCTCCGCCGGCTGAGCAGCGCCGCACGGCTCGCCCGCCGAGTGGGCACGCACGCCCCACCCGTTTGACACACTGGACCCGACCGCCACGCTCGCCGCGTGGCTGATGTGAAGGAGAGCCGCCCCGATGATCGACGAGACCCTGTTCGACGCCGAGGAGAAGATGGAGAAGGCCGTCGAGGTCGCCAAGGAGGGCTTCGCCGGCATCCGCACCGGGCGCGCCCACCCCGGCATGTTCCAGAAGCTCCTGGTCGACTACTACGGCGCGCCGACCCCGCTGCAGCAGCTCGCGTCCTTCCAGAACCCCGAGGCGCGCACGATCATCATCAGCCCGTTCGACAAGTCCTCGATGCACGCCATCGAGAAGGCGATCCAGCAGGCCGACCTCGGCATCAACCCGGGCAACGACGGCACGATCATCCGCTGCGTGATGCCGCTGCTCACCGAGGAGCGGCGCCGCGAGTACGTCAAGATGGCGCACACCCAGGCCGAGGACGCCAAGATCTCGGTGCGCAACATCCGCCGCCACGCGAAGACCACCCTGGAGAAGCTCGTCAAGGACGGCGACGTCGGCGAGGACGAGGGCTCCCGTGCGGAGAAGGAGCTCGAGACGGTCACCAAGAGGCACGTCGACCTGATCGACGACCTGCTCAAGCACAAGGAGGCCGAGCTCCTCGACGTCTGAGCGCCCACGACCATGACCGACGCGCCTGCCGACACCACCCAGCCCATCGAGCCTACCGACGCACCGCCGAAAGCCGGGCGCGACCTCAAGGCAGCGGTGGGGGTGGGGCTCCTCCTCGCCGGGCTCGTCGTGGGCACCCTGGTCGTGGGCCCTGCCGCCTTCCTGGTGGTGGTGGTGCTCGCCGTGTCCTACGGCGCCTGGGAGCTGCGCCGGGCGATCGCCACCCGCGGCATGCTCGTCCCGCTCGTGCCTCTCCTCCTCGGGTCCGTCGGCATGCTCGTCTCGGCCTACCAGCGTGGCCCCGAGGCCCTCGTGGTGACCTTCGGCCTGACGATCGTGGGTCTGCTGGTCTGGCGCGTGGCCGACGGCCTAACCGGGGCGGCCCGCGACCTCAGCGCCTCCGCGCTCGTCGCCTTCTACCCGATCTTCCTGGGCGGCTTCGCCTCGATGATGCTCTCGGCGCCCGATGGGCGTCAGCGGATCGTCGTCTTCGTGCTCGTCAGCGCCTTCTCCGACATCGGCGGCTATGCCGTGGGAGCCACCTTCGGACGCCACCCCATGGCACCGTCGCTCAGCCCCAAGAAGTCCTGGGAGGGCTTCGGTGGGTCGGTGCTCACCTGCGCCGCCGTGGGGGCGATCTCGCTCCCGGTGGTGCTCGGTGGGCTCTGGTGGGCAGGAGCGATCCTCGGTGCCGTAGCCGCGGCTGCGGCGACGCTGGGAGACCTCATCGAGTCCAGCATCAAGCGCGACCTCGGCATCAAGGACATGGGTGCGCTGCTGCCCGGGCACGGCGGACTGATGGACCGGCTCGACTCGCTGGTGATCGTGGCACCCATCGCCTGGGCGCTGATGCTGTGGTTCGTGCCGCTCGCCTGACCGCCGAGATCGCCCTGCGGCCGCGGCGTCAGCCGGCCCGGCGGCCCATCCCGAGCTGCTGCTCGAGGACGTCGTTCGGGCGGATCGTGATCGACCCGTCGGCCTCCTCGGTCGTGAGGCAGGTCATCTGCCGACCGAGCCAGTGGTAGGTGTGCAGCGACAGCGGGCTCACGCCGTCGGCGTTCATCCGCTCGGCGTACTCGGGAACCAGGTCGAGGGCGTCACGGATCTGAGCGGGCGTCGAGCACGGCTGGATGAGCATCGCGTGCCGGTAGGGCAGGGCGAAGACGAAGCCGTTGCGGTCGTCGGCGTCGGGCAGCCAGCGACGGGCGGCCTCGTCGAGGAAGCGCGCGAAGCTCGCGGTGTAGGGGGAGTCGCTCATCAGGGCATAGACACTGCGGCCGCCCTCACCGATGCGGTGCACGTCGACCGGCGCCGTCTGCAGCAGGTCCAGAAGGTTGCTGCGGCCACGGTTGACCAGGCTCGGCACGCGGCGGCCGGTCTCGGCGATGCGTGAGTCGGGCAGGGTGACGACCACCGTGGGCAGGTCGAGCGTGAGCACCTCGTGCACGTGGTCGGCGAAGGGCGTGGCGTACGAGAAGCCGAGCCCGGTCGAATGGATGCGCTCGGCGCCGACGAGCCGCGACGTCAGTGCGGCCTCGAACTCCTCGGTCGTGAGGGAGGCGGTATCGGAGTCGGCAACTGCGGTGAGGCGCTCGAGGTGCTCACGCACCGAGACCTCGAAGTCGCCGGCCTCGTCATCGACGTCCGGGACCAGACGCATCTGTGTCGGGTCGAGCTTCGTCACGGCGTCCGGCGAAGTGATCTCCGCTTTCTGGGTCGCCGACGTCGTGAAGCGATCGAACAGGCCCATGGCCGTTCTCCATTTCCCTGCACTCGTTCCCCTGCGAAACGAGACAGGTCCACGGTAGAGGTTCAGGTAACCTGCCCGCCGCGAAACGCGAGGAATCGGTCGTGGGTCACCCCGCGACGCGCGCGGTGGTCACCGCGGGTCCGTTCCGGGATGCTGTGCCCGCCACCTGAGACAATCGTCTGACCATGTCAGAGACCTCCAGCCCCCGCCCTGCCCCCGGCCAGTTGACCTTCACGGCACCACGGCGCGGGAAGCCCCCGCGCCACCTCGCCGACCTCACCCTCGCCGAGCGGCGCGAGGCGGCCACGGCACTGGGCCACCCGGCCTACCGGGCCGGTCAGCTGTCCACCCACTACTTCGAGCGGCTCGTGGACCGGCCCGAGGACATGACCGACCTGCCCAAAGCGGTCCGGGACGACCTCGTCACGGACCTGCTGCCGACCCTGCTCACCCCGGTGCGCAGCCTGACGGCCGACCGGGGTGCCACCATCAAGCAGGTGTGGCGCCTCTTCGACGGCGCCCTCGTCGAGTCGGTCCTCATGCGCTACCCCAACCGGGTCACGGTGTGCATCTCGAGCCAGGCCGGCTGCGGGATGAACTGCCCGTTCTGCGCCACCGGCCAGGAGGGTCTCACCCGCAACATGTCGACAGCCGAGATCGTCGAGCAGGTCGTCCACGCCGCTCGGCTCCTTCGGCGTGGTGAGCTGCCGGCGATGGGGGGCGCGCACCCCGAGGGCGCGGGTCTGGGCGACGAGGCCGTCGGGTCGGAGGGGGAGCCGGCCGGGCCGAGCCGGGTCAGCAACGTCGTGTTCATGGGGATGGGCGAGGCGCTGGCCAACTACAAGGCCGCGATCGGAGCCATCCGCAGGCTCACCGAGCCGGCCCCGTCGGGGCTGGGCATCTCGGCCCGCGGCATCACGATGTCGACGGTCGGGCTGGTGCCCGGTATCGACAGGCTCACCGAGGAGCGAGTTCCGGTGACCCTGGCTCTGTCACTGCACGCGCCCGACGACGAGCTGCGCGACGAGCTGGTGCCGATCAACACCCGGTGGAAGGTCGACGAGGCGATCGACGCCGCGTTCCGCTACTACGAGGCGACCGGACGCCGGGTGAGCATCGAGTACGCCCTGATCCGCGACATCAACGACCAGGCCTGGCGGGCCGACCTGCTCGGCGAGAAGCTGGTCGCCCGCGGCCGAGGATGGGTGCACGTCAACCCCATTCCGCTCAACCCCACTCCCGGGTCGAAGTGGACCGCGTCACGGCGTGGGGTGGAGCAGCAGTTCGTCGAGCGGCTGCGGGCGCACGGCATCCCGACGACGGTGCGTGACACCCGGGGCTCTGACATCGACGGCGCCTGCGGACAGCTGGCCGCCGCGACGGCCTGACCCGTCTACGCTGTGCTGGTGCGACGTAGCCTGCCCGCGGTCACCGCTGCCCTGGCGCTGCTCCTGACGGGGTGCGGTAGCGAGTCCGACCTTCCTGCCGGGCTGCGCACCGCCGGCACCGCCGGCACGCATGCCACGACGCACGCCGCATCGCCGTCGACCTCCGCGGCCGAGCCCGCGGCCAAGGACGTCCCGCTGCGCGAGGGTGAGCGGTTCCAGAACATCAGGCTCTCGTCGGCCTACACGCCCAAGGCCCCCCAGGGCGCGGGCACCGACGACTACCGGTGCTTCGTGGTCGACCCTGGCTTCGACACCGACCAGCTCGTCAGCGGCGTGCAGATCGCTCCCGACAACGCTGCGATCGTGCACCACGTCATCGTGTCCAAGGTCGAGCCCGAGGACGTCGCGCAGGCCCGCGCACTCGACGCGAAGGACCCTGGCGACGGCTACACCTGCTTCGGCGGGGCCGGAATCGCTGGGGTGGCCGGTGGTGACCTCGACAACGCCGACTGGGTGGGTGCCTGGGCGCCGGGTGGCGGCGAGCGCGTGATGGCCGACGACATCGGCATCCCCCTCGCCGCGGGTACCCAGCTCGTCGTGCAGATGCACTACAACCTGCTCGCCGGTAGCGGCACCGACCGCAGCACCGTGCGCCTGCGACTGTCCGACGCCAAGGGGTCGCACAAGCAGGCGCTGCAGACCATGCTGCTGCCCGCACCGGTCGAGCTGCCGTGTCGGGACAACCGAACCAAGGGCCTGTGCAACCGCACGCTCGCCGTGGCCGACCTCAAGAAGCGCTTCGCCGAAGATCCCGCCACCGCCGACCTGGTCCACCTGCTCTGTGGCCCGGTGAAGTCGGACCCCGTGCAGAGCTGCACCAGGCCGATCCGCTCCGCCGCCACGATCCGGTCGGTCGCCGGCCACATGCACCTGCTCGGCCGGGCCATCACGGTCGACGTCAACAAGGGCACGTCCGAGGCGAGGCGCGTGCTCGACATCCCGACGTGGAACTTCGACGACCAGGCCAGCATTGCGCTGAAGAAGCCCGTCGACGTCGGCCCCGGTGACACCATCACCGTGACGTGCACCCACGACCAGGGTCTGCGCGACCTGCTGCCGGCGTTCAAGGGCACCGAGGACCGCTACGTCGCGTGGGGCGAGGGCACGACCGACGAGATGTGTCTCGGCGTCGTCCTGATGACTCCCCGCTGACAGCCGTCCGACACCGGGGTGATTCGCAGGTGGGGGTCGTCGCGGTCCGCCTCCCGGGGGATCCGTTCCACGCTCTCGACCCGGGCCCAGGCGCACCCTACGACGCGCCCTACATCGCAGAAGTGGATGTGATCGCAGCGAGTCCTGGGCGGTAACGCGCGTCGAACCCTGCCTCGAGAAGCGCCAGCGCGAGCAGGGCGCTCAGGTGCCCGGCAGGCTCTCGATCTCGCGCACGAGCCCGAACCCACCCGCGGTGTCGCTCAGTGGCCGGTGAGCCGCTCGAGGAGTGCGCCGAGTCGAGCGGGTCGCCCGGTCGCGGCCTCCTCGCGGTCGGCGAGGGTGGCCAGTCGCAGGCCGGCGTTGACCCCGATCCACCGCAGCGGCTCGGGCTCCCAACGCGGCGACCGGTGCCCGACCCACGGCAGTGCGGTGAGCGCGGTGTCACGGCCCCGGACCAGGTCGGCGAGCGTGCGGCCGGCGAGGTTGCTCGCGGCCACCCCGTCGCCCACGTAGCCCCCCGCACGACCCGTGCGTGTCACGGGGTCCCAGGTGACCGACGGGTGCCAGTCGCGAGCGATGCCGAGCGGGCCGCCCCACGCGTGCGTGAACCGGATGCCGTCGAGCTGGGGGAACAGGTCGAGCAGGGTGGCCCGCAGGGCGTGGAAGACCGCCGGCTCCCCGTCGAACTCGGGGCGGATCTGCGACCCCCAGTGGTAGGGGGCGCCGCGGCCTCCGAACGCGATCCGGCCGTCGTCGGTGCGCTGGCCGTAGATGACCACGTGGCCGTGGTCGGAGAACACCTCGTGGTCGGCCAGCCCGATGCGCGACCATCGCTCGTCGTCGATCGGCTCCGTGGCGACCATGAGCGAGTAGACCGGCGCCACCCGGCGCGCCATCCCCGCCAGCGAGCCCGTCCATCCCTCGGTGGCGATGACGACGGTGCCCGCGGTGATCCTCGACCCCGAGGCGAGCACCACGACCCGGTCGGCGGTCCGCACGACGGGGTCGCCCTCGACGATGCGGCCTCCGAGCCGGCGCACGGCGGCGGCGAGCCCGTCGACGAGCCGGCGCGGGTGCACCCGGGCGCAGTGGGGGGTGAAGGTGGCACCGCGCGCTCCGGTGAGGTGGGCCCGCTCCCGGGTCGCCGCGGCATCCAGCCAGACCGTGCCGTCGCCCCAGCCGGCGCAGTGGGCGGCGGACACGCGGGCCCGCTGCTCCTGCGCCGCGGTGCGCGCGACCATCAGTGCGCCGCCCTTGACGAAGCCGGCGCCCAGGCCCTCCTCGGTGTCGACCCTGCCGACCTCGTCGACCGTGTCGCGCAGCGCCTCCAGCTGGGCCAGCGTGGCGGTGCGACCGTGGCGCCGGTCCAAGGTGTCCGCACCCACCGGCCACAGGGAGGAGACCCAGCCGCCGTTGCGACCACTCGCACCGAAGCCGACGTGCTCGGCCTCGAGCACCAGCACCTCGCGCCCGGGGTGTGCGCGCAGCAGGTAGTAGGCGGTCCACAGGCCGGTGAAGCCACCGCCGACCACCACGACCTCCGCGCCCTGCGGCAGGTCACCGCTCGACCCGGGTGATGACGGGGTGGCCGTGGGGAGGTCCGACCACAGCGGCCCGGTCATCGGACCGGGGGTGACCCCGGCCACCTCAGAGGTGGTTCTCGGCCTCGGTGAGCACGCTGCGCAGTCGCCGCTCGATCTCGTCGAACTCGGCCGGGCCCATCGTCAACGGCGGCGCCAGCTGTACGACGGGGTCACCGCGGTCATCGGCGCGGCAGTACAGGCCGGCGTCGAACAGCGCCTTGGAGAGGAACCCCCGCAGCAGGCGCTCGCTCTCGTCGTCGTCGAACGTCTCGCGGGTCTTCTTGTCCTTGACCAGCTCGATGCCGTAGAAGTAGCCGGCGCCGCGCACGTCGCCGACCAGCGGCAGGTCGAGCAGCTTGTCGAGGGTGGCCCTCAACACCGGGGCGTTCTCCTTGACCCGGTCGTTGAGGCCCTCGCGCTCGAAGATGTCGAGGTTGGCCATCGCCGCGGCGCACGAGACGGGGTGCCCGCCCCAGGTGTAGCCGTGCGGGAAGTAGGTCGTGCCGTGGCGGAACGGCTCGAAGAGCCGGTCGCTGGCGATCATCAGGCCGAGCGGGGCGTAACCGCTGGTGATGCCCTTGGCGGTGGTGATGATGTCGGGCTGGTAGCCGAAGTCCGAGCAGGCGAACATCGACCCGATCCGGCCGAACGCGCAGATCGTCTCGTCGGACACGAGCAGCACGTCGTACCGGTCGCAGATCTCACGGACCCGCTCGAAGTAGCCGGCGGGGGGCGGGAAGCAGCCGCCGGAGTTCTGCACCGGCTCGAGGAAGACGGCCGCGACCGAGTCGGGCCCCTCGAACTCGATGGCCTCGGCGATGCGGTCGGCCGCCCAGCGCCCGAACGCCTTCTCGTCGTTGCGCAGGTGCTCGGGGGCGCGGTACATGTTCGTGTTCGGCACCTTGTGGCCGCCGGGCACCAGGGGCTCGAACGGCACCTTCGCGTCGGGGATACCGGTGATCGACAGCGCGCCCTGCGGGGTGCCGTGGTAGGCCACCGAGCGGGAGATGACCTTGTGCTTGGTCGGTTTCCCGGTGAGCTTGAAGTACTGCTTGGCCAGCTTCCAGGCGGTCTCGACCGCCTCACCGCCACCGGTGGTGAAGAAGACCCGGTTCAGGTCGCCCGGGGCGTGGTGCGCCAGTCGCTCCGCGAGCTCGATGGCCCGGGGGTGCGCGTAGGACCACAGCGGGAAGAACGCCAGCTCGCGGGCCTGGGTGGCCATCGCCTCGGCGATCTCGGTGCGGCCGTGCCCGACGTTCGTGACGAACAGACCGGAAAGGGCGTCGATGTACTGGTTGCCGCGGTCGTCCCAGATCGTCCAGCCCTCCCCCCGCGTGATGATCGGCACGTTGTGGCCCAGGCCCGAGTCCTCGAACGTCGAGTGCCGGGTGAAGTGCATCCACAGGTGGTCGCGCGCGGCGTCGGAGTACAGAGCGCCGGTGGCGGTGCGGCGGTCGGAGCTCGGCTCCCACACGTCGGACGGGTAGGTGCTCATCGGGTTCCCCAGTTGTAGTGCTGCTTGTTCAGCTTCAGGTAGACGAAGGTCTCGGTGGAGCGGACCCCCGGAAGGGTGCGGATCTGGTTGGTCAGCAGGTCCAGGAGGTGGTCGTCGTCCTCGCAGACGACCTCGGCGAGGATGTCGAAGCTGCCGGCGGTGGTCACGACGTAGTCGACCGCGGACATGCCCGACAGCGCATCTCCCAGCGCCACCAGGTCACCCTCGGCCCGGATGCCGATCATCGCCTGCCGGGAGAACCCCACCTGGATGGGGTCGGTCACGGCGACGATCTGCATCACCTCGGCTTCGAGCAGCCGCTGCACGCGCTGGCGCACGGCCGCCTCGGACAGGCCGACGGCCTTGGCGATCGCGGCGTAGGACTGCCGGCCGTCCTCCTGGAGCAGCTCGATGATGCGCTTCGCGACGTCGTCGAGCCGGGTCTCGGACGTGGAGCGCTGGGGCCGGGCCGGTGGTGTGGTGCGGGTCACCGCGCCATCGTGGCGCTGATTCGGTCGCTGCGCAAGGCCCTCCAGAACGGAATCCGTTGAGGTGGCTGTCTCGACATGCAACTTTCATCCATCTCCCGGACGAAACCCTAGTGATTTCGCGACAGCGGGGTCTAGAGTTCCCCCGCAATGCCGTCCCACCACCCACTTCGGGGAGCCACGCACATGAGCGGTCAGCGTCACCTGCGCAACTTCATCGCCGGCGAGTACGTCGACGGGCGTACCGATTCCAGCACCGACATCGTCAACCCGGCCACCGGATCCGTCGTCGCCACGGCGCCGGTCAGCGGCCGGGCCGATGTCGACGCGGCCTACGGCGCGGCGAAGACGGCCTTCGCGCAGTGGGGGCGCACGACGCCGAGCGAACGCCAGCAGGCGCTGCTGAAGATCGCGGACGCGATCGAGGCCCACGCCGAGGAGCTCATCGCCCTCGAGTCCGAGAACACCGGCAAGATCCGGGCGCTCACCGCGAGCGAGGAGATCCCCCCGATGGTCGACCAGCTCCGGTTCTTCGCCGGGGCGGCGCGGGTGCTCGAAGGCAAGGCGGCGGGTGAGTACCTGAAGGGCCACACCTCGTGGATCCGCCGCGAGCCGATCGGCGTCGTCGGCCAGGTCACCCCGTGGAACTACCCGCTGCTGATGGCCGTGTGGAAGATCGCCCCCGCGCTGGCCGCCGGCAACACCGTGGTGCTCAAGCCCAGCGACACCACCCCCGAGACCACACTGCGCCTGGCCGAGATCGCCTCCGCGTTCCTGCCGGCCGGCACGCTGAACGTCATCACCGGTGACCGCGACACCGGCCGGCTGCTGGTCGAGCACCCCACCCCGGGCCTGGTCGCCATCACGGGCTCGGTGCGTGCCGGGGCCGAGGTCGCCGCGAGCGCGGCACCCAACGTCAAGCGCGTGCACCTCGAGCTCGGTGGCAAGGCCCCCGTCGTCGTCTTCGACGACGCCGACATCGAGGCGGCCGTCGAGGGCATCGCCATCGCCGGCTACTTCAACGCCGGCCAGGACTGCACCGCCGCGACGCGCGTGCTCGCCGCGCCCGGCATCCACGACGACTTCGTGGCCGCGCTCGCCCAGTACGCCCGCAGCTCGGCCCCGGTCGGGCTCCCGGACGACGAGGACGCCCTGTTCGGCCCGGTCAACAACGCCCGCCAGCTCGCCCACGTGTCCGGCTTCATCGACCGGCTCCCGTCGCACGCGACCGTCTCCGCCGGGGGCAACCGCCGCAACGACCTCGGCGAGGGGTTCTACCTCGAGCCCACCGTGCTCTCCGGGTTGCGCCAGGACGACGAGGCGATCCAGAACGAGATCTTCGGCCCGGTCATCACCGTGCAGCGCTTCACCGACGAGGCGCAGGCGCTCGCGTGGGCCAACGGTGTCGACTACGGCCTGGCGTCCTCGGTGTGGACCAAGGACTTCGGCCGAGCCATGCGCATGTCGGCGGCGCTGGACTTCGGCTGCGTCTGGATCAACACGCACATCCCGCTCGTCGCCGAGATGCCCCACGGCGGGTACAAGAAGTCCGGCTACGGCAAGGACCTGTCGATGTACGGCTTCGAGGACTACACGCGCATCAAGCACGTCATGGCGAACATCGAGAGCTGAGGACCACCCAGATGGCACTGCGACGGCGGCCCCCGGCCGACCCCCTGACCCGCGGGCTCGTCCGCGCGGCGAGGTCCTCCGACCTCACCCGGCGTTCGCTGCTCGGCACCGCGACGATCGGCGGCGCCGCCGCAGCCCTCGCCGCGTGTGCGCCGCCCCCGCCCCCTTCCGGCGGAGCCGCCGCACTCGCACTGCCCACCGACGTCTCGGACACCGAGAAGATCGTGCGCTGGGCGAACTGGACGGCCTACCTCGACTACGACGAGGAGACCAAGAAGTACCCGACCCTCGAGCGCTTCATCGCGCAGAGTGGCATCCAGGCGACCTACAGCGAGGACATCGAGGACAACGACGCGTACTTCAACAAGATCGCGCCGCAGCTGCGGGCCGGGCAGGACATCGGCCGCGACATCTTCACCTTCACCGACTGGATGGCCAACCGCGTCATCCGCGAGCAGCTGTGCCAGCCGCTCGAGCTGATCCGGATACCCAACGCCGGCAACCTCCTCGACAGCCTCAAGGACGTCAGCTTCGACCCGGGGCGCAACAACTCCCTGACCTGGCAGTCAGGCTTCGCCGGCATCGGCTACGACAAGACGAAGGTCACCACGGAGCTGAAGTCCCTCGACGACCTGTGGACCGACGAGCTCAAGGGCCGCATCGTCGTGCTCAGCGAGTTCCGCGACACCGTCGGCCTCGTCATGCAGAGCCAGGGCGTCGACATCGCCTCCTCGGACTGGGGCGATCCCGAGTTCGAGAGGGCCGTGGCCGAGGTCGAGCGCCGCATGCAGGAGGGCTACATCCGCCGGATCAAGGGCAACTCCTACCTGGAGGACCTCAAGTCGGGCAACGCCATCGCCGGCATCGTGTGGAGCGGTGACCTGTTCATCCTGCGCGCGGAGACCGAGAACGACAACTGGGAGTTTACGATCCCCGAGTCCGGCGGCACCCTCTGGAGCGACAACATGATGGTGCCGATCACCTCGCCGCACCGTCGCAACGCCCAGACGATCATGAACTTCTACTACGAGCCGGAGGTGGCCGCCGAGGTCGCCGCCTGGGTGAACTACGTCTGCCCCGTGGTCGGCGCGCAGGAGATCCTCGCGAAGACCGACCCCGACCTCGCCGAGAGTCCGTTCATCTTCCCCAGCGTGGAGTACATCGCGGACAACAACATCTCGGGCTTCCGGGCGCTCACGCCCGAGGAGGACCAGAAGTACAGCGCCAGGTGGCAGAAGGTGATGGGCAACTGATGGCTCGCAACAGTGGTAGCGGTTTCCGCGACGCCCAGGGGGACCTGCGCCTCCAGGACGTCACCAAGTCCTTCGGTGAGTTCACCGCCGTCGACGACCTCAGCCTCGTCGTCCCGCGCGGCTCGTTCTTCGCCCTGCTCGGGCCCTCTGGCTGCGGCAAGACGACGACCCTGCGCATGGTCGCCGGGCTCGAGCAGCCCACGAGCGGAAGCCTGTTCATCGGCGACACCGACCTCACGGGAAGCCGGTCCTACGAGCGTCCGGTCAACACGGTGTTCCAGAGCTACGCGCTCTTCCCGCACCTGAGCATCCGCGACAACGTCATGTTCGGCCCCAAGCGACGGGGTTCGGCAGACGCGCAGAAGCTCGCCGACGAGGCGCTCGCCCTCGTGCAGATGGAGCACCTCGGGGGGCGCAAGCCGGCCCAGCTGTCGGGTGGACAGCAGCAGCGCGTCGCCCTCGCCCGCGCCATCGTCAACCGCCCCGAGGTGCTCCTCCTCGACGAGCCCCTCGGCGCGCTCGACCTCAAGCTTCGGCGCCAGATGCAGGTCGAGCTCAAGCGGATCCAGACCGAGGTAGGCCTCACCTTCATCCACGTCACGCACGACCAGGAGGAGGCCATGACGATGGCCGACACCGTGGCCGTGATGAACCACGGCCGCATCGAGCAGATGGGCGCACCCGAGCAGCTCTACGACCTGCCGCGCACCTCGTTCGTCGCGAACTTCGTCGGGCAGTCCAACCTCGGCTCCGGCCGGGTCGTCGACCGCGACGGCGACCACGTCGTCGCCGAGGTGCACAGCACCAAGGTCAAGATCCCGCTGTCCCGCTGCGCGGTACAGGACGGCGAGGTGACCTTCGGCGTGCGCCCCGAGAAGGTGCGCGTCCTGCGCGCCGCACCGGAGGGCGCCGGTGACGACGTCAGGGGCATCGTCCTGGACGTCTCCTTCACCGGTGTCGCGACGCAGTATCTCGTGCGGCTCCCCAGCGGCGCCGTGTGGAGCTGCTACGAGCAGAACCTCGACGTCGAGCCGATCGACCTGCGCCCCGGCGACGACGTCTGGATCAGCTGGAACCCGTACCACGCGTTCGGTGTGCCCGTCGACGAGGCCCAGGCCCGCGCGGCGGCGGAGGCGGTCTGAGATGAGCGCCCTCACCCACGTGAGCGCCGCTGCGGGGGAGACCCCGGCACCGGTGCCGCAGCCCGACCACAAGGGCCGCAGGTGGGTGCCGTACCTCCTGCTGCTCCCCGGCGCGCTGTGGCTGCTCGTCTTCTTCGTCGTGCCGCTTCTCCAGCTGTTCACGGTCAGCCTGCAGTCGGAGTTCCCGGGGTACCCCGGCTACTACTACCGCGACCTGAACTTCGGCAACTACGTCACGGCCCTCACCGACTTCGCGCCGCAGTTCGGCCGGTCGATCCTCTTCGCCGGTCTGGCAACCTTCTTCGCGTTCTGCCTGGCCTACCCGCTGGCCTACGCGATGGCCTTCAAGGCGGGACGCTGGCGCAACGTCATGCTCATCGCGGTCATCGCGCCGTTCTTCACCTCCTTCATCCTGCGCACCGTGGCGTGGCGGCAGATCCTCGCCGACGAGGGCCCGGTGGCCTCGACGCTGAACTATCTGCACCTCCTGCCCGGGGGCCGCATCACCGAGACGTGGGTCGCGGTCGTGGCGGGTCTGACCTACAACTTCCTGCCGTTCATGGTGCTGCCGATCTACGCGTCGCTCGAGCGGGCCGACCCCAGGGTCATCGAGGCGGGCGGCGACCTGTACGCCAACGGCTTCACGACGTTCCGCACGGTGACGCTCCCGATCAGCATGCCTGGCGTACTCGCCGGCACCCTGCTCACCTTCATCCCGGCCGCCGGTGACTACGTCAACGCCGAGCTGCTCGGCTCCGACAACACCAAGATGATCGGCAACGTCATCGAGAGCCAGTTCTTCCGAGTGCTCGGCGGCTTCCCCGTGGCGGCCGCGCTGTCGTTCACCCTGATGGCGCTGATCCTCGCCCTCGTCTTCGTCTACGTCCGCCGCTTCGGGACCGAGGAGCTGGTATGACCCGCTGGCTCGGCAACCGGTTCGCGATGATCACCGCACTCCTGGTGCTGCTCTACCTCTTCCTCCCGGTCGCCTACACGTTCGTCTTCTCCTTCAACAACTACAAGAAGTCCAACATCACGTGGAACCCCGAGGGCAGCCCCACGCTCAAGCACTGGCAGGACCCGTGTGGCGCACCGGGGGTCTGCGAGTCCCTCGTGAAGTCCCTCGAGATCGGTGTCATCGCCACGGTCGCGGCGACGGCGCTCGGCACCCTGCTGGCCTTCGCGATGGTGCGGCACCGCTTCCGGGGCCGCACGACGAGCAACGTGCTCGTGTTCGTGCCGATGGCCACGCCCGAGATCGTCCTCGGCGCCAGCCTCCTCACCATCTTCGTTCAGGGCTTCTCCAACGTCGGTCTGCAGCTGGGGTTCTGGACGATCGTCATCGCCCACATCATGTTCTGCATCAGCTTCGTCGTCGTCACGGTCAAGGCCCGCCTCCAGAGCCTCGACCCGCGCCTCGAGGAGGCCGCCCAGGACCTCTACGCCGGGCCGGGCAGCACCTTCTGGAAGATCACCTTCCCGCTCGTGCTCCCGGGCATCGTCGGCGCGGCCCTGCTCGCCTTCTCGTTGTCCTTCGACGACTTCATCATCACCAACTTCGTCTCCGGGAACGAGACGACCTTCCCCAAGTTCGTCTACATCTCCTACCTGCGCGGCATCCCCGCCCAGGCCAACGTCATCGGATTCTCGATGTTCGTCATCGCACTGGCCCTCGTCGTCGTCGGCCAGCTCGTGAGCAACGCCCGCAAGAAGTAGCCCGAAAACCCCTCTCTGCGAACGGGAGTCCCCGTGCACGTCCTGATGGTCGGAGCCGGTGGTGTCGGTGACGCCGCCGCCCGGATCGCCGCCGAACGTCCCTTCTTCGACTCCTGGGTGGTCGCCGACCACGACCTCTCCCGCGCGCAGCGCACGGTCGACGCGGTGACCGCGCGGCATGACGGCGAGACCCGCTTCCGGGCGGCTCAGGTCGACGCCTCGGATGCCGCGGCGGTGGAGGCGCTGGCCCGCGAGGTGGGTGCCACGCACGTCTTCAACGCGGTCGACCCGCGGTTCGTGCTGCCCATCTTCGAGGGCGCCCGCGCGGCCGGGGCGGACTACCTCGACATGGCCATGAGCCTGTCGAGCCGCCACCCCAGCGAGCCGTACGCCAAGGTCGGCGTCAAGCTCGGCGACGACCAGCTGGCGCAGGCGGCGCAGTGGGAGGCCGAGGGCCGCCTGGCCCTGGTCGGCATCGGCGTGGAGCCCGGCCTGTCCGACGTGTTCGCCCGGTACGCCGCCGACCACCTGTTCAGCCACATCGACGAGCTCGGCACCCGCGACGGCGCCAACCTGGTCATCCGGGACGAGGACGGCAACGAGGTGTTCGCGCCGGGCTTCTCGATGTGGACGATCATCGAGGAGTGCCTCAACCCGCCCGTGGTGTGGGAGCGTGAGCGTGCCCTCGGTGCCGACGGCGCCTTTGACGTCGAGGCCGGCTTCTTCACGCTGCCGCCGTTCGCCGAGCCCGAGGTCTTCGACTTCCCCGAGGGGATCGGCCCCGTCGAGTGCGTCCACGTCGAGCACGAGGAGGTGCTCCTGATGCCGCGCTGGGTCGAGGCCGACAAGGTCACCTTCAAGTACGGCCTGGGAGAGGAGATGATCACGATTCTGCGCACGCTGCACACCCTCGGCCTCGACCGCACCGACCCGGTCACCGTCAAGGGCGTGCAGGTCAGCCCGCGCGACGTGGTGGCCGCCGTGCTCCCGGACCCCGCCACCATCGGCCCGCGGATGGAGGGCAGGACCTGTGCCGGCCTGTGGGTCACCGGCACGGGCAAGGACGGGCAGCCCCGCCGCACCTACCTCTACCACGTGTCCGACAACGCCGACACGATGCGCGACTACGACGCCCAGTGCGTGGTCTGGCAGACGGCCGTCAACCCGGTCGTCGCGCTCGAGCTGCTGGCGGCCGGAACCTGGTCGGGGTCAGGCGTGCTCGGCCCGGAGGCGTTCGACGCCGTGCCGTTCCTCGACCTGCTCGCTGCCCCCAAGCCGCAGGGCTACGGCTCGCCCTGGGGCCTCGAGAACCGCTAACCCCAGCTCTGCGAGAGGATGCCCCCATGGCCATCACCCAGAAGTCCCTCATCGGCTCGGTGCCCACGCAGCTGCTCATCGGTGGCGCCTGGCGTGAGGCGAGCAGGGGGGAACGCTTCGAGGTGCACGACCCGAGCAGCGGCGCCACCCTGACGACCTGTGCCGACGCCACCGCCGACGACGGCCTCGCCGCCCTGGCTGCCGCCCACGAGGCGCAGGCCGGCTGGGCCGCCACCGCGCCGCGTGACCGCAGCGAGATCCTCCGCCGCGCGTTCGAGACGCTCGTCGCGCGCGCCGACGAGTTCGCGACGCTGATGAGCCTGGAGATGGGCAAGACGGTCGCCGAGGCCAGGGGCGAGGTCACCTACGGCGCCGAGTTCTTCCGCTGGTTCGCCGAGGAGGCCGTGCGCATCTCCGGCCGGTACTCGGTCGCACCCAACGGTGCCTCGCGGCTGCTCACCATGAAGCAGCCGGTCGGCCCGACCCTGATGATCACGCCGTGGAACTTCCCGCTCGCCATGGGCACCCGCAAGATCGGCCCGGCCGTCGCCGCCGGCTGCACCATGGTCGTCAAGCCGGCCCACGAGACGCCTCTGACGATGCTGCTGCTCGCGCAGGTCATGCAGGAGTCCGGGCTGCCCGACGGCGTGCTCAACGTCGTCACGACCATGCACTCGGGGGCGGTGTGCGAGCCGGTCATCCGCGACGAGCGGCTGCGCAAGCTGACCTTCACCGGGTCGACGGCCGTGGGCAAGAAGCTCGTCGAGCAGTCGGCCGAGCAGCTGCTGCGCCTGTCGATGGAGCTCGGTGGCAACGCCCCCTTCCTCGTCTTCGAGGACGCCGACGTCGACGCCGCCGTCGACGGCGCGATGCTCGCGAAGATGCGCAACATCGGTGAGGCGTGCACCGCCGCCAACCGGTTCTTCGTGCACGAGTCGCTCGCCGACGAGTTCGCGACCAAGCTGGCCGCCCGGATGGGTGCGCTCACCGTCGGCAAGGGCACCAGGAAGGGCGTCGACGTCGGCCCGCTCATCACCGCCAAGGCCCGCGACGGCGTCGACGAGCTGGTCAGGGATGCCGTGGGCAAGGGCGCGAAGGTGCTCACCGGCGGTGGCCCCGTGGCGGGACGCGGCTGGTTCTACCAGCCCACGGTGCTGGCCGACGTGCCGGCCGACAGCCGCTGCCTCAGCGAGGAGATCTTCGGCCCGGTCGCCCCGGTGTGCACCTTCACCGACGACGCGGATGCCGTCGCCAAGGCCAACGGCACCGAGTACGGCCTGGTCGGCTACGTCTACACCAACGACCAGACCCGGGTCATCCGGGTGGCCGAGGCGATGGAGTTCGGGATGATCGGCGTGAACACGGGCATCGTCTCGAACCCGGCGGCTCCGTTCGGCGGTGTCAAGCAGTCCGGCTTCGGTCGCGAGGGCGGCTTCGAGGGCATCGACGAGTACCTCGAGACGAAGTACGTCGGCATCGCACTGTGACGCGTCCGCGCCGCGGGTTCTGGTGCACGCGTGGCACCACGCCGTGGTCAGTGGTGGGATGGAGGTCATGAGCGCACGTGGGGACGACGCCAGCGGGTCGCATCGCCCGGACCGTCGGCAGTCGGTCCAGGCGCTGCTCCAGGACGCCGACCTGTCGCTCAAGCGCGGGGCGCGCCCGGGTGCGCAGGTCTGGCCCAGTGGTTTCGACCTGCTCGACACCACCCTCGACGGCGGCCTGCGGTCGGGCGAGCTGGTGCTGCTCGGCGGCAGCGAGGGCGCAGGCAAGACCACGATGGCCGTGCAGATGGTCCGCAACGCGGTGGCGGCCGGTCGGCAGGGCGTGATCTTCTCCTACGAGCACTCCGCGCAGAGCCTCGTGCAGCGCCTCCTCTCGCTCGAGGCGGCGGGCGCCGCCGTCGCGGCCGGGCAGCATCCTGCTGCTGCCGCGAACGTGCACGCGATCCGGTCCGTCTTCGAGGCGGAGGACCCCGACCGCCGCGGCCTCGCCGACGCCATCAGCCGGGTCCCCTACGGGTACGACGCACTCTTGGCCGTGCAGCAGTACGCCGGGCGACTGCACCTCCACGAGTCGAGCAAGGAGACCACCCCGCAGGAGGTGGCGCGCATCGTCAGCGCCGTCACCGAGGAGGTCGGTGAGCCCCCGATCGTCCTGGTGGACTACCTGCAGAAGATGCCCCTGGCCGGCCACACGGGCGACGAGACGTCCCGGGTGACGATCGTGACCGAGACGATGAAGGACATGTCGCTCGAGCTCCAGTGCCCGATCGTGTGCATCGCGGCCGCCGACCGCGAGTCGCTGGGGGCCGGGCACCGGATGCGGACCCGCGACCTGCGCGGCTCCTCGGCCCTGGCCTACGAGGCCGACCTCGTGCTCATCCTGTCGAGCAAGGAGAACATCGTCTCGCGCGAGCACCTCGTCTACGACCTGGGCAGCGCCAACCGGTTCCGCCGCTGGTCGATCATCACCGTCGAGAAGAACCGCAGTGGCCTGGGCCAGGTCGAGCTCGAGGTGCAGAAGGACTTCGAGCACGGTCGGTTCCTGCCCCACGCGAACGTGGTCACCGAGCGCCTCGTCGAGGAGCGCGTCTTCACCACCTGACAGTCCGCGGCGTGCCGGCACACCCCCGTCGTCCCCTCTCGCCCCTCGACCGCCGACAATGGGCTCGTGACCACACGCACCGTCGCCGTCCTCGGCTCCACCGGCTCGATCGGCACCCAGGCCCTCGAGGTGGTCGCCGCCCACCCCGACCGGTTCACCATCACGGCGCTGTCGGCGGGCGGGAACATCGACCTGCTCGCCCGACAGGCGGTGCAGTTCGAGGTGCCGCTGCTCGCCGTCGCGCACGGTGACGTCGACCGGGTGCGGTCTGCCGTCGACCGTGCAGCAGCGGACCTGGGCCGGCGGGCACCCGCCCACGAGGTCGTGGTCGGTGACGATGCCGCCACCGTGGCCGCCGGGTGCGGAGCCGACGTGGTGCTCAACGGGGTGACCGGCTCGATCGGGCTGCGGCCCACCCTCGCCGCCCTCGCAGCCGGCTCGGTGCTCGCCCTGGCCAACAAGGAGTCGCTCATCATCGGCGGCGCGCTGGTCACGGCCGCGGCCGGCCCCGACCAGCTCGTGCCGGTCGACTCCGAGCACAGTGCCATCGCACAGAGCCTGCGCGGAGGGCGCGCCCAGGAGGTGCGCCGGCTCGTGGTCACGGCCAGCGGCGGGCCGTTCCGCGGGCGCAGCCGTGCCGAGCTCGCCGACGTCACACCGAAGGAGGCGCTCGCCCACCCCAACTTCGCGATGGGCCGGGTCATCACGACCAACTCGGCGACGCTGGTCAACAAGGGGCTCGAGGTGATCGAGGCGCACCTGCTCTTCGACATCCCCCTCGACCGGATCGACGTGGTGGTGCACCCGCAGCAGCAGATCCACTCGATGGTCGAGTTCCACGACGGTTCGACCATCGCGCAGCTCGGGCCGCCGCGGATGCTCGTGCCGATCGCGCTCGGCCTGTCATGGCCCGAGCGGCTCGAGGACGTCGACGTGCCGTGCGACTGGAGCCGTGCGCAGACCTGGGAGTTCCACCCCCTCGACGACGACGCCTTTCCCGCCGTGCGACTGGCCCGGCAGGTCGGCGCGGCCGGTGGCACCTACCCGGCCGTCTACAACGCGGCCAACGAGGTGTGCGTCGACGCCTTCCACGACGGCAGCATCTCGTTCCTCGACATCGTCGACACCATCGGTCGGGTGGTGCAGGCGCATGCCGGCCACGAGGGTGACGCGCAGAGCCTCGAGGGGGTGCTCGAGGCCGATGCCTGGGCCCGCGGCGAGGCCGCCCGAACGCTCGGGACGCACCCCGGGCACCGCTGCTGACGACGAGGACCACGTGCCCCCAGCTGCGTCGCCGGGGGTGGCTCGTGGGTGGTTCATCGGCACCGTGACCTCTTCGGTCTTCTCGGTCCTGTCCCAGGACAGCTCGGCGCCGCGCAGCTCGGCGACGTAGGAGGCGAACGTCACGGCGCACAGCAGGGGTCCGTACCCCGTCAGGTAGACGGCGACCGCGCTGAGCCGGCGCATGCCCGCTCCTCGGCCTTCTTCCCCAGCCAGGCCACCGGCATGCACAGGGGCGATCCACGAGTAGGCCAAGAGCATGTCGACCTGGGTGGTCTGGTCGTTCCCGGTGAGCCCGGTGAGGTTCCCCCAGGTGTCGACGACCCAGCCGAACGCGCGCGGTGCTCGGGTCGATGGCCAGCGCGAAGCTCGTGATGAACAGGTAGGTGAGCGCGTTGATGATCCACATCGACCGGAAGACGTCCCAGGACCGCTCCACGTCGGCGAGGTAGAGGGTGACCAGCGCTGCCGAGGAGACGAGCGTGAGGACCGGCAGCAGGAACAGCGAGAACCAGAAGATCCCGAAGCTGGTGCTGCCGAGCCGGTGGCTCGGGTCGGGCCGGAACCACAGGTGCTCGTAGCGCCTCGTGACCTGCATGTTGCCCCGGGCCCACCGGAGCCGCTGCTCTAACAGCCCGGCGATGGCGTCGGGTTCCCCGGCCCACACGGTGGCGTTGCCGTCGAAGGCGACCTTGTGGCCGGCCAGCTGGGTGTCGAACGTCGTGAAGGTGTCCTCGGCCAGGCTGGCGGTGTCGATCCGGCCGCCGAGCGCCTCGATGTTCGCGCGGGAGTGCAGCTGCGCGCCACCTGCCAGGCACGCCAGGGCGCCGAGCACGCTCTGGCTGCGGCGGGCCGCCGCCTGCGCGGTGACGTACTCGTAGGCGATGAAGCGCTGGAGGTAGTCGCCGGGTCGGCTGCCCTCCTTGGTGTAGGCCGTCACGGCGCCGACCTCGGGTCGGCGAGGTGACGGGTCATCTTGCGCAGGGAGTCGGGTTCGTAGATGACGTCGGCGTCCATGACGAGCAGCGCCTGCATCCAGTCGTCGTCCAGGATGACGCGCAGCCCGTGGTTCAGGGTGGGCGCCTTGCCCTCACCACCGGTCGCACGGCGCAGGTGCACGACCTGCCCGGGGTACTGGCGCGCCTTGGCCCGCACGACATCGGGGGTGGCGACGACGTAGACGCGCGGCCGCTCGGGCGGGTAGTCCAAGCCGACGAGTCGGTCGATGCTCGCCTCGAGCACCGCCGCCTCGTTCCAGGCCGGCACGAGGATCGCGACGCGCGGCTCGAAGGGGCCAACGTCGTCGTAGTGGTTGCGCCACGAGTGCGCCCCGACGAGGAGGACTGGTAGGTGGCGGCCACCAGCGGGACGGCACCGAGCAGGACCAGGGCGACGAGCACCCACGGCCCGAGGTTCGCCAGCCAGCCAACGGGTCGTCGGCAGCCATCACGCCCGAATCATCGCGGCCGCCGAGGCCACGTGGTCCCACGCCCCGAGGGCGGCGACGCCGTGGGCATCGGAGGACGGCACGACCTCGACCCCCAGGGCGCACAGCGTGCGCACGATGTCGAGGTTCGGCGTGCGCCACTTCTCGTTGACCTCGACCACCGCGCCCGCGGATCGGCAGGCGGTGGCGAGCAGGTCGAGCATGTCGGTGGTGACCAGGGACGGGTCGATCCCGGCCTTGGGCAGCACGCTGAACAGGTGGCCCACGACGACGCGCTCGTGCACGAAGACGGCACGGCTGGTCGCCAGCACGAGGTCGGCGAGCGCATCACCGGCGCGCACCTCGCCCGTCGCGATGCGGCGGTGCATCTCGCCGGGGGTGACCGGGCCGAGACGGGTGGGGAACTGGTGGTCGGAGACGACCACCTGCTCCACGCCACGCAGGTCGGGGGGCAGGTCGACGGCGCCCTTGACGTCGAGGATCTTCGACTCGACGCCGCAGACGACATCCACCGACCCCAGCGCGCGCACGCGCGAGATCTCCGTGACGTACCCCGGAACCCACGTGCTGCCGGCACGCACGTGGTCGGTCACGTGCAGGCGGTGCAGCCCGGCTGCGGCGGCGCCCTGCACCATGGCCCAGGGCGACGCCGCCCCGTCGGTGGTGTCGGTGTGGGTGTGCCAGTCGGTGCCGAGGTCGAGCATGGCGCTCATACCAGCGCCTCGGCGAGCCCGGCGCCGACGCCCGCGCAGTCGTCGACCTCGACGATTCCCTCGGCGAGGAAGCGCACCATGGCGACCTCGACGCACTCCGCGTCGGCCGCGGTGCGACCCGCCACGGCAACACCGGAGTCGACCTTGTCACGGGTGCGGGGCGCGGGGCTCACCACGACGCCGTTGGGGGGCACGAACACGTCGACGCTGAGCTCCTCGCCCGGCAGGTACTCCTGCACGATGTAGCTGCCGTCGCGGGGGACCCCGACGAGGTCCTGCGGGTCGTCGACGAGGCGAACCCCCCGCGACCCGCTCCCGGCACGCGGCGTGACGATGCTCGGCATCGGCACGGAGGTGGCCCCGGTGAGCACGGTGGTCGTGGGCACCTCGCAGCCGGAGGCGCAGACCCGGGCCAGCTCGGCCTTGTCCAGGCGCACCCCCGCGAGGGGGAGCAGCTCGGTGTCGACGGTGGGCACGAAGTACAGCCCGGAGGCGACCGGGTCGAAGTCCGCCCCGTAGAAGTCGACGACCGCCCGCTCCGCGAGGTGGAGGAAGCCGACCGCGGCGGGGCCACCCGCTCCGGTCACGAGCACGCGAGTGCGACGGGTCTGGTCAGGGCAGGAACGGTAGACCTCCGGGCTGGAACGCACGACCTCGAAGGGCTCGGCGTAGCGGATGCGGGCGAAGCGGCCCCAGTAGCGGGCCGTGGCGGTGAGCGCCTCGGGTTCGAGGTAGTCGCGGATCGCGGTCTGGCTCCCGAACGCGGCGATGGCGTGGAGCTTGGCGTCCAGACCGGCCTCGGCCGGGATGAAGGTCGAGGGGCGGAAGTCGATGGTCGCGCTCGGCGACTGGTAGCACAGCACGCGCGGCACGCCGCGGGCGGCGACGACCGAGGCCCTGTGCACCGCCCGGTCGCCCATCACCAGGCGGGCGCCGAGCCGGTGGACCGCCGCCGCATCATCGATGGCCCGGCACACGGCATCCGCCAGGAGTGGCTTGGCGAGGAAGTCGGTGACCGCGCCCCTGACGGCCCGCACGGCGGCGTCGACGGTCGCGTGGGCGGTGACGAGGAGGACCGGCAGCGTGGGGTCCGACGTCCGGGAGCCAGGGCGAGCGCCTGCGCCGGGCTGCTGCAGAAGACCGCGACGTACTCGGGTCGGGAGCCGAGGATCAGCCGGTGGAGCAGGAGGGCGTCGGCGTCGTTGTCCACGACGAGGACACGGGTGGTTTCGCTCATACGAAGAGCCTGACGGCTCACGGGTGCCCCACCCGGAGCGGTTCGGGTGCAGAACGGGAGCAGAGTCAGGCGGGTGGGTCGAGCCGGTATCCGATGCCCCGAACCGACTTCAGCGGTGTCGTGGCCGTGTCGTCCCACCCGACCTTGCGGCGCAGCCGCAGCACGGCGAACTTGACCCGATCCTGGCCGCTACCGCCGTGGTCGCCCCACACCGCCGAGAGGATCTGGGTCGGCGTGAGCACCTGGCCTTCGTGCCGCAGGAACAGGCTGAGCAGGTCGAACTCCAACGGCGTCACCGAGACGTCGGAGCCGGCGACGGTGACCGCGTGCCGGGTCGGCGAGAGCACGACCTGGCCGTGCCCGAGGTCGGAGCCGGACCACGACGCGTCACCCGCCCGGCGAAGCAGGCCGTCGATGCGGGCGACGAGCTCGGCGTTGTTGAAGGGCTTGGTCAGGTAGTCGTCGGCACCCCCGCGCAGGCCGCGCACCTTGTCCTCGTCCCGGTCTGCCGCGGTGAGCAGCAGCACGGGGATCTCGCTCAGCTCGCGGATCCGGGCCAGCACGCCCCACCCGTCGAGCTTGGGCAGGCCGATGTCGAGCACGACGAGCTGGGGGTGCAGCTCGTACGCGACGCGCAGGGCCTCGACACCGTCGCCGGCGCGGGTGACCTCGTGGCCGGTGCGGTTCAGCAGCGTGGCCAGGGCCAGGGCGATGTCGGGGTTGTCCTCGACGACCAGGATGCGCGCCATCTCAGGTGTCCCCACACGGGAGGCGGACGGTGACGGTGGTGCCGAGCCCCGGCGGGCTCTGCACCGAGATGCGGCCGTGGTGCTCGTCGACGATGAGCCGGCTGATCGCCAGGCCGAGCCCGGTGCCACCGGCGCCGGAGCCGGCCGCGTCGGACGCGCTCGACGCGCGGAAGAAGGCGTCGAAGACGTGGGGGATCTCGTCCTGCGGGATGCCGACTCCGGTGTCCGAGAACGCGATCGACCAGTCGCGGGTCTGGGGGAGCACCTCGGCGGTGACCCGCACGGAGCCCCCGGGCAGCGTGTAGTTGATGGCGTTCCCCACGAGGTTCGACACGACCTGCTGCAGGCGCACCCAGTCGCCGCGCACCTTCGGACCGGCCGTGGTCCGGACGCTCAGCTCGACGCCACGGTCGCGGGCGCGCGGCGTGAGCTCGGTGACGACCTGGCTGACGATGTCCGGCAGGTCGAGCAGCCCCAGCGACAGGGGAAGGGTGTGCGACTCGAGCTTGGCCACGAGCAGGAGGTCCTCGATGAGCCGCAGCAGGCGCTGCGAGTTGCGGTCGATGATCTCCAGGAAGGTCGACTGGTCCGCGGTCAGGCTGCCGAGCGAGGGGTCCTTGAGCATCTCGGCGAAGCTGACGACCGAGGTGAGCGGCGTGCGCAGCTCGTGCGAGACGGTGGCGACGAACTCGTTCTTCAGCGTGGCCAGCTCGGCGAGCGAGCGGTTCTGGTCGGTGAGCATCTGCCGCTCGGCGATGTACTGGGTGATGTCGCGGTAGACCCACAGGTGCCCCGCGTGACGGCCGCCGCTGTCGATGGGCAGGTAGTCCCGCTCGAGGGTGCTGCCGTCGACGAGCGACAGCTGCTCGCCGAGAATCGGGATGCCCTGGGCAACCCGCCGGTCGACCGCGGCGACGAAGCCCTCGGGGTCGCTGAACAGCCCCTTGATCTGGTCAGCGGCCTCGGAGCAGTCGGTGCCCACGAGCTCGTCGGCGCTCGACGGGAGCCGGAACAGGTCGACGAACACGTCGTTGGCGACGAGCACGTGGCGGGTGTCGTCCTCGAGCAGCACCGCCGCCCCCAGGTGGTCGATCAGCGTTCGCATCTGGGCCGTCGCGTCGGCCAGGCGCCGCTCGCGCCGGCGGTCCCGGCCCACGTCGTCGGCCCGGAGCAGCAGGGCGGCCACCTCGGGGAGACCGGTGAGGTCCTCACCGACCACGTCGCACAGCAGGTGGGTGCCGTCGGTTCGGCGCAGCCGCAGGTCGATGCCGTCGCGGGGCCCGCGGGTGCCGGCGGCGACCTGCGTCATCAGGCGTCGTGCGGCATCGGCGTCATCGGGGTGGACGATCGACAGCACGCCGCCGGCGAGTGGCGTGCCGGGCTCCAGCCCGAGCAGCCACGTCCCGGCGAGGAAGGTGCAGTCGTCACCGTCCGGGGCGCACAGGAGCAGGGCCTTGGTGGAGTGCCGCACGATCGCCTCGTAGCGGGCCTGGGACCGGCGCAGCAGCTCCTGCGTGCGCCGCAGCCCGGTGATGTCGCGGATGAAGCCGGTGACCTCGCGGCGCCCTTCGTGCACCATCGGCACCGCGATGAGCTCGACGGTCAGGGCCGTGCCGTCGCGGCGAACCGCCGGCAGCTCCAGTCGCCTACCCAGCACCGGCCCTTCCCCGGTGGCGGCCAACGAGGCGATACCCGCCCGGCGGGCCCCCGCGTGCTCAGCCGGGAGAAAGAGCTCGTCGAGCTCGTGCCCCACTGCCTCCTCGCGGGTCCAGCCGAACAGCGCCTCGCAGGCCGGGTTGAGCTCGACGACCAGGCCCGCCTCGTCGAGAGTGACGATCGAGTCCAGCGCGGTGGCGGCGATGGCCGCGCTGAGGTCCGTGGGCTGGTTCTCGGGTGCGGAGGATCCGGCAACGGACGCCCCGGTCGGCAGCGTGCCGACGGACCCCTCGTCGCTCATGCCTCCACGGTAGACACTGTGCGGTCAGGGGGCATGCCGGGCCGGGAAAGGGTGGACCGATCGGGCGGGGTCAGCACCTCGACGTACCCTTGACGCCATGTCCACACTCGCGTTCGTCCTCGGTGTCCTCTTCATGGCCACCGGCGTCGCCGCCTCGATCGCGCTGCACGAGGTCGGGCACCTCGTGCCGGCCAAGCGTTTCGGCGTGCGGGTGACCCAGTACATGGTGGGTTTCGGGCCGACGGTGTGGTCCCGTCGCCGGGGAGAGACCGAGTACGGCGTCAAGGCGGTGCCGCTCGGCGGCTACATCCGCATGATCGGCATGTTCCCCCCGCGCCCCGGTGACGCCCCGGGCACCGTCCGGGTCTCGAGCACGGGTCGGTTCAGCCAGCTCGTCGACGAGGCCCGGGCCGCGAGCCTGGAGGAGGTCCGCCCGGGCGACGAGAACCGCGTGTTCTACCGCCTGTCGGTGCCGCGGAAGGTCATCGTGATGCTCGGTGGGCCGATGATGAACCTGCTCATCGGAGTCGTGCTGCTCACGATCCTCGTCACCGTGCACGGCGTCGCCACCGCTCAGCCCGGCGCCGTCGTCGCCACGGTGTCGCAGTGCGTGGTGCCGGTCACCGAGGCCGGCGACGCCACGACCTGCACGGACCAGCCCAAGACGCCCGCGCTCCTCGCCGGCCTGCAGCCCGGCGACCGCATCGTGTCGATCGGCGGCCGGCCGGTGCAGGACACCCAGGACGTCGGCGAGCTCATCCGTCCCCGGGTCGACGAGCGGGTCGCCATCGTCCTCGAGCGCGACGGCGCGCCGCTCACCGTCACCGCCACTCCCATCCGCAACGTCGTGCCGGTGCTCGACGCCGACGGCGTGCCCGTGACCGACGCCGACGGCGCGACCCGCACCACCGAGGCGGGGTTCCTGGGCGTGCGGTCCGCGCCGCCGGTGGCCTACGTGCCGCAGCCGGCCACCGCCGTTCCCGGCATCCTGTGGAGCTTCGTCAGCGGCACCGCCGAGGCCATCGTCCACGTGCCCGAGCGGATGGTCGGTGTCTGGGAGGCCGCGTTCGGCGGCGCCGAGCGCGAGGCCGACAGCCCGATGTCGGTCGTCGGCGTGGGCCGGGTGGCAGGCGAGGCCACCGGCGGCAAGTACGACTCGCTCGTGGGCGAGTCCGCCGGCGACAAGGTGTGGTTCCTCGTGGGCCTGCTGGCCGCCCTGAACTTCATGCTCTTCGTCTTCAACCTGATCCCGCTGCTGCCCCTCGACGGCGGCCACGTGGCCGGCGCGCTGTGGGAGGGGCTCAAGCGGCAGGTCGCGAAGGTGCGTGGCCGCCCCGACCCCGGCTACGTCGACGTCGCGAAGGCACTGCCGATCGCCTACACCGTGTCGATGGTGCTGCTCGGCGCCTCCGTGCTGCTCATCTACGCTGACCTGGTCAAACCGGTCAACCTCGGCGGCTGAGCCACGGCGCAGCGGCGCAGCGGCGCTCGAGGGCGGCACGGGTCTCCACGGGCTCGGTCGCGGCCCTGGGATGACGCGCACGTACGCTGGTTCCATGTCCGTCTCCCTCGGTATGCCGCCGCTGCCCCCGCCCGTCGTCGCGCCCCGCCGGGCCAGCCGGACGATCCGGGTCGGCAAGGTCGAGGTCGGGGGAGACGCCCCCGTGTCGGTGCAGTCGATGACGACGACCCCGACCACCGACATCAACGCGACGCTCCAGCAGATCGCCGAGCTCACGGCATCCGGCTGCGACATCGTGCGGGTGGCCTGCCCGACCCAGGATGACGCCGAGGCGCTGCCGGCCATCGCGAGCAAGTCGCAGATCCCGGTGATCGCCGACATCCACTTCCAGCCGAAGTACGTCTACGCGGCCATCGACGCGGGCTGCGCGGCCGTGCGCGTCAACCCGGGCAACATCCGCCAGTTCGACGACCAGGTGGGTGAGATCGCCCGCCGCGCCAAGGCCGCAGGGACCTCGATCCGGATCGGCGTCAACGCCGGATCGCTCGACAAGCGCATCCTCGACAAGTACGGCAAGCCCACCGCCGAGGCGCTCGTCGAGTCGGCCGTGTGGGAGGCCGGCCTGTTCGAGGAGCACGACTTCCACGACTTCAAGATCTCGGTCAAGCACAACGACCCGGTCGTCATGATCAAGGCCTACCGGCTGCTCGCCGAGCGCGGCGACTGGCCGCTGCACCTCGGCGTCACCGAGGCCGGGCCCGCGTTCCAGGGCACGATCAAGTCGGCCACCGCGTTCGGGGCCCTGCTCTCGCAGGGCATCGGCGACACGATCCGGGTCTCGCTGTCGGCCCCGCCGGTCGAGGAGGTCAAGGTGGGCATCCAGATCCTCCAGTCGCTGAACCTGCGTCCGCGCAAGCTCGAGATCGTGTCGTGCCCCTCCTGCGGGCGCGCCCAGGTCGACGTCTACAAGCTCGCCGACGAGGTCACCGCCGGCCTCGAGGGCATGACCGTGCCGCTGCGCGTGGCCGTCATGGGCTGTGTCGTCAACGGCCCGGGCGAGGCCCGCGAGGCCGACCTCGGGGTCGCGTCGGGCAACGGCAAGGGCCAGATCTTCGTGCGCGGTGAGGTCATCAAGACCGTGCCGGAGAGCCAGATCGTCGAGACGCTCATCGAGGAGGCCATGCGGATCGCCGAGGAGATGGGCGAGCCGATGGACGAGGAGTCCGCCGGCGCCCCGTCGGTCACGGTCAGCTGACCTGCTGACCCGGCTCGACAGCGCCGACAGCACCGACCTCGCCGCCCCTGTGCTGCGTGGTGCCGGCACCGCCACGAGGTCGACGGACCAGGAGTGTGGGCAGGCGAGCCCGTGCGCGCCCTAGGCTGGCACCGTGCTACGCACACGGTCACCGGTTCGTCCCTTGTCGCTCGCCGACCGCGACGACGCCCTCGAGGTCTGCGCGCGCGACCTCCCGCGCGGTGTCTTCGTGGCCGCGCGCGTCATCGAGGGGGCGCGCACGGGCTCCCTCGCGAGCGTCCTCGGTCACCGGGTCGACGGCGAGCTGACCGCCTTGTGCTGGGCGAGCGCGAACGTGGTCCCGGTGGGCACCACGCCGGACAGCAGGGCGGTGTTCGCGGATCGGGTGCGCCGGTGGAGGGGGCGATGTGCGTCGGTCTTCGGGCCTCGCGAGGAGGTCGAGGGGCTCTGGCGTGAGCTCGAGCCGCACTGGGGCCCGCCTCGCACCGTGCGAGACCACCAGCCGATGCTGGTCGCCGACCAGTTGCCCTCGACGCTCGGCGTCCCCCTCGACCCGCGGGTGCGGCCGGCGCGCGTCGACGAGGTCGACCTGGTGCTGCCGGCGGCCGAGCACATGTTCACGGCCGAGATCGGCTACCCGCCCTACCGGGGAAGCGACCGTGGCTACCGGGCGTCGCTGGCCTCCTTCGCCGCGCGCGGTCACACCTATGTGGTTCTCGAGGGCGGCCGGGTGGTCTTCAAGACCGACATCGGCAGCCTGGCCCTGGGGTGCGCCCAGCTGCAGGGGGTCTGGGTCGCCCCCGAGCTGCGCGGCCAGGGGCTCGCCGTGCCGATGCTGGCGAGCGTGGTCGAGCAGGTCATGGTCGGGCCGGCGCCGCTGGTCACCCTCTACGTCAACGACTTCAACACCTCCGCGCGGGCGACCTACGCTCACCTGGGCTTTCGTGAAGTGGGCGACTTCACGACGGTCCTGCTCTGACCTCGGCGTCCTGCGGGTGGTTGGATTGGGGCATGGCCACCGCCGCCCCGCTCTCCGCTCTCACCCGGAACGTCGTCGGGCTCCCTGCACACCGCACCCCGGCGCGCTGGTGAGCCCGCCGTGACCACCCTCGCCTGGCAGCCCCTGACCGAGGCGGACCTCGATGAGCTGCGACACCTCGCTCGTCGGTGCCTCGAGGCTGACGGCGGGCTGCCGCAGCTCGCCCACGAGGCGACGCTGCACCGGCTCTTCCTGTCCGGCAGCGCCATCGCCGGCCGCGACGAGACCGGTGACATCGTCGCGGCCGCATCGGTCTTCGTCGACGGTGGCGGTCATCGCACTGCGACGGGACTGGTCCACCCATCCACGCGCTGGCAGGGTATCGGGGAGGAGCTCGTGCAGTGGGCCCGGGAGCGCGCCGGCGGGGTGCCCCTGAGGGTGGTCGCCGAGACGACGTCGCCCGCGTCCGACGAGCTGTTCTCCACGATCGGGCTGCAACGCACCTTCGCCGAGCACATCATGGTGCACCACTTGGCTGCGGTGCCGAAGATCAAGCGACCGGAAGGGCTTCGCGTCGCACGCTGGGCAGCCGACACCACCGAGCTGTTCTTCACGGCCTACCGGCTGTCCTTCGCCGAGCGGCCGGGTTTCCCCGACCCGCCGCTCGACGTCTGGGTCCGCGAGGTCGCCGAGGACGACGGTTTTCGCCCGGAGATGGCGCGCGTCGCGCTCGATGCGGACGACGAACCGGTGGGTTTCGTGACCCTGACAGAGGACTGGATCGACCAGGTCGGGGTGGTGCCCGCCTGGCGCGGGCGAGGGCTCGGCGCGCACCTCGTCGCTCGCTCGCTCCGGGCCCTGGTCAAGGCCGGCTGCGACCAGGCCTGGCTCGCCGTCCACGTCGACAACCCGGCGCACGAGCTGTACCTGCGGCTCGGCTTCGAGGACCACGGGCTGCGCGCCAGGTACACCGAGCTGGCGCCGTAGCGCCCTCGGGTGGCGTCGGAGACATACCCAGGGGGGTATGCTGTCCGGTATGTCTCCCGCCGTGCTCCTGCTCGCGGTCCTCGTCGGCGTGGCCCTGGGCCTGCTCGGCGGCGGCGGCTCGATCCTCACTGTCCCGTTGCTCGTCTACGTGGCGGGGCTCGAGGCCAAGGAGGCCATCGCCACCTCGCTGCTCGTCGTGGGCGTGACCAGCCTCGCCGCGCTCGTGCCGCACGCCCGGGCCGGCCGGGTGCGCTGGCGCACCGGCGCGATGTTCGGGGTGGCTGCGATGGTCGGGGCCTATGCCGGTGGGCGCGTCGCCGCGTTTCTCCCCGGCACGGTGCTGCTTCTCGCCTTCGCGCTCATGATGGTCGCGACCGCCATCGCGATGATCCGCGGGCGAAGCCGGTCGGCCGCCGATGCCGAGCAGGGTTCGCAGGGTGGCGGCGGGCCGCGCGACCTCCCGGTCAAGCTCGTCCTGCTCGAGGGTGTCGTCGTCGGCCTGGTGACCGGGCTCGTCGGGGCGGGCGGCGGGTTCCTCGTCGTCCCCGCCCTGGTGCTGCTCGGCGGCCTGCCGATGCCCGTGGCGGTCGGCACCTCGCTCCTCGTGATCGCGATGAAGTCCTTCGCCGGCCTCGCGGGCTACCTGTCGTCGGTGAGCATCGACTGGGGCCTGGCCCTCGCGGTGACCGGAATGGCCGTGGTCGGCAGCGTCATCGGGGCGGTGCTGTCCGGGCGTGTGCCGCAGGACCGGCTGCGCCAGGGCTTCGGCTGGTTCGTCCTCGTCATGGGTGTCGTCGTCCTCGGCCAGAGCGCGATCGCCGCCTGACAGTGATGGCGCGTGAACGGCATCCCCTGCCGTCGTTATCCTTGGCGGGTTGTCCAACCACCCCAGGAGCTCCCCCGTGGCCATGCGCATGTCGTCCCTGTTCCTGCGAACCCTTCGCGAGAACCCTGCGGACGCCGAGGTCCCGAGCCACCAGCTGCTCGTGCGGGCCGGCTACATCCGCCGGGTCAGCCCCGGGATCTACACCTGGCTGCCGCTCGGCCTGAAGGTGCTGCGCAGGGTCGAGACCGTCGTGCGCGAGGAGATGGACGCCATCGGGGCGCAGGAGCTGCTCTTCCCGGCGCTCCTGCCCCGTGAGCCCTACGAGGCGACCGGCCGGTGGGAGGAGTACGGCGACAACGTGTTCCGCCTCCAGGACCGCAAGGGCAACGACTACCTGCTCGGGCCGACCCACGAGGAGATGTTCACGCTCGCGGTCAAGGACCTCTTCAGCTCGTACAAGGACCTGCCGCTGTCGCTCTACCAGATCCAGGTCAAGTACCGCGACGAGGCTCGGCCGCGCGCCGGCCTGCTGCGGGGCCGCGAGTTCGTCATGAAGGACAGCTACTCCTTCGACATCGACGAGGCCGGGCTCGACACGAGCTACCAGCTGCACCGCGACGCCTACGTGCGCATCTTCGACCGGCTCGGGTTCCACTACGTGATCGTCCAGGCCATGGCCGGGGCGATGGGCGGTTCGACGTCGGAGGAGTTCCTCGCGACCGCCGAGAACGGCGAGGACACCTACGTGCGGTGCACCAGCTGCGGGTTCGCCGCCAACGTCGAGGCCGTGCGCGTGCCGGTGCCGGATGCCGTCGACGCGGCCGGGGCGCCCGCCGCGCACGTCGAGGACACCCCCGACACCCCGACGATCGACACCCTGGTCGCCCACCTCGAGTCGGCGTTCCCCCGGTCGGACGGCCGGGCCTGGGCGGCCTCCGACACGCTGAAGAACGTCCTCGTCGTGCTCGTGCACCCCGACGGCACCCGCGAGCCGCTGGCCATCGGGCTGCCCGGCGACCGCGAGGTCGACGAGAAGCGGCTCGGCGCGCAGGTCGAGCCGGCGACCGTGGGGGCCTTCGGCGAGTTGGACTTCGCGGCGCACCCGGTGCTCGCCAAGGGGTACATCGGGCCCGGCGTGCTCGGGGGCGAGAAGGCATCCGGCATCCGCTACCTGCTCGACCCGCGGGTCAGCGAGGGCACGGCCTGGGTGACCGGTGCCGACGAGAGCGGGCGGCACGTCGTCGACCTGGTCGCCGGGCGCGACTTCACCGCCGACGGCACCATCGAGGCCGCCGAGGTGCGCGACGGCGACGCCTGCCCCTCGTGCGGGCACGGACTGGAGTCGGCCCGCGGCATCGAGATGGGGCACATCTTCCAGCTCGGCACCAAGTACGCCGAGGCGCTCGGCCTGTTGGTGCTCGACGAGAACGGCAAGCTGCGCACCGTGATGATGGGGTCCTACGGTGTCGGGGTCTCGCGTGCAGTGGCCTGCGTCGCCGAGGGCAACCATGACGACCTCGGCCTCATCTGGCCCCGTGCCCTCGCTCCGGCCGACGTGCACGTCGTGGCGACCGGCAAGGACGAGGCCGTGGCCACGTACGCCGAGCAGCTCACCCGTGAGCTGGAGGCCCGCGGGGTCGACGTGCTGCTCGACGACCGGCGGCAGGCGAGCCCCGGGGTGAAGTTCAAGGACGCCGAGCTGATCGGTGTGCCGACGATCGTCGTCGTGGGGCGCGGGCTGGTCGACGGCACCATCGAGCTGAAGGACCGGCGCTCCGGCGAGCGGCGCAACCTGGCCGTCGACTCGGCCGTCACGCAGATCCTCGCCGAGATCGGCCGTTCGTGAGCCAGCCCGTCGAGGCGGTCGTCTTCGACTGGGGCGGCACGCTCACGCCCTGGCACCAGGTCGACCTGCCCGAGCAGTGGCGCGTCTTCGCACGCGAGGTGCACGGCATCCCGGTCGACTCGCCGGACGTGCCGGAGGCCGACCTCGACGAGGCACACCGGCTCGCGGACCGCATCCTCGAGGCCGAGTCGGCCGCCTGGGTGCGAGGGCGGCAGGAGCACACCTCGGCGGCGCTCGTCGACATCCTGCTCGACGCCGGCGTCGATGCGGCGCACGACCGGCACCACCTCGCCCTCGCGGCGTACCGGGGGTTCTGGGAGCCGCACACCCTCACCGACCCGCAGGTCCGGCCGCTGTGGAAGGGGTTGCGCGACAGGGGTATCCGTGTCGGGGTGCTCTCCAACACGATCTGGTCGCGCGAGTACCACCGCGGCATCTTCGAGCGCGACGGCGTGCTCGACCTGCTCGACGCCGACCTCTACTCCAGCGAGATCGACCACGTGAAGCCGCACCCGGAGGCCTTCCGGGCGATCTGCCGCGAGCTCGACGTCACACCGCGTCGGGCGGTCTACGTCGGCGACCGGGTGTTCGAGGACGTCCACGGCCCGCAGCAGGTGGGCATGCGCGCGATCTGGATCCCGCACAGCGACATCCCGGCGTCGCAGCGGGTCGAGGTGACCGCGGTGCCCGACGGCCACGCCCACCAGCTGCTCGACGTGCTCGACATCGTCGACGCCTGGGCCGCCGACGCGTGAGCGGTGCGTGAGCGGTGCGTGAGCGCGTGACCAGCACGTGACCGACCCCGGGCTCGGCGTCATCGCGCTGCTCGGCATCGCGGGCTTCCTCGCCGGGTGGGTCGACGCCGTCGTCGGTGGGGGAGGGCTGATCCAGCTGCCGGCCCTGCTTCTCGGGCTACCGGGGGCCGCCCCGGCCCAGGTGCTCGCGACCAACAAGTTCGCGTCCGTGTGGGGCACGGCGACGGCGGCCGGCACCTACTGGCGCCGAGTGCGTCCCGACCTGCGCACCGCCCTGCCGATGGCGGCCGTGGCCTACGTCGGGGCGGTTCTCGGCGCGCTCCTCGGGCTGCACATCCCCAAAGCGGCGTTCAACCCGATCATCCTGGTCATGCTCATCGCCGTCGGCGCCTACACCCTGCTTCGGCCCTCGCTGGGGGAGGCCACCGTGCTGCGGTGGTCGGGGCACCGGCACACCGCCGTGGCGATGCTTCTCGGGTTCGCGATCGGCATCTACGACGGGGCGCTCGGCCCGGGCACGGGTTCCTTCTTCGTGCTCACCCTCGTCGGGCTGATGGGCTACTCGTTCCTCGAGGCCAGTGCCAAGGCCAAGATCGCCAACCTCGCGACCAACCTCGGCGCCATCACGGTCTTCGCGCCGGGCGGGCACATCGTGTGGCGGGTCGCCCTGGTCATGGCGGTGGCCAACGTCGCCGGGGGCTACCTCGGGGCCCGCACCGCCGTGTCGCGCGGCAACCGCTTCGTGCGGCTCGTCTTCATCATGGTCGTCAGTGCGTTCATCGTCCGGATCGGCGGAGACCTCCTCGGCTTCTGGTGACTGCCACCTCATTCGGTGTGTGTCCGAATCGGCGCCTGGGCGCCGTAGTTCACACGCACCCGAGGGCAGCCCCCAGGCCTTGCTTCACCTGTCGCATGAACGCCGACTCGAAGAGCCGCATCCCGACGAGGTCGATCCGCAGCACCCGGTCGTCGCCGAGCACGATGTCGTTCTGGCGCAGGTTGTCGTGGGTCACGGCGAGCCCGACCCGGTGACCGGCCCCGTCGATCTCGACGACCAGGCGTGACCCGGCCCACCTCACATCCAGATAGACCCGTCCAGCAGGGGTGGTGCGCACCACCTGCCGCTCAGGTGCGGGGATACCGTATCGGCGACAGAGTCGTGCGAAGTCCAGTTCCCCCAAGGAGTGCGCGCCGTCCGAGACGTCAAGCGCGACCTGCCGCACGAATGCCCGTCGACGACGACCCGGTGCGGTCTGGGCAGCCGCGAGCAGGCGGGCTCCGGTGGTCAGTCGTTGCTGCACCACGAGGCAGAGCAGCAGGGCCGCCTGGCGGTCGCTGACCGCCCAGTGAGCGGCGCGGACCGCAGCCAGCTCGACGCCGGTGCGGGGCAGCCCCGTACCGTGTCGTTCGCCAGGGCCACGACTGACGCGATGGGTGCGCACGCCCTCGGCGACGGGGCACCGAGCGTTTCGGGGCACCGACACGTGCAGGATCGGCTCGCTGAAGCCGGTCAGCCCGGCAGCCTGCAGTGCCGTCACCCCGTCGAGCAGTGCGGCCCGTTCGGCGACCTCCCACACGGCCCGCCACCGGTGGGCCAGGTCGCAGAGGTCTCCGGTGTGAACCGCCACGGTGCGGCGACCGTGCCGACGCCACCGTTCTGCGGCGATCTCGCGGCCGATCGCACGGTGGTCGTACCCGAGGTCGACGAGGCGCTGCAGGGTGAGCACACCGCCGAACTCCTCAGCGGCCTCGGCCGCGGCAGCACGCAGCTCCCGGCGGCTCGGTCGGTGGGGCGGCATCCGGCCAGCATGGCTCGATGCCGCCCAGCGGTCCGCGAGTTCTCCACAGGAGGCGGCGTCACGCCAGCCGGTGTGTGTCGCAATCGGCTGTCACCCGCCGAGATCAACACACTTCCGCCGAGCGTGCGCGTTCGTCAGCGGGGGGTCGTGAGCCAGAGCACCCCATAGGGCGGCAGCCAGACGTTGCCGTCGCCACCCCAGGGCAGCGCCTCCCCGGTGATCTCGTCACGGGAGTCGGCGACGCCCAGCGCGTTGACCCTCCAGCCCGGCCACGGGCGGGTCTGCGGCGTCACGTTGTACACGCCGACGAACCGGCCCACCGGGTGCTCGCGCACGGTCACGAACACGCCCGGGTCGTCGACCGGCCCGACCGTGGCCTCGACCGAGCCATGCAGGTGCACCAGCCGGCTGCGGGCCCCGACCAGCTCCACGAGGTCACCGAAGACTCGCCCCGCCACCGTGCCACGGTCGTCTCGCTGCTCCGCCCGGGCCCAGTCGAGCCGGGGCCGGTGCGCCCAGCGGTTGTCGTCCTCGTGCCCGGGCTCCAAGGCCCAGTGCGGGTCGTTGGGCTCGCCCAGCTCGTCACCGCTCCAGAGCACGGGGATGCCGCCCCAGCCGAGCACGACCGCGAAGGCGAGGCGAAGGGCGGATGCCGCCCGGTCGACCTCCGCGGTCGACTGCGCCGACTCCAGCCCGATGAGGGACGCCGCACTGCCGCTGGTACGGCGGTCGTCGGTCTCGGGGTTGTGCTGGAAGACCAGGCCGCGGGCGGGAGAGCCCGGGAAGTCGCCGGCGTACCAGCGGGCCAGGAAGCTGCGGTGGCCGTGGCCGGTCACCCCCACGGCCGCGGCATCCTCGTCCATGATCGCCCAGCCGATGTCGTCGTGGCAGCGCAGGTAGGTCAGCCAGGTGGCCGTCGGCGGCTTGGGGGGGAGTGCGCGCAGGGCCTGCACACCCAGCCGCACGTCGCGCGCCGCGAGCATCGACCACACCTGCACCATGAGGCTGTTGTGGTAGGCGAGGTCGCTCACCTTGCCGGTGTACGGCCCGGCGCCCAGGTAGTCGAGCAGCTTGGTCGGTGCGACGATCGCCTCGGCGAGGAAGGCCACGCTCGGGCACGCGATCCTGGTCACCGCCCGCAGCACCTGGGTGATGGCGTGCACCTCCGGCTCACCCTGGCAGTCGGTGCCCAGCCGCTTCCACATGAACGCGATGGCATCCAGGCGCAGCACGTCGACGCCGCGGTTGGCGAGCTCGAGGATGATCGCGGCGTACTCGCGCAGCACGGCCGGGTTGGCCCAGTTGACGTCCCACTGGAACTCGTTGAAGGTCGTCCAGACCCAGCCCTGCACCTCGTCGTCCCAGGTGAAGCTGCCCGGCGCGAACTCCGGGAAGACCTCGGGAAGGGTGCGCTCGTAGGCGTCGGGCAGCTCCCGGTCGGGGAAGACGTGGAAGTAGTCGCGGTAGTGGGCCTCACCGGCCCGCGCCCGCCGCGCCCACTCGTGCTCGCGCGCCACGTGGTTCAGCACGAGGTCGAGCACCAGGCTCATGTCCTTGTCGTGCAGCTGCTCCGCGAGGTTCTCGAGGTCGGCCATGGTGCCCAGGTCGGGCCGCACCGAGCGGTAGTCGGCGACGGCGTACCCGCCGTCGTTGTCCCCCTCGCGGGGCCGCAGCAGCGGCATGAGGTGCAGGTAGCGCACCCCGAGCTCGTCGAGGTACGCCAGGTGCGTCGCCACGCCCCCCAGGTCGTCGGCGAAGCGCTCGGTGTAGGCGGCGTAGCCGATCATCGCGGGGTCCTGGAGCCAGTCCGGGCGCAGCATCCGCTCGAGGTCGCGCACGTGCAGCTGCTCCGGTCGCACGCTGAACGCGGCGGCCGCGAGCTCGACGAGGTCCGCGCCGAGCGCCGCGGCGCGCTCGGCGCCGTGGACAGCCGTGAGTCCGGACAGCAGGTCGGGCCACCACCGCTCGACCCGTGCCCGCAGCATCGTCTCGCGGTCCCGGCTGAGACCCTGCGGGAGCGGGAAGGAGGGCGGCGGCAGCAGTGCTCTCACGGCGGCATTCTTGCGGATCTGCGAAACCGTTTCCACACGCTCATGGTCGACGCCGATGCGGGGCACAGGTGGCGCACAGGGAACTGCCCGAGTTTGGGGTCATGACGACGAGCAGCCAGGCCCCTCCCGGGGTGCGCAGCACCTTCGCCCCGACGGCCCGCGCCGCCGAGGCGCGCACGGTGCGCAGCCCCGGGCCGGCGCGTCGCCCCGAACCGGTGCCGCGCTGGTGGCGAGACGCAAGTGCGAGCGCCGGGTGGCTGGCCCTGCTGGTCGTCCTGGCACTGTGGGTGAGCGGCGGCGGCATCCAAGAGCTGGGCACGCTGTCCGGCGCGCTGACGTCGGTCGGCCGGCTCACCGGGCTGGTCGCCTCGGCGCTGCTGCTCATCCAGGTGTTCCTCATGGCGCGGGTGCCGTGGGTCGAGCAGGCCTGGGGCCAGGACGAGCTCGCCAGCACCCACCGGCTGGTCGGCTTCACCTCGTTCACCCTGATGCTCGGGCACATCGGGCTCATCACGCTCGGCTACGCCGCCGGCACCAGCGACGGCATCGTCGGCACCTTCGTCGACCTCGTGCTGAACTACCCCGGCATGCTCCTGGCCTTCGCCGGCACCACAGCCCTCGTGATGGTCGTGGTCACCTCGGTGAGGAAGGCCCGCAGGCGGCTGCGCTACGAGTCGTGGCACCTCATCCACCTCTACGGCTACCTCGGTGCGGGCCTGGCGCTGCCGCACCAGCTGTGGACCGGCACCGACTTCCTCTCCTCCACCGCCGCGACCGTCTTCTGGTGGACCCTCTACGCGGTGTGCGCCGGCTCGGTGCTGGTGTTCCGGGTCGGGCTGCCGCTATGGCGCTCGCTGCGCTCCCCGCTGCGGGTGCTCGACGTGCGGTCCGAAGGCCCCGGTGTCACGACCGTCACCGTGGGCGGCGAGGGGGTGCGCCGGATGTCGGTGCGCGCCGGCCAGTTCTTCCAGTGGCGCTTCCTCGACGGTCCCGGCTGGTCCCGGGCCCACCCCTACTCGGTCTCCGCCGCCCCCGACGGGCAGACGCTGCGCTTCACCGCGGCCCACGTCGGCGACGGGTCGGCCCGCCTCGCGACGCTTCACGCGGGCACCCGGGTGCTCGTCGAGGGCCCCTACGGGCGGTTGCACGCTGGGGTGCGCTCCCACCGCAAGATGCTGCTCATGGGGTCCGGCATCGGCATCACCCCCATGCGCGCGCTGCTCGAGGAGCTGGACCAGGCACCGGGCGACGTCACCGTCGTGCACCGCGTCCGCTCCCGGGCTGAGGCGGTGCTCGCCGACGAGACCGCCGCGCTCGCCAGGGCCCGCGGTGCGCGCTACCTGCTCGTCGAGGGTCCCCGCATCGCGGACCGCCCGAGCTGGCTGCCGGCCCAGGCCCGCCACCTCACCGACGTGCAGGCGCTGCGGGAGATCGTGCCCGACGTCGCCGACCACGACGTCTACCTCTGCGGTGCGGACGGCTGGATGACCGCCGCCCGCACCGCCGCGATCGACGCCGGAGTGCCACGGCGCGCGGTGCACCTCGAGCGCTTCACCTACTGACCCCGACCCGACCCCCGCGACAAGGAGGCTACGTCATGCGCCGCATCACCACCTGGCTGCTCAGCACGGTCTCGGCCCTGGTGCTCCTGTTCAGCTACCACACGTCGACCGACTCCGGAGCGGCCGCGGACGTGGTGGCGGAGTCCGACACGGGCACCACCTCCGGCTCGGGGTCGAGTGGCAGAGGCTCCACCGCTGCCGCGAAGACCTACACGGGTGACGCGGTCACGACCCGGTTCGGCGACGTGCAGGTGAGGATCACCGTGCAGAACGGCAAGATCACCGACTCCGAGGTCACGCAGGTGCCGTGGAACGACCGCAAGGACCAGGAGATCAACTCCTATGCGGTGCCGATCCTCAACTCGGAGACCGTCGCTGCCCAGAGCGCGAACATCGACATGGTCTCGGGCGCCACCTACACCTCGCAGGGCTACATCGGCTCGCTGCAGTCGGCGATCGACCGGGCCAACCTGTGATCACCGCCGAGCTCCCCGTCACTCCCGCGGCCCCGCCGCCGCCGGCGCTGGCCCGTCGCGCGTGGGTCGAGCAGGTCATGGGGATGCCGGTGAGCGTGCACGTGCGCGCCGTCGAGCCGACCCGGCCCGACCTGGAGGCGGGTGTGGCCCGGGTCTTCGCGCACCTGCGCAAGGTCGACGAGGTGCTCAGCACCTGGCGCGCCGACAGCGACCTGCTGCGGCTGCAGCACGGCGAGCGCGACGAGGCGCACGCGTGGGTCGCCGACGTGACCGAGCTGTGCCTCGAGGCGGAGGACCGCACCGACGGGCTGTTCCGTGCCTGGCGGCGACGCCCCGAGGGCCGGCTGGCGTTCGACCCGACCGGTCTGGTCAAGGGCTGGGCCGTCGGGGGCGCGGCCGCCCACCTCGACGTCGTGCCCGAGGTCTCCTACAGCATCGGCGCCGGTGGCGATCTCGTCGTGGGCGCCGGACCCGGGCCGTCGGCCGCGGCCCCGTCGTGGCGGATCGGCATCGAGGACCCCCGCCGGCCCGGTGCGGTGGCCCGGGTGCTCACCGTGCGCCGCGGCGGCGTCGCGACGTCAGGTGCGGCAGCGCGCGGCGCCCATGTCGTCGACCCGCGAACCGGCTTGGGGATCACCCGGTCCGGGTCCGCGACGGTGACCGGCCCGGAGTTGCTCTGGGCCGACGTCTGGGCGACGGCGGCATGGGTCGACCCGACGCGTGCGGAGCGGTTGATGGTGCAGCGTGACGCCGCGTACAGCCTGCTGGTCGTGTGACCGCCGGAGAAGCTCTTCGCCGTCTGCGCCGGGTCCGCGACCGACCCGAAAACCGAGACCTCGCCCCCGTTGCGGCGGCGCCGTGCGCTGCTACGCTGCCACAAGAGCCGGGTTTCAGCAGGGGAGCCCGACGTCAACATCTCAGGTCGTCCCATGTCTCGAACCAGCGGGACCATGGTGCAGGAGTTTCTTCCCGAGGATCCCGGCGGCAGCGCCGACCGGGGTCCCACCACAACGTGTGCTGTCCACAGCACACGCCCATCAGCCCTGTGGCGTCGTTCGTCGACCGCCCGGGCTGAGCGGATGCCGGGAGGCGGCGGCACGGACGGGCTTCGGTTCCGGTCGCCACCCTCTGTGCTTCCCGGCATCCCAGGGCGGGTGGGGACGGGGCTCCTCACCCGGCAGGTGCGGGGTCCGCCCCGGCCAGGGCGACGCGCAGCAGGGCGGGGTCCGTGATCGGTTGCTCGCAGACGAAACCCCGGCACACGTAGGCCGCGGCACCCCCCTGGACCAGCGGCCGGTCCGCCAGCAGCGGCACCCCCGCGGCGTCCGGCATCCCGTGTACGACGACCACCCCGGGCGACGCGGCTGCGAACGCCACGTCGAGCAGCGCCTGCGCGGCACCGCCGTCGCCGACCACGGCCACCTGCAGGGGGCCGGCGACCGCAGCCTCCGCCACCGCCAGGGCCCACCCTGCGAAGCGCGGGTCCTGCTCGGCCACCGGGCCACAGGCGTCGAGCGCACCGGATGCAGCCTCCCGGTGCCGGTGCGACCCGGTGAGGGCGGCGGAGGTGAGCAGGGCTCCGGCCAGTGCGGAGGCCCCGGCCGGCTCGGCGTTGTCGGTTCGGCCTGCGGGGCGCGCGAACAGGGGAGCGGCGTCGTTCGCGGTGTCGTGCAGGATGCCGTGCTCGTCGACGAAGCGGTCGAGTGCGGTGTCGAGCAACGACTGCGCCGCAGCCGCCCACCGGCGCTCGCCGGTCGCCTGGTGCAGGGCGAGCAGTCCCTCGGCGAGGTTCCCGTGGTCGTCGAGCACGCCGGGTGCCGTGCCGACGACCCCGCCGCGGGAGGTGCGCCGCAGCATGCCGTCGCCGAGGTGGAGGTCGAGCACGAGTGCCGCCGCGGTCTCCGCCGCCGCCACGAGGTCGGCTCGCCGGAGCAGCACCCCGGCCTCCGCGAGGGCCGCGAGGGCCAAGCCGTTCCAGGAAGTCACCACCTTGTCGTCGCGGCTCGGCTGGGGCCGCAGCGCGCGGGCGGCGAGCAGCCGGTCGCGCGTGGTCGCCCACCACGACGGGTCGTCCGGGTCGGCCCGCAGCTGCAGGGTCGACGCCCCCGCCTCGAAGGTGCCGGCGGCGGTGACCTCGAGCAGCGCGGCAGCCCGCTCGCCGTCGCGCTCGCCGAGCACGTCGACCAGCTGGGCCGGCGTCCATGCGTAGGTGAGGCCCTCGTGCGAGTGCCCGTCGACGACGGTGTCGGCATCGAGCGCCGACGCGAACCCGCCCTCGCCGGTGCGCAGGTCGCGCAGCAGGAAGTCGGCGGTCTCCTCGGCCACCCGCCGGGCGAGCGGGTCGCCGGTCGCGCGCCAGAGGTGGGCGTAGACGCGCAGGAGCAGGGCGTTGTCGTAGAGCATCTTCTCGAAGTGCGGCACCACCCAGCCGGCGTCGACGGAGTACCGGGCGAACCCACCGCCGAGCTGGTCGTACAGGCCGCCGCGGGCCATCGCGTCGCACGTTCGGCGGACCATCGCCAGCGCATCGGCCGAGCCGGTGCGCGCGTGGTGGCGCAGCAGGAACTCCAGCACCATCGACGGTGGGAACTTGGGGGCGCTGCCGAAGCCGCCGCGTGCGTCGTCGAACGTCGTGCGCAGCCGCCGCACCGCGGCGTCGCACACCCCGGCATCCACCCGCGTCGGCGCCGGCGGTCCGGTGTGTGCCCGCAGCTGCTCGGCGACGCTGGCACCCGAGGCCAGCACCCGCTCCCGCTGGTCCGCCCACACCTCACCGGCGTTGGCCAGCAGCGCGAGCAGCTGCTGCTTGGGCAGGTACGTGCCCGCGAAGAAGGGGTCGCCGTCGGGGGTGAGCAGGCAGGTCATCGGCCACCCGCCGTGCCCGGTGAGGGCCGTGGTCGCGGCCATGTAGACCGCGTCGACGTCCGGGCGCTCCTCGCGGTCGACCTTGACCGCCACGAAGCCGGTGTTGACGACGTCGGCGACCTCGAGGTCCTCGAACGACTCGTGAGCCATGACGTGGCACCAGTGGCAGGCGGCGTAGCCGACCGAGAGCAGGATCGGCAGGTCGCGACCGCGCGCCTCGTCGAACGCCTCCTCGCCCCACTCCCACCAGTGCACCGGGTTGTCGGCGTGCTGGAGCAGGTAGGGGCTCGAGGAGCCCGAGAGCCGGTTCACCATCGACCCACCGTATGCCGCTCAACGGCTCGTGCGGCCGCCGCGGTCAGTCGTCCAAGGCCTTGGCCAGGGCGATGCGGGTCGAGAGGGCATCGGGGTCGCCGAGCTGGCTGGTCCAGCTCACCTCGATCCCGGCGCGAAGCAACGACCAGGCCATGGCCTCCTCGACGTCGATGCCGGCCGCCTCGGCGACGAGCGCGACGCGGTGCCGCACCGACCAGCGGAACGCCGCGCCGGTGCCGAGCTCGTCGACCCGGTTCTGCAGCACGGGGAAGATGTCGAACGCGGGGTGCCCGGCGACCGGTTTGGGGTCGATGGCGACGTAGACCCCGTCACGGCGACGGAGCACGTTCTCGAAGTGCAGGTCGGTGTGCAGCAGCAGCTCGGGGCCGTCGTCGGCCAGAAGCTCACGGGCCAGGCCGACCGTGCGCTGGGTGACCCGCCGCGGGACGGCCGGACGGGCGGCCATCCGCTCCAGGTGCGGCGTGAGGTAGGGCCCGAGCCGGGCGAGCTGGGGGGGAGCGGGCACCTGCAACCGGCCCAGCAGCTCACCGATCACCACGCAGGCCTCGTCGACCCACACCGGGGTGAGGTCCTGGTCGGCGTCGAGCCGCTCGAGCAGGAGCAGGCCGTCCGACGGCAGGGCCGCAACGAGCCGCACGGCACCCTCGCCGGCCCAGGTGCGCAGTGCGAGCGCCTCGTGGGTGCCCTCCGGGTGCGGCCACGTCACCTTCAGTGCGAGCCGCTGCACCCCGCGCCGCACTGGCACGACGATCGCGGTGTAGCCGGTGTGCGGCTCGCCGTCGACGGTGACGCCCCAGCGCTGCAGCCCCTGGTCGATCAGCCGCGGCACCGTGGCGAGCCACTGCGCGCCGGTCGGACCACCGTCCGCGGGGTAGCTGCCGACCTGGGTCACCCACGGCGGGGGGAGTGGCACCACCTGGCTCACGCGAGCCCCGGGAAGGGTGCGAGGTCGACACCCCAGCGGTACGCCTCGACCTCGACCGCACCCAGCCACCGGGTCAGGGCGGCGAGCCCGCCGCCGCCGTCGGAGGTGACCAGCGGCTCGAGGTGCTCCCCGTAACCGGCGCGCAGGGTGGTGAGCGTCTCGCGGGCCAGCCTTGCCGCGGCCGCCGCGTCGTCGACCGGGAACGGCAGCGGGTGCCCGAGGGGGGCGCCGGGCCGGGCACCGCCGGCCCGCTGGTCGGCCAGCAGGGCGCTCAGCGCGCTGAGGGTGGTGTCGGACCTGGCGCGCTGGGCGCCCGCTGACCGGGCGCTCACCACCTCCAGGAAGTAGACCGCCGCCGACGTCGAGGTGGCCAGGGCGCCCACCCGGTCGCCGCCGACCGGGTCGAGAGGAACGGTCGGCGGGCGGCCGGCGAGCAGGGTCGCCGCGGCGTACCGCTGCGCGTGGAGCGAGGCCACCGTGGCCCGCAGGTCGGGCTCCACCCCGGCGAACGTGGCCGCCGACGCCGCGGACGCGCCCTCGGCCGCGGCGAGCTCGCGACGCCCCACGACGGGGGATGCCGTCGCCGACGGGCTGGCTCCCGATGCACTCGGGGTACCGGTCGGGCCGGCTGACGCGGGGGCGGCGAGGTCAGCCGCCGGCACCTGCATCGACAGCAGGGTGGTGCGCAGGACCGTGTGCTGGCGCCGGTGCAGGATGACGAGGTCGGCCGCGAGCGCGCCCGTGACGGTGGCCGCGAGCTCGGCGAGGGATGCCGTGTCACGGGTCAGGGCAGCCAGCTCGGCCTCCGCGGGAACCGGTGTGCGCGTTGGCAGCAGGGGCAGCCTGGGCGCATCGTCCTCGAGCCGGATGCCGCAGCCCGTCGCCGGCAGGACCACGGCGACCAGCCCCGCGATGAGGGAGCGCCGGGGCACGCCGGGGCGGGCTCCCTGCGTCATGCGCGCATCATCGCACGGGTCGGAGCCCGATCCGATCTGTCCTAG